>Ga0207667_10000083_pt1 | contig 154785 bp, 142 predicted proteins | sample KBSCornC52_FD_184301 | JGI IMG/M metagenome (GOLD analysis project Ga0207667, IMG submission 184301) | Corn rhizosphere microbial communities from Kellogg Biological Station, Michigan, USA - KBS Corn C5-2 (SPAdes) (version 2) | ecosystem: Host-associated > Plants > Roots > Rhizosphere > Soil ... | reverse complement strand
CGCACCGATCGCCGAGTTCTCGGACTTGCTGGTCGTCGGCGATGCGTTCGCCATCGTCCCCGAACTCACCAAGCTGATTCAGGCCGGTAAGGCTTGATGTATAAGGAACACCAGGTCTTGAAACGTCTCGCTCTCGCCGCCTCGTTCGCGTTCGCCGCCGGCATCGCGCTCTTGGCCGCCCCTCACGCGGTCGACGCTCGCGGTCCGGCCGCCACGCCGACGCCGACGCCGACCCCGGCCGCGCTGCCGACCCCGAGCCCCGAGCCGCCTTCGGTCGCGATCCCGCGACTCCAAGCGCGCCTCAAGACGAATCCCAACGATCAGGACGCGATGACCCAGCTCGCGATCCAGTTCCTCAACGTCGGCCGCCCCGACCTGGTCTATCCGATCACGCAGCAGTTGATCAAGCTCGGCAACAAGTCGGCGCAGGTCTATTACCTCGACGGTTCGGCGATGGTCGCGCTCGGCCAGACCGATCGCGCGGTCGCCGATTTCGAACAAGCCTCGACCATCGACCCGACCAACCTCGGCGTGCTCTCGCAGCTGACCGACCTCTACATCCGCACCAACCGGCTGTCGGACGCGGAGCGCGTCGCGCATCGCGCGCTGACGTTCAACAAGACCGAACCGCAGGCGCTCGAGAACCTCGGCGCGGTCTACGGCAGCGAAGGCCACTTCGACGACGCGCGCGTGCAGTTCGAAGCCGCCGCCGCGCTCGATCCCAAGGACGTCCAGCCGATCACCCAGATCGCCCGCACGTACGAAGCTCAGAACAACATCCCGATGGCCCTGCAGACGATCGACCGCGCCCTCAAGATCGATCCGACCAGCGTGCAGTCGCTGGTCTACAAGGCCGATCTCTACGCCAAGCAGCACGACGACGCCCACGTCGGCCAGGCCTACGACGACGCCATCGTCGCCGCGCCGACCGACGCCGACAAGGTCGCGATCATGATGCGCAAAGCCGGCTACTACGTCGACTCGAAGAAGAACCTGATCGCGGAAGGGATCTTCACCGACGCGCTCGCCAAGTATCCGAAGGTCGCGATGGCGCACGTCGCCTACGGCGACTATCTGGCCCAGAACAAGCAGGTTTCGAAGGCCGTCACCGAATGGAAGGCCGCGCTCGGCATCGACAAGGACAACGCGCAGGCGCTGCTGCGGATGGGTCAGACCTCGCTCGCGTCCGGCAAGGCCAACGACGCGGTCGGCTACCTGAAGCACTATACCGCCGTCAGCCCGGACGCGCAGGGCTTCGCGCTGCTCGGCCAGGCGTACTCGTACGTCCGCGACTATCCCCGTTCGCGTGCGGCCTGCACGAGTTCGTTCCAGATCCAGCGCGCGGCCGAGACCTTGGCCTGCGTGGGCGGCGCGGACTTCGAGATGAAGAACTACAAGGAGTCGGCCCAGGTCTTCGACGCGCTCATGATCAGCGCGCGTCAGTTCCTCCAGACCAACCCGCAGATGCTCTACATCGCGGCCAAGTCGTACGAGAAGACCAAGCAGAACACCAAGGCGCTCGGCATCTATAAGGCGCTGCTGCCGCTCACCAAGAAAGGCTCCAAGGAGTACAAGGAGCTGTCGGCGTCGATCGCGGCGCTGTCCAAGAAGAAGAAGTAGTCCGGCCACGCGCATCGTCTACGATCGCAGCTACGGCGACCATCTCCGCGACCTCGGGCAGCCTGACTGTCCGGAGCGCGCGGAGGTGGTCGCTTCGCGTTTGGGCGACCGGTTCGGGGAAGCGGTCTTCCTCGGCGCCCGCGAGGCGAGCGACGAGGAACTCCGGGGCGCGCACGCACCCGCCTATCTCGAGCTGGTCAAACGCGAGTGCGCGTCGCTCGCGGGCCCACGCTACTTGAGCACCGGCGACGTGGTGATCGACCAGGCGTCCTACGCGGTCGCGCGGCGCGCCGCCGGCGGCGCGATCGTGGCGGTCGAGAACGCCGTCGCGACCGGCGAGCCGACCTTCGCGCTGGTACGGCCGCCCGGTCATCACGCCGAAGCGAAAGCCGGCATGGGATTCTGCGTGTTCAACAACGCGGCCGTCGCCGCACGCTCGTATCTGCGCGCTCGCGGCGGCAGGGTGCTGGTCGTCGACTTCGACTACCATCACGGCAACGGCACCCAGGACGTCGCGGGCAGCGGTCTCTCGTACGTCTCGACCCACGCGCATCCGGCCTATCCCGGCACGGGGGCGCGCAGCGTCCATCTGGCCGGCGGCGACGAGGTCGTCAACGTGCCGCTGCCGGCGTCGGGGATCTCGACCGAGGCCTTCGTCGCGACCTGGGAGCAGCTGCTGCCGGCCGTCGCGCGCCGCATCGAGCCGACCATGCTGGTGATCAGCGCCGGCTTCGACTACGTCAAAGGCGATCCGGTCGGCGACCTGGGCGTGGACGTCGACGCCGCCACCCACCTGGCCGCCGTCATCAACGCCACCGCCGCCGAACACGGCGCGAACGTCGCCTACGTCCTAGAAGGCGGCTACGACATCGACGCCCTGACCGAATCGATCGCGCAGATCGTGGTCGCTACCGACGCCGGACGAACGGCCGGAAGCGATGCGGACGGCCGGAGCTCGTTCGTCCGCGAGCGCTAGGAGACGACGGACGCGGCGATCTTGATGAGTTCGGTGCGCGAGAGTTCGCCGACCAGGGCGAAGTGCAGGCCGGCCTCGCCCCAGCTCAGGAGCGTGATCGGGCCTTGCTCCACGTACTGCGCGTCGTGGTTCTCGAAGCGGACCGATCGGGCGGTGTAGCGCGAGAGGTCGACGGCGACGTCTTTCGCGTTCTCGAAGAGCGAGATCGTGCGGATCCCGTCGGAGTAGAGCAGATGCAGGGTGCGCACGCCGTTGACGTCGGTCACGTCGCCCGTCACCGGGATGAAGCCCTCGGGCAGATAGCGCGGGCTGCGGGCCTTGAAGCCGGCGGTCTTCACCGCGGCGTTCACGTCGCTGGACGGCTGGGCGCGACGCGAGCCCTGGATCCGCGTGAAGCCGGTCGGCACCGCGAAGACCTGGCTCGGGATCGCGCTCGTATAGCGCAGGTTCGAGAACCGCGTCTGCGACGTGAGCGCGCCGTTGGCGGCGTAGCGCTCTTTCTGCAGCACGAGATGGGTCTTGGCGTCGATCCAGATCCGCATGACGGTCTGCCCGGTGTGCTTGTTCACCAGCATCACCGCGCGGCACCGCTGTCCGGCGACGGTCTCGTCGGGGGCGCTCTCGGCGCGATAGTTGGTCGTCAGCAGGCCGAAGTTGTCGTCCATCGCGACCTGATCGTCGATCGCGTCGTTCTCGTCGACGATGACGCGGTTGCGATGGACGTCGATGCTGTAGCGGTGCTCGCCGTGCGTGAGGACGGAGTCGCCGTAGAGCGACTGCGGCGCCAGATACCAGCGGCGCGTGAGGTCGGGGGCGCGGTGCTCGATGCGGTAGACGCTGGCCTGGGTCTGCGACTCGCCGATCTCGAGGGTCTGCACCTCGCCGACGAACGAGGTGGTGCGCGGGGCGGTGATGGCTTGCCGCAGCAGGCGGGCGGCGTCGTCGGCGCGCGCCGGCGCGAGGCCGACGACGGTCAGCAGCGCGGCGGCGACGACCGCGCTACGGAGCAGCATCCGCCGTCATCGTTACGGGATCGACGGCGACGGCCGATGCGTTGACCGGGTCGCTCGTGCTCGTGAGCGAGGCGGGGATCGTCTCCGATGCGTCGCCGAACGGGATCGTCCCGTTCACGGCGGCGTGGTCGTCGAGGTAGTAGGCGGCGTCGATCGAGACCGGCGCGTGGCGGAAGACCTGCGGCGCGAAGAACAGACCGAGCACCAGGATCGCGGCGGCCGGGACCAGGATCGCCGGACGCAGCCAGGCCCGCAAGCGGTCGGCGAAGCCGGGAGCCGCGGAAAGCTCGTCGACGCGCGCCCAAATCGTGGCGGTCACGCCGGACGGCAGGTCGCGTTCCTCGGCGGCCGCCTGGCGCTGCAGCGCCTCGGTCAGAGCCGTCTCGGCGCGCATCGCCACGGCGCACTCGGGGCACGCCTGCAGGTGCGCGTAGACCGCCGCGTCGTCCTCGGGAGCGAGCGCGTGGTGCAGGTAGTCGGTCAGTCGGTCTTGCGATATATGTTGATTCATTTGTGTACTGCGTCGTAGTGTTCCACGAAACGGCGGAGTTGCGCGCGGGCCCGGTGCAGGCGTGACCTCACCGTGCCGATCGAGCATCCCGCGATGTCCGCGATCTCTTGATAGCTGAGTTCCTCGATGTCGGCGAGGACGACCACTTGCCGCTGGTCGGATGAGAGCGCTTCGAGAGCCCGCTGGAGCCGTTCTCCGAGTTGGCCTTCGACGTAGTCCTCGATCGGCGTCACCGCCAAGGGCCGCTCGCCGCCGTACTCCTGCGGCATGTTGTCGTCCGGGAGTTCTTCCTGATAACGTCCCTTACGCCGCCGAAGTTCATCCCGGTGCAGATTCGTGACGATCCGGTAGATCCAGGACAGGAACGACGTCCCGGGCTGGAACGACCGCCACGCCTTGAAGACGCGCACGAACGCGTCCTGGGTGAGGTCCCGGGCGTCGGCCTCGTTGCGCGTCAAGCGAAAGGCGAAATTGTACGTCGCCTTGCCATATTGCTCCATGGCCTGCCGGAGGAACGCTGATTGCTCCGGGGTGGTCGGCTCGATCGGTTTGCGGGGTGCTGCCATCCGTTGCGTGGGTATACCCGCGCCGGGTCGTCCGTGCCTGTTCGGGCAGGCCGCGGAGATGATTAGGCGAACCTAATTCGTCGTGCCTACATCGCTGCTCCGCTCGCTTGCTCTCGCCGGCCTCCTGATCGTGGCCACGCCACTGGGGGCGTTGGCCGACATGCCGATGGGCACCGCCCCGGCCTCGCTGGCGGCCGCCCCCACTCCGCTCCCGCCGACGATGAAGGGGGACGACGGTTCGCTCGGGCTGGTCGATTTCAAGCCCGCCAGGGTCGAGGCCGACGGCACCAAGGTCTTCGACCTGACCGCTTCGGTGGTCCCGTGGGAAGTGACCAAAGGCACCCACGTCAACGCCTGGGCCTACAACGGCACGGTTCCGGGGCCGGTCTTCCGAGTCGACCTCGGCGATAAGGTCAAGGTCGTCTTCACGAACGACCTCCCCGAGCCGTCGATCGTGCATTTCCACGGGCTCCTGGTGCCCGCCGATATGGACGGCGTTCCGGGCGTCAGCCAACCGGCGGTCCCGCCCGGCGGATCGTTCACCTACGCGTTCACCGCCACGCGCCCGGGCACGTACATCTATCACACCCACTTCAACGACTTCGACCAGCTCGATCGCGGGCTCTACGGAGCGTTCATCGTCGAGGATCCGAACGCGCCCAAGGTCGCGCACGACTATCCGGTGATCGTCTCGTCGTGGCGGATCAACAGCGACACCGAGAACTACTTCTCGATCAACGGCAAGTCGTATCCCCAGACGATGCCGCTCGAGGTGAAGGCGGGCGACCTGATCCGTCTGCGCTTCATCAACATCAGCGGCACCGAGTTCCACACCATGCACCTGCACGGGCATCTGATGAAGATCGTCGCCCGCGACGGCAATCCGGTCACCTACGACGACGTCGAGAACACCATCAACATCGGGCCGGGCCAGACGGTCGACGCGCTGGTCAAGGCCGACGCGGATCCCGGGACCTGGATGCTGCATTGCCACGTCGCCGACCACGTGATGAACGGCAACGTGATGCCGGGCGGCCTGGTGACCGCGCTGCACTACGCCGGCACGCCGGACACGATGCTCGGCATGGAGACCGGCATGGGCGGCGCATCGCACGGTTCGCATCCGCCGCTCAACTTCTGGGAGACGCTGATCCTCGGCCTGATCGCCGGGCTGACGATCTTCATCGGGCTGCCGGTCGCCAAGCTGCGCAACGTCTCGCCTCAAGCCATGTCGCTGCTCAACTCGCTCGCGGTCGGCGTGTTGTTCTTCCTGCTGTTCGACGTGATCAAGCAGGCCTCGGAACCGGTCCAGGATTCGCTGCACGTCTGGATGACCGGCGGCGGCGACGCGAACGACTTCGTCCTGCTGACGCTGGTCTTCATCATCGGCATCACCATCGGTCTGGTCGGATTGGTCTACGGCACCAAGGGCTTCTTGAAATCGGCCAAGGAGGCGAGCGGCAGCAATCCGCTGGCGCTCTCGCTGATCATCGCGACCGGCATCGGCATGCACAACTTCGCCGAAGGGCTCGCGATCGGCCAGTCGGCCGCTAGCGGGGCGATTCAGCTCGCGCTGATGCTGATCATCGGCTTCGGACTGCACAATGCGACCGAAGGTTTCGGCATCGCGGCGCCGCTCATGCAGGCCCAGAACGTGAAATGGCGCTTCCTGCTGCTGGCCGGCATCATCGGCGGCGCCCCGACGTTCCTGGGCACGATCGTCGGCTACAGCTTCGTCTCGCCGGTGCTCTCGGTGCTCTTCCTGACGCTCGCGGCCGGCGCGATCATCTTCGTGATCAGCGAGATGCTCCACGTCGCGCGCCGGGTCGGCTTCGTCGAGATCGGGGTCATCGGCCTGGCGCTCGGATTTCTGGTCGCGTATGGAACCGATCTCATCCTCTCGGCCGTTGGAGCCTAAGCCATGCCTCGCATATCGATCCTCCTCTGCGCGTTGTTCCTGACGGCGGCGACGCCCGCACCGCATCCCGCGCCGCACCCGGCGCCGCACGCGTCGCCGCGTCCGGTACGGGTCGCCCACTTCGACCACATCTTCGTGATCGTCGAGGAGAATAAGAACGCCGAGCGCATCGTCGGCGACGACGACGCGCCGGCGCTGACCGCGCTTGCGAAGCAGTACGGATATGCGTCGCAGTTCTACGCCGAGACCCATCCGAGCGAACCGAACTACGTCGCGATGGTCGGCGGATCGACCTACGGGATCCGCGACGACGATGCGTACTACTGCCACGCCAACGACGCGCGGCCGTCGTGCAGCAACAGCCGGCGACCGGGGTACGCCGACCACACCATCGACCGGCCGTCGCTGGCGAGCCTGATCGACGCCAAGGGCCTGACCTGGAAGAACTACGACGAGGATCTACCTGCGCCCGGCTCGCTCGCGGTCAGCTCGCACCTGTACGCCTCCAAGCACGACGGCTTCATCAACTATCTGTCCGTCCAAAAGGATCCCAGACTGGCCGAGAAGATGGTCGGCTTCGATCGGCTCTTCGCCGATCTGCGCACCGGCGACGTGCCGACCTTCTCGCTGATCGTCCCGAACCTGTGCGACGAGATGCACGGCACCGGCAATCCGCTCGACGGCTTGGATTGCTCCTACGCGATCCGCGAGAAGCTGATCGGCCGGGGGGACGCCAACGCCAAGCGCATCGTCGACGCGATCATAGCCTCGCCGGTCTGGCGCGCGAAGGGCAATGCCGCGATCGTGATCACGTTCGACGAGGACGACGGCGGCGGGCGCGCGGGCTGCTGCGGCAACGATCCGAACGATCCGGCCAACGCCGGCGGCGGTCACATCGCGACGCTGGTGATCACCAATCACGGCCCGCGCGGCGTGGTCGACCCGACGCCCTACAGCCACTACTCCCTGCTGCGCACCATCCAGGATGCGCTCGGCCTGCAGCCGTACCTGGGTCGCGCGGGCGCGCCGGGCGTCGTCCCGATGATCCCGCTCTTCGGAGCGGCCCGCTGACCTGGCTGACGTTCGCGGTCCGCGTCGCGATGGGGCTGCTGCTCCTGGCCGCGGGCGCGCTGAAGATCGGGCACGCCCCGGCGCTGGCAGCGGCCATCGCCGGCTATCATCTGTTGCCGGCCGCCGTCGTCGCCCCGCTGTCGATCTCCCTGCCGTTCGTCGAGGTCTTCCTCGGCCTCTACCTCACGGTCGGTCTGTTCGTCCGGTTCGTCGGCTGGGTGGCGGCGGCGCAGTTCGGCCTCTACGCGCTCGCGATCGCGAGCGCGGTGATCCGGCACATCCCGGCGAACTGCGGGTGCTTCGGTCCCGACGACGTCGCGACGGCGGATTGGCCCCACGTCGCGCTCGATCTGCTCTTGGGCGCGCTGTGCGCCTTCGTCGCGTGGCGCGCACCCGGCGCGCTCGCTCTCGATGGAAAGTTGAAGAAGGCATGAACCGGAAGACCCTCGCTCTCGGCTCGGTCGCACTCTTGGTGGTCGCGCTCGCCATCGCCGCGATCTGGTACGTCACCCATCCGGCCCAGACCGCCCAAGTGCAGAACGCCTCCAAGACGGTCACCCAGAGCACGCTCGCGGCCGGCGCGAAGGCGCCGGAGTTCGAAGCATCCACGACCGCCGGTCTGTTCGACCTGGCGAAGACGACCAAGCCGGTCTTCCTCGAGGTGTTCGCGACGTGGTGTCCGCACTGCCAGCGCGAGACCCAAGTCCTCAACAAGCTCTTCGCGCAGTACGGCAAGCAGATCGCGTTCGTCGCGGTCTCCGGCAGCGACACCGGGATGGACGGCAGCTCGCCGGCCTCTCAAGCCGACGTGCTGGCGTTCGCTCAGAAGTTCGCGGTGGCATATCCGATCGCGTACGACGGCCAGATGACCGTCTTCGATCTCTACAACCAGGGCGGCTATCCGACGATCGTGATCATCGACAAGAAGAAGACCATCACCTACGCGGCGAGCGGCGAGATCGCCTACGCCGATCTCACCGCTCAGATCCAAAGGGTCTTGAAGTAGCGCTCCCGCGCGGCTACTCGTTCGGCGGGAAGAGGTATTCCGGCGGCGGCACGACCGGAGTTCCGACCTCGAGCGTGATCTGCTGGTGGGCGGAGAGCGGGATCGCCTTCAGGTCGCCGTCGTACTTGGCACCGTTCACGAACGCCGTCACCGGGCCGGTGTAGCGCCCTACCTGCGTGCGCGAGAGCGTCTCGCCCCAGATATCGAAGAGCATCCCGAGCGTGTACGGGCCGCCGTTCGGCGCGGTGAAGTCCGGCGCTTCGACGTGGACCAGGCCGCTCTCGTCGTGCGTGTGGAGCCAGTACAGGCACTGCGCCGCGGCGCCGAAGCCGATGTACTGCGGCACCTGGATCTGTACGCCGTTCGCGAAGAGCGCGAGGTGCGCGTGGACGTGCATGGTGGCCTGTTCCGCGCTCTCGCACTTGATGCCGTCGACCGGCTGGCCGTTGCCGCCGTCCGGACTGTCGCCCTTCGTGAAGGCCGGCTTTCCGAAGCCGAGGCCGTCGACGATCTGGATCGCTTTGGCCTTGGCGTTGGGTCCCGGGGTCGGGGTCGCGTCGGCGGCCGCCACTTGGACCTCGAGATCGTGTCGAGACTTCCACGAGAAGATGCCGAACCCGACGAAGATCAGGACGATCGCGGCGGCGATGCCGATGTAGACGTTGGTCATCGGATCGCGCTTTCCGGGCGGGGTCGGACCACCGTTGTGACCGTGGCGGCGGGCGGTGCGGTTGGGTTGGCTCATGCGCTCCTCTGTGAAGTGGTGGTTGCCGCGACGCGTCCGTCGAGCCGGCGATCGGGGATGAGGTAGTCGGTGACGTAGTCCGTCACGGCGTCGTCGAGAGGCGTGATCGGCGCGTCGTAGCCGCTCGCGCGCAGGCGGTCGACGCGCGCGCACGTCGAGTACTGGTACTTGCCGCGCAGGCCCTCGGGCATGTCGATGAACTCGATACGCTCGGGGACGTTCATCGCCCGGAAGATCGGGCGGACCAGCTCGAGCCAGGTGTGCGGCGTCCCGGAGCCGACGTTGACCAGGCCGGTCGTCTCGCTCTGAGCCAGGTGCACGGTCATGGCGGCCGCGTCCTTGACGTAGAGGAAGTCGCGCTCTTGCTCGCCGTCCGCGAACTCCGGCCGGTAGCTCTTGAAGAGCTTGATCCCGCCACCGGTGACGATCTGACCGTACGCCTTGTGGACGATGCTGCGCATGTCGCCCTTATGCTGCTCGTTCGGACCGAAGACGTTGAAGTATTTCACGCCGCACAGCGCTTCGCTCCAGCCGTTGCGCCGGGCGTACAGGTCGAAGAGATGCTTCGAGTAGGCGTACATGTTGAGCGGCCGCAGGGTGCCGAGGTCGCATTCGTCGGAGAGATCCGTTTCGAGCCCGCCGTAGGTCGCGGCCGAAGACGCGTAGACCATCCGGACGTCCCGGTCGACCGCCCAGCCCGCCAAGCGCTTCGTATACTCGTAGTTGTTGCGGATCAGATAGTCGGCGTCGGCCTCCGTCGTCGAGGAACACGCGCCCATGTGGAAGATCGTCCGGACGTCGGCGAAGGCCGACGCGTCGTCGAGGATCTGCAGCTCGAAGTCGTCGGCGTCGAGGTAGTCGGCGAACCGGAGCGGCACGAGGTTCTTCCACTTCTCGGTCGTGTCGAGCCGGTCGACGATCAGGATGTCGTCGAGGCCGCGCCGATTGAGGGTCCAGACGATGGCGCTGCCGATAAGCCCGGCACCGCCGGTGACGACGATGCGGCCGCGTGAGAGGTCGTGCATGAGCCCGATACGTTAGGGATGACCGGGAAGAAGTCCCACATCGGCACGCCCCGGCATTTTGCGAATAGTTCGCAAAATGTCGGGGCCGGACCGGCTAGAGCGGGGCCGTCATCCGGAAGAGCAACTTGCGACCGTTGCTGATCTGGGTGGTATTGAACCCGTTCGCGATCTTGATCACGAACTGGTGGTTCAGCAGATTCTCCACGTTCAGGTCGAAGCCGAGGCCCTTGTTCGCACCGGTCCCGGCCTGCTTGCCGAGCGCGAGGTCGAACGTCAGGTGCGTCGGCAACCGGCCCTCGCCGCTCTCGAACGCGACCGGGAAGCCGCTGCCGTACTCGCTCTGCAGGGTCGCGAACCACGCCCGGTTCGCGCCGAACCGGTGCGTGTAGGCGCCGTTGAACTCATACGTCTGGTCGTGATCCTCCGGCTGCCACGAGGTATCCGAGACGGCATCCGGCGGGAACAGGAAGGTCGAGCCGGAGACGCCCGAGGCCTGCGCGTTCGACGCCGTCCCCGAGAGGAACCACGAGTCGCCGGTCGAGAGCGACGTGCCCTGCAGCCGCACCTCCACGCCTTCGTCGCGCCCGCGCGCGTTGTTGAAGACGGCGAAGAGCGGCGTGTTGAGCAGCTGCGTCGTATCGAGCACGTTGCTCGCCAGCCGATTGAAGTAGTTCACGTACCCGGTCAGGCTCCGCGAGAACGTATGCGAGACGCCCATCTCGTAGTACGTGTCGCGTTCGGGCTTGAGATCGTAGGTCGGCGTGGTCGAGCAGCCGGCCAGCACGACGCAGGCCTGCCGCACGTCCTCGAGGGCCGGCGCCGCGTACATCCGGCCGTAGTAGAAGTGCACGACGTCCTTGGCGTCGGGCGCGATGTTGATGCCGATCCGCGGGCTGATCTGATCGCCGCCGGTGTAGCCGGTCGAGTGGTCGTAGCGGACGCCGTAGGAGACGCTGACCGCGCGCGACGGCGACCACTTGTCCTGCGCGTAGATGCCGATCTGCGATCCGGCTTGGGCCGCGTTCGTCGAGGTCGCGTAGAACGGCTGCAGGTGGACGCCCGAACCGTCGCAGGCGGAGTCGTAGCAGGCGAACGTCTCGGCGGCCGCGAGGTTCTCGCGGCTCAGATCGACGCCGACCTTCCACGCGTGCCGGTCGCTCGCGCGATAGACCGAGGCGCGCACGCCGGCGTAGGTCGCCTGACGGTTTTGGCGCAGGCCGATGAGGTTCACCGGAAGGCCGGTGACCGGATCGGGCTGGGTCGCGAGCACGTCGTTGGCCAGATCGCCGTCGAACGCGATCCGGGTCGAGCGGTACCAGGGGATCAACTGGAAGACGCCGTTGCCGTCGCGCGAGACCTTGGTGTAGTTGAGATTGGCGTAGCGGTCGTACTCCCGCTGCACGTCGCCGGTGCCGGGTGCGCTGACCTGCGGATCGTACGGGTCGTTCGGATCGGTGTTGATCGGGATCTGGAACTGCGCGAACTGGTTCGAATAGTCGAACGCGAGCGTGGCGTCCTTGCCGAAGGGCGAGACGATGCGCAGGAATTGATCGGCCTGCGACGAGTCGTCGTGCTGGGCGGTGAAGGTCGGCGCGTCGAGCCCGCGCTGGGTGTGCTGTCCGTTCGCCGAGACGTAGACGTCGAGCGGGCCCGCCTTGAACGCCTGGTCGAGGCTCGCGATCGACTGTCCCTGATCGCCGAATCCGGCCGTGAACGATCCCGAGTACGGGACTTTGAGCGAATTCGCGCGGTTGGTCAGGATGTTGACGACCGCGCCTTCGCGCGAGCCGCCGTACTCGGCCGGGAACGCGCCGGTCAGGATCTCGATCGAGTCGACGTTCTTCGGATCGATGATCTCGGAGAAGTTGGAGCTGGTCGCCTGCGGGATCGGCGCGCCGTCGATCTCGTAGGTGAGGCCGTGGAAGCCGTGCGCGACCGGTTCGTCATACGAGAAGCGCACGATCCCGGGCACCGTCTGCACGACCCGGTCGAGGCTGGTGTTGGTCGGCAGCGTCGCCAGCGTCTGGCGTCCGAGCACGTTGCCCGAGACCGGCGTGCCGCTCGCACCGGCTCGCCCGTTGACCGAGGTCACGACGATTGTGCGGAGCTTCGAGAGCGGCACGTCGAGCGCGACCACCGAATCGCTCGCGACGTCCACGTCGAACGCGCGATCGGCGGTGCCGTCGAGGTGCGAGGTCAGCCGGTAATGGCCGAATGGGATCTGCGAGAACACGTAGGCGCCGGCCGCATCGCTCTTGGCGGCGAAGGTCGAGCCTTCGCCGACGAGGGACAGCGCGACGCCGGCCGCAGGTATGCCGTCGAGCGTGACGGTGCCGCGCACCTGTCCGTCGGTCGCGGCGAGCGCGGGGATGGATAGACAACCGAAGAGCACGGCCAACGCGGCCGCGGTGAATACACGCATGGGTCTTCCTTAATAAGAGAACGCGATGATGGCGCGGGCTCGCGCCGTAGGGCGTTGACGCTTAAGGAAGGAGCGGTGGCGGGCGCGCGAACCGCCGGCGGATGTGACCGCGCCCGGCGACGACCGGTGCGGCATACGCGAAGCGCAGGCCGATCCCGCTGCGAGCGGCTCGCGCGGGGGCAAACCAGGCGACCGCGAGTGCCGCCACGGCCCGGGCGGCCGCGCGCGCGCCGCGCACGGCCAGGAACGCGAAGGCTGCGAGCCAGACGAGGGTGACCGGATCGAAGCCGAAGGCCGCGGACTCGCAGCGCTCGATGCCGAGGAACCAACCGAGCGCGCAGGGCGCGAGCGGCAGCCAGCCGGGGACATAGGCCGCGAAGCGGGCCGCCAGGACGGAGCCCGACTGGGCCGACCGTGAGGAAAGCAGGCAAGCGGCCAGGGCCGCGATGCCCGTCAGCGCCGCCAGCATCCAGCCGCCCTCGGTCAGGAGGGCGTGGGCGGAGCCGCCGACCAGATGCTCGTTCCCATAGATCGCCACGTGCGCCAGGAGGGCGACGGGTAGACCCAGGAGCACCGCGCCGGTCCAGCCGGCCAGCCGTTTCATCCGCCCCATCATACGCGCCCCGCCCGGTCAAAAACAACCCGATTCGCCTGAAACCGGGACCGGGGTCCCCCGGTTCATGAGGAAGCTATGTACGCCCACCTGCCCCTCGAAAACGCCGATACCGTCAGCCTGGTCTGCGCCCTGCTCGTGCGCTTTCCCGAGGTCGCTTCGCTGCGCGCCCTGCCGGCGGACGGGACCGTGCAGCTGACCTTCGCGGTCAAGGGCCGGCTGGACAAGGCCGCCCAAGCCGCGCTCGCCGAGACGGTCGCCGATCACGTCGGCGGCTTCTTGATGCTGGGCAAGGACGAGGCCAGCACGCTCAAGCTCGACGTCGAGACCGACCGGTCGATGGCGTTCGTCCACGTGACCCGGGACCTCGACTCGTTCACCAAGGACGAGTTGGAGATGCTGGTCGCCCTCTTCGCCCAGCGCTTCGGGGACGGCTTGGTGCGCAACCCGGTCCCGGACGACATGGCCGACGCCGATCCGGCCGTCAACGACGAGATCGCCGCCTACGCGATCGAGGCGTTGCGCGATCCGACCCAATCGAAGAGTTTGGTCGGTTTCCGCGAAGAGAAGCGCGTGCTCGTATATTTCTTGAAGTCGCGGAAAAAAGCGAAGGCGGCGCGCCGCTGAAGCCGCTCGTCATCCTCCTGATCGGCGACGTCGTCGGGTCGCCGGGGCGCGAAGCGCTCAAACGCTGCCTCCCGATGGTGCGCGACCAGCACGGCGTCCACGCGACCATCGCCAACGGCGAGAACGCCGCCGGCGGTTTCGGACTCACCGCCCAGACGGCCGACGAGATGTTCGCCGACGGGGTCGACTTCATCACGTCGGGCAATCACATCTACGACAAGCGCGACTTCAAGAATTACCTCGAGTCGTCGGACCGCGTCATCCGCCCGGCCAACTATCCGCCCTCCGCGCCCGGGCGCGGCTTCGGCTTCGTCGAGGCGGACGGCGTCACGGTCGGAGTGCTCAACCTGATGGGGCGCACGTTCATGCCGCCGGTCGACGATCCGTTCCGGGCCGCCGACGAGGCGGTCGGGCAGATCCGCGAACGGACCAACGTCGTGATCCTCGACATGCATGCCGAGGCGACCTCGGAGAAGGTCGGGATCGCGCGCTATCTGGACGGCCGCGTCTCGGCGATCTACGGCACCCACACGCACGTGCAGACGGCCGACGAGCACATCCTGCCGGGCGGCACCGCCTACATCAGCGACGTCGGCATGACCGGACCGAGCGAGGGCGTGATCGGCATGGAGCAGACCGCCGTGCTCGACCGGTTCACGGTCGGCATCGCGGACCGGTTCTCGGTCCAGAAGACCGGCCCCAAGCAGTTCTGCGCGGCGGTCGTCTCGATCGATCGCGAGACCGGTCGCGCGACCGACATCAAACGCATCTTCCAACGGAACCTGGCATGATCGTCGACTTCCACGCCCACACCCGCGAGAGCGACGGCAGCCTCGAACCGCAGGCGCTTGTCGACATGATGACGGAGCGCGGGGTCGAGATCTTCGCGATCACCGACCACGACTCGCTCGGTGCGTTCGGACGGTTCGAGCCGCCGGCCGGCGCGCGCGTCGTGACCGGCGTCGAGATCAACACCACCTGGCGCGAGAACGAGGTCCACGTGCTGGGCTATCGCCTGCGCCTCGACGACGAGATCTTCGACGCATTGATCGCCGACAACCGGAACTCGCGCCTCGAGCGGACGAAGCGGATGGTGCACAACCTGCGCGTGGCCGGCTACGGCATCACGCTCGAAGACGTGAAGCGCGAGGCCGACGAAGGTGCCGCGCTGGGTCGCCCGCACGTCGGCAAAGCGCTGATCCGCGGAGGCCACTTCGAGGACATCAACGCGGCCTTCCGGGGCGCGCTGGTGCGCGGCAAGCCGGGCTACATGCCGCAGACGTACATCACCCCGGCCGCCGCGATCGAAGCGATCCATCACGCCGGCGGCGTGGCGGTGCTCGCCCATCCCGGACGCCTTAAAGACGAAGCGATCATCGACGAACTGGTCGGCGAAGGACTCGACGGGCTCGAGGTCTTCTACCCGCGTCACGACGCCGAAGACGTCGAGCGCTACCGCGCGGTCGCGGCGAAGCACGGCCTGGTGATGACCGCCGGCTCGGATTTCCACGACATCCGCTATAACGCCGGCGGCGTCGGGATGGACGTCGCGGAGGCGGACATCGCACCGTTCTTAGAAAGAGTGTTCGCACCGCACGAGGTCTAGCGACCACACGCGAGATCCGAGGAACGGGGACCCGACGTGCCGCGCGCGAAAAGGGCGCGCCAGGAGGGTGCCTCATGCATTTCGTTCGAGTCCTGATCGTCGGATGGCTGCTCGCGTTCGCGTGTGCGCTCCCGGTCTCGGCCGCGCCGGGCGCGCGTCCGGTCGACACGGTCCTGGCGAACGGGATGCGCGTGGTCGTCGTGCCGGATCGGATCGGACCGGTCGTCACGACCGTCCTCACGTATGGCGCGGGATCGAATCAAGAGACGCTACCGGGCCAGGCGCATGCCGTCGAGCACATGCTGTTTCGCGGAACGGCCGCGGTCTCGGCGTCGGAACTCGCGGATATCTGCGCGCGGATGGGCGCTCGCTATAACGCCTCGACCGACAACGATCGCACCCAGTATTGGTTCGCGGTTCCGTCCGCGTACCTGGACGTCGTACTCCGGATCGAAGCGGACCGCATGCGCAACGCCACGCTATCGCCCGAGAGCTGGGGGAGCGAACGCGGCGCGATCGAGCAGGAGGTCCGCGCCCACGAGAGCCAGCCGGCGTTCGTCGTCCAAGGGCGGATCCGCCAAGCGCTCTTCGCAGGCACGCCGTACGTCCGCGACGCGCTCGGCACGGTCGCAAGTTTCGATGCTATGCAGGCGTCCGATCTGCGCGCGTTCTACGATGCCTGGTATCATCCGAATAACGCGACGCTGGTGGTCGCCGGCGATGTGGACCCGAAGCGGGCGCTGGCCCGGATCCGGTCCGCGTTCGGAAACATTCCGTCTGCTCCGCTCCCGAGCCGCAAATCGGTCGCCCTCGCGCCGCTCGCCGCTTCGAGCGTCGATGCGACCGCCGACGTTCCGCTCGGCCAGGCGGGCCTCGCCTTCCGGCTGCCCGGTCCCACGTCGCCCGATTTTCCCGCGCTCGTCGTCTTAGAGGCCGCGCTCGGCGCTGCCGATGGCCCATTCGTAGAGACGAACGTCGCCGGGACGACCCTCGGCGCCGGCCTCCGGATCACGACGGTCGGAGACGCGGCGACCGGCTTCATCTCGTCGAGCGTCAAGGCCGGGGAGACGCCCGCCGTAACCCTTGGCTTGCTGCAGTCCACGCTTGCGAAGGCGGTTACGGACGGCGTCACCAAGCGGCAGGTCGACGATGCGAAGCGTGCGATCCTTTCGGACGACGCCTTTGCGCTGACCTCGATACCGGGAGCGGCCTTCGGCTGGTCGTCGGCGCTGGCACTCGGCTTCTCGCGGCCGGATGCTTTGCGCGGTCGGCTCGCACGCGTCCGAATCTCGGACGCAGACCGCGTCCTGCGCACGTATTTCGGAACCGCGCAGCACCTTTCGGTGGTCGTCGCGCGGGGCGCCGCGGCGCCGGGCGCTTCGCGCGATGGCGGCGGCGAACGCGTCGCGTTCACCGGGGGCAAGCCGGAACCGCTATGGGGCTGGGCAAAAGCGGCGTTTCGAACGGCGTTGGCGCCGCCGGCGTTCCCGGCGAGCGTCCGTTCGTTCACGCTGCCGAACGGCATACGCTTGACGGTGGCGCCGATCCATGGCGTTCCGGCGATCGTCATGACGGGTTCGATCAAGAACAATCAGACCTTGTACGCGCCGCGCGGGCTTCAGGGCGTCGCCGAGGTGACCGATGCGTTGATGGCGTTCGGCTCCGTGCGACTCGACCGTAAGGCGTTCGCGAATGCGGTCGCCGCGCTTCCGGCTTCGATCGGCGCGGGAACGTCGTTCGGGGTGCGGTCGCAGCGCGCGCAGTTCGACCGTTCGCTCGCGCTGCTCGCTGACGAGATGCTGCATCCGCGCTTTCCGGCCGATGGATTCGCGCTGCTGCAGAACAACTACGCGCAGGCGTTGGCCACGGCGCAGGACCGGCCGGCGTGGAAGTCGGAACTCGCGCTGGACCGCGCGCTCTATCGCGCGGGCGATCCGGCCGCCCGGCACCCGACCGAGGCATCCATCCGGGCGCTGACGCTCGACGACGTGCGCGCGTGGTACGCCCGCGCCTTTCGTCCCGACGAGACCTCGATCGCGATCGTCGGCGACATCGATCCGAACGACGCGCGTCGCGAGATCGCGAAATACTTCGGCGGCTGGACGGCGAGCGGCTCGCCTCCCGCCTTCGGATATCCGGCGGCGATGCTCAACGGGCCCTCGAACGCCGACGTGCCCTCGCCGACCGCGGCGCAGACCTCGGTCCGTCTCGTCGAGCTGCTCCCGATCCATCGCAACAACCCCGACCGGTTCGCGCTGATGCTGGCGGACACGATGCTTACCGGTGAGGGGGCGTCGTCGATCCTGACGGACGACCTGCGTACGCGCAACGGCTACGTGTACGATGTCGGTTCGACGCTCGACATCGGGCGCCAGCGCTCGACGTACACGTTCTCGTTCGGAGCCGCTCCGAAGGACGCGGCGAGTGCCGAGGCGGCGCTGCGTGCCGACCTGCGTGCCTTGCAGACGCACCCCGTCTCGAACGAGATGCTGGACCGTGCGAAGGCCGTCTGGCTCGCGCGCTCGACGCTCGCGCTCGATAGCTATTTCGGACTGGCGTTCGCGATCCGTCCGGCGACCGACGCGGGCGACTCGCGCGAGACCTGGAAGGCGCTCCTGGCCGTGACGCCCGCCCAGGTTCGCGACGCGATGGCGAAATGGGTCCGCGTCGACCGGCTGGCCAGGATCGCGATCGTCCCTAGCCGATAGCCCGCCGAACCTGCTGCAGCAAGGCCGCGCTCTCGCGCTCCAGGCGCGCGAGGCGTTTCGACTGCGCGGCGATCGTCTCGGCGTCGCGCATGAAGCGGTGGTTGATGCGGACGTTGTAGGCGCACGCGGCGATCGCGGCCGCGCCGAACTCGGCGGCGCAGCCGAGGTCGCTCTCGAGGTTCCGGTTGCCCAAGGCGAGCCCGCGGGCGGCCAAGCGAAGGACCTCGAGGGAGAGGTGGGCGGCGTGGAGCGGCGCCTCGGCCGCGTGCCGCAGGGCGTGCGCCAGGGCCAGCGTTCGAGCCTCGCCCTTCGGTAGCGCCTGGGCCTCGACGACCTTCTCGAAGGCGGCTTCGTCCCGCGGACGCGCTGCCAGGAGTTCCGCTCGCAGGCCGTCGGCCTGGGCGACCAGCCGGCTCGCCAGGGGCGCACGGGCAGGGTTCGCCTCACAGATCCGCCCGACCATCGCCACCAGGGCGGCGCCGGCCGCGGCCACCAGGGCGGCGGCGCTTCCGCCTCCTGGGGTTGGCGCTTTCGAGGCCAATCGTGTTAAATAGTCGTCGAAGTTATCCACGCCGTACCTTGTAGGACGGGCGGGGGGTATACGCCTGGTGCAGAATCCGTACCACAGCCCCAATTCTTAGGAGTTCAGAAGTGCCCGTACTGGAACAGACCGCCGGGAACGTTGGTGATGTCAAAGACCGCGCCCTGGCCGAGACCGGCCGCTCGCGCATCGCGTGGGCGGGAGCATATATGCCCGTTCTCAAGCAAGTGTTCGACCGTTTCGAGATCGAGAAACCGCTCAAGGGGATCCGCATCGGCGCGTGCCTGCACGTGACCACCGAGACGGCCAACCTGATGCTGGCCCTGCAGGCCGGCGGCGCCGAGGTCTCGCTCTGCGCGTCCAACCCGCTCTCGACGCAGGACGACGTCGCCGCCGCGCTCTGCGAGTACGGCATCCCGACCTACGCGATCAAGGGCGAAGACAACGAGACGTACTACGCGCACATCGAAGCGGTCGTCGCCACCAAGCCGCACATGTCGATGGACGACGGCTGCGATCTGGTCAACACCATCTACTCCAAGCACAACGAACTCCTGGCCGACATGATCGGCGGCTGCGAAGAGACCACCACCGGCGTCATCCGCCTCAAGGCGATGGAGAAGGACGGCGTCCTGCCGTACCCGGTGATCGCGGTCAATAACGCGCTGACCAAGCACATGTTCGACAACCGCTACGGCACGGGCCAGTCGACCCTCGACGGCATCATCCGCGCGACCAACGTCCTGCTCGCCGGCCGCACGGTCGTCGTCGTCGGCTACGGCTGGTGCGGACGCGGCGTCGCGTCGCGCGCCGCCGGCATGGGCGCCCACGTCGTCGTCACCGAGATCGACCCGCGCAAGGCGATCGAAGCGGTGATGGACGGCTACCGCGTGATGCCGATGGAAGACGCCGCCAAGATCGGCGACGTGTTCGTGACGGTCACCGGCAACTACCACGTCATCAACGAGTCGCATTTCAAACTGATGAAGGACGGCGCGATCGTCTGCAACTCGGGCCACTTCAACGACGAGCTGGACCTCGACGGCATCAAGAAGATCGCCAAGTCGAAGACCGAGCCGCGCCCGTTCGTCGAGCAGTACGAACTGCACGACGGCCGCAAGGTCTGCATCCTGGCCGACGGACGTCTGGTCAATCTGGCCGCAGGCGAAGGCCACCCGGCGGCCGTGATGGATATGTCGTTCGCGAACCAGTCGCTGGCGGCGGCGTACCTCGCCAAGAACCACGCGAAGATGGAGAAGACCGTCTACGACGTCCCGCTCGAGATCGACGAAGAGGTCGCGACCCTCAAGCTCGCCTCGATGGGCATCGAGATCGACACGCTCACGCCGGAACAGGTCAAGTACATGGCCTCCTGGTCGGAGGGCACGTAGGTGGCGTACCATCGCTTCTTCACCAGCGAGTCGGTGACCGAAGGCCACCCGGATAAGGTCGCCGACGCGATCTCCGACGGCATCCTCGACGCGCTCCTAGCGGCCGATCCGGCCAGCCGGGTCGCGGTCGAGACGTTCGCGATCACCGGCCAGGTGCACATCGCGGGTGAGGTCAGCACCTCCGCCTACGTCGACATCGCCAAGATCGTGCGCGACACGGTCAAGGAGATCGGCTACGACCACTCGGCCGTCGGTTTCGACTACGAGACCTGCGGCGTGAGCGTCTCGATCGACGAGCAGTCGCCCGACATCGCTATGGGCGTCGACAAGTCGCTCGAGGCCAAGAGCGGCGAAGCGGGCGACGGTTTCGAGACCGGCGCCGGCGACCAGGGCATGATGTTCGGCTACGCGTGCCGCGACACCGACGAGTTGATGCCGCTGCCGATCGTGCTGGCGCACAAGCTCACCAAGAAGCTGGCCGACGTCCGCAAGGCCGGCGAGCTGACCTACCTGCGTCCCGACGGCAAGTCGCAGGTCACCATCGAGTACGACGGCGATAAGCCGGTGCGCGTCGACGCGGTCGTCATCTCGACCCAGCACGATCCGGACGTGACCCTGGAGCAGATCCGCAAGGACGTCACCGAGAAGATCATCAACGCGGTGATCCCCGCGGACATGCGCGACGAGAAGACCCGCATCTTCGTCAATCCGACCGGGCGGTTCGTGATCGGCGGCCCCAAGGGCGACGCCGGTCTGACCGGCCGCAAGATCATCGCCGACACCTACGGCGGCATGTCGCGTCACGGAGGCGGCGCGTTCTCCGGCAAGGATCCGACCAAGGTGGACCGCTCGGCGGCATACGCCGCGCGCTGGGTCGCCAAGAACGTGGTCGCGGCCGGACTCGCCGACCGCTGCGAGGTGCAGGTAGCGTACGCCATCGGCGTCGCGCGTCCGATGAACGTCTTCGTCGAGACGTTTGGAACCGCCAAGATCGCGGAAGAACTTATCGCGAAGGCCGTCGGCGACGTCTTCGACCTGCGTCCGGCCGCGATCATCCACCACCTGGATCTTCGTCGCCCGATCTACAAGCAGACGGCCGCCTACGGACACTTCGGTCGTCCGGAACTCGACCTTCCTTGGGAACGTTTAGATAAGGTCGAAGCGCTGCGCAAAGCGACCGGATTCACCGGCGAAGCCTTGCGAGTACCGAACTTCGCGAACTAGAGAAGAGGAACGAATTGATGAACGCTAAGATCCTGGGAGCGGCGATGCTCGTCGCGACCATGGCGACGACGACGCTGGCTTCGGCACAGTCGACGACGCTCTACAGCGGCACCAAGATCACCGCCAAGATGGACGCGACGATCGACACCGGCACGGCTTCGGTCGGCCAGCATTTCACGATGCACGTCACCCCGCCGTATCCGACGTCGTCGCTGCAAGGCGCCTACATCAGCGGCCACATCGTCAAGGTCGTCCACGCCAAGCAGGGCGTGAAGCCGGAGCTGCAGCTCTCGATGGACCGTCTGTACATGAGCGACGGCAGCTCGTATCAGATCGACGGGCAACTGGTCGATAGCCAGCAGTCCAAGTCGGAGAACAACCTCGGTCACACGGCGCTGACGGCGCTCGGCGGCATGATCGCCGGCAACGTCATCGGCAAGACGATCTTCCACACCGGCGGCGGCGGCGCGGTCGGTCTGGCGGCGGGCGCCCTCTACGGGCTCAACGCCAAGACCAACTTCAACCTGCCGGCCGGTTCCAAAGTGACCGTCCAGCTCACCCACACGGTGACGGTCCGCCGCCAGGCGCACCACTAACACGTCGACCCGAGCCGCGCCGGACGGGCGCGACTCCGGAACGTCTGCAACGGGGCTTCGCGCGAGCGAGGCCCCGTTCGCTCTATTGAACCTTTGCGCCGCTGGGTACGTTTGCAGACCATGAGATATGCACGCATCACCATCACCACCGCCCTCGCGCTCGTCCTGACCGTCGCCGGCGCGTTCGCGCAGAGTTCGCCGACGCTGTACTCGGGATCGCAGATCAACGCGATCATGGACGACCAGCTCGACAGCGGTACGACCCAGGTCGGCGACACGTTCTCGATGCACGTCGTCGCGCCGTATCCGTCGAACGACGACACCTACGCCGGCGCGCAGATCACCGGCCACGTGATCAAGGTCGTCGCGGCCGGTCGCGGCACCAATCCCGAACTGCAGCTCGGCATCGATCGGATGATCCTGCGCGACGGCACGTCGGTCGAACTGCCGGCCCAAGTGACCTCGGCCGGGACCAAACAGCAGTCCAAGAACGGCGCGCAGGTCGCGCTCTCGACGATCGGCGGCATGATCCTCGGCAACGTGATCGGCAAGGCCGTGCTGCACACCGGCGGCGGCGGCATCGTCGGCGCGGCCGGCGGCTTCCTCTACGGCGTCAACAAGAAGGCCAACGTCACGCTCCCGGCGCAGGCCGCGGTCCAGCTCACCCTGACGCGCGACGTCACCGTCCGCCGCCAGGCGCACCACTAGCGCCTAGCGCGCTTCGTCCCTGATCGCCGGCGACGCGATCGCGATGCCGGCGATCAGGACGAAACCGAACGCGCTCGCGCACATCGCGGCGTACGGGCTCACGTGGTCGGCGATCCAGCCGAAGCCGAGCACGCCGGGCGCGATGCCGAGCAGCACGAACAGCCGGACCGCGCCGAACGTGCGGCCGACCAGCGCCTCCGGGATCACCCGCAGCCGCCACCCCAGGATCTGCGAGACCTCGAAGGTGGCGGCCGCGTTCGCGAGCATCCAGAACGTCGCCGCCACCCAGATGTTGGGCGCGATCAGGATCGGCATGAAGATCAGCGCGTCGATCGCGTACGCGATCGTGAGCATCCGGCCGAACGGCCAGCGCCGGTTGATGCGGCCCGCCAGCACCGACCCGAACACCGCGCCCGCGGCCGTCATGGAGAAGAAGATGCCGATCTGCGCGTCGGTCGCGGCGAAGTCGTGTTTGAGGAACGGGATGAGGATCGCATATCCGCCGAAGCCGAGCGTGTTGAGCGCGAGCGCGGCCATCGCCTGGGCGCGCATGCCCGCATCGCCGAAGAGCGTGCGGAAGCCCAGCCGCACGTCGCCGACCAGTTCGCGCAGGGTCGGTGGCCCAAGCGGCCGCTCCGGCCCGAGCGCCGGAACGCCCGAGAGCGAGATCTGGCTCGCGAGGTAGGTGGCGGCGTTGGCGAGCAACGCCGGCAGCGGCCCGAACACGGTGAAGAGCATGCCCCCCAGCGCCGGCGCGATCAGGTTCGAGGTGCTCTCGGCGCCGACGAGCGCCGACATCGCGAGCGTCGTGTTCTCCTTGCCCACCAGCGACGGGAGCGACGAGGATTGACCACCCATGAAGAAGGCCGCGCACGCCGAGATGGTGGCGAGGCCCGCGTAGACCAGCGCGACCGTCAGATGATGCGTGGCGAACAGGATCGCGAGCGCGACCATCGTGAGGCAGCGGACCGCGTCGCAAGCGATCATCATCGCGCGCCGGTCGACGCGATCGGCGAACGATCCGCCGACGACCGCGAGCAGCGCGAACGGCACGATCTCCGCGATGAACGCGCCGCCGGTCGAGAGCGCCGAACCCGTCAGGTGGAAGACGAGCAAGGGCAAGGCGATCGTGCGCAGGCCGTCGCCGACGTACGAGAACGATTGGCCGAGGAAATAGCGGACGAATGGGGGCGAGGCGAAGACGCCTCGGATGGGCGATGCGTTCATGACGGCTCCTGGCGACGAAGTGCGGCGCGAGATGGTGGAAACCGGCATTGCTAACGCATAGTACAGGCGATTTTACGCGGCCGTGCAAACTTTGTCAAATACGATGGGTCAGATGAGGTTACTATGAATCGCGTTCTCTCGATCGTCGCCGCGCTCGTCGCCGGCGCTTTGTTGGCACAGTGCTCGCCGCAGACGACGGCGGCACCGGCCGGATCGCCGGCCAGCTCCGCATCGCCGGCCAACTCCGGCACGGCTCCGGTCGGCACCGTCGCGCCGCCGTTCTCCGGGACCGGTCTCGACGGCGCGACCATCTCGTCGGCCGATTACGCCGGCAAGGTGCTCGTCCTGAACTTCTGGGCGACCTGGTGTCCGCCGTGCCGGGCCGAGACGCCGGACATGATCGCGTCGTACGCCAAGCTCCACAACGACGGCGTGGCGTTCCTCGGAGCGGACACCTCCGAAGGACCCCAGGTCGTGCGCACGTTCACCTCGATCCGGGGCGTGCCGTATCCGACCGCGCTCGGCACCGCCGCCGACTACAACGCGTTCGGCATCAGCGCGCTGCCCACCACGATCGTGATCGACGCCAAGGGCATCGTCCGCGCGCGTTGGATCGGCGGCATCGAGCCCGCCCGTCTGGCCGCGTACGTCGCGGACGCGCGCGCCGGAAAGAACGCCACCTATACGACGCCCGAGCAGAAGAAGATCGACGCGCTGCTCGCCGCCGGCAAGATCGACGAGGCGCAGAAATACATCGCCGGGCTGACCGTCGACTACGACTACGAGAAGACGCAGCTGGAGCTCGGCGCGGCAGAACTCAAAGCGGCCAAGACGCCCCTCGAGAAGGCCGCCGCGTATGGCGATCTCAACCGGTTCGCCGACGCGGCCGGGATCTATCGGGGCCTGCTCGCGAAGAAGCCGAACGACGCCAAGCTCGTCGGCCTGATGACGCGCGCGTACTATCGCCTGCACGACTATCCGGCGATGTCGGCGAGCGCGCTGCGCTGGACGAAACTGGCTCCCAACGACGTCGACGCGTGGGACAACCTCGGGCTCGCCGCCGAACGCGCCCACGATTTCTCGGCGGCGGTCGCGCCCTACGAGAAGGCGGTCGGACTGCTGGTCAAGGCGGCCGACACCACGCCGGTCGGCAAGGACGGCGAAGCGCAGGCCTTCGCGGCCGACGAGTCGCTCGATCTGGCCGACGTCTACGTCGCGCTCGGCGACGCCAAGAACGCCGCGCGCGTGTTCGCGATGTCGCAGAAGTACGCGGACCTGATCCCGGCCGGCGGTCGCTACAAGGCGATGAAGCCGCGCGTTCCCGAGCGCACGACCGAGGGTATGGCGGCCGTCGCGATGGCGCGCGGCGGCGGGACCAACGTCAGCCTGGCCAAGTGGACCGGCGCGGATCTCCCCGGGAGCCTCAAGAGCACGCTCAAGTACCGTCTCGTCGTGGTTGGCTCGCCGAACGCGACGGTCGCGCTCGCGGCCAAAGGCCTCAAGCCGGGCTGGATCGCCTCGTTCTGTGCGGACGGCCTGTGCTCGCCCGGCGGCGTCAAGCTGACGCTGCCCGGGATCGGCGTGAAGACCTACGAGTTCCAGCTCGTGCCGCCCAAGAACGGGGATGCGCCGGGCGCGGTGACCGTCCTCGCGGACGGCGGAAACGCCGTCGCCGTACCGGTGTAAATCCCGAGAAAACCCCTTGACCCCGGGGCCCGAAATCCGGTAAAAGGACTAGGGCCTCGGAACGCCAATCCAGGTCCGTTCCCGGTCCGGGTTAGCTCAGTTGGTAGAGCATTCGACTGTTAATCGAAATGTCGCTGGTTCGAGCCCAGCACCCGGAGCCATTCGCGAAGAGGTCCCGCCGTTACGGCGGGGCCTCTTCAGTTCTTCCGCCGACCGGAACGGAAGAGCGCCTGCCTGCGTTTAATCATGCGACAGCCGGTGTTTGCCGGCGGAATGGATTGAATTTCTTGAACTATGCTCTGAGAAGCGTCGCACTCGCATGCGCGCTCGTCACATCGGCCTTCGCGATCTCCGCGTCGGCACAGACCGTCCCCAAGACGACCGTCGTCGCGATCGACGTCAAGAACACGTCGAACACGTGTGCCTGGGTCACCATCTATTGGGGCCGGGTCTACACGCCCTGGACGATCGAGCAAGAGCCGGACGGCCGTCCGCGCTTCGTCGGTCACAACGCGTCGCACACGTTCTTCGTACGCTTCACGAATCCGACCAGCATCCCGCTCCCGGCCGAGATCAAGGTCCGGGCCGAGTTCACCCGCAACAGCAACTGTTCGGGCGGAACGATCGCGGATCACGACAACTACAACAAGGGCATCCAGGCGGACAAGCACATCGTCGAACGGATCAACATCAGTTCGATCCTGCACGGTCCGCCGTACGGCGTCACCAAACCGCAATAGCCGAACGCGTCGGCACGAGAAGACCCCGCCGGGCGATCGGCGGGGTCTTCGTCTGCGACGGTGCGGCGCGCGCTAGGAGAAGCGCTCTCAGAAATACCGGATCGAGAAGGTGCGGTCGCGGCCCGAGATCTCGGCCGTGAGTGCGTGGGCGGTCCCGGGATTGCGGTAATTCATCGAGTGGGTGGCCGACACGTCGGCGATCCGGCCGCCCGAACAAGCGGCGCCGGGCAGGATCTCGGCGCGAACGTTGACCGACCCGCGCAACTCCTGGCCATAGCTCAAGCGCGGCGCCAAGAGGTGATGGGTCACCGCGGGGGAGCCTACCGGATTGGCGAGCGTGATCATCGCGCAATGGGCGGTATTGTTCCAGACCACGACGATACGGCTCGCCCGGGCCGGCGCCGGTCCGTCGGCCAGGACCCAGCCGAGGGCGAAGACCGCGGTCAGGGCACCGATCGTCAAGCGTTTCATGTCGTGGATACGTCGGCAGGCGAGCGATGGTTCCCTTTGCGCACTACCACGTGGGTCGCGAATTCGGTGGGCACGCTCTCGGCGACGCTGAAGCCGAGCGCCGGAAGGTCGATGCCTTCGAACAGCGCTTCGCCCTGCCCGAGCAAGACCGGCGAGACGGCTAGGTGCATCTCGTCGATGACGCCGGCCCGCAGATATTCGCGCACCGTCGCCACGCCGCCGGCGATCTTGACGTCGAGCCGCCCGGCCGCGGCCTTCGCGCGTTCGAGCGCGACCGCCGGACCCTCGGTCACGAAGTGGAACGTCGTGCCGCCCTGCATCTCGATCGCCGGACGCGCGTAGTGCGTGAGCACGAAGACGGGCGCGTGATACGGCGGGTCGTCGCCCCACCAGCCTTTCCACGCATGGTCGGGCCAGTCGCCGCGGATCGGCCCGAACATATTGCGACCGAGCACGAACGCGCCGATGCCGGTCATCGAATCCTCGGCGAACCGGTTGTCGTCGCCCTCCGATCCGCCGCCTTGGCCGATCATCGCGTGGAACATCTTGGTCCCGAACATCCAGGTGTGCAGTTCCCGGCCGCGCTTGCCGAGCGGATCCTCGAGGCGCTGTTCGGGGCCGGCCCCGTAGCCGTCGAGCGAGACGGAAAATCCGGCGACGCGAATACGTGTCATCCCCGTCGGATACGACGGCCGGCAGGCCGATGCCCGCGGCGGCGACAACCCTCGCGCTCGGAGGACGCGTGAACGCCGTACACCAGACCATTCTCGACGCGATCGGCGACACCGGCATGGTGTCGCTGCGCTCCGTCGTGCCCGCCAACGGCGCGCGCGTGCTGCTGAAACTCGAGAGCGAGAATCCGACCGGGTCGATGAAGGACCGGATGGCGCTCGCCATGATCGACGCGGCCGAAGCGGACGGACGGCTCGCGCCCGGCGGCGCCGTCGTCGAGTACACCGGCGGCAGCACCGGCGTCTCGCTCGCGCTGGTCTGCGCGGTGAAAGGGCATCCGCTCCACATCGTCTCGTCCGACGCGTTCGCGCCCGAGAAGCTGGATCACATGCGACTGCTCGGCGCGACCGTGCAGATCGTGCCCAGCCGCGGCGGCGGGATGACCGAGCGGTTGACGCGCGACATGATCGAGGCGGCACGGATCGTCGCGGACGAGACGGGCGCGTACTGGACCGATCAGATGAACAACCGCGCGCCGCTCGCCGCCTACCATCGCATGGCTGCCGAACTCTGGGAACAGACGGGCGGACGCATCGATGGCTTCGTGCAGAGCGTCGGCACCGGCGGGTCGATCCGTGGAATCGCCGAGGGTCTGCGGGAACGCGATCCGCGCGTGCGGGTGGTCGCGGTCGAACCGGCCGAGTCGCCGGTCCTCTCGGGCGGGGCGAAGGGGTCGCACGCGATCGACGGCGTCGGCGCGGGCTACGTCGTACCGCTCTGGCACGACGGCATCGCGGAGTCGATCCAGCGCGTCTCGACCGACGACGCGAAAGCGATGGCCGGCCGCCTGGCCCGGGAAGAAGGCCTGTTCGCCGGGACATCGACCGGCGCGAACGTGATCGCCGCCCTGCGGCTCGCCGAAGGCCTGGACGCAAGCGCGACCGTGGTCACGGTCATGTGCGATACGGGGATGAAATATTTGCGGAGCGCCGGTGTCGAAAACGGGCCGAGCCGTTCGACGCAAGGGTAGAACACCCGATCCGACAAGGAGAGAACGATGCGATTCATGGTCCTGGTGAAGGCCAGCAAAGAGAGCGAGGCCGGGGTCATCCCGACCACCGAGGAGTTCGCCGATATGGGAGCGTTCAACGAGACGCTCGTGAAGGACGGCGTCATGCTGGCGGGCGACGGCCTGAAGCCGTCGTCGGCCGGCGCGCGTCTGCGCTTCGACGGCGGCCGGACGACCGTCACCGACGGTCCGTTCGCCGAGACCAAGGAGCTCGTCGCCGGCTTCTGGATCGTCCAAGGGAAGTCGAAAGAAGAAGTGGTCGAACGCTTCACCCACGCGCCGTTCCGCCGTGGCGAAGAGATCGAGATCCGGCCGATGTACGAAGCCGAAGACTTCGGCGAGAACCTGACGCCGGAACTGCGCGCGCAAGAAGAGCGCATGCGGGAGCAGGTGCGATGAAAGTGCTCTCGGTGCTGACGTTCCCGGCCGGCTCGCCCGGCCGGCCGCCGACGCAGGAAGAGATGGAGGCGATGGGAGCGTTCGCGGGGCGGATGGCGGCCGAAGGCGTGCTGCTCCATACCGGCGGCCGCTCTCCGGACATGCTCGAACTCGTGGTCGCGCGCAAGAACGGGACCTCGGCCGTCACCGACGGCCCGTTCACCGAAGCCAAGGAACTGGTCGGGGGCTACGCCCTGCTCGAGGTCCGCGATCGGGCGCACGCGATCGAGGTGACGGATCGATTCCTCGACCTGGTCGGCAAGGATGCGACCTGCCACCTCCACGAGATCGACACGAACGACTAGGGGCGTGACGTCCTCCGAGGTCCACCGCGCGATCGAAGCGATCTGGCGCATCGAATCGCCCAAGCTGATCGCGACCGTCGCGCGCCTGGTGCGCGACGTCGGGCGCGCGGAGGACCTCGCCCAGGACGCGTTCGTCGCGGCGCTCGCGCAGTGGCCCGAGCAGGGCATTCCGCGCAATCCCGGCGCCTGGCTGATGACCGCCGCCAAACGGCGGGCGATCGACGCGATCCGCCGCGATGTCGCGTTCGAGCGCAAAGCCGAAGCGCTCGGCCGCGACGCGGAGGCGTCCGAGCCGGACGATCCCTTCGCGTCGGCGCTCGGCGAGATCGACGACGATCTGCTGCGCCTGATGTTCGTCGCGGCGCACCCCGTCCTCTCGCCAGAAGCGCGCGTCGCGCTGGTCCTGCGCCTGCTCGGCGGCCTGACCACGCCCGAGATCGCGCGCGCGTTCCTCATCCCGGAAGCGACCGTCGCGCAACGCATCGTCCGCGCGAAGCGGACGATCGCCGACGCGGGCGTGCCGTTCGAAGTCCCCTCGGGACCGGAACGCGCCGAGCGGGTCGCATCCGTGCTCGGCGCGATCTACCTGATCTTCAACGAAGGCTATGCCGCGACGGCCGGCGACGACGTGCTGCGGCCGGAACTGGTCGAAGACGCGCTGCGCTTGGGGCGCGTGCTCGCGCGGTTGATGCCGGACGAACCCGAAGTGCACGGCCTGGTCGCGCTCATGGAGCTGCAGGCCTCGCGCATGAAGGCGCGGGTCGGGCCGGACGGCCAGCCGATCTTGCTGCTCGATCAGGATCGCGGCAAGTGGGACCATCTCCTGATCGGTCGCGGTCTGGCGGCGCTGATGCGGGCGGAAGCGCTATCGCAGGCGTCGGGTCCGTACGCGCTGCAGGCCGCGATTGCCGCCTGCCATGCCCGCGCGGGGACGCCCGAGCAGACGGACTGGCCGAGGATCGCATCGTTCTACGACGCGCTGGCGCGGATCGTGCCGACGCCGGTGGTGGCGCTCAATCGCGCGGTCGCGCTCGGGATGGCGTCCGGCCCCCAGGCCGGCCTGGACGTCGTGGACGGATTGCGCGACGAGCCGTCCCTGCATAGCTACCATCTCTTGCCGAGCGTGCGGGCGGATCTGCTCTCCAAGCTCGGCCGGATGGACGAGGCGCGCGCGGAGTTCGAGCGGGCGGCGGCCCTGGCCGGGAACTCGCGCGACCGGACCCTGCTGCTCCAGCGGGCATCGAGGTGTCGGGCCTGAGGCAGCGAACGCTCGCTTCATAAGGAGGCTGTCATATGCGTCGTTGTCTTTCCGTCGTGGCCGTCATCGCGGCCGTCGCCCTGCTCGGGGCCGCGCCCCCGGCGAAGCTGCCCCCCGGATTGACGCCCCAGATCATGAAGATGATGATGACCCTGCCCACCGGCTCGTCGCCGTCATCGCTGCCGGCCGGCGTCCAGCCGTTCAGCGGATGCATCCCGACCATGGGCTACCACTACGGCCTGGCGAAGAGCTGGCCCGGCGGCCCGCTGTACGGGTACTACAACGGCAAGCCGGTCTTCACCGAGCTGATGATCTCGGCCAAGACGTTCGCGGCCGGCACCAACTGGGACGACGCGCTCCAGCCGCTCCCGGGCTATCGCATCGATCACGTCGACATCTGGTGGGAGCCGCACGGCCATCCGGGTTACCAGATCCCGCATTACGACATCCACGCGTGGTACGTCCCGCACGCCGAGCATATGAAGTACTGCGGCAATACCTCCGGAACGCGCCCGGCGTTTCTCCGCTAGCGGACGCGCCGCCACATCTGACGGAACCGGCGGACGCGCCATCGCCGGCGTTCGCCGGACGAGCCGCGGCGGTACGCTTCGAGCAGCGCATCCGCATCGAAGGATCCCACCACCGTTCCCGTCTCGTCGACGACGGCGAGCCGGGGACGGCGCGCGTGCGCGAGACGATCGGCGGCCTCGCGTACGCGGTCTTCGGGATGGACCGCGTCGCTCGCGTCGAGCGTCGGATCCGGCGGCGCCATCACGTCGCCGACCGCGGCGAACTCGAGCGGGTCCACCGCATACTCTCGCGCGACGTGCATCCCGCGCCGCGCTAGCCGCTCGGTCAGGATGGAACGCGGCACGAAGACGACCGTGAAGGCCGTCGCGACGATGCAGCCGACGAAGACCTCGGGCGCGAGTCCCCACGCGTGCGTCGTCTCGAGCGCGAAGAGCGTGCCCATGAACGGCGCGCGCATCGTGCCGCCCATCAGCGCGGCCATGCCGACGAGCGCCCACGCCGCGGCGTGGTGCCCGGGGAGTGCCGTTCCGGCGAGCGTCCCCATCGCCGCGCCGATCATCAGCAGCGGCGCGAGCACGCCGCCCGACGTGCCCGAACTCAGCGACGCGACCCAGATGCCGATCTTGACCACGACGATCCCCGCGACTGCGGCCAGCGCGAGTTCCCCGTTGAGCATGCCGTCGATGGTCGGGTAACCGACGCCGAGCGCTTGCGGCACGAACCATCCGCCGATGCCGACCACCGCGCCGCCGATCGCCGGCCACCACATCCAATGGACCGGAAGCCGCTCGTAGAGATCTTCGACGAGATAGACGAGCTTCGTCATGACGAGCGAGATCAGGCCGCCGGCGATCCCGATGCCGAGCGCCCAGCCGAGGTCGGCGGGCGCGAGGGTTTGGGGAGAAGCGACCAGGAACGGCGGAGCCGATCCGATGAACCACGATCGCGCCAGCATCGCCACCACCGCCGCGAGCGCCACCGGCACGAAACTGCGCGGTCGCCACTCGAAGAGCAAGAGTTCGACCGCGATCAGGACCGAGGCGATCGGCGCGCCGAACGTCGCCGACATCCCGGCCGCCGCACCGGCCACCAGCAGCGTGCGACGCTCGAGCGACGAGAGATGCACGAACTGCGCGAAGAGCGATCCCAGCGCGCCTCCCGTCATGATGATCGGGCCCTCGGCTCCGAACGGGCTCCCGGTGCCGATCGCGATCGCCGACGCGACCGGTTTCCAGAAGGCGACCCGGGCCTGCACGATGCTGTCGCCTTCCAGGATCGACTGGATCGCCTCCGGGATGCCGTGGCCGCGGATCTTCTCGGTCGCGTAGCGGGCGATCAGTCCGACCAGAATGCCGCCGACGACCGGGATACCGATGGCGATCGGACCCCAGTGGCGCGGATCGGGTTGCCCGAGCGAGGCGCTCGGGACGCCTTCGTACGCGAGATGGGTGATGACGCCGATCGCGACGAGCAGCAGTTTGGCCACCAACGCACCCGCCAGGCCGACCAGGACGGCGCACGCGCAGAGAAGGCCCAAGCGGGCGCCGTCGATGGTATAGTCCCCGAGCGGACGACGCGTGGCGGAACGCATGCACCCATCCTAGGCGAGCCGTCCCGCGCGCGCAGGGACGTTCGTCGCAGGCCGAAGCGGCCGTTCGTTGGGCACTGACGGTGGTCGAATGAACGAGCGCGGCGAATGATCATCGCGATGGAGTCCCTCACCCTCGACGACGCGCTGAAGCATCACTTCGGCTACGATACCTTTCGGCCGCTCCAGCGCGAGATCGTCGAAGCCTCGCTCGGCGGCGCCGACATCCTCGCGCTCCTGCCGACCGGCGGCGGCAAGTCGCTCTGCTATCAGCTGCCCGCGTTGGTCCGTCCGGGGCTCGTGCTGGTGATCTCGCCGTTGATCGCGTTGATGAAGGATCAGGTCGACGCCCTCAACGCCAACGGCATCCCGGCGACCTTCCTCAACTCGTCGATCGACGCGGCCACCGCGTCCGAGCGTCTGGCCGGCCTCGACCGCGGCGAGTATCGCCTGCTCTACGTCGCGCCGGAGCGCTTGGTGCTTCCGAGCTTCTTGAACCGGCTGGCACGCTGGGACGTGCGGCGCGTGGCGGTCGACGAAGCCCACTGCGTGAGCGAGTGGGGCCACGACTTCCGCCCCGAGTACCGCCAGCTCTCGGTGCTGCGCGAGCGTCTGCCGGAGGTGCCCGTCATCGCCGTGACCGCGACCGCGACCGGCCGCGTGCGCGACGACATCGAACGGTTCTTGCAGCTGCGCGCGCCGCGGCGTTTCGTCGGGAGCTTCAACCGGCCCAATCTGCAGTATCGCGTCTACGAGAAGCGCGACCCGCTCAAACAGCTTCTGGCGTGGACGGCGGAGCGCCCGCGCGAGAGCGGCATCGTCTACGTCTCGAGCCGCGCCGCCGCCGAAGAGCTTGCCGAGAAGATCGCGCGCGCCGGCATCTCGGCCGTCCCCTATCACGCGGGCCTTCCGCCCGGCGTCCGGGCCCGCAACCAGGAGCGGTTCGTGCGCGACGAGATCCAGGTGGTGTGCGCCACGATCGCATTCGGCATGGGCATCGACAAGCCGAACGTGCGCTACGTCGTGCACTACGACGTGCCCAAGAACCTCGAAGGCTACTATCAGGAGACCGGCCGTGCCGGTCGCGACGGCTTGCCGAGCGACTGCGTCCTGTTCTACAACGGCGGCGATGCCGCCAAGCAGCGCCATTTCATCCGGCAGATCGCCGACGATGCGGAGCGGGCGCGCTCGGAACGGCTGCTCGCGCAGATGCTCGACTATGCGTCGACGTCCACCTGCCGGCGCGCGCACGTGCTGCGCTACTTCGGAGAAGACGCGCCCGCGCACTGCGGCAACTGCGATAACTGCCTCACGCCGGTCGAGCGTCTGGACGGCACGCTCGCGGCGCAGAAGTTCCTCTCGTGCCTGTACCGGATCCGCGAACACCGCGGATTCTCGACCGGCGCGCAGCACGTCATCGACGTCCTGCTGGGCGCCGCGACCGAGAAGATGCGCGCGTGGGGCCACGACGCGCTCTCGACCTACGGCGTCGGCACGGAGCTGACGCGCGACGAGTGGATGGCCCTGCTCTCCGAGCTGATCCGTCTGGGCTACGTGGAACAGGAGAGCGCGCACAAGACCGTGTTCCTGACCGGCGAAGGCATGACCGCGCTCCGCGAGAAGCGCGAGGTCTCGTTCGCGCCGCCGCGCTTCGTGAGCGTCAAGGGCAAGAAGAAGACCCGCAAGGGGACCGCCGCGGCCGCGGCGCCATACGAAGAGGATCTCTTCGAACACCTGCGCCGTTTGCGCAAAGGATTGGCCGACGAGCAGGGCGTCCCGCCGTATGTGGTCTTCTCGGACGCCGCGCTCCGGGAGATGGCCCGCATCAAGCCGACCACGCTGTCGCGCTTTCGCGGGGTGAGCGGCGTCGGCGACGTCAAGCTGGAGCGCTACGGAACGGCCTTCGTCGAGGCCATCGCGGCCTTCGAGGACAGGAAGGGCGACGCTTCCGCCTAAGGCACGTGCCTATGCTGGCGTTTCTGTTCTCGCATCTCGGGATCTTGGCCAACGGCGCGATCTTCACGCTCGGATTCGTCGCGATCGCGGTGGTCCTCGCGATGGTCGTCCACCGGTTCGTGCCGCTCGCGTACTTCGAGGATCACTACGAGCAGGCGGGCTTCATCTTCGCGGTCATCGGCGTCGTCTACGCGGTGCTCCTAGCGTTCGTCGCGATCGGCGTGTGGGAACGCTTCGATGGGGCCGAATCGCAGACGTACAGCGAGGCCAACTCGATCGTCGCGCTCTACCGCGATGCCAGGGCGGTCCCGGAGAAGGCCCAGATCCGCGCCGCGATCCGCGACTATACGACCCTGGTCGTCGAGGACGAATGGCCGAGGATGGTCGAGGGCTCCCACAGCGACAAGGCGGATGCGGCGATCGAGCGGATCGCGCGCGTCGTCGACCTGCTTCAGCCCAAGACCCTCGGCCAGCAGGACGTCCATACGGCGATGCTCGCCTCGCTCGGACAGACGCTCTCGGACCGGGCCGCGCGCATCTCGATGGGCGCGACCGGGCTCAATCCGATCGTCTGGGTGGTGCTGGCGTTCGGCGCGATCGTCGCCGTCGGCTTTTCGTTCCTATTCCCGTTCAAGCGCAAGCGGATGCAGGCGATCATGGTCGGCTCGCTCGCGTTCAGCATCGCGATCGTGTTCTATCTGACCACCGCGATCGACTATCCGTTCCACGGCGATATCACCGTACAGCCGCACGCGTTCGAGAACGCGCTCCATACCTACGATTCGATCGACCGCGCGCACGAGTAGCCGCGACTAGGCGAATCCCCGCGCCGGCATCCGCGCGTCGCGCTGCAGCCAGTTGAGCGGCGAATAGGCCGCGTCGCCATCGACCGCATGGAGCGTGTAGGCGTGGCGCGATTTCGCCGAACGGTTCGGCGCGCTGTAATGCGGCAGCCGGCCGTGGAAGACGACCAGCGTGCCGGCCTCGACCTCGAGCGGCGTCGCCCCCGCGCTCGGCCACGGCGTCGCGTCCAGATCCTCCATCGCGGCGCGTCCGTCGCGGACCACGAACCGCTGCCGCAGCGGCGACCGGTGCCCGCCCGGCTCGACCCACAGGCAGCCGTTGCTCCGGTCCGCATCTTCGAGCGCGAACCAGAACGTCGTCACCGACGACGGATCGGTGTCGAAGAAGCCCGCGTCCTGATGCCAGCGCACCTCGCCGCCGATGTTGGGCTGCTTGAAGATGTACATCGATTGATAGACGAGCGGCCGCGCCAGGCCCAGCGCGAGCGCGATCGTCTGGAGGCGCGCGTCGTGCGAGAACGCATCGAAGACCGGATCCAGGTCGTGCATCGCATGCCCGATCTTGTTGATCGACAGCTCCTTGGCCTGACGCATCGCTCCGCGGGCGTCGAAGGCGTCCTCTTCGAAGAAGCAGCGCACCGCCGTCCCCGACTCCAGGAAGTAGGCGTCGCTCTTGGCGGCCTGGTCCTTGGTGGTGAAGACCGCGGCTCCGTCGCTCGGATCGAACGCGCGGACGATGGCTTCGGCCCTGGCCCGGAGCGCGGCGATCTCCTCGGGGGTCTTGAAATCGGGGATGACCGCGTAGCCGTCGCGATCGAAGGCGGAGCGCAAATCGAGCATCCCACGCCCTTCGAGCGGCAGGCCGCTCGCTCTTGCCGCCGCGAACGCTAGACGTCCGTGGAACCGACCCAACGCATCGTCTGTATCGGACAAGCCTGCATCGATCGCACCTATCGTGCCGACGATGCGGTGCGCCCGGCCACGTCGAATCCCGCGCGCGCGCGCCACGGCTACGGCGGGGTCGCCCGCAACGTCGCCGAGTCGCTGGCGCGGATGGGCTGTGCGGTGAGCCTGTTGACGGCCGTCGGCGACGACGCCGACGGCGCGGCGCTTGCGACCCACACCGCCGCGGCCGGCGTCGACGTGCGCGGCTGGCGCTACAGCGGCGAGCGAGGCACCGGCGAGTACGTCGCGATCCTGCAGCCCGACGGCGAGCTGGCCGTCGGGGCTTGCGACGCCGGACCGGTCGAAGCGATCGACGCCGCGACCATCGCCGAATGGGGACCGGTCCTGGAGAGCGCGGCATGGGTCTTCGCCGATTGCAATCTGAACGCCGAAGCGCTCGCGGCGCTGATCGCGTTGCGCGCGCGCTCGAGGTTCCGCCTGGCGATCGACGCCGTCTCGGCCGCAAAGGTGTTGCGTCTGCCGCGGGAGCTGCGGGACGTCGACGCGCTCTTCCTCAACGTGCACCAGGCCGGGCGGCTGGCCGAACCGCCGAACCCGCGCGCGCAGATCCTGACCAGCGGGGCCGATGGCGTCGACGTGACGGTCGATGGCGCGACCACCCATCTCCGCGCCGTCGCCGCGACGCCGGTCGACGTCACCGGCGCGGGCGACGCATTGGTCGCGGGTACCTTGGGGCGTCTGCTCGTCGGCGACGAACTGCTCGACGCGGTCCGCGGCGGCTTGCTGGTCGCCGCGCTCACGCTGGAATCGTCCGCCAGCGTGCGACCCGATCTTTCACCCCGACTGCTGCAAGAGAGTCGCCACCGTCTATGAACGAATCGCTCGTCGTCGCACCCGAGATCGCCGAGGCCATCGCCCAGGGCCGCGCCGTCGTCGCGCTCGAGTCGACGATCGTCACCCACGGGATGCCGTATCCGCAGAACGTCGCGACCGCGCGCGAGGTCGAGGACCTGGTGCGCGCCGGCGGCGCCATCCCCGCGACCATCGCCATCGTCGATGGCACGATCAAGGTCGGCTTGAGCGCCGGCGAACTGGAATGGCTGGGGACGGCCAAGGATGTGATGAAGCTCAGCCGGGCCGACCTGCCGTTCGCGGTCGCGGCGAAGCGTCATGGATCCACGACCGTCGCGGCCACCATGCTGGTCGCGGATCTGGCGGGCATTCCGGTCTTCGCGACCGGCGGGATCGGCGGGGTCCATCGCGGCGCCGAGACCACGTTCGACATCTCGGCGGACCTCCAAGAACTCGCGCGAACGCCGGTCGCGGTCGTCTGCGCCGGCGCCAAGGCGTTGCTCGACGTCCCCAAGACGCTCGAACTCCTCGAGATGATGGGCGTCCCGATCGTGTGCTATGGCACCGACGAATTCCCGGCGTTCTGGAGCCGCACCAGCGGACTGCCCGCACCGCTTCGGCTGGATACGCCGGATGCTGTCGCCGCATTCGTCCGGGCGAAGAGCGCGCTCGGCATCGAGAGCGGGACGCTGATCGCCAATCCGATCCCGCTCGTCGACGAGATCCCCGCGACCGAGATGGCCTTCTATATCGAGCGCGCCATCGCGGAGTCGGTCGACGCCGGCATCGCCGGCAAGGCCGTCACGCCGTGGCTGCTGGACCGCATCTTCACGATCACCAACGGCAAGAGCCTCACCGCCAACGTCGCTCTGGTGAAGAACAACGCCCGCCTCGCAAGCGAGATCGCATTGGCGCTTGCGAAGAGCGAGTAGGAATGCACTCCTTGTCATCCCGAGCGTAGCGAAGCGGAGTCGAGGGACCGACGGAGGCAATCGTCCGAGAGGTCCCGGGACTACGCTCGGTATTACGGTCGGTATGGCGGAGGCGCTAGATCTCTCCGAGTTCTCTTAGAAATACGTCGGCGAGTTTAGGCTCGTCGGGGTCGTTGGGCCCGCGCATCGCGCTGAAAGCGCGAAAGCGCTCGCCGAGTTCGAAGGCGTCGACGCGCCCTATCTCCGAACGAAGCGCCTCGATTGTCCCCTGCATCTCTAGAAGCTCGGCCCGGGCTTTGCTTTTGCCGGGCGGCCACGCTGCGTCGTTTCGTCCGAAGATGCCCCAGCGGCCTTCGCGCGTTTCCCGCAGGCATGCGATCAACTCGGCTCGGAAGGTCGTCTCAAGGTACGTGAGTTCGGCGGCGACCTTCTCTCGGCGTATTGCTTTGCTCATGCTCGTTACTCGAGCGAGAGCAAGAGTTTGCGCAGGATCGAGCCGAGCGTCGCGCGCTCGTCGGGGGCGAGCGGTTCGAGCAGCGTCACCTCGTTGGCGACGTGGGCGTCCATCGCGCGATCGATCAGTTCGCGGCCGGAGTCGGTCAGGCCGACCAGGCACCCGCGCCGGTCGCGCGGATCGTCGACGCGTTCGACCAAGCCCTCTTGCTCCAGCCGGTCGATCCGGTTGGTCATCGCGCCCGAGGAGAGCATCAGCCAGCGGTAGAGCTCAGTCGGGGTCAAGCGGAACGGGGCGCCCGCCCGGCGCAGCGTCGCCAGCACGTCGAACGCTTCGCGGGTCAGGCCGAAGGGCTTGTGCGCCTCTTGGAGGCGCGGCGAGAGCAGTCCGGCGACCCGGGACAGCCGGCCGATCACTTCCATCGGCTCGGCCGTCAGGTCGGGCCGCTCGCGGGCCCACTGCTCGATGATCGCGTCGACCCGGTCCCGGTTTTCCGACATAGCTCCACCTAAAGTATCTTGACGTAGAGAGATATCGCAGATATCTTGAGCCGAAGATATGCGCCGCCTCACCGATATCCTGGTCACCGCCCTCGCACCCCTCGTCTGGGGCACGAACTTTCTCCTGACGACCGACATCCTGCCGCCCGGCCGGCCCCTGCTCGACTCGCTGATACGGTCGCTGCCGGTCGGCCTGCTGATCGTGGCGCTGGCGCGCCGCTTGCCGGCCGGATCCTGGTGGTGGAAGACGGCGGTCCTGGCGGCCCTCAACTTCGGCGGGTTCTTCCCGCTGCTGTTCTTCGCGGCGTACCATCTGCCGGGCAGCGTGGCGTCGATGCTCGGTGCGGCGGCGCCGGTCTTCGTGATCGGTTTGGCGTGGGGCATGCTCGGCCAGCGGCCGGTGGCGCAGACCGTCGGGGCGGCCGCGGCGGTCGTCACCGGACTCGCGCTGCTGATCGGCCCGAGCGTGCACGGCGTCGATCCGCTAGCCGTCTTCGCCGCGCTGGCCGCGACCGCGATCATGGCCGTCGCGACCGTGCTGCTCAAGAAGTGGGGACCGCCGCCCGTCAAGCCGATCGTGTTCGCGGGCTGGCAGTTGAGCCTGGGCGGCATCATGCTATTGCCGCTCGCGCTGCTCGAAGGTCCGCTGCCGCACCTGACGGTCGCTTATGCGGGCGGCTATCTCTACCTCGGTCTGATCGGAACCGCGCTCGCGTACGCGTGCTGGTTCCGCGGCATCGAACGGCTCTCGCCGGTCGCGTCGACGCTGATCGCGGCGCTCAATCCGATCGTCGCGATCTCGCTCGGCGTCGCGTTCAATCACGAGCATCTCTCGCTCGTGCAGGGCATCGGGGTGGCGCTCGCGCTCGGCGCGATCGCGCTCGGCCAGGATCGCGTCGCAGTGGGGAGCGGCGGAGCGAAGAGGGCTAGTAATCGCTCCGCGGTTCACCCGGCGCCTGCCGTCTCCGGGAGCCGGCGAAGCCGGCATCTCGAACGATCAGGTGCCCTTCTCCGCGCCGACGTAACGGATCAACTTCACGATGAACTGCGGGCGCGTGTCGAGCCGGCCCGGATCGCCGTACGCGATATAGAGTTCCTGCGGCCCGTAGAGGCGATGGTACGCGAACGAGAAGTTGGTGCACGATCCGACGCAGTTCCCTCCGCCGTTGGGAGTGGGAGCGTTCCCGACGATCCGGCGCCAGCCGATCGCGAATGAGCTCTCGGGCCCCATCTGATAGGCGAGCCCGACGCGTTCGAACCATTGGATGTTGGCCGCCGTGCCGTCGGTGAAATACTGGCGGTTGTCGTTGGCGGTCAGGCTCAGGAACGCGCGATGCCCCAATGCCAGCGTCGTCTGACGACGATTGCCTTCGAGTCGCCCGTCGCCGTAGCGCCCGGTCGAGTGCGCGAACGTGGTCGGCGTCGCCGTGCCGGAATGGAACGTGAGCGAGGTCTCGTTGACCGTCAGCGGGGTCATCACGCCTCCGATCAGCGCGTAGCTCGAGCTCGAGGTGGTCGCGAACTCGAGCAGCTTGCGCGTGACCAGATCGATGCCGACGGTGTTGTCCGAGACGGCCAGCCGGTCCGCCCCGTGGTAGCGGTCGGCGAACACGAACGCGTTGATGCTCTTGAAGACGCCGCCGTTCGGGATCCAGTTGTGATTGCTGAACAGCCCGTAGCCGGCGATATCGCTGAAGCTGAAGAAGCCGTCGAGCGGAGCGTACTCGGAGCCGACCTTGCGGATGCCGCCGCCGGTGAAGGCGTGCGGTCCGTACCACCCGCCGCCGATCTCGGCGAACTTCGCCTTGTCCGGATCCGGCGAATACGTGCCGCTCTCGGTGCCGTAGTTGCCGTAGACGAAGAGATGCTTGAGGTCGCTCCACTTGGCCGCGTACTGCATGGTGTTGTCGCGGACGCCCGGCAGGTTGACCGAGACGCGCTGCGCCGAGAAGAACAGCGTATGCGGCTTGTTGCGGAAGATCGCGGCTTGAGCCGCGTCGTTGCGGCGATCGCCGACCGCGTCGAAGCCGGCGAACGTGAGCGGGCCTTCCTTGCCTTCGATCGCGTATCCGGTGCGCGGCGTCGGGATGGCCGGCGTGTAGAGCGACTGCTCGTTCGGACAGGCGTCGCACTCCATGAAGTTGTACGTGCCGCCGCCCTGCGTGAAGAACGGCCGGGTCTCGCTGTAGTAGCGTCGGAAGGCCGTAGGCGAGATCGATTGCTGATCGTTCTCGACGTTGCTGAAGTCCGGATGGATGGTCGCGACGATCGAGGTGGTGGCGTCGATCGGGATCGAGAGGTCCAGTCCGCCGCGCGAGGTCGCGCCGCCGGCCGAGGGCGCGGCGATCGCGCCCAAGCCGTAGAAGCCGAAGCGCGGCTTGGGACGCGACGCGACGATCGCCTCGAGACCGTGCAGCGGCCTGGCGTAGGTGAAGTCGGTCATTCCGTTGACGGTCGGGCCGCCGGACCACAGATAGAGCGAACCGGTGGTCGGCTCGAGGCGGCCGACCTGGAGCAGCCACTTGTCACGCGACGCGCCGTGCATCGCCGAGAACGGGATCCGCATGGTGACCGTCCAGCGGCCCGGCGACACGGTCCCGCGCGCGTCCCAGCGCGGCTCGTAGTTGCTGTTCTCGCTCGAACTCTGATAGCGCGTGCCGCGCGGCGTCGAGACGAACGTGTAGTTGAATCCGTTGGTGCCGCCAGGCCAGAGCACCACCGCGACCTGGTCGTCGGAATCGGCGCCGACGCCATTGGTGTTCTGGTTGGCCAGGATCGGCGTGCGCGTCTGGGTGGCGTCGAAGGCGACGTAGAGCGACGTGCCGTCGGTCAAGAAGTAGGCGTGGGTCGGCTCCGCGGCCGGCGTGAGGGTGTGGGCGTCGTAGCCGAGGTCGATCTTGGCGGCCGTCTGCCACGCCGGGTCGGCGAGCGTCCCGTCGATCGCAGGGGCGGTGCCGACGTGCGGGACGGACAGGCCATCGACCGAGACCGCCGCTTCGGCCGCACCGCCGGCCAAGGCTAAGAACCCACAGAGCGCGAGGAACATGAGCGTGAAGCGTGCCATCGGCGGACCCCCGTCACCTAAAACGATAAGTTAAACTAACGATTTAGTTGGAGGATAGCGACTCCGGCCGTAATTGTCAACTAAGGATTTAGGTTAATCGTGACTTTCTCGCGGAACTGCGGGAGCAGGACGAGCGTCCCATAGATGCCGACGACGGCGATTCCGACGGCCACCGCGAGGACCGCCGAGATCAGGGCCCCCGTCGAGGGCGCCGCGTCGAAGATGCCGATCCCCTTCGCGCCGGCGAAGCCCGGGAGCAGCATCGGATAGAGCGTGGCCGCGGCCGCTGCGAACAGGGCCGCCAGGAAGACCGACGAGGCGACGAACGCCGCTCGCGCCCGTGCCGCCGCCGCGTTGCGGGCGGCCAGCCAGAGCGCGACCAGTGCGGCCACCGGCAGCGCGCCGGTCCACAGCGCCGGCAAGTCGTGCCACCGGATCGCCGCCGTCGCGCCGGTGGTCGCGACGAAGCCGAGCAGCACCACCACCGCGAGCTTCGGGACCAGGGCCGCGGCGCGATCGCCGGGAGCACCCGCGATCCGCATCGCCGCGAAGGTGGCGCCGTGCAGGGCGAGCGCGGCGACGGCGGTCGCGCCGACCAGCAGCGCGTAGGGGTTGAGCAAGAAGCCGAACGAGCCGGCGAAGTAGCCGTCCGCGTCGAGCGGCACGCCCCGGATCAGATTGCCGAGCGCGACGCCGAAGAGCACGACGAGCAGCGCCGACGACGCGGTGAATGCTGCGTCCCAGAAGTCGCGCCAGATCTTGGTCGCGAAATGGCCGCGCAGTTCCATCGCGATGCCGCGGAACATCAGGAGCCACAGCACGACGACGAACGGCAGATAGAATCCCGAGAACGCCGATGCATAGGCCTTCGGGAAGAGCGCGAAGAGCGCGCCGCCGGCCGCGATCAGCCAGACCTCGTTGCCGTTCCAGAACGGTCCGATCGCGCGCATCGCGCTCTCGCGTTCGGCGCCGCTCCGGCCGATCAACGGCGCGATCGTCGCGATCCCCAGATCGAATCCGTCGAGCAGCACGTAGACGCCCAGCATGAAGGCCAGGATGCCGAAAGCGAGGCTATTCATGCGCGACTCCCGGCCCGTTGCCGATCTCGCGCAGCGTCAGGTACAAGAACAGCACGCCGAGCAAGAAGTACATGCCGGCGAAGCCGATCAAGGTGAAGAGCGTCTCCCCGCCCGAGACGGTCGGCGACGCTCCCTCGGCCGTCCGCATCAGGCCGTACACGATCCACGGCTGCCGCCCGACCTCGGTCACCGTCCAGCCGGCTTCGTTCGCGATGTAGGGGAACGGCATCGCCAGGAGCAGCAGCCAGAGCAGCCACCGCGCCCGGTACAGCCGTCCGCCCCAGAGCAGCAGCAGCACGGCCAGCGCCGCGATCGCGCCGAAGATGGTGCCCAGCCCGACCATCACGTGATAGGCGTAGTAGGTCAGCTCGACCGGCGGCCATAGCTCGGTCGCGTACGCCGTGAGACCGTTGACGTTGGCGCGGGCGTTGCCGTACGCGAGGAAGCTCAAGAGATCCGGCACGAAGACCGGGTCGAGCAGCGAGTGGTCGCGCACGTCCGGCATGCCGATGATGGCGAGCGGCGCGCCTTTGGTCGAGGCGAACAGCCCTTCCATCGCCGCGAGTTTGACCGGCTGGTACCGCGCGACGTCGTTGCCGTTGCGGTCGCCGGTCGGGAAGACCACCAGCACCGCGCAGATCGCGCCGGCGATGACGCCCGCCCGCACGAAACGCCGTCCGATCGCGAGGTCCCGGTCGGAGAGCAGGTAGTACGCGCCGACGCCGGCGACGATGACGCCGCCAGCGAGCATCGCACCGGTCATCACGTGGGTGAACTGCCAGAGCGCGAACGGTGACGATAGCACCGTCCACAGACTTGCCATCTCGATGCGGCCGCCGGCGGCCACCGCATAGCCGACCGGGTGCTGCATCCACGCGTCGGTCGCCACGATGAAGAAGCCCGAGAGCCACGACCCCAGGCAGACCATCAATGCCGCGAACGCGTGGGCGGCGCCCGAGACGCGGGTCTTGCCGTACAGCAGGATGCCGAGGAAGATCGACTCGAGGAAGAACGCGAACGCGCCTTCCATCGCGAGCGGCTGGCCGATCACGCCGCCGGTCTTGGCCGAGAACGCCGCCCAGTTGGTGCCGAACTGGAACTCCATCGGGATACCGGTGACGACGCCGGCCGCGAAGTTGATCGCGAAGATCTTCGTCCAGAAGGCGGCTGCCGCGGCGGCCTCGGCATCGCCCTTCGCCCCGCGCCAGGTGTACCAAGCGATGAACGGCGCCAGTCCCATCGTCCCGATCGGGAACAGGTAATGGAACATGATGGTGAAGGCGAACTGCAAGCGGTCCGCGACCGCGATATCCATCGGCGCAACCTCGGCGGGAGAGGAGGACTCCCGCTTATGGTTGCGCCGATCCGCGGAGAAGCCCTACGACTTCTCCGTCAAACCCGCTCTGCGCGCTAGAACGAATGCGAGAGCGAGAACCGGATGGTGGTCGGTCCGACCGGGACGCCGGTACGCAGGCCGAGGTTGCCGTTGGCGAGCGGCGTCGGCGTGCCGCCGTTGATCAGCGCGTAGGGCTGCGTGTAGGTCCCGAACAGATTGTCGAAGGACAGCGTGGCGCGGGTGTGCTCGCTCAGGAACGGCAGACCGATGGCCGCGTTGGTGACGACGAAGGCCGGCACGTTGTAGGTGTTGTTCGGACCGAAGTACTGGGCGCCGAACTCGACGTACTGGTGGTGCGAGCCGCGGAAGTGGATCGCGCCGTAGGCCTGCGAATAGGCCTCGCTCTTGTTCGAGATACCGTTGAACGCCGGGCTGTTGAAACCCACGTAGTTCTGGCCGGGGACGACGCCGAGGTTGGTCGTGTACGGGCCGGCGACGGTCGAGTAGAAGCCCGGCGGCAGGTCGTAGGCGAACGCGCGTGCCAGATCGCCCGCGATCGAGTAGCCCAGGCCGAACTCCGGATCGCTCTTGAGGCTGAACTCGACGCCTTGGAAGCGCGCGTTGGCGAGGTTCTGGTTGGTGCTGATGTAGACCGGCACGGCGGGGCCGACGGGCGGCGTGTAGGTCGTGCCGGTCGGGTAGACGACGCCGATGAACTGGTTGCGCAGGTTCGTCAGGTAGGCGTCCACCGAGAGCACGGCGCCGCTCGGCAAGCGGTAGTCGCCGCCCAGGTTGTAGCCGAACGAGGTCTCCGGCAGCAGGCTGCCGCTGTTCTGCGCGACCGTGACGGTCGGGACCGCCGGATTGTACGCGCTGGCGGCCGTGGTGTTGAGGTTGTCGATCAGCGACGGGTAGGCCGGTGCGACCGCCGAGCCGGCGGAGAAGCGCAACGCCAGGTCCGCGTTCGGGCGATAGGTGACGCCGATGCGCGGATCGTCGTGGACGACCGTGCTGCTGGCGTAGACGAAGGTGCCAAGCGCGTCCTTCGACGGCGTGAACACGTTGTGATAGGTGTTGTAGTAGTTCGCGAGCGTGACGGTCGTCTTCGCGTCCAGATTGAACGTGCCGCGCAGCAGGTAGGTGGTGAAGTCCTGACGCGTGCCGCCCGGGATCGAGACCGTCACCTTGCCGCCGGCCGGCGCGGCCGCGCCGGCGATCGAGTAGGCGTTGGTCAGCGAGGTCGTGCGATCGGCCGAGAACGCGAGCAGGTTGGGCCCCATCTGGTGGTCGTACTCGACCGACCAGCCGTGGAGCAGATCGTGCTCGACGCTATTGGAGTACGGCGTCGCGATGGTCACGTTCTGGACGGTGCCGTTGAACGGGACGTTGTTGGCGGCGCCGAGCTTGCCCGTGCCGTAGAGCGTCAGCGCCGTCGTGTAGTTGGCGTTCGGGTTCGACAGATCGGTGGTCGTCTGGCGGCCCAGGACCGCGCTGTAGTAGCGCGCCAGGACCGAGTCGTTGCCGAGCGTCGTGCGCAGGTCGGCCTCGAAGATCGGCTCGTTGTCGTACAGCCGCGAGTCCGGCAGCGCGGTCTTGTTGTTGAGCAGGTAGCCCTGGTCCGGCTGGAGCGGCTGGCCGGCGCCGTTGTACGTCGCGGCCGGCGCGAACACGGCGTTGAGCTGGGTGAACCCGGCGGCCGCGCCGTCGTACTGCGACTGGTTGCCGATGTAGGCGACCGTCGCGGTGGTGGCGTTCGAGAAATTGTAGCGGAACTTCACCAGTTCCATCTTGTTGAGGAAGTCGGAGCTGACCGATTGGCAGCACGCCACCAACGTCGTGTAGGCGTTGCCCGGGTTGCCGAGGACCGTCTGGCCCGCGCCCGTGCAGGGCGGCGGTCCGACCGGGAAGGCCCCGTTCGCGCCGTTGATCGGCGAACACGAGTTGGTGCCGGAGATGGCGACGCCGCCGATGGTCGAGCCGGCCGGCAGGGTGACGTACGACTGCACGTTGCGATCCGCACCCTGCGTCCCGTAGGTGGCGTTGTCCAGGATCCATGCGAACTTGCCGTTCGCCGTCGTGCCGGCGTAGCGGAAGTTCGAGAACGTGCCGCCGAAGCCGTCGAGACCGTAGACCACTTCGCCGCTCGGCTTGCGGGTCGGTTCGGCGGTGCGGAAGTTGAGCACGCCGCCGACCGTGTAGTTGATCTGCGGCGCGAACGCGGTCGGACCTTTGGCAAGCTCGACGTCGTCGAGGACGAACATGTTGAGCAGCATCGTGGGATAGTCGCCGCGCGCGCCGTTGATCAGCGGATGGCCGTCGATCAGGGTCGCCTTCTCGTAGTCCAGCGCGCCGCGGATGTTCGGCGAGGTGATCGAGCCGAGCGCGGCCGCGTTCGCGCTGCCGGGGCGCGCGTTGATCGCGCCGGGCTGCTGATTGAGCACGTTGGCGAGGCCGATCTGCCCGAGATCGCGGAAGCGCTGTGCGGTCATCACCGATTGCGCCGACGGGGTCGCGTTGAACGTCCCCCGCTTGACGCTGGTGACGTTGGCGATCTCGCGGATCGACGAGAGCGTGGTGTGTCCGAGCGCGATCGCGACGCTCGTCTCGTCCGTGCCGACGGCGATGCCGTCGAGCGTCGCCGGCGCGTAGCCGGCCTTCGCAACGCTGACGCCGTACGTGCCGGCCGGGAGACCGGCGAACCGGAACGCGCCGGCGGCGTCGGTCGCGGTGGTCGCGCGCACCGCGCCTTGGAGCGTGACGCTCGCGCCGGCGATCGGCGTGCCGTCCGCATCGGTGATGCTTCCGCGTAATGCGCCGAGTGCGGCGGCATGCGCGGCGTATGGAGAGAGGGCGAAGACAATGCAGGTAATCGCCGCGAGAGAACGCAGGTACTTCACGATGCTCCGATCCAGACGCTATCGAAGGTATTCGTTCGCATTTATCATGGCATGCTTAGGATTCGCTGTGACGGGCGTGACGTTCGCGGCGGTCGCCGGAGCGCCCGTCTCGGGGTCGGTCGCCGACGAAGCCGGTCATCCGATCGCCGCCGCCGTCGTCCGGCTCTCGACCGGGGCGCGGACGACCACCGATGCGCGCGGCGGGTTCGCCTTCGGCGACGTGCCGGCGGGCTCGTACGTCGAGACGATCGCGGCGGCCCGATTCGAACCGTATCGCGCGACGATCGTGGTGCCCGGCGAGCGGCAGAGGATCGTGCTGCACCCGAGCGCGCCGTCGTTGCGGACGATCGGCTCGGTCGTCGCGCATCCGCGGGCCCCGTTCAATACGACGCCGGCCGCGGTCAAGGTCTTCCCGCGCGAGGCGTATCGCGACCAAGGTCAGCCGGATCTGGCGAGCGTGCTCGCGCAGACGCCGGGCGCGTTGCCGGCCTTCGCTCGCGGCGAGAACCTGGCCGTGCGCGGAGTGCCGGCGTACGGCTTGGTGCGCTCCTCGCTGCCGAGCGAGACGGCGGTCTCGTTCGACGGCGTCCCGCTCACCCTGCCGTCGTCGGGTGCGTTCGATCTGAGCTTGATCCCGTCGTTCGTCCTGAGCGACACCGAGATCGGCAAGGGCCCGGGCGACGTCTCCGCGATCGGACCCAACGCGGTCGCCGGCTCCCTCAACCTGCGCAGCGCCGACCCGACCGTCCCGCGCCGGGCGCTCGCGGAGTTCTCGATCGATTCGCGCGGCGGTTCGTTCTCGGATCTTTCGTACGGCGGCACGATGCCGGGCGGCAAGATGGCGGTCGCGTTGATGCTCGCGATCGACGGATCGCGCGGGCCGCTGACGGCGTCGTCGTATCCGCTTGCGATCGATCGCGGCCAGACGTACGTCGGCGGCCATCCGGTCGCGCAGAACCCCGATCCCTACGTGGCCACGGATCTGGTCGCGTGCTGCGTCGCGGTGCCGGCCGACGATCTGCGCCGCGCCGAACTTGTCAAGGTGCGCTACGTGCCGAGCGATGCGCTCACGTTGACGGCGACCTATCTCGGCACGCAGACGACCCGCGCGCTGGCGGGAGCTGAAGGGACCGTGTTGCCGCTCGCGTTCGGGGGCGGCGTGCTGTCGACGTTCGCGTCGCTCGCGCCCGGTCTGGGCGCTCGCGAGAACGCGGTGCTGGGCCTCTACGATCTCGACGCCCGGGTGGATCGTGGTCGCGACGGCTTCGATGCGCGTCTCTACGCGCTCGACGTGACCCGCGACGACACGTACGGCACCGCGACCGGCGGAACGTACGCCCTGGTCGGCACGGCCGACTATCTGGACGGAACCCCGCCGCAGAGGTTCGTCGGGAGCACAGCCGCGGTGACGATGCCGTCCTCACCGTTCGCCGCCGAGCGCGCGTACGACCGCGTGCGGGGCGCGCGCGTGGCGTGGGAGCACGAGACCGGCGACGGGCTCCTCACGCTCTCGGCCGAGCGCCGCGACGACTTCGTAGAAAGTCCGTACGTCGCGGGCGCCTCCGCGACCGACACGCTGGCGAACGCGAGCCTGCAGATGCACCCCGACGCGCGCACCGAGATCGACCTCGGTGGCGGCCTGGACCGTCACGCCATCGGCGGCCGAGGATGGACGCTCGGCGCCTTTCGTGCGGGTGCTTCCTATCAGGCCGGCAAGAGCCTGGCGTTACGGGCAGCGCTGGGTTCGTCGTATGCGCCGCCGCCGCTCGACGCGCTGGCGGTCGGCACGGCGGTGATCGTCGCCTCGCACGTCGGGCTGCCGCTCACCGCGATCGCGCGCCAGCAGGCCGACGTGCAGCCCGAGACCGCATTCGGTTACGACCTCGGCGGAGAGTGGAAGCTGCACGGCAACACGACCACCGTCTCCTTGGATATCTACAGCACCGCGACGCACGGCGCGTTCGCGCGCACGTACCGGTTCTTCCCGCCATCGCTCGTGCTGAGCGGCTGGGCGAACGCCCCGAGTCTGCACGAGGACGGCGTCGAGGCATCGATCGTACAATTCAAGCGGGTCGGTCTCGGCTTCGTCGCACAGGGCGCGCTGGTGCGCGCCGATCGGGACCTCGGCCCGAACGCGTTCTTCGTCCCGGCGTCCGGCGACGTGCCGTTGGCAGGCGCGCCGTACGCGCAAGGCTACGGCGAGATCTCGTACAAGTGGCCGGCCGGCTCGCGCCTCTCGCTCGGGGCGCTCTATCTGGGCGCGAACAACCCGTACGCGCGCCCGGCCTTCGCGACGTTCAACGGCAACCTCGAGCTCTCGCTCGGAGGGAAGTCGAAGCTCGCGGTGTCGATCGAGAACCTGTTCGACGCGAACGATACGCTCCTACCGTACGCCTTCGCCATGACGCCGCTGGCGCCGCGGACCATCCGCGTGATGTTCCGCCAAACCCTCGGCTTCGGCGGCGTGGTGGAACGATAGACGTCAGAGGGCCGGGTGTTCCTGGCACTTCTCGACCGATGGGTCGTCGCTGGGGAAGATCGTGAAGACGGTGCCGCGCTTCACTTCGATGTTCTTGCCGTTGTGGAAGAAGTTGAAGATGCCGACGGCGGCCCCCACGCCCGGGATCGGGATGGCTCCGAGATAGCCGGGCACGTTGTTGGAATTGCCGCTGCGCTGCAGATCGCTGGCGTTGTGGTCGAGCACCACCCCGACGCGCGAGCCGTCCGGCATATCGAAATACCGCGGCTCGAGCACCAGCGTGCCGGGCCGGCCGCTCCGGCCTGCGGCCGAGGCGATCGCGACCACGCCGTAGCCCATCGTACGCGCGGGGATCACGATGCGGTTGCCGCTGGTGGCCGCATTGACCGTCTGGAAGCGGAAGAAGTCGCCGGGACGCGCGTCGGCCGAGTTGACGTCGTCCATCATCTCGACAGCGATCACCGTGCACGGATTGATGTTCAGCGACGCGCGTCCGCTCAGCGCGAGCAGCGTCGCCGCGAGGGCCAGATGCATGCTATTGCGTCGTGAACGAGGCGCCCGCCGTCACGGGGATGCAGTTCGAGCCCAGATCGTTCAGGAAGACGCCGATCTGCGACGCGGCCGGCAGCGATCCGGCGAACGTCGAGCTGACGTAGATCGGATTGGCGAACGACGGTGTCGCGGACGGCGACGGCACTTGTCCGGCCGCGATCGTCTGGAACGCGCTGCCGTAGATGCCGTTGCCGGTCGGCGGCAGCACCGCGACGCCCCACGTCGGCAACGGGCTCGAGATCGCGAAGACGATCTGGATCGTCGCATCCGGGACCGCGGTCGCGCCCGGTTTCGGGTAGAGCATTTGGGCCTGCACGCCCGCGGGCAACGCGCACGTGCTCGGCGCCGGCGGAGCGGCCGTGCCGCCGCCCAGACGGCTGCATGCGGCCAGAGCGAATGCGAGGGCTGCGGTGGCGGTCCACGCCGCGATCGATCGGATCTTCATATCGGATAGATAACGCGACAAAGAAGAGTGCGGTTCCTTCCGATGGTGGACCGGGAACGTGCCGCGTCGAAGATGTCGGTATGGACGTGGAAGCGCTCGATCGCTACTTGCTTACCGGGTCACCGGCCAAGGCCGATGTGGTCTCGGGCTTGCTCGCGATGCCGAGCCCGCCCGACCAGGCCCGCCCGTTCCTCGAAGGTCTGCGGGTCCTCGGCCCGCGCACCCCGGACCTGGCCCTGATCGCGCTGCGACTGGCTCTTTCGGCCAAACCGCACGGCGATCACGACGTCACCCGGCTGCGCGGCCTGGTCGAAAAGGCGCGAGGAGGGGACGCGGCGGCCCGGGAGGCCTATGCGGCCGAGTTCGCATGACGGGTGGGCGCGGGGTTCCGGCGAAACGCTTTGCGGAGCGTGCACGTTGAGACAAGGACGATGAAGATTTTCCGGACGATCCTAGGGCTGGTGCTCGCGGGCGTGCTTGCGGGCACGACCGGCGGCCTCGCCTACGCCGATCAGTCCCGGGCCAATCCGTTCACCGGCGACGCCCCGTCGCATCCGCTGGGGCCCGTCTCGGGCAACATCGTGAGCGTCGACTACGGCCGGAACCAGCTGACGGTCGCCAGCCACGGGCACAACGTCGTGGTCATCGTCCTGCCGAGCACCGCCATCTATCGCGGCGACAAATACGCCACCCTGACGGATCTGCAGGCGGGCATGCACGTCGACATCTCGGTGAATCAAGTCGACGGCAACGTGATCGCGCAGATCATCCGCATTCGTTGACGCTCGTCGTCGACGGGGTCGAGAAGCGCTTCGGGCCGCATCGCGCGCTCGCCGGCGTCTCGTTCCGCGTCGACGCCGGCCGCACGCTCGCGGTGGTCGGTCCGTCGGGGGCCGGGAAGAGCACGCTCCTGCGGGTCGTCGCCGGCCTCGAGAGCGCCGATGCCGGTTCCGTGCGGCTGGGCGATCGCGATCTGAGCGCGCTCGCGCCGCAGGCCCGGCGCATCGCGATGGTCTTCCAATCCGACGCGCTGATCCCGCATGCGAGCGTCCGCCAGAACCTGGCGTTCGCGCTGCGCTCCGGGGCGGACGACGCCCGCGTCGCGGCCGTGGTCGACCGCCTGCATCTCTCCTCGTTCGAACGCCGTCGCCCGGCCCAGATCTCGGGCGGCGAGCGTCAGCGCGTCGCGATCGGTCGCGCGCTGCTCTCGGATCCGCAGGCCCTGCTGCTCGACGAACCGTTGGCGCATCTCGATCCGCTATTGCGCGGGCGGGTGCGCGACGAAGTCGTGCGCGTGCGCGAACGCTTCACCGGGCCGGTCGTCTACGTCACCCACGACCACGCCGAAGCGCTGGCCCTGGCCGACGACCTGTGCGTGCTCATCGACGGCCGGATCGAGCAGACGGGCGATCCGCAGCGGGTCTACGACGCGCCCGGGAATCTGCGCGTCGCCAGGTTTTTGGGAACGCCGTCGATGAATCTGCTCCGCGACGTGCATTCGACATTGGGCCTGGGCGACGTGGTCGTGGGCGTACGCCCCGAACGTCTGCGCATCGACGCGTCCGGCGCGCTCGCCGGGCCGGTGACGCGCTGCGAACGCGCGGGCGCCGATACCTTCGTCCACGTCGCGACCGCGCTCGGCGAGGCGGTGGCGCGCGTCGCGCCCGCCGACGCTCCCGCGCCCGGCACCGCCGTCCGGTTGGCGTTCGTCCGCGACGACCTCCGGCTCTACGATCCGACCACCGAGGAACCGCTGCCATGAACGACGTTCGCGCTCTCGCCGCCGGGGTGATCGCCTCGGGATTCGACGGCTACGACCTGACGCCCGAGATCGCCGCCGCGATCGACGAGCTGCGCCTGGCCGGCTGGATCCTGTTCGGGCACAACACCCGGACGGTCGAGCAGGCCCGCGCGCTGACCGACGCGATCCGCACGCACTATCCGGCCGACCTGCCGCCGATCCTCGCGATCGATCAAGAGGGTGGCCGCGTCGCGCGGCTGCGCGAGGGTCTCGAACAGATCCCGTCGATGATGGCGGTCGCCGCGACCGGCGACGAGGCGCTCGCGCGGCGGGCCGGGGAACAGATGGCCTTCGACCTGCGACGGGTGGGCGTCAACGTCGACTACGCGCCCGTCCTCGATCTCGCGCTCGAGCGGATGAACACCGTCATCGGATCGCGCTCGTTCGGAGCCGATCCGCGCCGCGCCGCCGCGTTCGCCGGCGCGTTCGCCGAGGGCCTCGAGTCCGGCGGCATGGTCGCGACCTTCAAGCATTTCCCCGGGCACGGCTCGACCGCGCTCGATTCGCACCTGGAACTGCCGGTCGTCGACGTCGACGAAGCGACCTTGCGCTCGCGCGACCTGCTGCCGTTCGCATTGCTCCTGCCGCGCGCTCGGGCGCTGATGACGGCGCACATCGTGGCGCGCGCGTTCGATCCGGCCAACGCCGCGACGCTCTCGCACGCGCTACTGACGGATCTGCTGCGCGGCGAGATGGACTTCCGCGGGGTCGCTTTCACCGACTGCATGGAGATGGACGCGATCGCGCGCACGGTCGGCAGCGCGACGGGCGCCGTCGACGCGTTGATCGCGGGCGCGGACTGCGTGCTGATCAGCCACCGGCTCTCGGTCGTGCGCGACGCGATCGATGCGATCGAGAAGGCCGTCGCGGACGGCACGCTCTCCCGCGAACGGTTGGAAGAAGCGCATCGACGCGTGCTGGACTTGCGGCGCGGACTGGCGGCCCCGCTGCCGCTCGACGCGGCCGCGCCCCATCCGGGCATCGGCCGCGAGATCGGCCGGCGAGCCGTCACGACGGTGCGCGGCGACGCGCGCGCGGATGCCGGCGCCAGCGTCGTGGTCAGCTTCGAGGGCACGACCACCGAAGGCGTGCAGGGAACGCACAGCCAGCACGCCGAGCTCCAGGCCGAAGGGCTGGAGCACCTCTACGCGCCGCTCGACCCCGACGACGCCGCGGTCGAACGTCTCTGCGAAGGACTCCGCCGTTCCGGCCGGCGGCCGGTCGTGCTGATGCGGCGCGCCCACGTCTACGCCGGGCAGGCCCGGGCGATCGAACGGATCCTCGACGCGCGTCCCGACGCGCTCCTGATCTCGACCCGGGAGCCGTTCGACGCGGCCGAGTTCGCGCGTGCGCGCGACGTGCTGTGCACCTACGGCGACGACCGCCCGTCCATCGACGGCTTGAGCGACGTGATCTTCGGCGGAGCCGCCCCGACCGGCGTGCTTCCGCTGGAGATCGCCGCTGTCTAAGCGCGCGTTTCCGCGGGTCGAGCGGGCGCTGCTCGCCGCGACCGCCACGCCGTTCACCGGCGCGGTCGCCCGCATCGAAGCGGGCGGCCGGGTCGTCTTCGAGCGGGCCTACGGTTCCACGCGCGCGGATGCGTCGGCGCGCCCGGTCTATCTCGACACGCGGTTCGACCTCGCGTCGATCACCAAGCTCTTCGTCGCGACGCTCGCGCTCCAGGCGGTCGCCGACGGCGCGATCGCGCTCGACCAACCGCTGGTGCGCTGGTTCCCCGAGTGGACGGACACGCCGCACGCGGCCATCACCATGCGGATGCTGCTGGCCCACGACGCCGGCCTCAACTCCGGCGCCGACTACCGGCAACTCCTCGGCTTCGACGTGGAACGGTACGCCATCGAGCGCGAGCTGGTCGAGCGGCCGGGCGCCAAGGTGATTTACAGCGATCTCGGATTCATCGTTCTGGGCGCGCTGATCGCGCGCGTGCGCGGCGCGTCGCTCGCGACCGTCTTCGCCCGGGGCGTGGGCAGTCCGACCAACGGGTTCCGGCCGCCGGTCGCCGAGCGGCCGGCCATCCCGGCGACCGAAGAAGACGGCTGGCGCGGACGCGTCCAGGGATTCGTGCACGACGAGAAGGCGTATCTGATGGGCGGCGTCGCCGGCCACGCCGGATTGTTCGGCACGGCCGCAGACGTGGCGCGGCTGACCGAAGCGTATCTCGGCCCGCTGTGCGGACGCGCCGGCGCGACGTTGCCGCTCGAACTGGTCCGCGAGGCGACGCGCGAGCAGGCGTTCGACCCGGTGCTGCGCAGAGGGCTCGGATGGGCGCTCAAGACCGCCGACACCAACTCGTGCGGCCGGCTCTTCTCGCCGCAGACGTTCGGACATACCGGTTTCGTCGGCACGTGCGTCTGGGCGGATCCGGTCCGCGACGTACAGGGCGTGTTGCTGACCAACACCGTCTATTTCGGACGGAACGACACGCGCGAGCTTCGCGCGTCGTTCTACGAAGCGCTGATCGAGGATATCGAGGCATGATCGCGATCGGATTGATGAGCGGAACGTCCTTCGACGGCGTCGACGCGGCGCTGGTGCGCGTGGAGCCGAACGAGCGCGGCTACGCGATCGAGACGCTCGACTTCGTCACCCGTCCGTACGACGCCGAGGTGGTCGAGCGCCTCGCCGCGCTGCTGCCGCCGCACGCGGGCAGCACCGCCGAGGTGGCCGAACTGCATCGCCGCGTCGGCGAACAGTTCGCGCTGGCGGCGCGCGCGGTCGCTGCCGGGACGCCGGTCGACTTCGTCGCTTCGCACGGACAGACGGTCTGGCACGACGGCGAGCGCGGCGTGACCCTGCAGATCGGTGACGCGTTCGCGATCCGCGAGGCGTTGCGGACGACGGTCTGCTACGATTTCCGGTCGGGCGATACGGCCGCCGGCGGTTGCGGCGCACCGCTGGTCCCGTACGTCGACGCGCTGCTGCTGGCCGGCGACGACGAGGACCGGGTCGCCCTCAACCTGGGCGGGATCGCCAATCTGACCGTCCTCCCGCGCGGGATCCGCCGCGGTGCGGACGGAGCGTTCGACGTGGTCGCGTTCGATACGGGACCGGCCAACATGCTGATGGATGCCTTCGTCGCGGAGCGCACGCGCGGGCGCCAGCGCTACGATCGCGACGGCGCATTGGCGTCGCGCGGCGTGGCCGACGAGCGCGTCCTCGACGTGCTGCTGGCGGATCCGTATTTCGCGCAGGAGCCGCCGAAGTCGACCGGCCGCGAACGTTTCGGCGCGCAGTTCCTGGCGCGCCACGCCGCGCTCCTCGAACCGCTCGATCTGGAGGACGGCGTCGCGACGCTGGCCGAGCTGACGGCCGCGACCGTCGCCGATCCGATCGCCAAACGGATGCCGGGCGCCCGGGTGCTGGTGGCCGGCGGCGGCGCGCGCAATCCGGTCCTGCTCGGGCGGCTGGCGGCACGGCTTCCGCAGGCCCGCGTCGAAACCACCGCCGCGATGGGAATCGATCCGGATGCCAAAGAGGCGATCGCGTTCGCCGTGCTCGGCTTCGAGACGCTGCGCGGTCGCGGTGCGAACGTGCCGCGCGCGACCGGCGCGACGCGTTCCGTCCCGCTCGGCGCGATCGCGCCGCACGGGCTGGCGCGTCTGCTCGCGAAAGTGGAGGCCGAATGCGGATAGCGGTCGGCGTCGACGCCGGCGGCACGTCGACGGTCGCGGTCGCCTCGCGCGACGGCATCCCCGGCGAGCCGTTCGCGGCCGAGCCCGGCAACGCCAGTTCGCGCGGCGTCGACGCGGCCATCGAGGCGGTCGTCCGCGCGATCGACGGCGCGCTTGCCGGCGACCGGCCCGACGGCATCTCGGTCGGCGCGGCCGGCGCGGGACGCGAGAACGTCGCCGAGTTCGTCCGCGAGGCGCTGCTGGCGCGCTATCCGGGGGCGGCCGTCGCCGTCTCGGATGACGCGCGCATCGCGCTGCGCTCCGGCGCGCCCGAAGGCGACGGCATCGTGTTGATCGCCGGGACCGGTTCGATCGCGTATGCCGAGATCGGGCAGACGCATTTCCGGGTGGGCGGCCACGGCTACGCGATCGACGACGCCGGCTCGGGGTTCTGGATCGGATCGGCGGCGGTCCGTCTGCTGGTGCGCGCGTACGATGGCCGGGTTCCGTTCGATACGACCGCCGCGGCGATCGCGCAGGCGCTCGGCACGACCGACGCGCTGCAGGTGCTCGATCGCGTCTATCGCGATGGACCGCCGGTCGCGACGCTGGCCGCGCTCGCACCCGAGGTGATCCGGCTGGCGGATGCCGGCGAGCGGAGCGCGGTCAAGATCGTGCAGGGCGCGGCGCTCGAACTCGGCGACCTGGTGCGGGCGGTCGTCAAGGCGAGCGGAAGCGCCGGACGGGAGCTGCCGATCGTGTTCGCAGGCGGCCTGCTCTCGTCGAACAGTCTGCTGACGTTCTTGCTCGAGACGCGCATCGCGAACGAACTTCCGGCGGCCTACGTGGTCAAGAACGCCCCGGCGCCGTGTTTCGGCGCGCTCGCGTTGGCGGAGCGCGGACTCGGGTGAGCGATCTCCCGCAGACCGAGGGCCGCAACCCGCGCAGCGCCGGCCTCGACCGGCTCGACACGCCGGCACTGGTCGAACTGCTCGCCGAAGAACAGCGCGCCGCCATCGATGCGGTGCTCGGGCAGCGCGACGTCATCGCGGCGGTCGTCGACGCGGTCGCCGAACGGCTGCGCGCCGGCGGTCGTCTGCACTACGTCGGCGCCGGCACCAGCGGCCGGCTCGGCTATCTGGACGCATCGGAGATGCCGCCCACCTTCGGAACGCCCCGCGACCTGGTCTGTCCGCACATCGCGGGCGGCGTGGAGGCGATCACGCGCGCGATCGAAGGCGCCGAGGACGACGGCGAGGCCGGTGCGCGCGAGATGCGCGACCACGTGCGCGCGGGCGACGCGGTCGTCGGTATCTCGGCCAGCGGCGGCGCGCCCTACGTGGTGCGCGCGCTCGAGACCGCTCGCGCGCTCGGCGCGTATACCGTCGGCGTGGCGAACAGCGAGGATACCGCCGTCCATCGCGCGGCCGAGACGGCGATCGTCCTGCGCACCGGTCCCGAGCCGCTGACCGGCTCGACGCGCCTCAAGGCGGGCACGTCGCAGAAGGTGCTGCTCAACACCCTCTCGACCGCGGTGATGGTGCGTTCGCACAAGGTCTACGACAACCTGATGATCGACGTCGTCGCCACCAACGAAAAACTGCGCGGCCGCTCGCAACGCCTGGTCTCGCATCTGACCGGCCTGGACGCCGGCCGGGCCCGCGAGCTGATCGCAGCCGCGGGAGGCAGCGTCAAGACCGCGGCTCTGATGGGGCTGCGCGACCTCGATGCGGATGCCGCCCGGGCGCTGCTGGCCGCGCACGGCGGCTCGCTGCGCGCGAGTTTGGGCGAGTAGACCGCCGGGAACGATCCACCCATGAAACGTTCCGTTCTGGCCTTCGCGGCCGTCCTGGCGCTCGCGACCGGATCGCTCTGCGCGCCGGCCTCCGCCGGCAACACGCTTCCGCCCGGCGGCAAGTACAAAGACTGCCACGGCTACATGCTGCACGTCTCGATGCAGAACATCCGCGTCCATTGCATCGACGGCGTTCCGGCCGACCTCTCGTTCCTGTCGTGGCCGAAGTTCACCGACCTGCCCAACGGCAAGACCGTGCAGACCAACTCGCTCAAGGCGGGCACCCCGGTCCACGTGGTCTTCTCGCAGTCGCTCGGCATCCGTCACGCCTACAAGGTGTACGTCGCCAACCCCAAGGGACACGGACTCTTCGGCTTCAAGGCCTAGACCCGTAGGGCGCGAAACTGCGTCGCGATGATCGCGATGCTTTTCGCGCTGATGGCGCCGGTCGTGCTCGTGCCGCTCGACGACCGGCCGGTCACGCGCCAGTTGCCGGCCATGCTTGGGGCGATCGCCGGCCGCGAGGTGCGCGAGCCGCCCCGCGACCTGCTGGGGAATTACCTGACGTTCGGCAAGCCCGACGCGATCGACCAATGGCTCAACGGCCCGCGCGCCAGCGGCGCCTCGGCCTACGTCCTCTCGACCGACATGCTGGCCTATGGCGGCCTGGTCGCCTCACGCGTCCCGCAGACGTCGTACGTCGACGCGTACTTCCGTCTGCGAGCGCTGCGCCAATTGCGCCGCGCCCAGCCGCACGCGTGGATGGCGGCCTTCGGTACGGTGATGCGTCTGGCGCCGACCGGCGTCCCCGCGATCGGCGACGCGACCGGGTTCTTCGCCGCCTATCCCGGCTGGAAGTATCTGCAGGAGTACGCGAATCTGCACGACCCGCCGCTGCCGTCCGAAAGCGCGCGTGCGGACGAACTCGAAGCCCTGATCGGGCCCGATCTGCTGCGCGGCTATCTGGCCGCGCGCGCCCGCGATTACGCCGTCGATCTGCTCGTCCTCGGGCATACCGGTTCCGGGACGATCGACCGGGCGGTGCTCGGGCAGGACGATGCCGGACCCATTGGTCTGCACGTCAAGGACGTCGCGGCGCTGCGCGCCGCCGCCGCCGCCGCATCGGCGCTCGGCGACCGGCTCTCGATCGAACCCGGAGCGGACGAACTGGGCATGGCACTGGTCGCGCACGCATTCGCGCGCGGCGCGCATTGGGTGCCGAAGGTGCGCGTGGTCTATTCGACGCCGGACGGCGCCGGGTATCAGGACAAGCTCGAATACGCGCCGATCTCGACCGCGATCGAGAGCCTGGTGACGCTGTGCGGCGGCGCGACCGTCGACGCCGCTCCCGATCTGACGCTCTACGTGCGCGTCCCGGGTTCGACGGCCGTCCAGGACGACGCGCTGGCGGTCGAGTTGCGCGGCGATGCGCTGGCCGGCCATCCGGTCGCGTTCGCGGATCTGGCCTTCCTCACCAACGACTACGCCGGTCAGGCCGCCTTCGCCAAACGGCTGCTGGACGACGGCACGATGGCGCGTCTGGACGCCTATGCGAGCTGGAACACCAACGCCAATACCGTCGGCACCGCGCTCGCCGAGGCGATCGCGGCCGGTGCGGGGCGGCGCACCCACACCTACGACGCGCTCGCGCATCGCGAGTTCACGCTCAACCGCGTCCTCGACGACGTCGTCTTCCACACCGAGGTGCGGCCGCAACTGAATCGGTCGCTGGACGCGGCCGGCGTCACCGACCACACCTACCTGCTGCCCGCCGTCGCAGCGCAGGCGACCGCGCAGAACCGCACGCTGTTGTGGAGCCGCGCGCAGGCGGTGGTGGCGCAGATGGATCCGGGTTATCACATCGCCGCCATCGCGATCGGATTGCCGTGGAACCGGACGTTCGAGACCGAGATCGACGCGAGGATCGCGCCGGATATCTAACGCTACGCGATCGCCAGCGTGAACCAGACGATCGCGCCGCGCGGCTCGGCTGCGAGCGCGCCGATCGTGCCGCCCTGGGCTTCGATCAGTTGGCGCGCGATCGCCAGGCCCAGGCCGGAGCCCCCGGTCTCGCGCGAGCGCGACGGGTCGACGCGATAGAAGCGTTCGAAGATCGCTTCGGCCTCGTGCGACGGGAACCCGACGCCGTCGTCGCAGACGCTCACCCGTACGACCGCGTCCTCGCGGGCGATGCGCACGATCACGCTGCCGCCCTCGCCCGTATAGCGTAGAGCGTTGGCCAGCAGGTTGTGCATGACCTGACGGACGCGGCGCCGGTCGCAGGCGACCTGCGGGACGTTCGCGTCCGGCTCGACGCGCAGCTCGATCCGGCGCGCGGCGAAGCGTTCGGCGAAGGCGGCGACCGCATTGGTCGCTTCGGTGCAGATATCGGCGATGCCGATCTCGAGCGTGAGCGGAGCGGTGTCGGCCAGGCTCAGCTCGTGCAGATCCGCGACCAGCCGCTGCAGCAGCAGCACCTCGTCGTGGACCGATGCGAGCGCGGCCGGCGTGGGCGCGTCGACGCCATCCTGGAGCGACTCGACCGCCGCCCGGATGTTGGTCAGCGGGGTGCGCAGCTCGTGCGCGACGTCCGAGATGAGTTGCTGGCGGTCGCGTTCGGAGCGTTCCAGCCGGTCGACCAGGGCGTTGAACGAACGTGCCAGATCGCCGACCTCGTCGTTGGACCGGACGGCCACCCGCGTGGTGGTGGCGCTCGCCATCGCGCGCGTGAGCGCCTGGATCGGCCGCACGATCCGGCCCGCCAGCAGCAGCATGCCGCCGATCGCCACCGTCCCGACGCCGAGCACGATGATCAGGAACCGTTCGTCGAACGGCATCTGGCGGGCCGGCAGGCGTGCGGTCGCGGTCTGCACGACCTCGCGACCGCCGGCGTGCACCTCGCGGACCATCATCTCGCGCACTTCGGTGCGGACCGTGAAGAAGAAGATCGCCGCGAACGCGAGCAGCATGACGAGCGCCGCGGCCGCCACCAGCTTGCCGCGCAGTCCGAGCCTCATCCGTCGCATAGCCGGTATCCCACGCCGAACGCGGTCGCGATGCGCGGCGCGCCGTCGTTCGCGGCCAGCTTGCGCCGGAGGTTGGTGACGTGCGTGTCGATGGTCCGCTCGGATCCCTCGTAGTCCCAGCCGAAGACGCGTTCGACCAGGCGCGTGCGCGACCAGGCGACGTTCGGCGTGGACGCAAGCGCTTCGAGCACGCGGTATTCGGTCCGCGTCAGTTCCGCATCCCGTCCGGCAAGTCGCGCGGACGAACCGATCGGGTCGAGTTCGAGCGCGCCGAAGCGCAGGCGCGACGGCGGCCGGTCGTCCGGCCGGGCGCTGCGCCGCAGGACCGCTTGGACGCGCGCGACCAGTTCGCGCGGGCTGAACGGCTTGGGGACGTAATCGTCGGCGCCGCTCTGCAGACCGGCGATCCGGTCGTTCTCGCCGACGCGGGCGGTCAGCATGATGATCGGCGTGTTCCCGCGTTCGCGGACGCGCCGGCAGATCTCGAAGCCGTCGACGCCCGGGAGCATCGCGTCGAGCACGATCAGTTCCGGCGCGTCCCGCTCGAACATCGCCAGCCCCTCGTCGCCGGTCCGCGCGACGAGCGCGTCGTATCCCGCCCGTGCGAGGTAGCGGGCGACGATGTCGGCGGTCTTGCGTTCGTCTTCGACGATCAGGATGCGGGTGGCCATGGTGATGTGAGGTTCGCGCTTCGGTCGCCCCGCCCGTACTCCTGGGCGCCTCTCGACAACTTCTTGACATCCGCTCCGCACAGTGTGGGCATGCGCAGTATCGTCCGCCTCATCGCCCTTCTCGCCGCCGTCGGGCTGGCGATTCCGGGCGTCGCGCTCGCGGCGCCGTCCCCGGCCGCGACGATCGACGCCTACCTCCGCAGCCTCGTCCCATACGGATTCGCGGGCAACATCGTCATCGCGCGGAACGGCAAGCTGCTGCTGGTCGCCGGCTACGGCCTGGCCGATCGCGAGGCGGGCATCCCGCTGACGGCGGAGACGCCGATCAGCATCGGATCGATCACGAAGCAGTTCACCGCAGCCGCGATCCTCAGACTCCAGGAGGAGGGCAAGCTCCGCATCGACGATCGCATCGGCCGGTATCTGCCGAGGGTGCCCGACGACAAGAGCGGCATCACGCTGCGGGAACTGCTCACGCATACCGCGGGCCTCCAGAGCGACTACGGACCGAGCGACGACGAGAAGGTCGGCCGCGCGGAGTACGTGGCGCGCGTCATGAAGGCGCCCCTCGATTCCAAGCCCGGTAGCCGGTTCGAGTATTCGAACGCCGGCTACAGCTTGCTGGCGGCCATCGTCGAACTCGTCTCGCACGAATCCTACGAACGCTACCTCCGTGACGCCCTGTTCGTCCCGGCCGGGATGCTGGATACGGGCTACAGCCTGCAGCGCAAAGCCCGAGCCGCCGTCGGCTATCGGGACGACAAGCGGTGGGGCACCATCTCGGGCCGCGATTATCCGGACGGCGAACCGTATTGGAACCTGCTCGGCAACGGCGGCATCCAGTCGACCCCGGGCGACATGCTCCGGTGGGATCGCGCGCTCGATACCGGCAAGGTGTTACGTCCGTCCTCGGTCGTCGCGCTTCAGACCGGGTATGTGAGCGAAGGCGACGGCGGCGGACCTGCATCGCAGTACGGCTTCGGCTGGTCGGTCGTGCAGACGCCCCACGGAAAGCTGGTCACCCACAACGGCGGCAACGGGGTATTCGCCGCCGATTTCCTGCGCTACGTCGACGACGGCGTCACCATCTACATCGCCAGCACCGGCAGCGGCGTACCTGCCACGATGCTGAGCCGGGTCGTCGCGCGGATGTACTACGGCGACGCCGTCGTGGCTCCAGCGCCGGCGGTGACCGCGATCCCGGCCGCACAACTCGAAGCCAACGCCGGCACCTACGCGACCGCAGGCGGTGCGACCGTCACGATCTCCGCCGAGAACGGCGCGCTGGTAGCGCGAACCGCCGATCCCGGGCTCTTCGCGGCGCTCCAGCCGGTCAAACCGCTCCCGCAACGGCTGCACGACGACGTGACGCCGCGCGCCCAGGCGTTGCTCGCCCAGGCACCGTCCGCGACACCCGCCAGCGACGACCCGTGGGCCGACTTCCTCGCGCACAACGGCAAGCTCGACGATCCTACGATCATCGCGTATACCGCGCTCGAGCAAGATATCGGCGTCTGGGTCTCGGCAAGGCAGAACGGTAAGCCGGTCTATCTCCGGATGCGCTTCGGACCCGAGCGTATGGTCGGCCTGACCGTGAGCGAGTCGCCGCCGAGCGTGACGTTTCTGCCGCAGAGCGCGACCGGCTTCATCGCCTACTACGTTCCCGGGCGGTGGTCATCGACGCTCGCGTTCGCGGGGAATGGCGCGGACCTGACGGCGCTGGACGGAACGGTCACGCACCTGACGCGGGCGAATGTCGCCGCCGTCAGCGCGCCGTCGGACACCCAGCGTTTGGCATCCGTCGAGCCGACCGTCTCGCTTGCCACGGCCGCGGTGACGTTGCCGATGCGCGTCGACCGGTACAAGCCGGTCATCGACGTGACGATCGACGGCAAGGGACCGTTCCATTTCGGCGTCGAGACGGGCGCGCCGTTCATCGGCGTCCGGCAGCGCGTGCTCGACGCGCTCGGCCTCAAGCCGGTCGCGGCGGGCGACCCGCCGCTCTACGCGCTCGATGCGATCGACGCCGGAGGTCTGCACGTCGCGAACGCGCGCGCGATCGTGACCGAAGCGGCAGACCCGGGCATCGACGGCGTCCTCGGCCTCAACACGTTCGCGTCGCTGCTGATGACGATCGACTACCCGGCCGCGCGGCTCGTGCTCTCGCGCGGCGCGTTGCCGCCGCCGAACGGCCGCGACGTGCTGGCTACCGTGCCGATCGCCTTCGGCTTCGGCGTGCATCTGGATATCGGCGGCGTCGGCTCGGACGCATTCATCGACACGCGCAGCGAGACCGCACTCGGGGTCTCGCCGTCGCTCGCCGGCGGACTGCATTTCGCCTATGCGCCCGTCACCGTCGGCATGGCCCGCGGCGCCGGCTTCGCACCGGTGCCGGTCAAGGCCGCGCGGCTGGACGGCGATATCGCGCTCGGCGCGTACGCCATCGCGCGGCCGATCGTCGACGTCCGTCAGCTGCCGCCGTACCTTCCGTCGCAGCCGTTGCTGGGCGGCCGGATCCTCTCGCAGTTCGCCATGACGCTCGACCAGCGCAACGGTCGCGTCCGGTTCGTGCTGCCGGGCGGCGGGATGACCATCGCCGCTCCGCCGCCGGCTCCGTGGGAGAAACCGCCTCAGCCGGTCGGGACGAGATAGCGCCGTTCGACCGTGCCGTCGTCCTCGGCGTCTTCGATCCGCCGGCCGCCGCACGATTCGATGACGCGCGCCGAGATCGCGTTCCAATCGCCGCAGGTCACCAGGGCCTGGTCGATTCCATGAGCGTGCAGATCGGCGAGCCCCAGACGCAGCGCCGCTTTGGCGACGCCGCGGCCGCGCGCGCTCGGACGGACCGCGTAGCCGATATGACCGCCGAACCGCTCGAGCGTCTGGTTTAGCGCGTAGCGCCGGTTGAGGATGCCGAGGATGCGCCCGTCCTCTTCGATGAACGAGGTCTCGGACGGCACGACATCCTCGACGGGCCCGCGACCCTCGCGCAGCTCGTGCAAGAGCGCGACGTAGCCGGCGTAGTCGGTCCACGCGATCGCGAACATGCGCGCGAACGGATCGAACGCTTCGTCACGCCACTCATCGCGAAACGCCTCGAACTCTGCCTCACGGTCGAGGGTGACCGGTACTAAGCGGATTCCCGGCATAGCTGTTCGGCTGCTTCGGGCCAGTCGGGATAACGAAACGCGAAGCCGGCTTCCAGCAGTCGCGCCGGTACGACGCGGCGGCTCTTGAGGAGCAGTTCGGTCTCGGTTCCCATGACGAACGCGCCGGCTTCGAGCATCCAGGCGGTCGCGGGGAGGCCGATACGCACGTTCGCGGCCCGCCGCAGGTCCGCCATGAAGGCGGCATTGGGCAGCGGATTCGGCGAGGAGACGTTGACGGCGCCTGCCAGGCCGTCGCGCGCGATCAGAAAGTCGAGCGCGGCGATGAAGTCCGTGCCGTGGATCCACGAGACGTACTGCTTGCCATCGCCGGCCGGTCCGGCCAGCCCGCGCCGCGCGAGCCGTAGGAGCGTGCCGAAGATACCGTCTTTGCCCGGACTCATCACCATCGCGGAGCGGAGCAGCACCTTGCGCGTCTGCGGGGTGTCGGCAGTGACGCAGGCCGCTTCCCACGCCTTGGCGACCTCGATGCTGAAGCGCCATGCGTCCGGCGCATCGGCTCCGATGCCGACGACGCCGGTCGCCTCGTCGTTCGCCGGGGCGTAGCGATGTTCGTAGATCGTGGCGGTCGACGATTGCAGCCAGACGCGGGGCGGACGCGTCGCGCGGCCGATCGCCTCGCCCAGGACGCGGGTCGAGTCCACGCGCGAGTCCAACATCGCCTTCCGGTTCGAGGTCGTATAGCGGCAGTTGACGCTCCGGCCGGCCAGGTTCACCAGCACGTCGGCACCGTCGATCGCTTCCATCCACGAGCCGGGGGAGCGACCGTCCCACGCCAGCATCTCCCACTTCGCCAGGTGCGGCCTTCGCGTGATCACGACGATCTCGTCCCCTCGCGCGTGCCACGCCCGCGCGAGCAGCTCGCCGATGGCGCCGGTCCCGCCGGCCAGGACGATCTTCACGCGCCTTCTGGCTGGCAGAGTTCGATCAGGACGCCGCCGGTCGACTTGGGATGCAGGAATGCGATCGTGTTGCCGTGCGCGCCCTTGCGTGGAATCTCGTCGATCAGCCGCACGCCCTTGCCCTTGAGTTCCGCCAGCTTCGCCGCGATGTCGTCGACGCGATAGGCGGTGTGATGGAGCTTGGTGTCGGCCTCGCCGCGATACTTCGCGATCGGCGAATCCTCGGAGAGCGGACGCAGCAACTCGATGACCGAGTCGCCCGCACGCAGGCCGACCGCCTCGATGCCCTGGTCGGCGACGACTTCCCGATAGATCTGCTCGAAGCCGAGGGTGCCGATGTAGAGCGCGATGGTCGCCTCGAGATCGCGGACGACGATGGCGACGTGGTCGATCGTCATCCGATCACCTCTTTGGCGCGGTAGGTGCCGAACACGGCGCGCAGCGCGTCGCAGATCTCGCCGAGGGTTGCGCCCGCATCGACCGCTTCGACGAAGCGCGGCATCAGGTTCTCCGTGCCGCGGGCGCCGGCCGTGATATCGGCGAGGCGAGCGGCGACCAGCGCACCGTCGCGCTTGGCCCGAAAGGCGCGCAGGCGTTCGGTCTGCTCGACCTCGACGCCGGCGTCGACGCGCTGGAGCGGGATCGCCTTCGAGCCTTCGCCTTCGGTGAACTTGTTGACGGCGACGACGACGCTCTCGCCGCGCTCGATCGCCTCCTGCGCGCGATAGGCCGAGTCGGCGACGCGGCCCTGCATCCAGCCGGATTCGATCGAGGCGACCGCGCCGCCCATCGCGTCGATCTCGGCGATCAGGGCGTTGGCGCGCTCGATCGTCTCGTTGGTCAGCGATTCGACGTAGTACGACCCCGCCAGCGGGTCGACCACGTCGGCGACGCCGCTCTCGTAGCCGATGATCTGCTGGGTCCGCAACGCGACCTTGGCGCTCTCGGCCGTCGGGAGCGCGAGCGCCTCGTCCTTGCCGTTGGTGTGGAGCGATTGGGTCCCGCCGAGCACGGCCGCGAGCGCCTGAAGCGTCACGCGGACCACGTTGTTGTCGGGCTCCTGCGCGGTCAGCGTCGAGCCGCCGGTCTGGGTATGGAAGCGCAGCATCTGCGACTTGGGGTCCGTGCAGCCGAACTCGTCGCGGGTGATGTGCGCCCAGATGTAGCGGGCCGCCCGGAACTTGGCGATCTCCTCGAAGAAGTCGTTGTGCGCGTTCCAGAAGAACGAGAGCCGGGGCGCGATGCTGTCGAGGTCGATGCCGGCCTCGCGCGCGGCTCGCAGATACGCCTTGCCGTTGGCCAGCGTGAAGGCGATCTCTTCGACGGCGGTCGAGCCGGCCTCGCGGATGTGGTAGCCGGAGATCGAGATGGTGTTCCACTGCGGCACGTTGACGGCGCAGTAGGCCATCACGTCGGTGACCAGGCGCATCGACGGCTCGGGGGGATAGATGTACGTGCCGCGCGCGACGTACTCTTTGAGGACGTCGTTCTGGATGGTGCCGCCGAGTTTGTCGAAGGGGATGCCGCGCCGCCGCGCCACCGCCAGCAGCATCGCCAGCAGGATCGAGGCGGGAGCGTTGATGGTCATCGAGACGGTCACCCGGTCCAGCGGGATGGAGTCGAAGAGCGTCTCCATGTCGTCGATCGTATCGATCGCGACGCCGACCTTGCCGACTTCTCCGCGCGCCGGCAAGGCGTCGGAATCATAGCCGAGCTGCGTGGGCAGATCGAAGGCGACCGAAAGCCCGGTCGTGCCGCGCTCGAGCAGGTAGCGGTACCGCGCGTTCGATTCGGCGGCGGTCGCGAACCCGGCGTACTGCCGCATCGTCCAGAGGCGCCCGCGATACATGTCCTTGCGGACGCCGCGCCCGTACGGGAAGGCGCCCGGCTCGCCGAGGTCGTGCGGCTCGCCCTCGATCGCGTCGTAGCGTGGCGAGAGCGGGATCCCGGAGCCGTTGAGGTCGCGTGCCATCGCTAGTCTCCGATCGTGACGATCGGCGCGCCGGCTTCGACCGTCTCGCCGGCCGCGACGTGGACGGTCGCGGCGGTACCGGCGCGATGGGCGCGCAGTTCGTTCATCATCTTCATGGCCTCGACGACCGCCACGACCTGTCCCTCGGCGATCGCGTCGCCGGGGGCGACCTTGATCTCGACGACCGCGCCGTGCATCGGCGAGACGACGTCGTTGCCGCTCGCCGCGCCGGCGCGCTTCTTGGTTCCGAGCCGAGGCGGCATCTTTCTCGCGCTCGCCGGCGCGCCGCCGCTCGGGCGGTCGAGGATGCGGACGCGGTAGAGTTTATCGTTGACTTCGACGCGGATGACTTCTCCCGGTCCCTCGACTACGTTCGCTTTGCTCTCTACGCTCGGGATGACAGGTGGCACTCCCCCGTCGGCGGCGTACTTTGTGGCGGCGAATGCTTCCAACGTTGCGGTGCCGTAGGTGGCGTCGGCGACGTTGGGTTGGTCGCAGAGCGCGCGTAATAGCGGGAGCGTTGTGGGTACGCCTTCGATGACGTATTCGTCGATGGCGCGGCGGAGACGCGCGATCGCTTGATCGCGGGTCGGCGCCCAGACGATCAGCTTGGCGATCATCGAGTCGTAGTCGGCCGAGATCGCGGAGCCGGCCCGCGCCGCCGAGTCGACCCGCACGCCCAGGCCGGCCGGCTCGCGATAGGCCGTGATGGTGCCCGGGGCGGGGCGGAAGTTCTGCGACGGATCCTCGGCGTTGACGCGCCCCTCGATGGCGCAACCGCGGAACGAGATGTCGTCCTGCGCGAAGCCGAGCGGTTCGCCCGCCGCGACCCGGATCTGTTCGCGGATCAGGTCGAGGCCCGAGATCGCTTCGCTGACCGTATGCTCGACCTGGATGCGCGTGTTCATCTCGAGGAAGAAGAACTCGTCGCCGGCGACCAGGCATTCGATGGTGCCGACCGAGTCGTAGCCGATCGCCCGTGCCGCGCGGATGCCGGCCTCGCGCAGGCCCGTGCGGACGCCGACGGAGATCGAGGCGGGCGCCTCTTCCCACAGCTTCTGATGGCGGCGCTGGAGCGAACAGTCGCGCTCTCCGACGTGCACGACGTTGCCGTGCTTGTCGGCCAGGATCTGCAGCTCGACGTGCTTGGGATTGTCGAGGTACCGCTCGGCGTAGACGACGTCGTTCTTGAAGTAGGCCGCCGCCTCGCGCTTGGCGGTCGCGAACGCGGACTCCACCTCGTCGAGCGTGCGCGCGACCTTGAGGCCCTTGCCGCCGCCGCCGCCCGAGGCTTTGAGCGCGAGCGGCAGACCGTAGGCCCTGGCCGCGGCGTGCGCGCCGGCGACGTCGTCGATCGCGGCGGTGCCGCCGGGGACGAACGGGACGTCGGCCTTCGCCATCGCCTGGCGTGCGCGCAGCTTGTCGCCCATCGCGTCGATCGCGTCCGGATGGGGCCCGATCCAGGTGAGGCCGGCGGCGATCACGTCGCGCGCGAACCCGGCGTTCTCGGCGAGGAATCCATATCCCGGATGGATCGCTTCGGCACCGGAGCGTTTGGCGACCTCGAGCAGCTTCTCGATGTTGAGGTAGGAGAGCGAGGGCGACGCGGGTCCGAGCAGATAGGCCTCGTCGGCCATGGTCACGTGCGAGGCGTCGCGGTCCGGCTCCGAATAGACGGCCACCGTCGCGATGCCCATCTCGCGCGCGGTACGGATGATGCGGACCGCGATCTCGCCGCGATTGGCGATCAGGATCTTCGCGAACATCACTCGTCGCCGATCGCTTCGAGACGGGCGGCGGCGAGCCAGGGGCTTTGAGGCGGTCCCTCGCCTGCGCTCGCTCTGCTGGCTACGCTCGGGGTGACGAGGAGAGCCGCTGCCACCGCGGCGAGTTCGTCGTCGGTCGCGCCGTCGGCGGCGATCATCCGAGGACGTCGGGCGGGTACATGCCCATCGCGTGATAGCCCGAGTCGACGAAGTGGACGTCGGCGGTGATCGAACGCGAGAGATCCGAGGCCAGGTAGACGGCGCAGTCGCCGACGTCTTCCTGCGTCACGTTCCGCTTGAGCGGCGCGACCTTCGGCACGACGTCGAGGATGCGCGAGAAGCCGCCGACCTGACGCGAACTGGCGGTCTTGATCGGTCCGGCCGAGATCGCGTTCACCCGGATCCCGCGATCGCCGAGGTCGAACGCCAGATAGCGCACGATCGATTCGAGCGCGGACTTGGCGATCCCGGCGATGTTGTAGTTCGGCACGATCTGGGTCGCGCCGAGGTAGGTCAGCGCCATCACCGACGCGCCGTCGTTGAGCGAGTCGACGAAGCCGTTCACCAGCGCGATCAGCGAGTAGGACGAGATGTCCATCGCCTGGGCGAACCCGGCGCGAGAGGTGGTGAACACCTTGCCGACCAGATCTTCTTTATTGACGAAGGCGATCGAGTGGACCAGGGCGTCGAGCTTGCCGAAGCCCTCGAGGGCCTTGGCGCAGGCCGCGATCGACTCGTTCGACGAGACGTCGCACTCGACGACCGGGCCGCCGCCGCACGCGGCCGCGATCTCCGAGACGCCATCCTTGACGCGCTCGCCCTGGTAGGTGAACGCCACCTGCGCGCCGTGCGCGTGGAGTTGCCGGGCGATGCCGGCGGCGATGGACCACTTGTTGGCGACCCCGGTGACCAGGGCGCGCTTGCCTTCGAGAAGTTTCACCGCGACTAGATACCTATCGCGGCTGCCCTCGTCCTGTTCGCTACGCGTACGCGGTCAGGGAACGTCGGACGAAGACGGCGATGCGGCCTTCGTCGGAGCCGGGCACCGGGGCGATGGTGAGGTGGAGGCCGCTGACCTTCGCATTGGAACCGGTCGCGACGTCGGACTTCCACGACGCGGTGAGCGCGCGGACGGCGCGATCGAGCGGGGCGGGCAGCGAGCCGACCGGCGCGGCGGTCGTCGAGGCCGCCTCGGCGGCGTCGCACGGTCCGGCCATCAGGACGCGGTACGCACCGTCGAGGATGAAGCAGTAGGGGGTGAATTGATCGTCCATGGCCTTACGCTACCAGCCGGCCGCTCCCGGCCCCATCCGGGGAAACCCTCAATTCCGGGCCCGGTCGGGGAGTGAGTACTCCGGAGCGCGGAGCCAGGGGTCTGCCGTCGGCGGCCTCGAGGTCGCCGAGGCCGGCGCGGGGGCATCGTTCAGAGCGGGATGTTGCCGTGCTTGCGCTTGGGGCGCTCGACGCGCTTGGTGCGCAGCATCTCGAGCGAGGTCGCGATCGCGCCGCGCGTGGTGCGCGCCTCGATCACGCCGTCGACGTAGCCGTACTGGGCGGCGATGTACGGGTTGGCGAACCGCTCCACGTACTCGTCGATCAGCTCCTGCATCTTGGCGTCCTTGTCGGCGGCGGCGGCGATCTCGCGCCGGAAGATGGTCTTCACCGCGCCCTCGGCACCCATCACCGCGATCTCCGCGGTCGGCCAGGCCAGGTTGACGTCGGCCCGGATATGCTTGCTGGCCATGACGTCGTAGGCGCCGCCGTAGGCCTTGCGGGTGATGATGGTGATCTTCGGCACGGTCGCCTCGGCGTAGGCGTAGAGCAGCTTGGCGCCGTGGGTGATGATGCCGCCATACTCCTGATCGGTGCCCGGCAAGAACCCGGGCACGTCGACGAAGGTGACGATCGGGATGTTGAACGCGTCGCAGAAGCGCACGAAGCGCGCGGCCTTGATCGAGGATTTGATGTCGAGCACGCCGGCCAGCACGTTGGGCTGATTGCCGACGATGCCGACGCTGCGGCCGTCGATCCGTCCGAAGCCGCACAGGATGTTGCGCGCGTAGGACGGCTGGATCTCGAAGAAGTCGCCGTCGTCGAGGACCGGTTCGATCACGTCGTGCATGTCGTAGGGCTTGTTGGACGAATCCGGCACGATCTCGTCGAGTTCGGGGATCTCGCGCTGCGGATCGTCCGCGCTCTCGTACCGCGGCGGCTCGTCCAGGTTGTTCTGCGGCAGGAATGACAGGAGCGCGCGGGTCTGGGCGATCGCATCGTCTTCGTCGGCGGCCACCAGATGGGCGACGCCGCTCTTGGTCGCGTGGGTCGTCGCGCCGCCCAGCTCCTCGAAGGTGACCTCCTCGCCGGTGACCGTCTTGATGATCTCCGGACCGGTGATGAACATCTGCGAGATGCCCTCGGTCATGATGACGAAGTCGGTGATCGATGGCGAGTAGACGGCGCCGCCCGCGCACGGGCCGGCGATCAGGCTGATCTGCGGGATCACGCCGCTGGCCTGGACGTTGCGCCAGAAGATCTCCGCGTAGCCGCCCAGCGCGACCACGCCTTCTTGGATGCGCGCGCCGCCCGAGTCGTTGATGCCGATGATCGGCGATCCGGTCCGGACGGCCAGGTCCATCACCTTGCAGATCTTCTCGGCGAATGCTTCGCCGAGCGAACCGCCGAGGACCGTGAAGTCCTGCGAGAAGAGGAAGATCTGACGGCCGTCGATGGTCGCGCGGCCGGTCACGACGCCGTCGCCGAGGAACTCTTTCTCGTCCAGCCCGAACCCGTTGGCGCGATGGACGACGAACGCGTCGAGTTCGGTGAACGAACCGGGGTCGACCAGTCCTTCGATGCGTTCGCGCGCCGTGCGCTTACCGCGCGCGTGCTGTTTCTCGACCGCGGCCGCTCCCGCCGGCGCCTGGGCCAGCGCGCGCTTGCGCTGCAGCTCGTCGTATTTCTCGCCGTGGGTCTTCATCGAGAGAGGGGTTGCACAGTCTTTTACGGCCAACCTCTGCCGGCATGCGTCTCGCGTTTCGCCTCGCCACGGCATTTCTATTGGCTTGCGGGCTCCCCACGCGGGCGTTTGCGGCCGGGCCGCCCGGACCGCGGATCGAGATCACGGCGCAGAACGTGGCGCTCTTCACCGACCGGCGCGTGCTGGTGGCCGATGCGGGCGTGGCCGTCAAGGTCGGCACGCGGACGCTGGGCGCGGCCCACGCGATCGTCTACCTCGGCGAGGGGCGCGCGGTGCTCTCGGGCGGCGTCACGCTCGACGTTGGCGGGACCAAGACGAGCGGCGCGTCCTACGCGCTCGATATCGAGACCGGGATCGGCCGGTTCGTCGATGCGGTGACGACCAACGACACCGGCGGGACGAACCCGGTGGTCACGTCGCAGCGCGTCGTCATCCGTCCGGACGACTCGCTCACCTTCACGCCGGCGCAGGTCGGCACCGGCGTCGCCGTCCAGACGGTCGCGTCGTATACCTATCCGCTGGCCGCACCGCACGCGAAGGATTTCGGACCGTCCCCGGGCATCGGCGCCGCACTGCAGTATCCGTTCCTGCTCGGCCGCGGCCGCGACGGCTACGTCTCCGGAACCGGCCGGTACGACCGGTATCTGGGCGGCGCGGGCGTGGGGCTCGAGGCGCACCTCGCGACCTCTCCGCGCGGGTACGCGGCCTTCTCGGTGGCGCAGGACGGCGACGGTGCGCGCTACGATCTGCTCGCATTCGAGAACGTCAGCGACGGCCTGACGCAGACGCTGACCGGCTCGCGCGGCGTCGGGCTGGCGTACGCGCGCTATGCGCTGACGTCGTTCGGGCGTACCGGCACGCTCCAGTTCTCCCTCTCGCAGAACGGCGCGACCCACAGCGACGACGTGTTCGCCTCGACCAATCGCGCCGCCATCGGCGGCGGCTTCGCATTGCTCTTCGATGGCGATGTCGGCCGCGACGTGCATCCCGCCGACTTCGCGGTCGCGCAGGACGTGCGCGGGAGCCTCGGCGCGGTGCTCGACGGGCCGAGCTATCACGTCGCAGGCGCGAGTCTCTCGCTGCAAGCGTCGGCCGGCGGGACCGCTTATTCGTACGGCCGCCGCTCGTTCGCCCAAGGCGCGTCGGCGTTCGTCAGCCGGTCGTTCGGACCGATGCTCTTGCTCAACGCCAGCGCGGCCGTCTTCCAGAGCAACGATCAGGTCGGGACCTATCCGCGCTCCACGTTCCGCACGTATGCGGTCGGCGCGACGCTCCAGCCGCGCGCGCCGTGGAGCCTGTTCACCACCGTGCAGTACGCGCACGACTGGCCGCAGTTCGCGAATGTCGGCCGCCCGGAGTTCTTACAGACGGTCGCCCTGCGGATCCACCGCACGCGCGGGCCGGGACTCGAGATCGACACCAGCTTCGCGTACGGCCGGACCGGCTTGCGACCCAAGCCGACCTTGAGCCTGAGCCTGATCCGCCAGTAGCCGCTACTCGGCGATCGCCACGGGCGGTCCGCCGCCGCCCTTGCCGGGCCGCAGCAGCAGGGAGAGCGGCGTCAGGATCAGCGTGACGACGCCCAGGAAGAAGAACGCGTCCGCGAACGCCATGGTCGCGGCCTGCTGCCCGACGATCCGTGCGAGCAGCGCGACCGGCGCGTGCGCGAGGAACTGCATGGCCGCGACGCTATTGCGCGTCACCTCGCCGGCGAGCGCATCGAGGTGTTGCGCGCCGCGCCGGTCCAGCAGCGTCACGAGGACCGCGGTCGAGACCGAGCCGCCGAACTGCTGGCACAGGCTCAGCAGCGACGTGGCCTTCTGCGTGTCGGGACCCGAGACGCTGCTGAGGACCGCGACCGAGAGCGGCACGAATAGCATCCCGAAGCCGATCCCGCCCAGGATCAGCACGAACGCGAACGTCCAGAAGGTCGAGTCGGTCGTGATGATCCGCGCGTTGAGCAGATTGGCGATGGCGACGATGACGAAGCCGACGCCGAGCAGGACGCGCGGCTGCCAGCGCGCGCGCATCAGCAGGAACAGCGTGACCGGCGTCATCAGCGCGATCGCGGCCGCCCGCAGCAGGATCGATTCGCCGGAGAGGGTCGCGGTGAAGTTGAGGAACGTCTGCTGGAACTGCGGCGCCAGGATGACGCCGCCGAAGAGCGAGAAGGCCAGCGTCATCGCGAGCAGGCAGCCGGCCGCGACCGTGCGGTTCTTGAGGATGCGCAGGTCCACGATCGGCTGCTTCACGCGCAGCTCCCACCAGACGAAGACGCCCAGCGCGACCACGCTCAAGCCGGTCAGGAACTGGATCGTCGGATCGTCGAACCAGCCGTTGCGTTCGCCTTCGTCGAGGACGTACTGTAGCGAGCCGAGACCGGTGGCGAGCAGTCCGAGGCCGACGCCGTCCACCGACGGACGGCCGCGGCGGTGCGGATTGCGCAGCAGCATCCCGACCAGGATCGCGGCCGCGATGCCGGGGATCACGTTGATGTAGAAGATCCAGTTCCACGAGAGCGCGTCGGTCAGGATGCCGCCGAGCGTCGGCCCGAGGCTCGGCCCGACGATCGCGCCGAGCGAGACCAGCGCCTGGCTCTTGCCGATCTCTTTGGCCGGGAACGTGTCGCGCATGATCGCCTGACCGGTCGAGATCAGTCCGCCTCCGCACAGGCCTTGCAAGATGCGGAAGAAGATCAGCTGGTCCAGCGATTGGGCGAAGCCGCACAGCGCCGAGGTGACGGTGAAGCCGACGATCGCGGCGACATAGTACTGCCGTCTCCCCAGCAGTTGCTGGAGCCAGGGCGTGAGCGGGATCACGATCACCGCCGCGATGATGTAGCCGGTCACGATCCAGGCGCCCTGGTCGAAGTTCGCGCCCAGATTGCCTTGGATGGTCGGCAGCGCCACGTTGACGATGGTGGCATCCAGCACTTGCAGCAGGGTCGCCGACATCACGCCGACCACGATCAGCCAGCGTCGCAGCCCGTACTCGACCAGGTCCTCGTGGGAGTGCATAGGAGCATTATTGCACAGACCGAACCGTCGAGCACACTATGGATCGGCGCGCGTGACCGGGCTCGAGATCATGCGCGCGATCGCGAGCGGTGCCCTGCCCGCGCCCCCGGTCGCCGTCTTGCTCGGCATGGATTGCACCGAGGTCGACGACGGTCACGTCCGCTTCACGGCGGGCGCCGCGATGAAGCTGACAAATCCGCAAGGCACCATCCACGGCGGGATCATCGCGACGTTGCTGGACACGGCCATGACCTGCGCGATCTTCACCAAACTTCCGGACGGCAAGAGTTGCACGACGACGGACATGAGCGTGCAGTTCGTACGACCACTCGCCCCCGATGACGGCGTCATGATGGCCGACGGCTACGTGCTCAACGTCGGCAAGACCCGCGCGACCGCCCGCGCCGAACTCAAGAACGCCGACGGCAAGCTCTGCGCTTACGCCACGTCCGGCGCGGCCATCTTCGAGATGCAGCTGGGTCCCTAGGCTACTTCGCCAGAACGGGGATCGCCGTCGGGTCGATGACGGTCAGGCTGTTCGAGCCGTAGTTGGCGAGGAAGATCGTCGAGCCGCTGCGAGTCTCGGTGAACTGGCGCGGGAACTTCCCGACCGCGATCTGGCCGACGATGGCGTGGGTGTGCGCGTCGATCACGACGATCGCTTGATCTCCCGCTGCACCTTGGCCGAAGCGGTTGCTGTTGCCGGCCAGCACGTAGTTCCCATCGCGCGTTGCGAAGACGGGAACGGGCGCCGCGCCGATCGCGATCTCCGCGATCTTGGCCGCGGCGTCGCCGGCGATCAACTTGTCGGTCGCGAAGCCCAGCACGGTGTTCGATTTGCGGGCGGTCACCCAGAGCGTCTGTCCGTCAGGCGAAAGCGCCGCTCGGACCGGGTGGCAACCGGCCGGATTGTTCGCCACGATGGCGCGGTCCGGATCGGTCGCCATCTTGGCGACGTCGACCACCATCACCGCACCGGGCGCTTCGTCCGGGTCGCCGGGTTGGCCGCCTTCGGGCTCGCAGGTATGTGCATAGTTGAAGCGCTTGAGCGCGCGCTGCACGGTGACGAACAGATACTTCCCATCGCGCGAGAAGACCGTCGCGACCGGCGCGTTGCCGATCAAGAACTCGGAGACGATGCTCGAATGCGCGTAGTGCGACGCGCGGGCCGCGTGGAGATCGACGACCGAGAGCTTTCCGCTCTGCTCTTGGGCGACGACCGCATACCGGTCGTCGGGCGAGACTGCCGCGTAGACGGCGCCGCCGTCGTCACCGGGGATGTCCTCGATGTAGCCGGCCAGCGGGTCGCCTTTTCCCGACCGCGCGCGCGCGACATCGACGAAGGCGATGAACGCGTCGTCCGGCACCACCAGCGTCCGCCCGTCGTCGGTCATCGCCATCACGGTAGCCTGGCTCTCGAGCGGGATGATGCGTTGCAGGCGATAGCGGCCCGCGACGCAGGTCAAGACGGCGATCCCGTTCTGCTGGCGAGGATTGGTCGCGTTGACCGAGACGAAGACGGTCTGCTCGTCGGCCGTGGGGATCGCGGAGAACGGCGCGCCCGGGAGCGAGACCGTGTAGATCGAGGCGGTCCCGCATCGAGCGGCCTGCGCGCCGGCCGCACAGGCGACTGAGGCGAGGACCAGACCGGCGAGGGCGAGCGAGCGTGTCAGCATGGCCCCATCCTAGCGCATTTCGGCGGGCTCATTCTATGACGGCATTGACTCGTCAGGATATATAATATATTATCTGCCTTATGCAGACGCGCGAACGTTTTGTGGCCGACAGCATCGAGCGCGATATCGTGGCCGGCGTACTCGCGCCGGGATCCGCCCTTCGCCAGGACGCACTGGCGCGCGACCTGGGGGTGAGCCACATCCCGGTCCGCGAGGCGCTCCGTCAACTCTCCGAACGCGGTCTGGTCGACATCGTGCCGCATCGCGGCGCGCGGGTCGCCTCGTTCACGGCCGCCGAGTTCGCGCAGACCCTCGAGGCGCGCGTGCTGCTCGAGTCCGCCGTCCTTCGGCTCTCCGTGCCGCGGCTTACCGCGAGCGATCTGGGCGATGCCGAACGCGCGATCGAACGCATCGCGCGCGAGCCCGACCGCGAGCGTTGGCCCGGCGCCAACTGGGCATTCCATGAGGCGATCTACCGCGGCTGCGATAACGCCGTGTTGCTGCAACTCGTCCGGCGGCTGCATGAGGATCCGCGTTCGCAGATCATCACGCGGGCGATCTCGTCGAACGTGACCGCATCGAACCGCGAGCATCGCGACCTGCTCGCCCACCTCCGCGCCGGCCGCGTCGACGCCGCCGTCGCGCTCCTCGCGACGCATATCGGCGCGAGCGACGCCACTATCGCACGTGCCCTACGTACCCTTACCGCGCCTGCAAAAGGGATGGTATGAGACTCGTCGTCCTGTCCATCGCGTTCTTGTTCGCGCTCGCCGGCGCGGCCCGGGCCGATGTCATCGGTCATTGGGAAGGTGCGATCACGCGCCTCGGGTCGGCCCAGCCGATCTCGCTCGACATCCATGCGAATCCCGACGGCATGCTCGCGGGCACGTACGACATCCCAGAGCTGACGCTCTATGGCGAGCCGATCAAAGACCTTCGCTCCGACGGGAAGACGCTCGACGTCCATATCCTGTACGGCACGTTCGAGCTCGCCGTACAACCCGGGGACGACGAGATGACGGGCGTCAACAGGGCTTGGAATCCGGCAGTCGACCTGCATCTCAAGCGCGCATTCGCGACGGCGTCCTACGGAGCGCGAGAGACGGTGGTAGCGGTCGGCAACGTGAGGATCGCCGGAACGCTCTATCTTCCCGACCGGCGCGAACGCGTGCCGCTCGTGGTCGTCGTCCCCGGAAGCGATAATGGAGGCCGCAAGGTCTGGGAGCTCCGTGGGTACGCGGTCGCTCTCGCACAGAACGGGATCGCGGCCTTCGTCTACGACAAGCGCGGCGTCGGCGGTTCGACGCACGTGGCGCGAGCGACCTTCGACCAGTATGCGGGCGACGCGGTGGCCATCGTCGACAAGCTTCGCGCGTTCCCCGCGATCGACGCAGGACGCGTCGGCCTGCTCGGCCTGAGCCAAGGCGGCTGGATCGCGGTCATGGCGGCGCGTCGCGATCCGAACGTCCGCTTCGTGGCGCTCGGTTCGGGCCCGTCGCGCTCGGTCGAGCAACAGGAGATGGATCGGGTCGAGTTCACCTTGCGTCGTCGGAATGCGACCCAGGCCGATATCGATGCGGCGCTCGCGTACACCAAGGTGATGTACGACGTCGCCTTTCGGGGCGCCGACAAGCGATCGCTGACCGCCTCGATCGCGGGACTGGACCCGAAGGCCTCGTGGGCGGACGTGGTGATGGGACCCGACCCGGGCGAGACGACCGACGGCGTGATCGCGGATCTGCGCGAGCAGCGCTACGATCCGACGGCAGACCTGCGCGCGTTGCAGATCCCGGTGCTCGCGTTTTTCGGAACGAGCGACACGATGGTGCCGCCCGCGCGCAATGTCGCCGCGATGAACGCCGATCTCGCGCACACGCAACATCGCATCGTCGTCATCGACGGCGCGTCGCACGGGCTGTTCACCGGGCAGCAGCTGATCGGTGGAGATTGGAAGTGGCCGGCGGAGTTCTGGCACTGGGATCGTCGCGCGGCGGTCGTGATCCCGCAGATCGTAGCGCTCGCGCGGACTACCAGATTCCCAGCGTCACCTTGACGTCTTCGGTCGCCATCGTCTTCGGATCCCACGGCGGGGAGAAGGTGATGTCGACGGTCGCGGTCTTCACGCCGTCCATCGCCTTGACGTTGTCCTCGACCGATTTCTTGAACATCGGGCCGACCGGACACATCGGCGAGGTCAGCGTCATCGTCACCGTGACGTGCTCGCCGTTCTCGCCCTCGGCGACGATATCGTAGACCAATCCGAGGTCGAGGATCGGGATATCGAGTTCGGGATCTTTGACCACCGCGAGCGACTCGCGGACCTGTTCGACGGTAGGCATTATCCTCACAGGTTAGCGACGAGGCCCGGGCCCCCTGTACGACTAACATCTCGGGGCATGCGGCTCATACCACTCCTCACCGCGTGCGCGCTGACCCTGGCCGTCGCGGCCCCGGCCTCTGCCGAGGTCTCGATCGGCGGCGGAGTCTACACCTCCCATTCGCCCTCGTCCACCGGCGGGGCGCTGCTTTTCAGCACGGGTGCCTCGATCCCCAAGGTCCCGGTCGATATCCAAGCGACCGCGTTCTTCTCCCTGGCCAAGGGGGGCGGCTACACCCTGACCGGCGAGGTCCGGGGCTTTACGGGGGGTGGATTCGGGGGTACGTACTTCGGTGGAGGCCTCGGGGTGGGGAACCTCTCGACCGACAAGAGCACCGGACCGGTGGTGACCGTGTTCGGGGGCAAGTCGATCGCACCGTTCACCTCGGTCGAGCTGCGCCTGATCAAACAGACCCAGACCAACGGGGCGACCGCCGGGTTCCTCGGCTTGCGCTTCAGCTTCTAAGGAAGCATCTTTACCGAACGGCCGGTCACCGACGCAACCTTGCCGGGTTATTACAGATATAGAAGTACATACGCCGGCCTCGCCGACGTGCTAGGAGAAGATCGACACCATGTCCATGTGGGAACCGTTTACCGAACGCGCGCGGCGCAGCATCGTGCTGGCCCAAGAAGAAGCGCAGCGTCTTGGGAACAACTACATCGGCACCGAGCACATCCTGCTCGGCATCATCTCCGAGGGCGAGAGCCTGGCGGCCAAAGTGCTCGAGTCGCTCGGCGTCAATCTTGCGAAGGTCCGCCAAGAGGTCGAAGCCATCGTCGGGCGGGGCGGCCAGACCGTCCAGCAAGAGATGGTCTTCACGCCGCGCGCCAAACGCGTGATCGAACTGGCCTTCGAAGAAGCGCGTCAGCTCAACCATAACTACATCGGCACGGAGCACCTGCTGCTCGGCTTGATCCGCGAAGGCGAAGGCGTGGCCGCCCGCGTGCTCGCCAACCTGGGCGTCGATCCGGCCAAGGTCCGGGTCCAGACCACCTCGCTGCTGGGCGCCGAAGGCCAGCCGCCCGCGCCCAAGGGCAAGTCCAAGACGCCGACCCTCGACGCATACGGCCGCGACCTCACGCAACTCGCGCGCGACAACAAACTCGATCCGGTGATCGGCCGCGCGACCGAGATCGAGCGCGTCATCCAGATCCTCTCGCGCCGCACCAAGAACAATCCCGCGCTGATCGGCGAACCCGGCGTCGGCAAGACCGCCATCGCCGAAGGGCTCGCGCAGCGCGTCATCAAGGGCGACATCCCCGACCAGCTGCGCGACAAGCGCGTGATCACGCTCGACCTCGCGGGCCTGGTCGCCGGCACCAAGTACCGCGGCGAGTTCGAAGAGCGCATGAAGCGCGTGATGGACGAGATCCGGGCCGCCTCCGGCGAGATCGTGCTGTTCATCGACGAGCTGCACACGCTGGTCGGCGCGGGCGCGGCCGAAGGCGCGATCGACGCCAGCAACATCATCAAGCCCGCGCTCGCGCGCGGCGAACTGCAGTGCATCGGCGCGACCACCCTCAACGAGTTCCGCAAGCACATCGAGAAGGACTCGGCGCTCGAACGTCGCTTCCAGCCGGTCCTGGTCGGCGAACCGTCGGTCGAGGAGACCGTCGAGATCCTCAAGGGTCTGCGCGAACGCTACGAACTGCACCACAAGGTCGTCATCACCGACGAAGCGCTGGTCGCGGCCGCCAAGTTGAGCGATCGCTACATCACCGACCGCTTCTTGCCCGACAAGGCCGTCGATCTGATCGACGAAGGTTCGTCGCGCGTCCGCCTGCAGGCGACCCTGCTGCCGCCGGCGCTGCGCGATCTCGACGCACAGCTGCGCCGTCTGGCCGCCGAACGCGAGAACGTCGTCAAGACCGCCGAATTCGACAAGGCCTCCGAACTGCGCGACAAGGAAGAATCGCTCAAGGCGGAGCGCGCGCGCTTGGACGAGCAGTGGCAAGAGAAGAAGGCCGCACAGGCCGATAAGCCGCTCCACGTCACCGAAGAAGACATCGCCCACATCGTCTCGGCGTGGACCCGCATCCCGGTCAGCCGCTTGGCGCAAGCCGAGACCGAGAAGCTGCTCAACATGAAGGAGTCGCTGCACGAGCGCGTCGTCGGACAGGACGAGGCGATCGAGGTGATCACCCGGGCGATCCGCCGTTCGCGGGCGGGCCTCAAGAGCCCGAACCGTCCGATCGGTTCGTTCATCTTCCTCGGCCCGACCGGCGTCGGCAAGACCGAGGTCGCGCGCAGCGTGGCCGAGTTCCTGTTCGACGACGAAGAGTCGATGATCCGCATCGACATGTCGGAATACATGGAGAAGTACTCGGTCTCGCGCCTGGTCGGCGCGCCTCCGGGCTACGTCGGCTACGAAGAGGGCGGTCAGCTGACCGAAGCGGTCCGCCGCCGTCCGTACTCGGTCGTGCTGCTCGACGAGATCGAGAAGGCGCACCCCGACGTTTTCAACCTGCTCCTGCAGATGCTCGACGACGGCCGCCTGACGGATTCGCAAGGCCGTCAGGTCGACTTCAAGAATTGCGTCATCATCATGACCAGCAACGTCGGCGCGACCGGCATGCAGACCACCACCGATATCGGTTTCCGCCTGCAGAAGAACAGCGAAGAAGACGAAGCCAAGTCGTACGAGCGGATGAAGACCAAGGTCCTGGAAGAGGTCAAGCACACCTTCCGTCCCGAGTTCCTCAACCGGATCGACGAGATCGTCGTCTTCCATCAGCTCACGCGTCCGGAGATCGAGCAGATTGTCGGACTCGAGCTGACCAAGGTCGCGGCCGAGGTGAAGGCCCAGGAGATGATCCTCAAGGTCACCGACGCGGCCAAGGCCCTGCTCGCGGCCAAGGGTTGGGATCCGCAGTTCGGCGCGCGGCCGCTGCGCCGCTCGATCCAGCGACTGGTCGAGGACGATCTGGCCGAAGAGATGATCCGCGGCAACTTCGTCGCCGGCGATCACGTGCTGGCCGACGTCGACCCCGACAATCCGGACAAGCTGAAGTTCAGCAAGATCCCCTCGGTCGAACCCCCCGCCGCAACGGCCCCGCCGGAGCCGGCGCACACGTAGAAAACCAGCGGCACGCGAGAGCGTGCCGCTTTTCTAAAGACTTTTTGAGGTGCCGTGGCGCATAGTTATGGCAGTTCTCGTTTTGCTTCCGGAGGATTCGTTGATGCAGGTCGGCTTCTCGTTGCGCGCGGGCGCGTTGGTGGTGTGTGCGCTCCTGGCGGCTGCCGGAGCCGGTGCGGCGGCTTCGCCGGTGCCGAGCCCGTCGGGCAGCCCGACCCCGACGCCGACCCCGGTCCCCACGGCCAAACCCGTCTACCAGAGCATGACCTGGCGCGAGATCGGCCCGGCGCTGCCGGGCGGCCGCGTCGCCAATGTGGCGGGATCGGCGCGCGATGCCAACCTCTACTACGCCGGCGCGGCCGGCGGCGGCGTCTGGAAGACGACCGACGCGGGCCTGACCTGGCACCCGGTCTTCGCGAAAGAGGCGGTCGCCTCGATCGGCGACGTGGTCATCGACCCGAACGACGACGCCACCGTCTGGGTCGCGACCGGCGAGGGCAATCCGCGCAACGACGTGATCCCGGGCGCGGGCGTCTATAAGTCGACCGACGCCGGTAAGACGTGGAAGAAGATGGGGCTCGAGAACACCCGAACCATCGCGCGTCTGGTGGTCGACCCGAAGAACTCCAAGCACGTGATCGTGGCCGCTCAGGGCGACGTGTACGGACCGAGCAGCGAGCGCGGCGTCTACGTGACCTTCGACGGCGGCGCGACCTGGGCGAAGACGCTCTACGTCTCCGATCAGGCCGGCGCGTCGGACGTCGCGATCGATCCGAACCGCCCGAACGTCGTCTACGCCGGCATCTGGCACTTCGTGCGCAAGCCCTGGACGACCAACTCGGGCGGAAGCGACGACGGGCTCTACAAGTCGACCGACGGCGGCCGCACCTGGACGCAGTTGAGCGGACACGGCTTGCCCGACGGTACGCTCGGGCGCATCGGCCTGGCGGTCGCGCCGAGCACCGGGCGCGTCTACGCGCTGATCGAGGCGAGCAAAGGCATCCTGTGGCGTTCGGACGATGCCGGCGCTACCTGGACGCTCGTCAGCAGCGACACGCTGGTGAACCAGCGGCCGTTCTATTTCTCGCACGTCGTGGTCGACCCGCAGAACGCCGACCGGGTCTACGCGCTCTCGGCCGCGTTCTCGGTCTCGAGCGACGGCGGCAAGACGTTCCGGCTCTCACCGGGCACGCCGCACGGCGATTTCCATGGATTGTGGATCGCGTCGAACGATCCCAAGCGTATGATCGTCGCAGAAGACGGCGGCGTCGGCATCTCGCTCGACCGCGCGCGCTCGTGGGCCTTCGCACGCGACATGCCGATCGGCGAGGTCTACCACGTCGGCGTCGGCGCGACCGGGAATCCGTATTGGATCTGCGGCGGCTGGCAGGACAACAACGGGTGGTGCGGTCCGTCGTTCAGCACCGATCCTTCCGGCATCCTCAACAAGCATTGGGTCGACGTGGCCGGCGGCGACGGCCAGTGGGCCGTCCCGGATCCGATCGACCCGGATTGGCTGTGGGCGGACTCGCAGCAGGGCTTCGTGAGCGTCTACAACCGCAAGACGCGCGATACGTTCTACGTGCAGCCCTACGTGGCCACCAACGAAGAGAACTTCGATCAGCGCACCGCCAAGTATCGCTTCAACTGGGATACGCCGATCGCGTTCGCGCCGTGGGACGGACACGTCGCCTGGCTGGCCGGCAACGTCGTCTTCCAGACGACCGATCGCGGCCGGCATTGGACGCGCATCAGTCCCGACCTCACCCGCAACGAGAAGGATCATCAGGCCCCGCCGGGCGGCCCGATCACCCACGACGTCTCGAGCGCCGAGAACTACAACACCATTCTCGACGTCGAGGGCTCGTCGCTCGCCAAGGGCGAGATCTGGGTCGGCACCGACGACGGGCTGATCCAACTGACGCGCGACTTCGGCAAGCACTGGAAGAACGTCACGCCGGCCGGCATCCCCGACCACGGCGAGTTCGAGACGGTCGCGCCGTCGACGACGGTCGCCGGCACGGCTTACGCGTCGATGGACCGGCATCTGCTCGGCGACTACAAACCGTACCTGTTCGTCACCCACGACTTCGGCGCGCACTGGACCGCGATCGCGAAGGGACTGCCGGACGGCGCGTACGCGCGCTCGGTGCGGCCCGATCTGCACGACCGCGACGTGGTCTACGCCGGCACCGAGACGGGCCTGTGGCTCTCGTGCGACGGCGGCGCGAACTGGCACGACTTCAAGAACGAGCTGCCGACCGCAGCCGTACGCGATATGCGCTTCCAATCGACCTGGGACGATCTCGCGATCGCCACCCACGGCCGCGCGCTCTACATCATGGACGATCTGCGGCCGCTCCAACGCGCCGGCTGCGACGCGCCCAAGGAGCCGTTCGTGCTCGCGCCTCGCGTCTCGTATCAGTACAACATCCACGGCGACGACGAAGGCACGTACACCGACTACGCGGGTGACAACCCGGCCTTCGGCATGGTGATCACGTACTACCAGCCGACGCCCGGCAAGACGCCGCCGGTCATCAAGATCTATGACGCCAAGCATCGCTTGGTCCGGACCGTGCAGGGCGATCGGAGCAATCCGTTCGCGCCCAAGGCCCAGCCGTGGATCAGCAACGACGCCGGACTGCAGTCGTTCGTGTGGGACTTCACCCGGGACGGACCCGTCAAATGGAACGGTGCCGGCAAGTTCTTCAAGGGCCCCGACGAAGGCGCGGGCGTTCCGCCCGGTACGTATACGGTCTCGATGACCCTCTCGGGCAAGACGTTCACCGTGCCCGCCGTCGTCAAGCCCGATCCGGACACTCTCGAGACGCCCGCCGAGATCGAAGCGGCGGCCGCGTTCAACGACAAGTACACCCAGAAACTCTCGGCGCTCGACGTGGTGCTCAACGGGCTCGACGACGTGAAGGCGCAGCTGACCAAGACGCGCGCGGCCGCCGACGCCAAGCACGACGCGAGCACCGTCGCGACGATCGACGCCGCGCTGACCGCGCGGCAGACGCTTCAGGATTCGCTGACGGCCGACTACCAGAACTTCGAGGACTTCGTGCAGCGCTCGGGGCGGTTGCGCGAAGACGTCAGCGGCACCGGCACGGGCTTGGTGACGCCCGCAGTGCTGGAATACGCCGCTCGGGTCGACGCCAACTACGCGGAGCGGATGCGCGCGTACGGGGCGTACGTGCAGACGCTCGCTCCGCTTTCGGCCACCCTCAAGGCCGCAGGCTATCCGGAGGTAAAGACTCCGGCTACATGATCCGCCCGTTCGCCGTCGGCGCGCTGGTGATCGGCGTGCTGACGGCGCAGGTGCCGTCACCCACGCCGCCGCCGACGCCACCCGCGCTCGCCAGCCCGACCCCAAGCGCGTCCCCGCCGCCCCCGACGTCGCCCGCTCCCTCCGCTTCCGCGTCGCCGGCCGCCGGACTGGCGGTCGCGCCGCAATCGGTCGCGATACCGCCCGGCGGGTTCGCCGACGTATCGGTCGCGAACGCGAGCGGCGACGTTGCGGCGACCTTCGACAAGAACCTCGCGACCGCGACCGTCGATCGCGCCGCGCACGTCGTGCGCGTGACCGCCGGCGCGGCGACCGGTAACGACGTCATGCATCTGACCGACCCGAGCGGCGCGCAGGTCGACGTACCGGTCCGGATCGCGCCCTATGGCGGTACGCTTGCGCAGACGCTCACGTTGAACGTCACCGGCACGCCGGCCGATCCCGACTGGGTGGCCGCCCAGATCCGCGACCTGCTTCGCCGCTCGACCGAGCTGCAGCCCGGAGCCCAGGCGACCTACGGCGTGGCACCGCTCCCGGCTCCGCTTGCCAGCGGCGCGCGCACCAGCGTCTCCGTCCCGGTCCAGATCGCGGGCGGCGCGGACTATCTCGACGTCGCCGGCACGACCGTCGTCAACGTGCAGAACATGACGCTCGATCCGTTCACGCCGACGCTGCTGCTCTACGACGACGACCCCGAGAAGATCACCGGCGACGGGCCGCTCTTCCGCGCGACCGTGCAGCCGGGCGAACCGGTGCGGCTCTACTACTATCACGATAGCGATTCGGCCCAGCATCGCATCGTGATGTTCCTCTCCGCGACGACCGCGGAGCCGACGCCGGTCCACGTCGTCGCGGCGACCGGCGGCCCGAACGTCGACGTGATGACGGTCGGACACAACGTCAGCCGCAACTACGTCCTCTCGAAGCTGCGCAACCAGGGCGTCGTGATCGACCTCGCCCAGGATCGCGGCGACTACCCGTTCCTGGACGTGACGTTCGGCGGGGGCGCCGGCATCGCGGGCGCGGTCGACATGCGCGTGCTGGGCGGCGGTCCGGTGACGGTCGCGCTGCTGGCGGTCCCGGCCGGCGCCGACGCGGACACGATCGCGCAGATCGCGATCCAAGCGCCGCTCCCGAAGGACGGGCACAACCGCAGCGGCATCTTCAAGCTCGACGGCGGCTACGGCAACGCCTACAAGAACTACGTGGCGGGCGGCCCGGACGTCTCGCTGGTCTACGGCGATGCGGGGCCGACTGCGGCCGACGCCGACGCGGGCCGCGACGCCGGCGACTACGGCGTCCTGCAGACGATCGCGTTCTCGCTCAACAACCCGACCGACAAGCCGGCCGTCGCCTATCTCTACGAACGCCCGATCGGCGGCATCGTCCGCTCGACGTTCTTCCTCAACGGCACCGCGGTCGAGATGGGCTGCGTCCGCGACCCGTCCCAGCGCTACCAGATCTCGACCTACGCGCTCGCCCCGGGGGCGACCGTGCCGCTGACCGTCGCCACCATGACCGACGGCGGCTCGAACTACCCGATCGAGATCGGCGTCAGCGCCAGCCCACCGGTCGCCGTCACCCCCGCCATCGATGCGCCCGACGGCTGTTTCCCGAAAGCAGGCCCGACCCCCGAGGCGAGCCCGAGCCCGGAGGCATCGCCGACTCCGCGGGTTTGATGAAAAATTGAGTTTGTGCGCCGCCTTCTTGGCACACCAAGCCCCGTCGGCATGATACGCTCTGAGCACGCCATGGAACGCACGAACGAACCGAAGATCGTCCTCCTCGTCCGCCTGCTCAACGCGATCGACGAGGGCCGCCACTCTTTCGAAGTCCTCAAAGAGCGCATCGCCGAGGACGGCCGCCAGCCGAGCACCCGGAGCCTGCGCCGGTACCTCGCCATCCTGGCCGAGGCCGGCTTCCCCTGGTTCTTCGACCGGGCGGCCAACGCGTACAAGTTCGCCGACGGCTACAGTCTCAAGCGCCTGGAACTCTCGAACAACGAGCTGTTCGGGCTGGTCGCCCTGCGGTCGCTCGGAGCGAGCTTGGGCGGCGCCATCGGCGGCTATATCAACGGCGTGACCGACAAACTGGTCGGATCGACGCGCGGCGCCAAGGACCGCGTCGAGGGCCGCTCGCCGGTCGCGTTTCGCCTGGCCGAGGTCGGCCTGGACAAACAGGGCGACCGCGCCTTCTCGCTGCTCTCCTCGGCCGAACGCGCGTCGCGCAGCGTCGCGTTCTCGTACCGCGACAAGGAAGGCAATGCGAGCAAACGGACCGTCGACCCGTACGGCTTCGTGGTCAGCTCCGGGCGCGTCTACTGCGTCGCCCACGACCGTTCGCGCGGCGCCATCCGCACGTTCGCGATCGACAACATCGAGGACCCCGACGTGCTCGCTACCACCTTCGTCAAACCGACCGACTTCGACGTCGAGGCCTACGCCGCAAGCTCGATCTCCGGCGTCTTGGCCGGCGGCGAGACGACCGAGGTCCGCGTCCGGTTCGACAAGCGCGTCGCCAAGGCCGCGACCGCCGCGCGCGTCGTCGCCGACCGGAAGGTCGAACGCGTCGACGATGGGTCGGTCGAGATCACCTATCGCGTCGGCGACGTCGCCGAACTCACCCGCTGGGTGCTCGGATGGGGCGCGCAGGCCGAGATCCTCGCCCCGGCGGCCGCGCGCGCCGACGCGCGCGCGCTGGCCGGACGGATCGCCGAACGATACGCGACCGCCTCGTAGGCGGTCTCCGCGGCGTCGCGAAAAAACAAGACCCGCCGGTTTTACCCGGCGGGCCTTGACGTATCTTCGCATCGAGCCTCGCCTGTTTGACCGCCTTGCGGCGATCCCACTGACGTCGACCGACGGTTTGCTCGGAGCCTCGGATCGCCGCTTGCGCGGCGGTTTCGTCAACAGCGCCCGATCACGATCGTTACGTGAACCGTACTCCAATCGCTTGAAGTGATTGCATCGTAGCACGCACAATTTCGCAATGCAATACGTCCGAACGCTCGCTCACAACCTATCCACAAGAAACTTCGGTTATCCACTCCCGGTCCACAATTCCTCACGTGTCATCCCGAGTGTCGGGAGCGAAGCGACCAGAGTCGAGGGACGAGAAACACGAAGCCCGTCGGCGTGAGCCGGCGGGCTTCGATGTCTGCTCTCGCACCGTCCGCGCCTGTCTGGCTTCCCGGGAGGGAGCCCTACTGACGTCGTCCGGGCGATTCGTCCGGCGGCCTTGGAGCATCGCCTTCGCGATGGTTCGTCGACCGTATCGGATCACGACTGCCTACGTTAGCCGTCCTTCGATCGTCTCGAAGTGTCTGCATGGTAGCACCGCGCAAAAACCGTCCGCAAGTGGACCGAGCGGTTACCCACAGCTTCTGCACAAGAATTTCGAGTTCTCCCCAGTCCGGAGTGGGTTCTTCGCCTTTTCCACCGAAGGGTTCGCGCGTGAATCTGCTTGTTATGGGACTTCTGGTCGCGCAGAGCTTCTTCGGAGGTTCGCCGATCGACGGCATTCGCTGCGACAGCATGGAAGGCGCCGTCGAACACATCCACGCGCACCTGCTCCTGGTCGATCGCGGTCGCGCGCTGCCGGTGCCGGCCGGCGTCGGCATCCCGAACGGCAACGGCTGCCTGTACTGGGTGCACACCCACACGCCCGACGGCTTCATCCACATCGAGGCACCCCTCAAGCGTCCGTTCACGCTCGGCCAATTCTTCGACATCTGGGGCATGGATCTGAGCGCTGCCAAGGCCGCCGGGATGCAGGCCTCGCGCGGGCACAAGCTCTCGATCTGGGTGAACGGCTCGCCTTACGCGGGCGACCCCAACAAGATCGTGCTCAAGGACCACGAGACGATCGTGATCCAGAACGGGCCGCCGTTCGTCAGGCCGGCGAAGGTGAACTGGGGCTCGCTCTAACCCGATGTCCGCGACGGTCCACCTCGACGGTACCCATCTCTCGCTCGAGCAGATCGCGGCGATCGCGGTCGACGGCGCACCGGTCGCGGTCACGCCCGACGCGCGCCAGAAGGTCGCGCGCGCGCGCCGCTTCGTCGAAGAGAAGTTCGACCGCGGCGACGCGATCTATGGCGTGACGACCGGCTTCGGCCGGCTCGCCAACGTGACCGTCGAACCGAAAGACGCGGCCGCCCTGCAGCTCAATCTGGTGCGTTCGCACGCCGCGGGGACCGGGCCGCCGCTGGCGCGCGAGTTCGTGCGGGCCGCCGGCGTGCTTCGCGTGAGTTCCCTCTCGGCCGGGCATTCCGGTATCAAGCTCGATACGCTCGACCTGATGCTCGAGCTTCTCAACCGCGACGTCACGCCGGTCGTCCCTTCGCAGGGCTCGGTCGGCGCGAGCGGCGATCTGGCCCCGCTCGCGCACATGACGCTTACGCTGATCGGCGAAGGCGAGGCCTACTACCGCGACGAGCGCATGACCAGCGCCCAGGCGCTCGATCGAGCCGGTCTGAAGCCGATCGTGCTCGGCGCGAAAGAAGGCCTCGCGCTCGTCAACGGCACCGAAGTGATGACCGGCATCACGTCGCTCGGGATCCTGCGCGCGGAGCGCCTGCTCAAGAACGCCGACATCGTCGGGGCGATGGCCCTCGAGGCGTTCCTCGGCACGGATCGCGTCTTCGACCGCCGCATCAACGACCTGCGGCCGCACCCCGGTCAAGCCCGGACGGCCGACAACCTGCGCGCGCTGCTGGCAGGTTCGCAGATCATGCAGTCGCACCGTGAGTGCGGGCGCGTACAGGATCCGTATTCGTTCCGGTGCATCCCGGTCGTGCACGGCGCCATCCGCGATGCGGTCGCGCAGGCGCGCCGGGTGATCGAGATCGAGGCGATCTCCGTCACCGACAACCCGCTGGTCTTCCCCGACGACGAGACGTTCTTGACCGGCGGCAATTTCCACGGCGAACCGATCGCGCTCTCCGCCGACTTCCTCAAGATCGCTCTGGCAGAAGTAGCGAGCATGAGCGAGCGGCGCCTGTACCTGCTCGTCAACGGGGAAGAGCGCGGATTGCCGCTCTTCTTGACCGGACGTTCGGGACTGCAGTCGGGTCTGATGATCGTGCAGTACGCCGCGGCCGCGCTGGTCAACGACAACAAGGGCTTGTGCTGGCCGAGCAGCGTCGATTCGATCCCGACCTCGGCCGGACAAGAGGATCACGTCTCGATGGGCATGACGTCGGCCAACAATCTGGTGCGCGTGCTGGATAACGTCGAAGGCGCGATCGCCTGCGAACTGCTCGGTGCGCTGACGGCCACGGATTTCCGCCGGCCGCACCGGTCGGGCGCCGGGACGCAGGCGGCCTACGACGTCGCGCGCGAGACGATCGCGCCCTGGACCGAGGACCGCATCCCTGCGCCCGATATCGAAGCCGCGCGCGCGCTGATCCGGTCGGGGGCGCTCGTCCGCGCGGCGGAAGAAGCGATCGGTACGCCCGTCCTGGTCTAGTGGAGTCTTGGCGCTGCCATCTCCGCCAACGAGAGAAGACAGCGATTTCCCGCCTGCTGACTCGCCAGGTCAAGATCTTCGCCGCGACCCTCCCCGCGCGCAGTTCCTGCGGCGATGATAGCGTGCGTGCCCGTATCGAAGCATCTAAACGAACCCGTGGCCCGGGCGACATGGACTATGAACCCGCCATACGGAAGCGAGCTGGAGTGAATGTCAAGATGGACAAACATAGCTCGGCGTGTATGATAGTGCGTTTCCACCCATGCGACTCTACTGATCGCAGCGGTCAGAACGGGCCCGATCGCCTCGGCAACAATAGATGCGCGTTCGTGATACGTCGCGTCAGCGGACGACGGGTCGTAGATGTTTACACCTCGTCCTCGTAGCGCCCCTGATACAAAATCCAAATACTGATCATCCAGATCCGGTGCCGAAGAGCTAAGGAGTAGCGCAGTACTAGGCGCCTTCGCGATCGCGGGACTGGCGACAAGCATCCCGGCGCTGACCAGAAATGCTGACCGTGTTATCATGCAGAACCGACCTGCTGAGCTAGATCGTCCGCGCAGTCGTCGATGGCGGCGTCTATGATCTTTCGATCCGACGTATTGCCATTTGGACGCCGCTCGCCGGTCCCTTCAGCCGTTCCAGCCGCAATTATGCGCGCCGTGTCGACGCCGACGAGTTGGAACGAGGCTGAAACATCTGCCTGGCGATCAGAGACGAGCTGGCCAGTGTTGTCGTCGATTTCGAGACTTGCTTCCACGTGAAGGATCCGCGAAGCCCCGACGATCTTCCCTAGGGCTGCCGCCGTCTGAGGGTCCGCGTAATCTGAATTTGAAAAGCCTTGTTCCGCAATTACTGCTGCGAGGCGCCTTCTGTCCACGACCTGAAATCTATGGTTGGCGAGAATCTTCCCTGTCAGGCTGTCTAAAAACCGCTGGGTTTCACGGCTCCCTAGTGTACCGTCGGAAGCTAAGTTTATTGCGAGACGCGGCTGTGAGGTGGCCAATGCGGCGCCGCTCACAAGCGCATACATTGATCCGGCAGTGGCGAGGAAAAGTGAACGGCGCATGTTACTCCGGCTTCACGACTTGTAGGCGACGCGGGTGCCCGTTGACCGGCTTTGCGATCGAATAGTCCTTGTCGATTTCGGTTATTTGGACGCTGCCGCGCTTGACCAACGCATGTATGATAACTCCCGTATCGGGATTGCTGACTGTGCGCACGTCGTAGAAATCTACCATCTGGCCGATGGATATTCCGTCCTTCTCTGAGAGGGATAGGATAATGCTGTCGCCGTCTATTGATAGAACTCGTCCAGTCGTCTGCGTGACCGCAGCCGTCGTGGTCATTTTTGTGGAGTCGAGTTTCGCCGCAAGGGCGGCTGCGGACGCGGCGAGGATCTTCGGCTGCTCTTCACTGACAAACGCTTCGCCGGTAGACTGGGCGTTAGCGGTAAAAGCGGATGAGGACGCCTGCTGCGAGTCCGATATCGACTGGAGTATCTGCCCCGACCTGACATCCAGAACCTCGATGTGATCGGCAAGGTCGAGGTTCGTTTGGTAGGTTTGAGACAGGAGAAACGAGACCACATCACTGCGCGCCTTCGTTGACTTCGTGAACGAGTCGATCTGAACGATAACGATATAGTTTGCGCCCAGCATCCGCCCGATCTGTGCGACGGTTGTAGGTGTAACTTGGCCTTGCGCGGCGTAGTTCTGTTCTTGGAGAACCGATTGGATATGTGCGCGATCGATTACAATGAAGTGATCTGACGAGACCAAGTCTTGAGTGAGGGCATCGGCGAGTTGTTGCGCCGAACCCGCTGACTGGCCGGCTTGCGCATAGACAGCGACCGTTGGCTTGGAATCACCGATGGCCGGAGCCGTTAGTTGGTCGATCGCTAACGCGAGGAACAAAAAGAAGAAGAATCGGGGCATTAGCCCTCCGATTTCGAAATAAACCGCGAGAAGGGGACCTTCGCAGGTTCGAGGGGCCCTCCTCCATGGTGCCGCCTGGTCGCTTGGTTAGTTTTCCGCGAGGATCGTGTAGAGTTCCTTGCGCGCCTTCTCGACGACCGCGATGGCCTGCTCGACGTGCTCGGGTTTGCCGCTGCGCGCGATCTGCTTGAGCGCGTCGCGGACGCCGTGCATGGCGGTGATCCCGCGCGCCATCATCGCCACGAACGGCGGGACGTGGCCGTCTTCGGGCTCCGGATTGTTCTCGCGATGCGCGGTCAGCAGGTCGGCGCCCTTCGGGGCGATCGTATAGATGCGCTTGCCGTCCACCTCGCGGCCGGTGATGTAGTCCTCGTCCTCGAGCATCTGAAGCGCGGGGTAGATCGAGCCGGGACTGGGGCGGACGCCGCGCCGTTCCTCGATCGTGAGCATGATCTCGTAGCCGTGGCGGGGACCGTCGGCGAGCACGCCGAGGATCTCGTATTTGATGCTGCCGCGGCCGCCGGGACGGAAGCCGCCGTGCATGTGGGCGCCGAAGCCGAAGTGCCCGCGGGGCCCCCGGCGGAAGTGGCGCATGAAGTGATGACCTCTCATAGTCCGATAGTATTCGATATATCGAGTAACTGTCAAGACTGGTCGTTTGATGGGCAGGCCCGGACATCGGAGACGCTAAGAACCGACCATGCGCTTTCGCCGATCTCTCGTCTTAGCGGCCGCACTCGCCGCCGCCACCGGATTCCGGGTCCTTGCCGATGAGGCCACCACCGTCGCCAAAGCGCAGGCGGCGATCGGCATCCGCGACTACGCCGGCGCCGTCGCGGCCCTCAACGCCGAGATCGCGACGGGCTCGAAGAGCGCGGAGGTCTACAGCCTCCGGTGTCTCGCACTCGGACAGTTGGGCCGCGCGAACGACGCGCTGGCGGACTGCGACCACGCGATCGCGCTCGATCCGAACTTCGCCGATGCGTACAAGGTCCGCGGCGATCTCTATCTCGATTACTTCGATCCGTCGAAAGGCCTCAAGGATCTCGATACGTTCCTCGTCGCGAAGCCCGACGACGTCAATGGCCTGTGGTCGCGCTGCGACGCGCGCCGGAGGGCCGGCGACATCGCCGGCGCGACCGACGATTGCACGCGGGCCGCGAAGCTGCTGCCGCGCTCCCCGCAGATCCGCATCTCGCTCGGCCGGCTGGCGCTCATCGGCAAGAAGTATGCGGACGCATACGCCGATTTCGACTTCGCCGTCGCGTCGAACCCTCGCGATACGATCGCCCTCTATTGGCGGGGATTCACCGCCCTGCAGCAATCGAACTATCGCGGCGCCGTCGACGATCTGACCGCCGCCATCGCGGCGGGCGACTCGGCCTCGGAGACCTTGGCCAATCGCGCGCGCGCCTATCACGGTCTGGGAAACGACGTGGCGGGGAAGGCCGACATGGACGCGGCGATCGTAGGTGCCGCCCGCAATGGCTTGTGCGAGGACAGCATGACGTGGGCGATCGAGGAAGCCGTGCTGTTCCACGTCACCAACATCAAGATCCCGGTCTGCTCGAAATGACCGCGACCGTCTCCGGTCCCCGCACGGTGCGAGCGCCTCGCGGGGGCGAGCGCTCGTGTCAGGGTTGGCCGCAAGAAGCCGCCCTGCGCATGCTCATGAACAATCTCGACCCCGAGGTCGCGGAGCGCCCGGACGACCTGGTCGTCTACGGCGGCAACGGGCGGGCGGCCCGGTCGTGGGCGGCGTTCGACGCGATCGTTCGCGTCCTGCGGCGCTTGAAGAACGACGAAACCCTGATCGTGCAGAGCGGCAAGCCGGTCGCCGTCTGGAAGACCCACGATCGCGCGCCGCGCGTGTTGATCGCCAACTCGAACCTCGTGCCGAAGTGGGCGGACTGGGAGACGTTCCGCGGCCTCGAGGCGCAGGGCCTCACGATGTACGGCCAGATGACGGCCGGTTCGTGGATCTACATCGGGACGCAAGGCATCCTGCAAGGCACCTACGAGACGTTCGCGGAGCTGGCCAACCAGCATTACGGCGGAACGCTCAAGGGACGCGTCTGTCTGACCGCGGGCGTCGGCGGCATGGGCGGCGCGCAGCCGCTCGCGATCACCATGAACGACGGCATCGCGCTGGTGATCGACGTCGATCGATCGCGTCTGGAGCGCCGCCGCGACCTGCGCTATCTCGACAAGGTCGTCGACTCCCGCGACGAAGCCCTGCGCGAAGTCGCGCGCGCCAAGGCCGCCGGCGAGGCGCTCTCGATCGGCTACGAAGGCAATGCCGGCGTCGAGTTCCCGGCGCTCTACGCGGCCGATTTTCGGCCGGATGCGGTCACCGATCAGACCTCGGCCCACGACATGCTCAACGGCTACGTGCCGGCCGGCTACACGCTCGACGAAGCCGCGGCCCTGCGCAAGAGCGATCCCGACGAATACCAGAAGCGCGCGTTCGCGACCGTCGCGGCCCACGTGAACGGGATGCTGTCGTTCCTCGATGCCGGCGCGATCGTGTTCGACTACGGCAACAACATCCGCGCGATGGCGCAGCGCGAGGGCGTGACGCGCGCGTTCGATTTCCCGGGCTTCGTACCGGCCTTCATCCGTCCGCTGTTCTGTCGCGGCTCCGGCCCGTTCCGTTTCGCGGCGCTCTCGGGCGACCCCGACGACATCGCGGCATGCGATGCCAAGCTGCTCGAACTCTTCCCGGACGACGCCAAGCTGCGGCGCTGGATCGAACTCGCCAAGGAGCGGGTCGCCTATCAGGGACTGCCCGCGCGCATCTGCTGGCTCGCCTTCGGGGATCGCGCCAAGGCGGGCCTCGCGTTCAACGAGATGGTCCGCACCGGCGCGCTGAATGCGCCGATCGTGATCGGCCGCGACCATCTCGATACCGGCAGCGTCGCGTCGCCCTACCGCGAGACCGAGGCGATGAAAGACGGCAGCGATGCGATCGCCGACTGGCCGATCCTCAACGCATTGATCAATACCGCGGCCGGCGCGGATTGGGTCAGCTTCCATCACGGCGGCGGCGTCGGCATCGGCTACTCCCTGCACGCCGGCATGGTGATCTGCGCCGACGGCAGCGAGGGCGCGCGCGAGCGGCTCGAGCGCGTGCTGACGACCGACTCCGGCATGGGCGTGGTACGCCACGCCGACGCCGGCTACGACGAGGCCATCGCGACGGCCGACGACAAGGGCATCGATTGGCGTCTCTGACGCTCGTCCGCGCCCGGACGATCGTGCCGTGCGATCCGGACGTCCCGCAGAACGGCGTCACCTTCGACGCGCTCGGGCGGATCGAGAACGGTGCGATGCTGATCGCGGACGGGCGAGTGGCCGCGGTCGGCGTGCGCCGTGAGATCGAACGGGCCGCGCTCGGCCGGGACGTGGCGACGCTCGACCTGGGCGACGCGGTCGTGGTTCCCGGCTTCGTCGACGCACACGCCCACCCGCTCTTCGACGGCGACCGCGAACCGGATTTCGCCGCTCGCGCGTCCGGCGGCAAGCCCGCGCTCGGCATGGCCTATACCGTCGCGAAGACGCGCGAAGCGCTGACCGACGTCGATCGCTTCCGCGCCGAGGTGATCGCGCCGCGCCTGCGCACGATGTTCGTTCACGGCACCACCACCCTCGAGACGAAGACCGGGTACGCGCTCACCCGCGAGGGCGAGCTGCAGCTGCTCGACCTGATCGCCGGCTTCGCCGGCGAGGCCGGGGTGCCGCGCCTGATCGCGACGTTCCTGGGCGCGCACGCGCTTCCGCCCGAGTTCGCCACGTTCGATGCATACGTCGACCATCTGATCGCCGACGTGCTGCCGGAGGCGGCGCGCCGCGGGGCGCGCTACGCGGACGCGTTCTGCGAACCCGGATTCTTCACGCCCGAGCAGACCCGCCGCTACCTAGTCGCGGCGCGCGCGCACGGGCTCCGCGAGCGCGTGCATTGCGACGAGATGGCGTATGGCGGTGCCGCCGCGATGGCGTGCGACCTGCGTGTCGACGCGGTCGACCATTGCAACTACATCAGCGACGCCGACGTCGACGCGATCGTCGCCCGCGAGATCGTGACGGTCGCCTGCCCGGCGACGATCGCCTACCTCGGCCTGGAAGGTCGCGCGCCGGTCCGCGCCCTGCTCGAACGCGGCGGCCGGGTCGCGCTCGCGAGCGACTACAACCCGGGTACGTCGCCGTGTTTCAATCTGCAGACGGTCGCGTACTTCGGCCGCGCGCTCTTCGGCATGACGGCAGCGGAAGCGCTGTATGCGGTCACGCGGGCGGCGGCGGCCTCGCTGCGTTCCGACGCGGGAACGCTTGCGATAGGCGCGCCGGCGGACTTCGTGGCGCTCGCGCTCGGGTCGCCCGACGAGTTCGGCTGGCAGTTCGGGGGCAACCTTGCGACCCACGTGAGCCGCGGCGCGTGAGGACGCTGATCCGGTGCGCGCGCGCGCTGGTCGGGGGCGAGGAGCGCGCCGACCACGCGTTCGTGATCGAGGACGGCGCGATCGTCCTGGCCGGCCGCTACGGGGAGATCGCATCGCAGGCGCGCGACTGCGAGGCGCGCGCCTTCCCGGCCGACCGGCTGGTCGTGCCGGGCTTCGTCAACGGTCACAGCCATGCGTATCAGATCTTGCTGCGCGGCTGGGGCGACGATCTGCCGTTCGCGACGTGGCGCTCGGACGCGCTGTACAAGGTCGTTCCGGCGTTGTCGGCCGAGGACGTCTATTGGACGTTCGTCGCCGCCTTTTCAGAGATGCTGGCGGCCGGCATCACGACGGTCGCCGAATTCTTCTATCTCAACGGCCAGGGGAACGAACGCGCCGAAGCGGCTATCGCGGCCGCGCGCGAGACCGGCATCCGGCTGGTCTTCGCGCGCACGTGGATGGATGCCGCGTACGCACCGGCGGCGTTTCGCGAGACCGTCGACCAGGCCGCATCCCGGACGGCCGACCTGGCGGCGCGCCACCCGGATGCCAACGTCTGCGTCGCGCCGCACTCACTGCACGCCGCGTCGCACGAGATGATCCGCGCGGCCGCGTCCTTCGCGCGCGAGCACGCCATGCTGCTGCACGTCCACGTCGCCGAAGCCGCGTACGAGGGCGCGCAGACGCTGGCCGAGCACGGTGCGACGCCGATCGCGCTGCTCGACCGCCTGGGCGCGCTCGACGACCGGACCGTCGCGATCCATGCCATCCACATCGGCGACGATGAGAAGCGGTTGCTGGCCGAACGCGGCGCGCGCGTCGTGCACAATCCGATGACGAATCAGTATCTCGGCGACGGGACCTGCGACGTGGCCGGCCTGCGCGCGCTCGGCGTGCGCGTCGGCCTGGGCACCGATGCGGACGTGAAGCCGTCGATCATCGACGAGATGCGCGCCGCGGCGCTGCTGCAGAAACTCCGGGCCGAGGACGGCGCCGCCTTCGCGGCCCGCGACGCGTTCGCGCTCGGCACGTCGCTCGGTGCCGCGACCCTCGGAGTGGCCGCCGGTGACCTGGTGGCCGGCAATGCGGCCGACTTCGTGGTGCTCGCTGCGGACGGCATCGATCCGTGGTCTCCGGCCGTCAACGCGGTCGTCTACCGCGCCGAGGATGCCTGGGTCCAAGCGACGTTTGTCGGCGGAAAGCGCGTCTACGTCGGCGAACCGTCTGCTATCGCGCGCAAGGCCCGGCAAGAACTCGCGTCGATCGCGCGCCGGCTTCTCTAAGCACTTCTCCCGGAGGACCAGCATGACGATGTCCACCCCAGTCCGCCTCTTGGCAGCCGCCGCGCTCGTCGCGCTGGCCGCCTGCGGCGGGAGCACGACGACGACGTCCACCACCACCACGGTCGCGTCGGCGGCGCCGACCACCGAGGCGCAGCGCGAACAGTCGGCCCTGCCGATGGCGGCCGCAGCTGCGATCCCGAAAGACGTGAATTGCGGCGCCGTCAAGCCGGTCTGGGTCAACCTCAACACCAAGGCGTACCACACCTCGGACGATCCGTACTACGGCAAGACGAAGAACGGCAAATACGAGTGTCCGTCGGCCGCGGTCGCCGACGGCTATCACGCCGCCGGCGCCAACCACCATCACAAGCGTAAGAGCGGCGGCATGTCGTCCGCCGCTTCGGACGGCAGCTCGACGCCGTGACGTCCGCGTAGGCGCGAGCGCTCGCGCTCGCGCCTACAGCATCTCCCGCACGCGGTGCATGAACGGGCCGAACTTCGCGCTCGACGCATCGCTCGACGGCAATCCGGTGTAGACGACCAGCACGTACGAACGGCCCTCGGCGGTCGCGAGGATGCCGCCGTCGTGCGCCACTTCGTCCGTCCCCCCGGTCTTGTGGTAGAAGCGGTCGCCCGGCGCGAGGCCAAGATCGAGCATATCGTTGAACTGCTGGCGCCCGAGCGTCGCGCGCAGCGCGTCGCTGTTCGGCGCGCGATCGCGCGCGATCAGCTCGAATGCACGTGCGGCGTCGGCCGGAGGATGGGTGTTGCGTACGCCGCTCGTCCAGCCGGGGTCGGCGATCAGCGGCTCGCTCCCCGAGAGCTTGCGATGGAAGGCGGTTCCGCGCAGACCGAAGGTGTTCTGGGCGATGTGGGTCGCGCGTTCGCGCCCGAGGATATCGAAGAACATGTTGGTCGCGACGTTGTCCGAGATCGTGATCATCAGCTCGATCAACTCGCGGACCGTCGAGCGGTAGCCGGGCACCAGCGGAGAGGGCCGGTCGTTGAAGGTCATGTTGTCGTGGGTGACCTCGAAGCGGCGGTCCGGCTCGAGCCGGCCGTCTTCGATGTCCTGACAGGCGACCATGGCGAGCGGCACCTTGATCATGCTGGCGGGGTAGAGCGCGCTCTCCGGATCGATCCGGACGCCTGGATCATCGGAATCGAGCGGCTGGACGACGATCGCCGCCGCCTGGAGTCCGGCCGCCTCGGCGGCGCCGCGGACGATCTGTTCTGAGAGCATCCTCGAGCCTTCGGCGCCCTGCGTGCAGGTACTTGCATGCGCCCTCGGAGCGTGCTATTATAGCGCGTGCAAGTACCCACTTGCACTGCCTGTACCCTGAAAGAGCAAGCGTGGAAACCGTCGTCCTCGACTATCACACCGATGATCTCGCCGCTATCGAGAAACGCGTCCAGGACGCGCTCGAACTCGGAGCCGGCCGGGTGATCCTCGATCTGGGCGGCTTGCGCGTCCTCGATGCGGCCGGCGTCCGCGGTCTGATCGAGATCCTGCGCAGTTCGCGGACGGCCGGCTCGGGCGAGCTGGCCCTCCGGTCGTCGGATCCCGACGTTCTGCGCACCCTCAGCGTCACCGCGCTCGATCGCCTCTTCCCGGTGCTCCAAGGAGAGCCCGCATGAAACGCCTCGTCCTGATCCCCGCCCTCGCCGCCGCCTTGCTGGGCGCCGGTCCGAGCGATCAACTGACCGCGACCCAGCCGGCCGCCCACGCTTTGGTGGAGAAGATGCTGGCCGCCAACCCGACGCTCGCCAGCTATCGTGCTCGCGTTCACGTCAACACCCGCATGCTCAGCTTTCCGTGGCTCGCTCCCAAGCTCGACGGCACCACCTACTTCAAGCGTCCGAATAACTACGAAGTGGTCTTCGACCGGGTCCCGAGCTATGCCAAGGGCTTCGACAAGCTCTTCAACGACGTTGGCGACCCGTCGAGTTGGGAAAAGGACTCCTATCTGGCGCTCGACGCGAACCGGATGCTCAACGGCAAGTCCATGCTGGTGGTACGCATGACCAAGAAGATCTACAGCACGACCATCGACTACGCGCTGGCCTACGTCGACCCGCAGACCCACGCGCTCGCGCGCATGGAGTTCTACTATCGCAACGGCGGCTTCATCGCGATGGACCAGAAGTTCCGCAACGAGGGGTCGTACATGCTGATCGACGCGCAGCACGCCGAGATCGCCATCCCGCACGTCCACGCCGTGGCCGACGCGTCCTACGGGGCCTACCAGACGAACGTCCCGGTCGATCCGTCGGTCTTCGTGAAGAAGTGATCGCCGAACCGAACGGCGCCGCCCAGACCGAGGGGACGCGCGACAAGATCCTGGCCGCCGCCCGCGAGGTGATCGCCCGCAAGGGCAAGCGCGGCGCGACCACGCGCGAGATCGCCGACGTCGCCGGCGTGAACGAGGCGACCCTCTTCCGTCACTTCGGCAGCAAAGAAGCGCTGATGCTGGCGGTCGTGCAGCACTTCTGCGGCGCGCTCGAACTGCAGGACGTCGTCGACCACCTCTCCGGCACGCTGGAAGAAGAACTCTACGCGATCGCCTTCGCGGTGATGACGCGGCTGATGTCGGTCCGCGACATGATCCGCTGGTCGCTGGTCGAGGAAGAATTCGACAAGAACATGTTCGACCAGGCGAACTGGCGACCGCACACGCTCATCCACGGCATCCTGGTCGAGTACATGACCAAACGCGTCGAGGCCGGCGACCTGCAGGGCGATCCGGTGAAACTGGCGCTGGTCTTCCTCGGTTCGATATTCGCACAGGTGATCGGGACCGAGAAGTTCCCGCTCGCCGAGATCTACGGCAGCCGCGAGGCCGCCTTGCAGTATTTCGTCAACGTCTTTCTCAACGGTGTAAGGAGCAATCACTGATGTCTACTACCGCGCAAGCCCCGGTGGCGGCCGGCGACGACGTCGTCGACGTCGAGGAACGCACCGGGCCGCGCAAGCGCGTCATCGCCCTCGGCGTCGGCGTCGTGGTCCTGATCCTGGCGCTCGTCTTCGGCTTGCCGTGGCTGGCCTACGCCCGCGCGCACGAGTCGACCGACGACGCGCGCATCGACGCGAGTTCCGTGCTGGTCAACAGCAAGATCGCCGAGCGCGTCGATTCGATCGCCGTCGATACGAACCAGGCCGTGAAGAAGGGCCAGCTCCTGATCGTGCTCGACAGCAGCGACGAACGGGCGAAGATGGCGCAGGCGCGGGCCAACTACGACATGGCGATCGCCAACCAACGCACGCTTTCGATGCAGGGCCAGGGCGGCGTGACGTCCGCCTCCGCCGACATCGGCGGATCGCAGGCCGGCGTCGACGTGGCGGCGGCCCAGCTCGCGGCCACCCAGGCGCAAGTCCCGGCCGCGCAGCAGGCCTACCAGAAAGCCGAGGCCGATCTCGCCCGCACGCAGTCGCTGGTCGCGACCGGCGACGTCCCGCGCGCCCAGCTCGACACGATGAAGGCGCAGGCCGCCGCGGCCGCCTCGCAGCTGCGCGCCGCCCAGTACCAGGTCGGCGTCGCTAGCGCCAACGTCGCGGCCTCGCAGCAGCGCGTCGGCGCGGCGCAGGGCGGCCTCGCGACCGCCCGGGGCCGGCTCGCGCAGAGCACCGATCCGAGCCAGGTCGAAGGCGCCAAAGCGCAGCTCGATCTCGTCAAACAGACCCTCGGATACACCAAGATCTATTCGCCGATCGACGGCTACGTCGGTGAGAAGAGCGTCGAGATCGGCCAGACCGTGAGCCCCGGCGTTCCGCTGCTCACGATCATCCCCGACGACGTCTTCGTCACCGCGAACTTCAAAGAGACCCAGGTCGGCGTGATGAAGCCCGGCCAGGAAGTCGACATCAGCGTCGACGCCTATAAGGGCGTGAAGTTCACCGGGACGGTCGCCTCGATCAACCCGGCTTCGCAGGGTACCTACGCGCTGGTCCCGGCCCAGAACTCGACCGGCAACTTCGTCAAGGTCACGCAGCGCATCCCGGTCAAGATCGTCTTCGACAAGTCGTACGACGCGACGAAGTACCCGATGCGACCCGGCATGAGCGTCGAAGCCTCGGTGAAGGTCCGCTAAGCCGTCCCATGGCGACGCAACAGTTCGCAGGCATCGAATACGGCCTGCGTAGGGTCCTCGTGACCGTCGCGGTCATCACCGCGACCCTGCTCGAGATCGTGGACACCACGATCGTCAATGTCGCCCTGCCCAACATCCAGGGGAACTTCGGCGTGGCGGTCGACCAAGGCGCCTGGATCGTGACCGGCTACATCGTCGCCAACGTGGTGGTGATCCCGCTCACGCCGTGGCTGGCCGCGCGGTTCGGGCGTCGCGAGTACTTCTTCGCGTCGGTCGTGATCTTCACGATCGCGTCGCTGATGTGCGGCTTCGCCGGCTCGTTCGGCGCGCTCGTCTTCTGGCGCATCGTCCAGGGCCTCGGCGGCGGCGGACTGATCTCGACCGCGCAGGCGATCCTGCGGGATACGTTCCCGCGCGACCAGCAGGGGACGGCCATGGGCATCTTCGCGATGGGCGTGATCGTCGGTCCCGCGATCGGCCCGCTGCTGGGCGGCTGGATGACCGACAACATGTCGTGGCGATGGGCGTTCTTCATCAACATCCCGGTCGGCATCGCATCGGCGACGCTGGTCTGGAACTACCTGCGCAACATCGAGAAGCCGACCTTCCGCAAACTGGATTGGGCGGGCCTGGGCCTGCTCGCGGCCGGACTCGGCGCGATGCAGTACGTCCTCGACCAAGGGCAGACCTACGACTGGTTCGACGACGGCAACATCCGTCTGCTGACGTTCGTCTCGGCGACATCGCTGATCGGCTTCGTGTGGTGGACGCTGCGCTCGAAGATCCCGGTGGTCGACCTGCACGTGCTGCGGTTCCGCGAAGTCGCGGCCGGCAGCGTGCTCGGCATGGTGCTCGGCGTGAGCCTGTACGGCTCGGTCTTCGTGCTGCCGCAGTACCTGCAAGGATCGCTCGGCTTCACCGCCACCATGTCCGGCCAGACGATGCTGGTCAGGGCGCTCGCGATCATGCTGTTCACACCCGCGACCGCGATGCTCGCGCAGTCGGGGAAGATCGATCCGCGGGCCTCGACGGCGATCGGGTTCATCTTGCTGGGCGTCTCGAACTGGATGCTGGCCGACGTCACCACCTCGAACGCCGACTTCGGCACGTTCGTCTGGCCCCTCATCGTCAGCGGTATCGGCCTCTCGCAGATCTTCGTGCCGCTCTCGCTCGCCGTGCTCGGCGGTCTGCCGACCAAAGAGGTCCCGGCCGCGAGCGCCTTCTTCAACCTCTCGCGTCAGATCGGCGGGAGCGTCGCGACGGCCGTGCTGATCACGTTCTTGCTGCGGGGCTACGCGGCGCATCGGAGCACGCTGGCGGCGGGCATCACCGACAAGCAGCCCGCCACGGCGCTGCTGCTCGCGTCGAGCGCCGATCGCGGCTCCACGCTGACCACCCTCGGCGGGATGGTCGACTCGCAAGCCCTGGTCCAATCGTTCGCCGATACCTCGCGCTGGGTCGCGGTCATCTCGATCGCCCTCGCGCCTCTCGTCCTTTTATTGAAGCGGCCGAAACTGCACGGCGCGCCGCTGCCGGTCGAATAGGAGTCTCTCGTGTCACCTCGCCTCACCGCTTCCATCCTGGCCGCCGCTCTGCTGGCGACATTCGCCCTGCCGGTCGGAGCCGCGCCCGCGCGCGGCCGTGCGGTCGTGCCGAAGCCGTCGCCCGCGCCGTCGATGCCGGCGGTCCCGAACGTCGCGCCGGGCTACGTCGCGCCGGCCACCGCGCCGAGCGCGCCCGGGCTGGCGGGCATCACCGCCCAGCCGTTCGTCGGCATCACGCTCCAAGACGCGATCGGCATGGCGCTGCTCAAGAATCCCGACCTGGCCGTCTCCGCGGCGAACGCCCGGATCGCGGGCTACCAGATCGCGGCCGCCAAAGGCGCCTACGACGTGAACTTCATGCTCGAACCCTCGGTGACGCACGTCAGCGAGGCCCCGCAGAACGCATTCTTCGCCGGTCCGAACTTCGGGCCGATCGTCCAGAACCGTCAGCAGATCCAGGGCGGCGTCTCCGGCATCACGCCCGGCGGACAGCAGTACAGCGTCAGCCTGAGCGGCGGACGCGTCGACGACAACACCACCATCAACGCGTTCAACCCGACCTTCCCGACCTCGCTCCAACTCGCATTGACCCAGCCGTTGCTCCAAGGCGCGCGCGACAATCCGGTCAAGCATCAGATCGAACTCGCGGTCGTCGGCGCCGATGCATCGCAGGCGCAGACCTTGGCCGCCGCCTCGCAGACGATCGCCGGCGTCGAGAACGCCTATTGGGACCTGGTCGCCGCGTGGCGCTCGGTCGCGATCCAAGAGGACGCGCTCAAAGAGGCGATCGCCCAACAGGGCTCGACCTCGCGCCTGGCCAGGGCCGGCGCGGCCGCCGACATCGACGCGGTCGAGTCGTCGGGACAGGTCGCGACCTTCGAGGACAACGTCTACTCGGCGCTGCAGAACGTCGCGTCCCTGCAGAACGCGCTCAAGGGGCTGATCGTCAACGATCCGGCCGACCCGATCTGGCGCGCGAACCTGGTCCCGACCTCGTCGGTGCTGAGCCTACCGCCCGCGCCGTCGCTCGAGGCCGTGATCGCAAGCGCGCTCAAGGAGCGCCCCGAGATCCGCCAGATCGCCGACCTGCAGAAGCAGGCCGACATCGATGCGGCGTTCGCCAAAGATCAAGCCCGTCCGAAGCTCAACCTTCAGGCCGGCTATCAGAGCAACGGCTTCGCCGGCAATCTGATCCCGGCCAACGTCAACCCGCTCGGCGGTCCCGCGCCCGCCGTCCCTTCGTACCTGCAGGGCGGTCTCGGACAGTCCGCGACCAACACGCTCGACGGGAAGTTCCCGACGTACAATCTCGGCCTGGTGTTCAGTACGCCGATCGGCAATCACACAGCCAAAGCGCAGATGGCCATCGCGGCCGAGCGCCGGCGCATCGCCGCGCTCCAGACGACCGGCGTCTACCAGCGTATCCAGACCGAGTCGCGCAACGCCGTCCAGCTCTACGCGACGGCTATCGCGCGGCTGAACGCGGCCCGGGTGGCGCGCCAGACCGCCGAACAAGTCTACGCCAGCGAGAATCGCAAGTTCCACAACGGCGTCTCGACCACGTACCTGGTCCTGCAGCGCCAGGTCGAGCTGCAGCAGGCGCGGGGCCGCGAACTCCAGGCCCAGACGGATCTCAACAAGGCCGTGGTAGAGTTGACGCGCGTCACCGGCGACATCTTGACCCAGAATAACGTTACGATAACGACGATAGGAGGCGCGACCGCACCATGACGGCCCTGCACTACGCGAAAGCCCGCATGATGAAGCGCTCGGAGCGAAAGCTCGCCGAGCGCAGCGCGGTCCTGTACGCCCGTTCCCTCGAACGCTGGAACAAGAGGGCCCCGATCCGGCCGTAGTCCCCCGGTTCTTCCCGGCCTTCCCCGATTCTTCGGCAGACGTTCTCGCGGTCTCGCTACCATGGCCCCATGACGAACAGATCGATCGCCGGCCGGCTTCTCGGGCTCCTCGTGCTCGGGACGGCCATAGCGGCTCCCATCCCTTCGGTGAGCATGCCGATCTTCGCGAAGGCCTACGGTATCCAGTGCAGCGTCTGTCACACGGCGGTGCCGGCGCTCAACGCATACGGTCGCTATATCCAAAGGACCGGGTACGCCACCCTCGAGCGCGATCTCCTGAAGAAGACCAGCCCCGTCTGGGTCGGAGAGCAGATCAACGGCGATAGCACCGGCGGCGTCAGCGGCAACTCGCCGTCGCATACCGTCTCGGCGGGCAACCTCGCGCTCCACGCCGCCGGCTATGCGAGTCCCGACTTCACCTATCACGTGCAGCAATGGATCCTCGAGAACGACCGGACGGGCGGCTCGCTCGATACCGCCTGGGTCACGTACAACAATATCTTCAAGCGCAACGGCCACCTGTTCGTCGGAAAGATCGAGGCGCCGGCGCCTTCGCCGTTCAGCCAGTGGTCCGACGTGTCGGCGTTCGCGACCCCCGAGATCGTGGTGGGCGAACACCCGTGGCAGCTCGACGGCAACCGGTGGGGAGCGAAGCTCGCCTACACGCACGACGCCTTCAATGCGGAGGCGGGCTGGCTTGCGAGCGGCAACGGGCTGCCCGGCGCCGCCGATTTCGATACGATACCCGGCACGGATAAGACGTTCCAATGGAAGGTCGCGTACGCGTCGCCCGACCGTCCCCTCGAAGTCGGATTCTACGGCAGCGCCGGGAGCTACATCGTCTCGACCGGTGCCGCCGACCGGTATGGATCGGTCGCCGGCTACGTGCAGCGCGATCCGGCGAACGGGCTGCCGGGCGTGCTCGCGATCTATCAGCTCGCGAACGATGCCAACCCGGGACTCGACGCGAACGGCGATCAGCTCGGCGCGACGCGCAGCCGCGCGTCCAGCGTCGAACTCTACGAGCCCCTCTTCGCGGGGAACGCGATGTTCGGCGTGCGCGACGAGCATACCGACGATGGGCTCGGAAACGTCATGCATTTCGATAACCTGGACCTGACGTTCGGGCTGCCGCACTATCCGTATCTCCATGGATACATCGAGACCGGCCTGGGCGCCAACTCCGCATCGCCCGACGGCCATCCCGACTGGCGCTGGACCATCTGGTGGACCGTCCCCACCGGCCGCTAGGCAGCGAGTAGGGGCTACCGCTTCGTGAGCATCCCCGCTGCCAACTGGTCGACCAGCCAGATGAAGTCGCTGGTGGGGGGCGGATCGATGATCTGGGCGGGGCAGGCGGTCGGGTCGTAGGGACCCTGGCGTACGATGCCGAGGGCGGCGGCTTTGTCCGGGCCCTCCGTCGCCACCGCGATGACGCGCGCGCCGTTGATGACCTTGGGCGTGATCGAGATACGATTGGTCTGGGTCGCGTTCGAGTAGGTCGCGCGCACCAGCCGGTCGGTGTCCGTCAGCGGATCGGTGCCGGGGAAGAGCGAGGCGGTGTGGCCGTCCTTGCCGAGGCCCAGCATCAAAAGGTCGAAACAGAGATACTCGCCGAGATCTTCGCGCAGGATCGCGGCGTACTCGGTCGCGGCCTGCGCCGGATCGATCTCGCCCTTCATGCGATGGACGTTCCCGGCCGGGATCGGGACGTGCGAGAGCAGCGCGTCGGAGGCGTTCTTGTAGTTGCTGAGCGGGTCGTCGGGCCCGACGCAACGCTCGTCGCCGAAGTAGACGTACACGTCGCCCCACGAGACGCGCTCCGCGTAGGCGCCGGTCGCGAGCAGGCGGTACGCGGCCGTCGGCGTCGTGCCGCCGGCCAGCGCGACGTAGAACGCGCCGCGCTCCGTCTGGGCGGTCTCGGCCACGTTGCAGAAGAGATCGGCCAGGCCGGTCGCCAGTGCTTCGGCGTTCGGATAGACGTCGAGACGGCCGAGGTTACGCTCGCTCATGTACGTTCCTTACGTGGCGAAGTGTTCGAGGAAGCCGCGCGCCGCGTCGAGCGTCGCGCGATAGACGTCGGAGGTGCCCGGCCGCAGGATCGCCTGTTCGACCAGCGCGACGACGGCGACGTCGTGGAGCGTCTCGCAGTGCTGCTCGCGCGCGTGCGCGCCTTCGACGGTCAGGCAGACGACGGGGCCCTTCGGATCTTCGAGTTTGGCGCGATAGGTCGAGTGCGCGGATGCGAGCGCGACCTCGTAGACGCGGCGCGGCTTGCCCTTGGCGTGCAGTCCGACCGCGACGCTCTGGGGCGTCCAGCCCAACCGGCTGGCGAGCCACCCGAGGAGATAGTACTGCTCGGCGGGCGAACCGGCCGTGATCTCGACCGAGGCGATCCGGCCGAGATCCTCGGCCAGCTCGGCATCGTCGAAGAACGTCGCGATCATTTCTTGCCACGGCGCGAGCCGCAGATAGGCGAGGTCCTGGACCTTGGTGCGGCGGCCCGCCGAGAAGTACTCCATCAACTGCCGCAGCGATCCGATGTCGCCGCTGCCGCGCGACGAGTCGAGCACCAGCACGTCGGCTAGCTCGTTGAGGGTGAAGAAGTTCGGGTCGCGGACGCTTTCCTTGCCGGCCCAGAAGAGCACGGTCGGCACGTCCGGCACGATCTGCGCGTGGGTGTGCGACTGCAGTTCTTCCGGCGTCCCGTGCGGGCCGGACGCATCGACCATGACCAGGCGCGCGGGGTGCTTGGCGATCAGCGCTTGGGCGCGCTCGCGGGCTTCGGCCAGGATGCTCGCGTCGTCCACGTAGACGACGAACGTCATGGTGGCCGCCTGGGCCGGGCTGCTCATAGCGTGCGCCAGTTGTCGAAGAGCTGGTTCGCGCCGTGCGGACCCTGGCTGCCGGCGCCGTAGTTCGGGAAGGTCGGGGTCGCGTTCTGCCAGGATTGCTGGATCGGCGTCACGATCTCCCAGGCGCGCTGGACCGCGTCCCAGCGCGTGAAGAGCGTCTGGTCCCCGCGCATCGCGTCGGCGATCAGCCGTTCGTATGCGGGCGGCGATTGGACGCCGAAACCGGTGCCGTAGTTGAAGTCCATCGAGACGGTCCGGATGTGGCTCTTCTGCCCGGGGACCTTGGCCTCGAAGCGCAGCGAGACGCCTTCGTCGGGCTGGATCTTGATGACCAGCACGTTCGGATCGATCTCGTCGGTGTTCTCGCCGTAGAAGCGATGCGGGATGTTCTTGAAGGTGACGGCGATCTCGGAGACCTTGCGCGCCAGCCTTTTGCCGGAACGCAAGTAGAACGGTACGCCCGCCCAGCGCCAGTTCTCGACGAACAGCTTGACGGCGGCGTAGGTCTCCGTATCGGACTGCGGATTGACGTCGGGCTCGGTCCGGTACGACGGCACCGGCTTGCCGTCGATCAGGCCGGCGTCGTACTGTCCGCGCACCGCCATCTTCGGCACGTCGGCCAGCGCCGGCGGCTGGATCGAGGCGAAGACCTTGAACTTCTCGTTGCGGATCGCGTCCGCGTCGGCGGTCGCGGGCGGCTCCATCGCGACCAGCGCGAGCAGGTTCATCACGTGGTTCTGGATCATGTCGCGCAGCGCGCCCGCGCTGTCGTAGTAGCCGCCCCGGCCTTCGACGCCGAGCGTCTCGGCGGCGGTGATCTGGACGGACTGCACGTAGTTGCGGTTCCAGATCGGCTCGAAGATCACGTTGGCGAAGCGCAGGGCCATGATGTCTTGGACCGGTTCTTTGCCGAGGTAGTGGTCGATGCGGTAGACCTGGCCTTCGTCGAAGACCTTCTCGACCTCGGTCTGCAGCGCGCGCGCCGACGCGAGGTCGGTGCCGAACGGCTTCTCGACGACGATGCGCGTCCAACCCTTGGCGTTGCTCTTCGGGTCGAGACCGGCTTTCTGCAGCTGGTCGATGATGCCGGGGAAGACCGACGGCGGGGTCGAGAGATAGAACAGGCGATTGCCGCCGGTCTTGAGGTCGCGATCGTTCTCGTCGAGGATCTGCTTGAGCGCTTCGAAGTGCGAGGTGTCGCCGAAGTCCGCCGTGACGTACCGGATGCATTTCGCGAAGTCGTCCCACATGGCGCCGTCCGGCTTGGCGCCGTAGGCGAACTGGTCGAGCTGCGCCTTGCAGTACGCGCGGAACCCGTCGTCGTCGTACTGGCTGCGCGCGAAGCCGACCAGCGCGAAATTGGTCGGCAGCGTCCCGCGCTGGCGCAGTTCGTAGATCGACGGGAGCAGCATCCGTTTGAACAGGTCGCCGCTGGCGCCGAAGAACACGATCGTGCATGGATCGCTGATGCGCTGGGTGTCGAGCCCCTCGCGCAGCGGGTTGGGGACGGTGGCGGTCACGCGCCTTCCTTTTTCACGGCGTGGCCGCCGAACTGGTTGCGCAGCGCCGCGATGACCTTGGCGCTGAACGACTCGTCCTGGCGGGACGCCAGCCGCGCCAGCAGCGAGAGCGTGATGACCGGTGCGGGCACGTTCTCGTCGATCGCGGCCTGGACCGTCCAGCGGCCCTCGCCGGTGTCGTCCACGTATCCGCGGATATCGGCCAGTTTCGGGTCGTCCTTGAACGCGAGCACCGCCAGTTCGAGCAGCCACGAGCGGACCACGCTGCCGTGGCACCACACCTCGGAGATCTGCTCCATGTCGAACGAGAACTGCGACTTCTCGAGGATCTCGAAGCCCTCGCCGTAGGCCTGCAGCATGCCGTACTCGACGCCGTTGTGGACCATCTTGGAGAAGTGACCGGCGCCGGCCGGCCCGACGTGGGCGTAGCCCTTCTCGGGCGCGAGCGTGGTGAAGACCGGCTCGCACGCCTTGACCGCCGCATCGTCGCCGCCCACCATCAGGCAGTAGCCTTCTTTGAGGCCCCACACGCCGCCGCTCGTGCCGGCGTCGACCAGCGAGACGCCCTTGGCCTTGCAGCGATCGTAGGCGGCCAGGCCTTCTTTATAGTTGGTATTGCCGCCGTCGATGATGATGTCGCCCTTGCCGAGCAGGCCGCACAGCGCGTCGATCGTGTCGTCGGTCGGCTTTCCCGACGGCACCATGATCCAGACCGCCTTCGGCGATCCGGTCAGCTTCCCGACCATTTCCTCGAGCGAGGACGCGCCGGTCGCGCCGCTGTCCTTGACGGTCGCGGCGACCGCGTCCGCGCTGCGATCGAAGGCGACCAACGCGTGGCCGCCTTGCTGCAGACGCGTGGTCATGTTCGCGCCCATCTTCCCGAGTCCGACCATTCCGAGTTGCATCCGCGTTATGCCTTTGCTGCCAGTGCGTCGTCGACGGCATCGATGAGCGCGCGCAGACCGCGCTCGACGCCGCCCTTGAGGTGGATGCGCGCGCCCCGGCGGCTGCGCTTGTCGAGGGATTGGAAGTCGCCGAGGGCCTGCGCGGCCTCGAGCGTGCGGAACCCGACGTTGAAGCCGGGGACGGCCGGATCGTCCGGCGCGTCGGCCGTGATCTGCAGCGCGACGATCGTGTTCGGACCGCCCTTATGCAGCTGCCCGGTCGAGTGCAGGAAGCGGGGACCGAATCCGACCGTGGTCGCGACCTTCTTGGCATCCCGGATCTTGACGCGCAGCTCGCGCAGCAGCGCTTCGTGCTTCCGGTTGCGCGCGATGTAGGCGGTCAGCGCGACGTAGTCGCCGGCCGTCACCTGGCCGAGAAATCCGGCCAGCGCGCCGTTCGCGTCGTTCGCCGAGAGCGACGTGCTGCCGGAGAGGTAGGTCACGTCGAAGGCCGCGCCGTCGACGTCGGCGGCCGGTTCGCCGATGGTGCCCTTGGCCGCGTACTCGGCGAGCAGCGCTTTGGTGTTGTCCTTGGACTCCTGGACGTTGGGCTGGTCGAACGCGTCGATCTGGATGACCGAGCCGGCCGCGGCGGTCGCGATCTCCCACAGATAGAACTGCTCGCCGACGTCGTAGGTGTCGTTCATCTTCAGACGGACGATCGGATGGCCGGCGGCTTCGAGCGCCGCCAGTTTCTGATCGATCTCGGCGCAGCCGACGCCGTCGACGGTCGAACCGACGTAGGCGAAGATGCGATCGTCGCCGTAGACCTCGGGCGCGCCGAGCGGCTCGCCTTCGATCGGCACGATGCCCTTGCCGAGCTTGCCGGTCGATTCGGCGATCAGCTGCTCCGCCCACGCGCCGAACGCGCCGACCTTGGGATGGGTCACGATGGTGAGCTTGTCGCGACCGGCCGTCGCCGCGCCGCCGATGGCCGCGCCGAAACGCACGCCGCGGGCGACCTTCGGGTCGGCCGTCTTCGCGTTGCCGGTCATCGCGCCGAGCCCGCGGTCGAGCAGCAGGCTCACGTCGTAGCCCGCGACCGCCGCCGGCACCATGCCGAAGTACGACAGCGCGGAGTAGCGTCCGCCGATGTTCGGGTCGTTCTCGAAGCACGCCCGGAAGCCGTTCTGCTTGGCTTCGGCCGCGAGCGTGGTGCCGGGATCGGTGATCGCGACGAAATGCTTGCCGGCGTTCTCCGAGCCGATCGCCTTGACGACCTTCTCGTGATAGTACGCGTAGTAGGCGTTCGGCTCGGTCGTCGTGCCGCTCTTGGAGGCGACGATGAAGAGCGTGTTCGCCACGTCGATCGCGGCGTCGAGTTCGGCGATCTGGACGGGGTCGGTGGAATCGAGCACGTGCAGCTGCGGATGTCCCGGCACGCGTCCGAACGTGTCGTTGAGGATGTCCGGCGCCAGCGACGAGCCGCCCATGCCGAGCACGACGGCGTGTTCGAACGACTTGACGTCTTCGGCGAAGGCTTTGAGGTTGGGGATGGCCTCGGTCAGATGCTCCGGGATGTCGAGCCAGCCGAGCGCGTGCGCGATGATCTCGGCATCGGCCGTGCCGTTCGACCACAGGGTCGCGTCCTTGTTCCAGAGCCGCGTGAGGAAGTCGTTCTTCGCGAGGCCGTCCAGCGCCGCGTCAAAAGGGCCTTCGGTCTTCCCGAGCGAGAGCGCCACCCGCTCGTCGCCGCCGGAGAGCATCTTCTGTTTGTAGACGATCGCGCCGAGCAGGGCCGCGAACGAATCCGAGAACGACGAGACGCCCTCGACCTGGAGCTTGTGGGTGACGTCGTAGAGCGAGATGCCCGCGTCTTGCAGCGCCTTGGCGGTCGCGCGCGCGCCGTCGAGGTCGGTCTCGACCGTGTCGGCCACGACGGTGCCGTGGTCGAGCAGTGCGGTCAGCGTGTTGGGCGGCATGGTGTTGACCGTGTCGCGGCCGACGACGGTCTCGACGTACATCAGGTCCGGATAGGCCGGGTTCTTGGTCGACGTGCTGGCCCAGAGCGGGCGCTGGACGGCCGCACCGGCGGCCTTGGCCTTGGCGAACGCGTCGCCCTCGAAGATCTCCTTGAACTTCTGGTAGGTGAGCTTGAGGTTCGCGATGCCGATCTTGCCGAGCAGGGGCGCGAGCGCGCTCTCGCCCTTGCTGATGCGGTCGCTCAGGATCTTGTCGACGGCGCTATCGATGCGCGAGACGAAGACGCTGTTGACCGACCGGATCCGGTCGACCGGCTTGTTCTCGGCCAGGCGGCGGTCGATGCCGTTGACGTACGCGCGGGCCGTCTTCTCGTAGTATTCGACCGCGAAGATCAGCGTGACGTTGATGTTGATGCCTTCGTAGATGCACTCTTCGATGGCCGGCACGCCCTCGTCGGTGCCGGGGATCTTGACCATCAGGTTGGGGCGGTCGACGCGCTTCCAAAGCTCTTTGGCCATCGCGATGGTGCCCGCCGTATCGTGCGCGAGCAGCGGCGAGACCTCGAGGCTGACGAAGCCGTCGTCGCCGTTGGCCGACTCGAAGACGGGGCGGAACGCGTCGCACGCGTCCTGGATGTCCTGCACGGCCAGATCCCAGAACAGCGCGTCGGGATCTTTCTCCGTCCCGAGCAGCGACTTGAGCTGGGCGTCGTAGTCGTCCCCCGCGCCGATCGCCTTCTCGAAGATGGTCGGGTTGCTGGTCATCCCGCGCAGCCCCTGATCGATCAGGCGCTGCAGCTCGCCCGAGGCGAACATGCTGCGGCGGAGGTTGTCGAGCCAGACGCTCTGCCCATCGGCGAGCAGCTGCTGCAATTGATTACTCACGGAATATTGCTCCTAGACTACGTGGTGGCGAATGCGTAGGTGGACGTCGCGACCTTGGCGATCGCGTCGGCGGTGAAGCCGTAGTCCTTGGCGATGTCGGCGGCCGGGGCCGACGTCCCGAAGTGGTCGAGCCCGTACGTGACGCCGCGATCCCCGACCCAGCGGTGCCAGCCGAGCGTGGCCGCCGCCTCGATCGAGATGCGCGCGGTCACGGCGGGCGGGAGGATCTCGTCGCGGTAGGCCTGCGGCTGCGCGGCGAACAGGGTCTCGCACGGCATCGAGACGACGCGCGTCGCGACGCCCTTCGCGTCGAGCAGCTTCTTCGCGTCGACCGCGAGCCCGACTTCGGAGCCGGTCGCGATCAGGATGAGGTCGGGCGTTCCGTCGCAATCCGCGAGCACGTAGGCGCCCTTCTCGATCGGCACGGTCCGCTCGCCCAGGAACGGGACCTTCTGGCGCGTCAGCACGAGCGCGTACGGTCCGTCGTGCGGTGCGACCATCAGTTTCCAGGCCTCGCGCGTCTCGATCGCGTCGGCAGGACGGATGGTCGTGAGGTTCGGCATGGCGCGCAGCATCGCGAGCTGTTCGATCGGCTGGTGGGTCGGGCCGTCCTCGCCGAGCAGCACCGAATCGTGCGTGAACACGAAGAGGGTGTGGATCTTGGAGAGCGCGGCCAGCCGCACCGCCGGCTTCATGTAATCGGAGAAGTTGAAGAAGGTCGCCGTGAACGGCAGCAGACCGCCGTGATAGGCCATGCCGTTGGCCATCGCCGCCATCGCGAACTCGCGCACGCCGAAGTGCACGTTGCGTCCGGCGTAGGAACCTGGCTGGAAGTCGCCCTGCCCTTTGAGATTGGTCTTGGTGGACGGATCGAGATCGGCCGAACCGCCGAAGAGTTCCGGCAGCGCCGCGGCGATCGCGTTCATCGTCGTGCCGCCGGCGTCGCGCGTCGCGACCGCGCCGTTGCTCGCGTCGAACGCCGGCCACGGCAGATCCGCCGGCAGCTGCTTGGCGGCGATGCGCTCGAACTGCGCGGCCAGCGCCGGGTTATCGTCCTTCCACGCCGCGAAGGCCTGCTTCCACGCATCCTCGGTCGCGGCGCCCTTCGCGCCGGTCTCGCGGAAGAACGCGAGCACGTCGTCCGGCACGTAGAACGTCGGCTCGAGCGGCCAGCCCAGGCGCTCTTTCGTCTTGGCGGTGTTGGCCGCACCGAGCGGCTCGCCGTGCGCCTTGAACGAGTCCTGTTCGGGCGAGCCGTAGCCGATGTGCGTGCGCACCGCGATGAACGAGGGGCGGTCGGCGACCTTCTTGGCGACCGCGATCGCCTCGTCGATGGCGTCGGCGTCGTTGCCGTGCCCGATGTCGACGAACTCCGTGTGCCACCCGAGCGAATCGAAGCGCGCGACGTGATCGTCGGTGAAGGTGATGTCGGTCGGGCCGGCCAGCGAGACGCGATTGTCGTCGTAGAGCACGATCAGCTTGCCGAGCTTGAGATGACCGGCCAGCGACGCGGCTTCCTGGCTGACGCCTTCCATCAGGTCGCCGTCGCCGCAGATGCAGTAGGTGAAGTGGTCGACGATCGGATGTTCGCCGCTGTTGTAGATGGCGGCCAGATGTGCTTCGGCCGCCGCCATCCCGACGGCGTTCGCGAAGCCCTGCCCGAGCGGACCGGTGGTCGCTTCCACGCCCGGGGTATGACCGTACTCCGGATGGCCGGGCGTCTTGCTCCCGAGCTGGCGGAAGGCCTTGAGGTCGTCCAGGCTGAGCGCGTAGCCGGTCAGGTAGAGCATCGAGTAGAGCAGGGCCGAGCCGTGTCCGGCCGAGAGCACGAACCGGTCGCGATCGAACCAGGACGGGTCCTGCGGATTGAACTTCATGTGCCGGGTCCAGAGCGCATAGGCCATGCCCGCGGCCCCGAGCGGCATGCCGGGGTGGCCGGAGTTGGCCTTATCGACGGCATCCACGCTCAGGAACCGGATGGCGTTGATGCGTTGCTCGTCGGCGGGGGTGTTCGGCACGAAAAAACCTCGTCAAGAAAATGAAAAGCGGCTTGAGTGCTCGGGGACCAACCCCATTCCTCAGGCGGCCCTGCATTTCTTACCCAATCACGACGGTTGTCGATGGGGGGGCGGGCGGACGCCCGCGCGACCCCGTCGAAACGACGGCGCCATGAACGAGGACGCGCTTGCCCGCGCTATCGGAGAACTGGTCGAGGCGCCCTCGCGGGTCGCGGGCCAGACCGGCGAGGTGATCGACGAGATCATCGAGGCGCTCGATACCGGGACCCTGCGGGTCGCGGCGCCCAATTCCGATGGGACCTGGACCACGAACGCCTGGGTCAAGCAGGCGATCCTCCTCTATTTCCGTCGGCGCGACGTCGAGTGGATCGGCGACCCGATGGGAGCCACCCCGGCCTATTACGATAAGCTCCCGATCAAGCGGAACTACGAGGCGCTCGGCGTCCGCTGCGTTCCCCCCGGCGTGGCCCGGTTCGGCTCGTTCCTCGCGCGCAACGTCATCCTGATGCCCGGTTACGTGAACATCGGCGCCTACGTCGACGAGGGCACGATGATCGACACCTGGGCCACGGTCGGCTCGTGCGCCCAGATCGGCAAGCGCGTCCACCTCTCGGGCGGCGTCGGCATCGGCGGCGTGCTCGAACCGGCGCAGGCCGCGCCGGTCATCATCGAAGACGACGCCTTCGTCGGTTCGCGCTGCATCGTGGTCGAGGGCGTCCGCGTCGAACGCGAAGCGGTCCTCGGGGCGGGGGTGGTGCTGACCGGCTCCACGCCGATCGTCGACGTGCGCGGCGCGACGCCGGTCACGACCAAGGGCCGGATCCCGGCGCGCGCGGTCGTCATCCCCGGAACGATACCGAAACAGTTCCCGGCCGGCGAGTACGCGGTCCCCTGCGCCCTGATCATCGGCGAGCGCAACGCCCAGACCGACCGCAAGACCTCGCTCACCGACGCCCTGCGCGACTTCGGCGTCTCCGTCTGATCCGATGAATCCACGCGTGCTCGAGATACCCGGGTCGCTGATCCGGCAGATCGCCGCGAAACGGCGGCCCGATTCGATCGACCTCGGTTTGGGCGAACCCACCCTGATGCCGACGGCGGCGTATCTGGACGCCGCGATGGCCGACGTCAAGGCGACCGGACTGCGGTACACGCACAACGCCGGCGAGCCCGGCTTGCGTGCGGCCATCGCGCGGCACTATGGCTACCCCGGAATGGATCGCGCGGAGAACGTCTGCGTGACGACGGGCTCGCAAGAGGCGATGTACGTGGTCCTCAAGACACTGCTCGACCCCGCGGCCGACGAACTACTGGTCGTCGAACCGGCCTTTCCATCGTACGTGAAGATGGCGATGCTCGAAGGCGTCGCGGTCCGCACCGTGCCGATGAGCGCCGAAGACGACTACGCCTTCGACGCCGAGCGGATCCTGGCGGCGCTCGGCGAGAGGACGCGCGCGATCGTGATCTGCTCGCCCTGCAATCCGACCGCCCGGGTGCTGCGCGAACCCGAAGCCCGGACGCTGGTCGCGGCGCTCGAACGGCGCGGCGGCGAGCCGGTCTGGCTGATCCACGACGAGATCTATCGCGAGCAGACCTTCGTCGACGATGCCAGCGAACTCGCGCGGCTCTATCCGCACACGATCGTGACCAACTCGCTGAGCAAGAGCAACGCGCTGACGGGGCTGCGGATCGGCTGGTTCGCCGGCCCGGCGGACTTCGTCGAGCAGGCCATCAAGACGCACGCGTGGGTCGTCTCCTGCGCGGATACATTCGGACAGCACGTCGCCCGCCACATCTTCGCCGATCCCGGCGGCATCCGCGAACACGCGGCCTGGTACCGGGAGCATCGGACGGCGGTCGTGGACGCGCTGCGCGCCAGCGGCCTCCGTTTCGCGCCGGTCGACGGCTCGTTCTACGCCTGCGTGCGGCTGCCCGAAGGGCATTCGTCGCTCGACGCCGCCATCGCGCTGGTCGAGAACGAGAACGTCGTCGCCATCCCCGGCAGCGCGTTCGGCGCCTGCTTCGAGGGCTGGCTACGTCTGAGCTGGGTCGCGCCCATCGAGACCGTCCGCGCCGGCATCGAGCGGGTCGCCGCCTACTGCGCGCGAGGCTAGACGCTCAGCCGATCCAGACGGTTTGGATGTTGACGAACTCGTGCAGACCGAAGGCGGAGAGTTCGCGGCCGTAGCCGCTGCGCTTGACGCCGCCGAACGGGACGCGCGGGTCGCTGGCGACGATCGCGTTGACGAACGCACAGCCGCATTCCAGCCGCGCCGCGAGGCGTTCGCCTTCGGCGACGTCCCGCGTCCAGACCGATCCGCCCAGTCCGAACGCACTCGCGTTGGCCAGTTCGATGGCGTGGTCGTCGTCGCGCGCGCGGATGACGGCGGCGGCCGGCCCGAAGACCTCTTCGTCGAACATCCGCATGCCCGGGAGCACGTCGGCGACGACCGTCGCGTCGTAGAAGAAGCCCGGGCCGCCGCGCTCGTTCCCGCCTGCGACCAGCCGCGCGCCGGCGTCGACGGTCGCGCGCACCTGCGCGTGCAGCGTCGCACGGAGATCGGCGCGCGCGACCGGGCCGAGCCCGGTGCGATCGTCGGCCGGATCGCCGACCACGAGCGCGCTCGCGTTCGCGGCGAAGCGTTCCACGAACGCGTCGTAGACGGCGTCGACCACGATGAAGCGTTTGCCGGCGATGCACGATTGGCCGTTGTTCTGGAAACGCGCGGTCGCGGCGGCCTTGGCGGTGGCGTCGAGGTCGGCGTCCGCGCGCACCACGAACGCATCCGACCCGCCCAGTTCGAGCACGCTCGGCTTGAGGGCCGCGCCGGCCGCGCCGCCGACGGCGATGCCGGCCCGCTCGCTGCCGGTCAGCGTCACCGCCGCGATCCGCTCGTCGGCGATCAACCCGTCGGTGGCGTCGTTAGCATACAGGATGGTCGCGACGAGATCCGCGGGCGCGCCTGCCTCGCGGAAGATCCGCTCGATCTCGAGCGCGCACCGCGTCGTGTTCTCGGCATGCTTGAGGACCATCGCGTTGCCCGCCATCAGCGCGGGCGCGGCGGCTCGGAAGACCTGCCAGTACGGATAGTTCCAGGGCATGATCGCGAGCACGACGCCGAGCGGACGGAACGCCACGTAGCTCTTGGATGCGGACGAGGGTGCGGCCCGGTCTGCGAGCAAGGCGCCGGCGTGTCCCGCGAACCACTCGCAGCAGGTCGCGCACTTCTCGACTTCGGCGCGCGCCTGGACGATCGGTTTGCCCATCTCGCGGGTCGCGGTCGCCGCGAGCTCTTCGCTCTCGAGGCGCAGCCGGCGCGCCACCTCGCGCAGGAGCGCCGCCCGATCGTCGATCCCGGTATCGCGCCATCGGCCGGCCGCGGCGCGCGCGCCGTCCAGTCGCGCGCCGGCCTGCGCCGGCGACATGTAGGCGAAGGCTTCGAGGTCGCGGCCCGAGGCCGGGTCGACGGTGGTGAAGTCCATCGCCTTAGATATCGTGGTCCGACCACGCGCCGCGCGGCCCGACGAAGATCTCGATCATGCTCTCGGGATGCAGCGTCGCTTTGGCGACGCGCTGGATGTCCGCCGGAGTGATCCGCGCGTAGCGCTGCGCGAGCGTCTGGTAGTAGTCCAGCGGTAAGCCGTTCGAGGCGACGGTCAGCAACTCGTCGGCCTGACCGCCGGCCGATTCTTCGCTCAAGAGCGCTTGGCTGACCAGGCGCGTCTTGGCCTCGAGCAGTTCGGTGGCGGTCACGGGTCTGTTCTGCAATCCGATCAACTGCTCGCGGATCAGGCCGATGGCCCGTCCGACGTTGGCCGGTGCGGCGCTCAACTCGATCGCGAACGTCCCGCGCGACGGGGTGGCGCTGGCGTCGCTGGAGACGCTGTAGACCAGGCCGCGTTTCTGCCGGAGTTCTTGCCACAAGCGCGATTCGAACGCGCCCGCGCCGCCCAGGATCTGACTCATCACGTCGAGCGTGTCGAAGTCGGGATCGGTGCTCGCGAGGGCCGGTTGGCCGAGCTTCACGTAGACCTGATTGGCCGCGGTGCCGACCCAGTCGTGGCCGGTGGTCGCCGCCGGATAGGGCATCTGCCGGGTGGACGGCGTCGGCCCGTCGGCTCTCCAGGCGCCGAAGGCCGCTTCGAGCGCGCGACGGACGCGGGCCGGGTCGACGTCGCCGACGATCGCGATCGAGGTCAGATCCGGGCGCCAATACCGGTGCGCGAATGCGACCAGATCGTCGCGCGTGATGCTCGCGACCGTATCCTGCGTCGGGAATCGCAGCGACGGATCGTCGGGCGAGAGCAGCAGGTGCAGGTACGCGCGATCGGCATCGACGCTGGCGAGGTTGTTCTGCGACTGCATGCTGTTGGCCAGCTGATCGCGCTCGAGCTGCACCCACTGGTCCGGGAACGACGGATGCATCTCGCCGTCGGCGACGATCGCCAGGATGGCGTCGAAGTCGCGCGACATGCCTTGCGCGGAGAAGGCGGCGCCCGTCGTCACGTACGCGCCGAGGTCGTCGGTCGTGCGGTGCCGCAGGTCGAACGGATACGCCGCGCTGGCATAGTCGGCGACCGAGGATGCCAATTGCGCGATGCCTTCCTTACCCTCGGGCTGGAACGCCGGACTGGTGCGGATGGCGCCCTTGAGCACGAATGTGGGACGATCGTGCTTCTCTTGGACGATCACGCGTAGTCCGTTGGCGAGCGTGAATGCGACCGGCTTGAGCTTGCTGCGGACGGCCGAGGGCGTGCGCACGACCGCGGCGATGGCGGGCGGGACGACGATCGGGCCGCTCGGCTGGCGTCCCGAGAAGTCGTCGCTGACGACCGCGTCGCTCTTGTTGGACGATCCGGACGGCGGGCGTTCGTTAGGACGCAGGTGTCCGACGACGGTCGGCGCGGCGAGATACCTCGCCGCCGCGGCCGTCAGATCGGCAGGCGTGAGCGCGTTCAAGCGGGCGTCTTCGTCGGCGACCTTCTCGCCCACGATCCCGTACGTATAGCCGGCCAGCGCCCCGAACCCGGTGATCGAATCGGCCGAGAAGATGCGATCCGCCAGCGTCATCCGCTTGGCGCCCCGCGCGAGATCCGGCGAGACGCCGGTGCGGATGAGATTGTCCATCGTCGCCTGGAAGACGGTCTGCGCTTCGCTCGCGGTATGGCCGGGATTGAGCACGATGAAGACGTTGAGCAGTCCGCCCTTGAGCTGGGTGTCCGCGTTGGTGGTGACGGCCAGCGCGATATTCGTCTGCACCAGCGCCTGATAGAACGGCGAACGCTGGTTCTCGATCAGGGTCGAGAGGGTGGAGATGGCGGGCTCGCCAGGTTCGGTGTCGCCCGGGACGGCGTACGCCATGTCGACCACTTCGAACGGGAACGGGAAGGCGGCTTCGACGACGGCTCCGCCGGCCGCCTTGGGACTGCCGGCCGGTCGCGCCGGCAACGTCTTGGCCGGGATGCCGCCGAACGCGCGCCGGACCTTATCGAAGACGTCTTGGTGGCGCACGTCGCCGGCGACCACGAGGGTCGCATTGTTCGGCGCGTACCACTCGCGGTAGTAGGTCGCGATGTCGGCCGCGCTCGCACCGGCCACGTCGGCCCGCGCGCCGATCGGCGTGCGGCCGTGCGGATCGTTCGGATAGGCCGCGGCGCGCACGCGCGCCAGCAGATTGAAGAACGGCGAGGAGTCGTCGCCGTCGAGCTCGGAGAGCACGGCGCCGCGCTCGACGTTCCAATCGGACTGGCGCAGCATGGCGTGCTGCATGCGATCCGCCTCGAGGAAGAGCCCGACGTCGAGACGGTCGGCCGGGAGCGTGAAGTAGAACTCGGTGTAGTCGTAGTCGGTCTGGCCGTTCATCTCCGCGCCCAGGCGCGCGGTGGTATCGAGCAATCCGCCCGCGCTGACGGCGCTCGTCCCGCGGAACATCATGTGCTCGAGCGCGTGCGCGAGCCCGGTCTTGCCCGGCGTCTCCTGGAGCGAACCGAAGCGATACCAGGTCGCGACCTGCACCACCGGCGCGGCCCGGTCCTCGACCACCACCACGTGCAGACCGTTCTTGAGCGTCGCGGTGAAGATGCCGGCGTCGGCGGGTCCGGCGCTCTGTGCCCGCGTCGGCCCCGGCGCGAGCGCCAGCAGCAATCCGAGGACGACCAGGATGGGACGACGATACACCGTGACTCCTAACGTATGGATGACGACGAAGGCGACCGGACGACGCCGAGATAGTAATCGGCGCTCTCCGCGACGGCTTCGAACGGCAGGCAGCCGATCAGTTCGCCGGCGAGGACCTCGACGCCGCGTTCGGCGGCGAGCGCGCGGACCGTCTCGACGACCCGATAGAGCGGAGTCGCATGGTACATCGTGACGTTGAGCGATACCTGAACGGCGTCCGGCCCGGTCCGCAGTCCGAGCGCCCGCAAGGTGCGCAGTCCGCCGTCGCGCTCCCGGACGATCCGGGCGATCTCGGTCGCGACGGCCAGATCGCCGGTCGCCAGCCCGACGTTGAAGGCGATCAGGATCGGACGCGCGCCCACGGCGATAGCTCCGGCCGACGGATGGCCGCCCGCGACGCCGACGTCCGGGGCATCCGTCCGTCCGCTCAGCCCTTCGAACTGTCCGCGCCGGATCGCCGGCAGCGTCCGCCCGGTCGCCGAGGCGGCGCCATAGTAATAGGAAGGCACGCGCGCGCGTTCCCAGATCCGCTCGGCCGCGCGGTGCGCCAGGGCGGCGGCTTGCGCCAGCGTCGCGTCGCCGAGCGGGACGAACGGCAGCACGTCGAGCGCGCCGATGCGCGGATGCACCCCGCGGTGCTCGCGAAGGTCGATGCGCGCGGTCGCGACCACGGCGAGCGCGACGGCGGCCTCGACCAGGGCGTCGCCGTCGCCCAGGATGGTGAGCACGCTGCGATGGTGGGCGGCATCGCTGGTGCGATGGACGACGCGCGCGCCCGCCGCTTCGACGGCGGCCACGCAGGCGTCGATCGTGGCCGGATCGCGGCCTTCCGAGAGGTTGGGGACGAGTTCGAACGTCAACGATCGAACGCGAGCGCGATCGCCCGGGCGATGTCGGGCGCGTTCTGCGGCGTGTAGAGGGTGGTGTATCCGAGCTTGCGCGCCTCGGCGTCGCGGCGATTAGCCGCGCTAACCTGGCGCAGTTCGCCGGACAGACCGAGTTCGCCGTAGGCGGCCGCCTCGGGCGCGAGCGGGACGTTGCGGAACGACGACGCGATCGCGAGCGCGATGCCCAGGTCGGCGGCCGGTTCGTTCACCCGCAGTCCACCGGCGACGGATGCATAGACGTCCTGCGTCCCGAGATGCATGCCGACCCGCCGCTCCAGCACCGCCAGGATCATCGCCAGGCGCGCGGGGTCGACGTTGTTCGCCAAACGGCGGGGCGTCCCGTAGGCGGTCTCGCCGACCAGCGCCTGGACCTCGATCAGCACCGGTCGCGAACCGACGATCGAGGCGACCACGCACGACCCGCTCGGGCGCGCGCCGCGGTGCGAGAGGAATAGTTCCGACGGATTGGCGATCTCGCGCAGACCGTCGTCGTGCATGCCGAAGACGCAGATCTCGTCGATCGATCCGAAGCGGTTCTTGTACGCGCGCAAGATGCGATAGTCGCCGCTGTTCTCGCCCTCGAAGTAGAGCACCGTGTCGACCAGGTGTTCGAGCAGACGCGGTCCGGCGATCGCGCCGTCCTTGGTGACGTGGCCGACGATGAAGGTCGCGCAACCGGTCCGCTTCGAGAACTCCACCAGGGCCTGCGTGCAGTCGCGGATCTGCGCGACGCTGCCGGCGTACGATTCGGACTCGGGCAGCCAGACGGTCTGGATCGAATCGACGATCAGCGCGGCCGGTGCGATCTCGTCGAGCTGGTCGAGGACCGCGCGCAGGTTGGTCTCGGGGAAGACGAGCAGATCCGAGGCGACGTGCAGGCGCGCGGCGCGCAGTTTGACCTGGGCGGCCGACTCTTCGCCGCAGACGTAGACGACCGTGCTCGATTCGGCCAGCCGCGCCGCGATCTGCAGCGCCAGCGTCGACTTGCCGGCGCCGGGCGGGCCGCCGACCAAGGTGAGGCTTCCGGGCACGATGCCGCCGCCCAGGACCGCGTCGAACTCCGGCAGGCCGGTGGTGACGCGCTCGACCCGCGACGATTCGATGGCGCCCAGCGGGATCGGGCCGCTCGAACTCGCGCGGACCGCGGCCCGGGCGGTCGCGCGTCCGCCGGCGACGGCGAACGGGCGCTCGTCGAAGGTGTTCCAGGCGGCGCACTGCGGGCAACGCCCGAGCCAGCGCGTGGATTCGAATCCGCACCCCGAACAGAAGAAGACCGCCCGCGCTTTCGCCATGTCGTCCGCGCTCCTACCGCGGTCTGCCGCTGACGTTCGCGAAGATGTAGCCATCTACATCGCGGATGGTCGCGATCGGCAGAAAGCCCGGTGCGGTGACCGGATGGTTCTGGTCGGCCGCGATCAGGGTCCCGGGCTTGGCGCAGGCCGGGTCGCCGGCGTACGGGATCTGCTCGATGGTGCGGTCGCGGAAGTAGAAGAGCGCGTAGCTCCGGGTCGGGAACCACGCGGGCAGCACGGCGTAGCAGATCCGGTCGTAGTAGCTCGCGTGCGCCCGCAGGACGGCGAACATCGCCGACGTTCCGGAGTACCACGCGTTCGAGTTCATGTGGTTGTAGCGGACGAAATAGAACGTCGAGAACGAGACCAGCCCCCAGATCATCCCGCCGGCGAGCAGCACGCGCGCGAGCCCGGTCGCGACCTCGCGGTCGCGTCTGTCGCGCGGCCGCGCCGCCAGCTCGAAGAGCATCGCGATCGCGATGGCGGCGAGGATGCAGAAGACCGGCATGCCCGCGAGCGTCCTGGTGGCGTTGGGAGCGCCTTCGTTGGTGAGCGACCCGCCGAACGGATAGAGCACCAGCCAGGCATAGACGAAGACGACGGCCCAGGCGGCGCGGATGTAGCGGAACGCGACGATGGCGCCCAATGCCGCCAACGGCACGACCCAGCCGAAGAGGGCGCCGAATCCGTCGAGGTAGCGCCAGGTCAGGCCGGACTGCGGGTCGCCGGTCGTGACCAGATACGACCAGCGGAAATGCGCGAGGTAGTTGTGCGCGAAGACGCCGAGGGTCTGCGCATTCACGCCGCCCGCGAACGTCGAGAGCCGGCCGGTCCACTGGGTCGTGTGCGGATCGAAGAACCACACCCACAGCGCCGGTGCCGCGACGATCGCCCAGATGCCCAGCGCGAGTCCGAGCGACGCGAGCGCGCGCCGGTCGCGGAAGCGGAACCAATTGAGCGCGAGCAGTCCCAGGCCGAGCGAGACCGAGTAGAACCAGCCGGCCATGTAGGTGTAGGCCGTCAATCCGAGGAGCACCCCGCCCAGAGCCAGACCGCGGGTCGACGGCCGTCCCGGCCGGCCATCCTCGTCGGCGCGCCGGAACGTGCGCAGCAGCGCGTACAGCCCGCCGAGCAGAAACGGCAGCTCGCAGGTCGGCTCCCATGCGACCCGCGAGAAGTGGATGAAGATCGGCTGGGTGGCCGTCAGCAGGGCGGCCAGCAACGCGACGTCGCGCCGCCCGGTCAGCTCGCGCGCGATCCCGAAGACCAGGAGGATGGTGGCCAGGCCGAAGATGACGGCCGGGAAGCGCAGGCCGAACGGGGTCGCTCCTAAGACCAGGCTCGAGGCGTAGCCGGCGATGGCATAGATGGGCGGGTTGCGCGCGACCGGACAGTAGAGGTAGGGCAACAGCGTCCCGTCGATGTCGTGGCCGGTGGTCGCGATGCTGTAGGCCGAGTTGTAGAGGTCGAGTTCGTCCCAGGTCAGTTCGGTCGGGACGACGCCCAGCTGATAGAGGCGCAGCGCCGCGCCCAAGAGCACGATGAAACCAAGCGAGATCCAAAGGGCGCGGCGACGCATGAGGGCGAATGCGCGGCGTCGTGACCACGCCCCTCCAAATCGCCATCGACGGCCCGGCCGCCTCGGGCAAGACGACCGTCGCCCGGAAGCTCGCGGCGCGCCTGCACGTGCTCTACCTGGATACCGGCGCGATGTACCGGGCGCTCGCATTCGAGGCGCTGCACACCCGCACGGACGCCGACAACGAGCCGGCCCTCCTGCGCCTGTGTCACGACCGCGCCGTCCGGATCGCGCTCGACGTCGCCGCGCCGCTCGGTTTTCGCGTCTTCGCGGGGGATCAGGAACTCGACGAGCAGACGCTGCAATCCAACGAGGTGACCGCGATCGTCTCGACCATCGCCAAGCATCCGGGCGTTCGCGAAGCGATGGTCGAGGAGCAGCGCCGGATCGCCGGCGCCGGTCCGGTGGTGATGGCCGGCCGCGACATCGGGACGGTCGTCCTCCCGAACGCGCGCGTGAAGATCTTCCTGACGGCCAGCGTCGCGGCGCGCGTCGAACGCCGGCTCGCGCAATATCAGGCCTCGGGCGTCGACGTCTCCACCCATCAGCTCTCCGAGGAGATCGAGGAGCGCGACCGTCTGGACCGCAACCGCGCGGTCTCGCCGCTGGTGCCGGCGGTCGACGCGCACGAAGTCGATTCGAGCGGACTCACCGCGGATCAGGTGGTCGACGCGATCTGCGCGATCGTCGAGGCGTCGCGGTGAACTTCGCGCTCTACGACCTCGCGAAGTTCACGATCAACATCGCGGGCAAGGCGCTCTGGCGCACGCGCGCCTACGGCACCGGGAACGTCCCGGCGGACGGCCCGCTGATCGTCGCCTGCAACCATCGCTCGTATCTCGATCCGCCGATGCTCGGCACGTATTGTCCGCGCCGGCTCGCGTATATGGCCAAGGCCGAACTCTTCACGATCCCGGTGCTGGGCGCGGCGATCCGCGCGGTCGGAGCCTATCCGGTCGACCGCGAGGGCAGTTCGACGGCGGCGATCAAGCGGTCGCTCGAGGTGCTGCGCGCGGGCGGCGCGATCGGGATCTTTCCCGAGGGCACGCGCAACCTGGACGGCACCGTGCAGGCGCACGAGGGGGTCGCGTTGTTGGCGTCGCTCTCGAAGGCGCCGGTCGTGCCGGCCGCGCTGGTCGGAACCGCCGACGCCAAGCGCTTCCATCAGATAAAGGTCGCTTTCGGTACGCCGTTGCGCCTGCCGGCCGACCGGAAAGCAACCCGCGAGGATCTGGCGAAGTTCACCGACGACGTCATGAGCGCGATCGCCGCGCTCGCGGAGAGCATCGGTGGAAATTCGTAAGGCCAAGGTTCAAGGGTTCTGTTTCGGCGTGGCCATCACGGTCAAGAAGGCCGAAGAGGCGATCGCGCGCCGGAACGACGTGACCACGCTCGGTCACGTCGTGCACAACCCGCAGATGGTCGCCTCGCTCGCGGAGCGCGGGCTGAAGAACGCGGAATCGATCGACGAGGTCGACGGCGGCGCGCTGTTCGTGCGCGCCCACGGTCTGCCGATGGACGTCTTCGAAAAGGCGCGCGAGAAGGACCTCGAGGTCATCGACGCCACCTGCCCGATGGTCACCAAGATCCACGTTCAGGCCGAGAAGCTCCGCGCGGACGGCTACAAGATCGTGGTCGTCGGCGACCCGAACCACCCCGAGGTCAAAGGCACGCTCAGCCACGTCCCCGGTGCGTGGTGCATCGAGACGGTCGAAGACGTGGCGAACCTGCCGCGCGGCAGCAAGGTCGGCAGCGTCGTGCAATCGACCTATTCGCGCGAGCGCTACGGCGACATCGTGCGCGCGCTCTCCGCGAAGTACTACGAAGTGCGGGCGGTCAACACGATCTGCACGGACACCAACAACCGCCAGAGCGAGGCGCTGCGTCTGGCCGGCGAGGTCGACGTGATGGTGGTGGTCGGCGGCAAGACCTCGGCCAACACCAAACATCTCGCCGAGCTCTCGGAAGTGCGGGGCGCACGCGCGTACCACATCGAGGGCCCCGGCGAACTGCGCGCGGACTGGTTCGGCGGCGTGAAGATCGCCGGACTGATGTCCGGCGCGTCGACGCCGGGCTGGCTGGTCGACGAGGTCGAACGGCGGATGGAAGAACTCGGCGCGAAGAAGGACGAGCTTGTCGGTCGGCTGGTCTGACCGCTTCGAGGCGCATCTCGAGACCGCGGTCCTCGCGCATCCGGGCTCCTCGATGGTCGCGGACCTGCTGTCCTATCACTTCGGCTACGGCGCGTACGGGCCGGCCCGGCGCGGCAAACGCCTGCGCCCGCGACTGGTCGTGGTCGCGGCCCAGGCCGAAGGCGGCGAGATCGACGCGGCGCTCGACGCGGCGGTCGCGATCGAGATGGTCCACAACTATTCGTTGATCCACGACGACATCGAGGATAGCGACGAGCTGCGCCATGGCCGGCCGACGCTCTGGGCGCGCTCCGGCGTTCCGCAAGCGCTCAACGCGGGCGACGCGCTCTGCGCGCAGAGCGTCCTCGCCCTGGCCAACGCCTCCGCGCATCATCCGCCCGCGCGGGTCGTCCGGATGATCCACGCGCTCGGCCGCGCGAACCTCGCCATGTGCGACGGGCAGTCGCTCGATCTGCAGTTCGAACGGGAAGCGCATGTCGACCTCGACGCCTACACCACCATGATCGCCGGCAAGACGGCGGCGATCTTCGCCGCCGCCGGCGAACTCGGCGCGCTCTGCGCCGGGGCCGACGACGCGGTCGAGACGTACCGCGCGCTCGGGAGCGCGTACGGGCTGGCCTTCCAGATCGCCGACGACGTGCACGGCATCTGGGCCGACGAGGACGCGACCGGGAAACAGCGCGGCATCGATATCGCGCGGCGCAAGTGGACCTATCCGGTCGCCTGGGCCCTCTCGGGCCCGGAGTCGGCGGCGCGATCGGTGGTGGCCCAGGCCTACGGCCCGGGCGAGCCGCTCGACCGGGCCGACGTCGACCGGGTGGTCGACGCGCTCGATGCCTTGGGCGCGAGAGAGGCCGCCCGGCGGGCCTCCGCAGAACATCTCGCTCGTATCGAGCGCCACCCCCAAGGCGGCGTTCGTGACTTTCTGCTTCGAGGAGACCCCCCGGCGTGAAGACGATCGCTCGACCGCTCTGGCTGATCCTGATCGTCGGTCTGATCGCGCGGCTGCTCTTCATCGGGAGCGACGGCTTCCACAACGACGTGCAGGCCTTCCAATCGTGGGCGCTGACGCTGGCCGAGCACGGCTACGCGCAGTTCTACGCCAAGGCCGGCTTTGCCGATTACCCGCCGGGCTACTTCTATATCCTCGGCGCGATCGGGTGGGTCTGGGAGACGTTCTTCAAGCACGCCGACCCGAACTATTTCGCGCTCCGCCTCATGGTCAAGGTCCCGGCGATCGTGGCGGACCTGTTCGTCGGGATCGTGCTCTACAAACTCGTGCGCCGGTTCGCGGACGAACGCTGGGCGCTCGGCGCGGCCGCGCTCTACGTGCTCAACCCGGTCGTGATCCTGATCTCCGCGATGTGGGGTCAGGTCGACTCGATCGCCGGCGGCATGGCCCTGCTTACCCTCTATCTCTTGCTCCGCTCGGACGACGAGACCGACCGCGCGCCGTGGTTCATCGGCGGCGCCTGGGTGCTCTTCGGCTATTCGCTGCTGATCAAGCCGCAGGCCGCGATCCTGATCCCGCTCTTCCTGGCGTTCGCGTTCGTGGATGCCGGCAAGCGCGAGATGCGGCTGCGCGCGACCGCGGCCGGGATCGGCGCGAGCCTGATCGCGACCCTGCTCCTGACGCTGCCGTTCCATCCGACCTGGAACCCGGTCGCCGCCTTCGCGTGGCTGGCGGGCCAGTATCGGGTCGGCGTGAGCCAATATCCGTACGGCACGATCAACGCGTTCAACCTGTGGGCGATCAAGTCGAAGTTCTGGCAGTCCGATATGCTGCCGACGCTGTTCTTGCCGCAAGCGTACTGGGCGTGGGCCCTGACGCTCGGGGCCGCCGCCCTGATCCTGTGGCGCTACGTGCAGACCAAGACCGCGCAGGCGTTCGTCGAGAGCGCTGCGCTGCTGCTGCTCGCGTTCTTCATGCTGGCGTCCCGGATGCACGAACGGTACATCTTCGACGGCCTGTTGTTCGCCATCGCCGCCATCCCGTTGGCTCGCCGCTACCTGTGGGCCGCGCTGATCTTCAGCCTCGTCACCTGGTTGAATCTGCAGTATTCGCTGCAGTACATGGCCGCGCTCGAGCAGCATCTGCCGGTCGACGCGCAAGACCTGTGGGGCTGGGTCTCGCACGGGCTCGCCCTGGTCAACGTCGCGACGTTCTTCGTCCTGGGCTATCTGTTCTTGGGGGTCGACGCGCCCGCGGCCGCGCCGGCGCCGGCGGCCGGTAAGCCGAAGCCGGCCGTCGCGCCGGCGGACGTGCCTGCGACGGGCCGGCGTTGGTTCGACCCGCACGAGGGACTGGTCGGCATGCGGAGCTGGATCGACTGGGCGATCGCGACCGGTCTGGGCATCGTCTCGTTCGTGCTCTCGTACGTCAACTACAACGCGATCGGCGAGAAGATCTTCGACGAGATCTACTTCGCGCGGGCCGGCGAGGAGTATCTGAGCAAGAACCTGCCGATCTACGAGAACACCCATCCGCCGCTGACCAAGCTGCTGGTGACGCTCTCGATGATGCTGTTCGGCGGTCTGCACGGCGGCGATAACGCGACCGGCTGGCGGTTCCTCGACGTCGTCTTCGGCGCGCTCGTGATCGTGCTGCTCTACGTCTTCGCCAAGCGCATCACCGGCTCGGTCGTCTTCGCGACCATCGCGACCAGCTTCTTCCTGTTCGACGGCATGCACTTCGTGCAGTCGCGCATCGCGACGCCCGAAGGCTTCGTGGTGTTCTTCTCGCTCGCCGCCGTCTACGCGTTCTACCGGTTCTGGATCGCCGCCCAAGTCAACGTCCGCAAGGCGAGCCCGCCCGCGCAGGAGCGGAGCGCCGTCGTCGCCGGTGCGCTCGCCCTCGCGATCGGCGGCGCTATCGGGATATTCTTGACGGTCGCCGCCTATCACCGGTCGGCGTTCGGGCCGGTGACGATCTACACGGTGTTCGGCACAGCGGTCTCGCTGGTCATCGCGTCGGCACTCTATCTGCTCGCGCGGCTGCTGCTCTTGCCCAGGCTCTATCCGGCCGATGGCGACGAGGTCTCGTATCCCGACGGGTCGCACGCGTCGCGCGCCGGCGGCGCCGTGGTGCTCGAGACGCCCGACGGAGGCGTGCTCGATTCGTCCAGCAAGACCCCTCGCCTGGGCCTGCGGACCCGCTCGAAGGACGGCGGCCTGGTCTACGCCGACGACGATCTGCAGATCGCCTACGCGCGCGACCTGACGACGACCTATACGACGCCCGGCGGCACCGGCACGTTCGTGCCCGGGGTGATCGGCGCCGGCGACGGCACGCAGCGCGGTAAAGACGCGCGTCTGTGGCTGATCGCCTTCACCATCTCGCTCGGCATGCTGGTCGCGAGCAAGTGGTACGGCGTGATGGGCTTCGGCGTCAGCTTCATCGTGGTCGTCGGCGTTTGGCTCCAGCGCTTCCTGACCGATCGCCGCGCCGCCCTGTGGGGCAATCCGCGCGGGTTCCGGCTCGACGTCGCGATCGCGACCATCCTGTTCGTCGCGGGCGCGGTCTACGCGCTCGCGTGGATACCCGACCTGCATCGCGGCGTCGACATCAAGGATGCCGCCGACGTGATGAACCGCCAGGTCTCGATGTACGAATACCATCACAACCTCGTCGCGACCCATCCGTACGCGTCCAAACCGTGGGCGTGGCCGATCGACCTGCGGCCGGTCGCGTACTACTACCACGACTTCCGCAAGGGCGCGGATACGCAGAACCAGGCGGCCTGCTGCGTCTCCGAGGTGCTGTCGCTGCCCAACCCGTTCGTCATGTGGTTCGGCCTGCTGTGCGTCCCGTTCGTCGGCTTCCTCGCCTGGACGAGACGCAACAAAGGCTACGCGCTGATCGTGCTCACGTACCTGGTGCAGTGGCTGCCCTGGTTCCTCTCGCCTCGCATCGCGTTCGCCTATCATTTCTATGTGGATCTGCCGCTGATCTGCATCTGCGACGCGGTCGCCCTGCAATGGCTCTGGAACCGCTTCAAGGACGATCCCGTCGGCCGCTGGGGTGCGGGCGCCTCGATCGCGGTCTTCACGCTGGCGGTGGCGGGGGCGTTCGTGTTCTTCTATCCGGTCCTGGCCGGCACGCACGTCACCTGGAACGCCTGGCACGCCCGGATGTGGCTCGACCGCTGGGTCATCTAAGGGGCCGCGGCCCGGTTCGGAGAAGAGGGGTCGGCTATGTCTGGACATTCCAAGTGGCATAACATCCGGCTCAAGAAGGGCAAGGTGGATGCCAAGCGCGGTGCGCTCTTCACGAAGCTGAGCAAGGAGATCATCCTTGCCGCGCGGTCCGGCTCGTCCGACCCGGAGGCGAACTATCGCCTCAAGATGGCCGTCGACAAGGCCCGCGAGAACAACGTTCCGCAGGAGAACATCAAGCGGGCGATCGCGCGCGGTTCGGGCGAGGACGGCGAGCGCGAGATCGAAGAGCTGCGCTACGAAGGACACGGCCCCCACGGCGTGGCCGTGATCGTCGACGCCGCGACCGACAACCGCAACCGGACCGCCGGCGAGCTGCGCTTCCTGTTCACCAAGAACGGCGGGACGCTCGGCGAGGTCGGCGCGGTCGGCTGGATGTTCGACGCCGTCGGCATCATCGAATGCGACCCGCAGGGCAAGGACGAGGATGCGTTCACCGAGAGCGTGCTGGTCGACGGCGTGGTCGACGTCGAGTACGCGGAAGAAGGCTGCCTGATCTATACCGAGCCGGCCGAACTCTCGGTCGCGCGCGACGCGCTGCGCAAGGCCGGGCTCAAGATCTCGGCCGTCTATCTCGGCTCCCGGGCCAAGACGAAAGTACATCCGGAAGGCAAGGACGCCGAGGACGTGTTCGCATTCCTCGACGCGCTCGACGACCACGAAGACATCCAGCACGTCTTCAGCAACGTCGAACTCTCCGACGCGGCCCTCGAGGCCCTGGCCTAGTGGCGGACTGGCGCGAAACGCTGCACGAGTACGTGCCGCGCGATTGGGTCTTTCCGATCGTGCTGGCCGCGTTCACGGGCGTCGCGGTCTGGTTCGGGCACGCCATCTATCTGTTCTTGCTCCCGCCGGCCGGGACGGTCACGGTGCCGTCGTTCGTCGGACAGACGCTGGGCGACGCCTCCGCCGAGGTGGCGCGTCTGCACCTCACCTCGTCGGTGATCTCGCACACGACCAGCGATAAGTATCCCAAGAACGTCGTGATCAATCAGCAGCCCGACTCCGGCACGGCCGTGCGCGAGGGCCGGCAGGTCTCGTTCGTGATCTCCGACGGCATCGTGGCGCGCCTGATGCCCGACCTGCGCTATCAATCGATGCGCGAGGTCAACGTCGACCTGGCTCGCTCGCATCTGCAGCTCGGCAAGACGACCTACGTCAAGAGCGACGTGGTGCCCGAAGGCCACGTCGTCGATCAGGATCCCTCGCCACTGGCCAACGTGAGCGAGGGCGACGCGGTCGACCTAGTGCTCAGCAAGGGCGGCGCGGCCACGCTGCGCGTCCCCAGCTTCGTCGGGATGGACGTCGATCAGGCGCGCGTGGCCGCCGACAAGGCCGGCATCAAGATCGGACAGATCGTCTGGACACCGCTCGGCTCCGGAGGCCCCGCGCACGGCCAGGTCGCGCGCCAAGTGCCGGCCCCCGGGACCAAGGTCAACGCCTACGATCCCGTCTCCATCCAGGTCAGCTCCGGTCCGCACGAATCCGGCTACATCGTGCGTCAGGCGCATCTGCTGGTCTCGGTGCCGGTCCCCGAGGGGATCGCGCCGGGCTCGCAACTCAAAGTCCGTCTGGCCGTCACGGATGCGACCGGCACCTACGATCTGTTCGACGCATACGCGCAGCCGGGTGAGAAGTTCGACTTCACCGTGACCGCGGTCGGCTCGTCGAACGTCGCGATGTTCGTGAACGGGACCAAGGTCGGCACGACCGTCCTGGGCGAAGAGCCGGCCGCCGTCTACGACGAGAAACCGGTCAAGCCGGGGACGCGGCCGTGAGCGCCGTCAAGATCGCTCCGTCGCTGCTCTCGGCGGACTTCGCGCATATCGCCGATCAGATCGCGGCGGTCGCGGACGCGGACTGGCTCCACCTCGACGTGATGGACGGGCGCTTCGTGCCGAACATCACCTGGGGGCCCAAGATCATCGGCGACCTGCGCAAGCTCTCGGCGGCGACGTTCGACGCGCACCTGATGATCGTCGAACCGGAACGCTACGTCGACGACTTCCGCAAAGCGGGCGCCGACGTCATCACCTTCCATCTCGAAGCGACCTCGCACGCGCAGCGTCTGCTCGCGCACATCCGTTCGACCGGCGCCAAGGCGGGGATCGCCATCTGCCCGCAGACGCCCGTCTCGATGCTGCAGGACGTGATCGAAGACTGCGACCTGGTGCTGGTGATGAGCGTCAATCCGGGATTCGGAGGCCAGTCGTTCATCCCGCGCTCGCTCGAGAAGCTGCGCGAAGCCCGCGAGCTGATCGACGACCGCAATCCGGCCTGCGAGTTGGAAGTCGACGGCGGCATCGGCGAGGGGAACCTGGCCGAGATCGTTGCGGCCGGCGCGTCGGCGCTGGTGATGGGCTCGTCGATCTTCGGGACGGCCGACCCCGGCGCCACCGTGCGCCGCATGCGGTCGCTGCTGCATTGAACGAAGACGCGCTGATCGCGGCGCTGGCCGAGATCGTCGCGCCGGCGCGTTCGCGCGTGCTGCTCGGCATCGGCGACGACGCGGCCGTCTGGCAGCCATCCCGCTCGCATCGCAGCGTCGTCACCACCGACGCGCTGGTCGAGGGCGTGCACTTCGATCCGAGCTGGATGTCGTGGCGCGAGATCGGCGCGCGCGCGTTCGAGGCGAATCTGAGCGATATCGCCGCCATGGGCGCTCGCCCGGTGCTGGCGACCATCGCGCTCGGCGTACCGGCAGGCGCCGCGACCGAATCCTTCCTCGAACTCTACCGCGGCATCGCCGCGTCGGCGGCGCGCGCGGATTGCACCGTCGCGGGCGGCGACGTCACCCGCACGCCCGTGGTGACGCTCTGCGTCACCGTCATCGGCGAGGTGCGGGCGACCAGCCTCAAGCTCCGCGCCGGGGCGAAGAAGGGCGATGCGATCGTGACGACCGGCAAGCTGGGCGCGAGCCGCGCCGGCTTGTGCGTGCTGCGCGGCGACGTCGCGCTCGAGGGCGAGCGTCGCGACTGGGCCTTGCGCGCCTATCGCGCGCCGGTCGCGCGGTTGGCCGAAGGGCGCTGGCTCGGAGCTTCGACCTCGGTGCATGCGATGATGGATATCTCCGACGGGCTCTCGACCGATCTCGCGCGGTTGTGCGCGCGTTCGGGCGTCGGCGCGGTCGTGGAAACGTTGCCCGTCTGCCACGCCGCCGTCGATGCGGCTGGGGCGCTCGGCGTGGACCCCGGCACGTTCGCGCTGGCGGGCGGGGAGGAGTACGAGCTGCTGGCCGCCGTCGACGGGCGCGCCTACAAGCATCTGGCCGCGCGATTCCGGGCGCGTTTCGGCCGAGAACTCTTTAGGGTCGGTACGTTTCGCGCGGAGGACGGCATCGTGCTGCGCGGGGACGACGGGCTCGAAACACCGGTCGCGCGCACGGGATGGGACTCGCTTGAATCGCAATAACGACGACCTCGTCGGCTTCCCGCTGGTCGGGAGCATCCAGAACAGCGTGGGCATGGGCTTCCTCGGCAACCAGGCAGCGGGCGCGATCGCCAACGCGCTGGGCGCGCGTCTGATCCACGTGCCGACGATGTTCGCATCCGCCCACGGCGGCTTCGCCGGTCGCTCGTCGTCGATCGCCGACCCGCTCCAGTTCCGTCGCGACGTCGCCTTCCTGATCTCGCAGCGTCCGGGCATCGTCATCGTCGGCTATCTGCCCAAACCGAACCTGGTCGATATCGTGGCCACCCAGCTGCGCGACTACAAAGGCGTCGTGCTGCTCGACCCGGTGATCGGCGACTACCAGAAGGGCCTCTACGTCAGCGAGGAGACGGCCCGCGCGATCCGCGACCTGCTCGTGCCGATGGCGCAGATCATCACCCCCAATCGCTTCGAGGCCGAGGTGCTGGCCGGCGGCGGCGACCCGGGGATGTCGGAGCACGCGTTCCTCAACAAGCTCTTCGACCTCGGACCCGAGTCGATCGCGATCACGTCGTTCGAACGCGACGGCGAGAAGCACCGCACCAAGCTGCTCTATTCCAACGGCTACAGCTATCACCGCATCAGCGCGCCGTACTATCCGGCCTATCCGGCCCACGGCGTCGGCGACACGTTCGCGTCTTCGATGGCGGTCTTCATCGGCTTGGGCGCCTCGCCGTTCGCGGCCACCTTGCTGGCGACGGCGCTGTGCGCGCGCTCGGTCGCCAACACCGGGACGTACGGGGGTGCCTGCGTCGACCCGGTCGCGGCGCTCTCCAAGTGGAACCCGCTCGGCTACCACGTCGACGACGAACGCACCATGCGCTTCTGCGAACGCAGCAACGTCGAGAGCGAGTCGATCCGCCCGACCGCCCAAGACGGCCCGCGCCTCAAGTTCGCCCCGCCCAAGCATAAGATCATCTACGGGTAGACCAGAGCAATGGACATCGATCGTCCCTCGACGTCGCTTCGCTACGCTCGGGATGACAAGCAAAGGATCGGGGCTCGCATCTGTCATCCCGAGCGTAGTGCGAAGCACGTAGTCGAGGGACCGGCGAGATGACCGGCGACGTATCGTTCGGGTCGACTAACGCCGCGAATCTACGCCTCGAACTGCTCGGCTACAAACATCCCGACGTGGCCGAGCCCGAAGGGCTCGACCTGATCGCCGTTCGCGCGCATGCCGCCGCGGCGCCGGTCGAAGCGGCCTTCGACCTCGACCTTGCGATGTACGAACTGCGCGAGCTGGCCGAATACCTGACCGAGATCAACTCCGGCAACGGTCCGCAGAAGTCGTTCGAACTCGCCGGCGGCCTGCTCTCGCTTTCGTTCGCCCCCAGCCGCCGCGGCCCGATCCTCTGCGCCGTCCGCCACAAGAACATCGACGCCTCGCACCTCCGCATCGAGTACCTCGTCACGCTCGAGCCGAACGATGTGACCCGCTGCGTCACGCAGTTGAAGTCCGCCCTGTTCTTGTGAGGTGAAGACGTACGCTCCGCCCCTGGCGTTGGCTGTCCTAGCGGTAGCGCTCTGGAGTTGTTCCTCGGCGACGCAGCCGAAGTCGGACGGCAAAGTGAGGGTCGAAACGGACGCGCAGCAACGGGCCTCGGATCGACGGCTCGTCGGGGCGATAACAGCCGGTGATCACGACCGGAACATAGTGATCTCGCCGTTCGGTCTCCGTCGGCTCTTCGGGATGCTGGTCCTTGGTGCGCGCGGCGGGACCCGCGATCAAATCGTCACGGCGCTCGGCCTCTCTGACGCAAGCGACGCGGCACCGTCCCTCCCCGGGTTTCACGTCAGCGACGGGATGTGGATCGATCGCATCTATACGACCCTGCCGTCCTTCGAGGTGGTGGTCCGGTCGCGATTCGCCGCGGATGTCGCGCACGTCGATTTCAGATCTCCCGACACCATGCCCAGTATCGAGCGATGGGTCTCGCAGTCGACGGGCGGCCAGATCCCGAGCATCCCGTTGTCGCCCGGCACCACGTTCGTCGCGGCCGACGCGCTCACGTATCGCGTCGGGTGGGCACAGCCGTTCGAGGTCGGCAATACGAAGCTCGGACCATTCCACGCGGCGGACGGCACGGCGAGCGTCCCGATGATGCATCGCGAGGTCACTGCCCAGGAGTTCGGTGACGCGCATACCGAGTATCTGCGATTGCCCTTCACCGACGGGAATAGCATGCTGATCGCTTTACCCGACAAGGGGTTGACATCGACGACGCTGACCGATGCGATGGAGATGCTCGATCGGCAGGCGAGCCCGATCGACGTTGCACTGACGCTCCCGCGCTTTACCGTGTCCTCGCACGTCGAACTCCGCGATCCGCTCGTGCGGATGGGGATGACAAGTTCGTTCAACGGCGACGCCGACTATTCCGCGATCTTCGGAAGGCCCGGTGTGGCGCTCACGAGAGTCTTTCAACAGGGAGCGATCGCGGTCGACGAACGAGGCGCTACCATGTCGGTGGTTTCGGTGGCCGCCGTCGAGCTGGGGATGCGCCAGCTAGTGACCTTCAACGTCGATCGGCCGTTCGCGTTCGTCATCGAGGACAATACGACGCACCAGGTCTTGGTCGCGGGGATCGTCGCGCATCCGTGAGCGAGAACGCGATCGCCCTTCGACCCTGGTCCGATGACGATCTTGGGATGCTGGTGCAGACGCTCGGGGATCCGGCGATGATGGCGCACTTGGGCGGGATCGAGACGGCCGAACAGATCGCGGCACGGCACCGGCGCTTTCTCGCGCTGCCCCCGACCGAAGGGATGTTCACGATCTGGTCGGACGACGCGTGCGTCGGCACCATCGGCTATTGGGAGACGCGCTCTCGCGGCGGCCCGGTCTACGAGACGGGCTGGTTCGTGCTGCCGGAGTTCGGCGGCCGCGGCATCGCCAGCCGGGCCGCGGCACAGATCGTCGCGCTCTCGCGCGCTCAGCAGCGGCTGGCGTCGCTGCACGCCTATCCGGCGGTCGACAACGGCCCGTCCAATCGCGTCTGCGAGAAGGCCGGCTTCACCAATCGCGGCGCGCAACCGTTCGAGTACCCGAAGGGCCACGTCATGCTCTGCAACGACTGGGCGATCGACCTCGCCTAAACCGGATGGAGTTGCTATAGTACGAGCATGGTGATGCTCGCGTCCCTGATCCTCGCCTTGGCCGTTCCGGTGCCTGCGTCGCCCCTCGCCGGCCTGCACGGCCTGGTCGGTTCGTGGAACTGCACGTACCGGGCCGGCGCGACGAGGTTCGAGTACGCCACCACCTATGCGTACGATCGCGACGGCCACATCCTACGGCAGACCGCGACCTGGACGGGCGGAGGCGACGAAGAGTACGTCGGATATGACGCCACGCACCGCGCCTGGACGGCGATCGTGCTCGACGACGGCGGAAACGCCACGGTCATGCGCGCGCCCGGCAGTGACCCGAACCACATCGCCTACCAAAGCGTCTATCCCGACGCGAGCATGGCCGTGACGTTCGATCGCGTCTCCGCCACGGCGTACACCCTGCACGCGACCGTGCACGCGGGTGGGAAGACCATCACCTCGGTCGACACCTGTTCGCGGCGGTAGGGCCGGACCGGATAAAAAAAACGACCCCCGGCGAACCGGAGGTCGTTCGAATCGTTCGCGTCCGATCAGACGGCGCGGGTGACCCGCTTGCTGCGCAGGCACTGGGCGCAGACGCGCGCGGTGCGGTGCGTGCCGCGGTCGTTGATCTTGACCGCCTGCAGATTGGGCAGCCAGCGGCGACGGGTCTTGTTCATCGCGTGGCTGACATTATTGCCGGCCATCGGACCCTTCGAGCAGACTTCGCAGCGCTTCGCCATGGAACCAGTTCCCCTTAGAATAAAGCTTGGACGGCGCCGCCGGCGGCGCAACCTCGGGATAGTATCACGGGCACGGGCCCGGGCGCAAGGATTCCTGACGGTCTCCCCAAAGACCGGGCCCTGATGGACGTGACCTCTCTCGACGGCCGGGCCTATGCCAAATTTTTGACCGCCGGGACCTATTTCCTCAGAAAATATCGCCAGGTCCTCAACGACCTCAACGTCTTCCCGGTTCCCGATGGCGACACCGGCACCAATATGTACCTGACCGTCCGCTCGGCCGCCCTTGAGGCAGGCAAGGTCCACGGTGCCCCGCTCTCCGAGGTCGCCGCCGTCGCCGCTGCGGGGAGCCTGATGGGCGCGCGCGGGAACTCGGGCGTCATCATCTCCCAGATGCTCCGCGGGTTCGCCCACCACGTCCGGCACCGCAGCGAGATCGACACCTTCATCCTCGCCACCGGCATGAAAGAGGCGGTCGCGGCCGCCCGCTCGGCGCTGCTGCGCCCGGTCGAAGGGACCATCATCTCGGTCGCCGAGGCCGCCGCGGATGCGGCCTACCACGAGGCGCTCCACGAGCCGGACCTGTACCGTTTCGCCAACGGCGTCCTCAAAGCGGCCAACGAGGCCTTGGACCGGACGCCCGACCAGCTCCCGGTCCTCAAGGAGGCCGGGGTGGTCGATTCGGGCGGCGCGGGGTTCGTGTTCTTCCTCGAAGGCGTGCTCCGGTTCTTGCCCGACGTCAAGGTGCGCGCCACCCTGTTCCCGCGTCGCCCCGCCAAACAGCGGGTCTTCACCCCGGCGCAGGTCGTCGGCGAGAACAAGTTCTGCACCGAGTTCATCCTGGAGCAAGCGACCTGCAGCATCCCGGAGCTGCGCGGACTGCTCGAACCGCACGGCGAGTCGCTGCTCGTGATCGGCGCGCCGCCGACCATCAAAGTCCACATCCACACCGACGATCCGGACCGGGTCCAGGCGATCGCCGCGGCCCACGGCGACCTGACTCGCGTCAAGGTCGACAACATGGAACAGCAGCACAACGTCCTGGTCGTCGACAGACCTGCGGTCGCGCACTCGATCGTCGCGGTCGTGCCGGGGCCCGGATTCGAGCGGATCGTGCGCGAGCTGGGGGCCGAAGTGGTCGTCTCCGGCGTCAAGAATCCGAGCGTACGCGACCTGCTGCTCGCAGTCAACAAATGTCTTTCCGACGACGTCTACCTGTTCGTGAACGATAAGAACGTGGCGCTAGCGGCGCGCGAGGTCGCCGCGCTGACCGGCAAGACCGTCCACGTCCTGCCGACCCCCGATCCGGTGGCGGGCATCGCTGGCCTGTTCGCGTTCCGCTCGGCCGGCGACGCGGTGCCGAGCGACCAAGCCATCATGGCCGCCGCCAGCCAGGCGCGCGTGGCCCAGGTCTTCTTCGCGGGCAAGGACGCGACCGTCGGGGGCGTGACCGTCGCCGAGGGCAAGCCGGCGGCGCTCGCAGCAGGCAAGCTCCATGCGGGCGATTCGCTGGCGGATGCGTCCGGGACCGCGCTCGAGACGCTCGGCGCCGCGGACGGCGGATTGATCACGCTTTACTATGGCGGCCGTCAGTCGGAGAAGGACGCCCAGCGAATGAGCGAAGAGATGCAAGCGGCGTTTCCGGAGGCCGAGGTCGAATACTACTACGGCGGCATGAAGAACGCGGAGTTTTGGATTTCCATCGATGACTGACTCGAAACGACCGATCATCGCCGTCGACGCGATGGGCGGCGACAACGCGCCCGGCGAGATCGTCGCCGGCGCCCTGCTCGCCGCGCGCGCCTACGACGCCGATATCGTGCTCGTCGGCGACGTGGCCCAGGTCGAACCGTTGCTCGGTTCCGACGCGCCCGCCAACATTCGGATCGTCCACGCACCCGACGCGGTGCCGATGGATCAGCACGCCTCGCAAGCGCTGCGCCAATCCGAGACCACTTCGCTTGGCATCGCCGTCGGGATGGTCAAACGCGGCGAGGCCGACGCGGTCGTCTCCGCCGGCAACAGCGGCGCGTTCCTGGCGATCGCGCTGATCAAGCTGCGCACCATCGAGGGGATCGCGCGTCCCGCGATCGCGACCGTATGGCCGGCCCTCAAGGGGCCGACCGTCCTGCTCGACTCGGGCGCCAACGTCGACTGCCGTCCCGAATGGCTCGAACAGTTCGGCATCATGGGCTCGGCCTACGCCCAGAAGGCGCTCCACATCGCCGACCCGCGCGTCGCCATCCTTTCGGTCGGCGAAGAGCGCACCAAGGGGAACGCGCTGGTGCTCGAGGCCGCCAAGCTCCTCGAGGCGGCGCCGATCAACTTCACCGGCAACGTCGAAGGCAAGGACATGTTCCGCAACGAGGCCGACGTGATCGTAGCGGACGGTTTCGTCGGCAACGTCGTGCTCAAGACCAGCGAAGGCCTGATCTCGACGCTCGGAGCGGTCATCAAGGACGCGATGCTCGGGGGCAGCATCGTCGCGAAGCTCGGTGCGGCGCTGATGCTGCCGTCCCTGCGGAAACTGCGCAAGAAGTACGACTACGAGACGATCGGCGGCGCGCCCCTGCTCGGGCTGCGCGGCAATTGCATCGTCACGCACGGTCGCGCATCCCGCAACGCCATCCAGAACTCGATCAGCCTGGCGATCGAAGAAGTCCGCAACGACGTGATCGGCAAGATCTCCGAACTGGTCGCCGCCCAGGTCGTCAAGGACGAGGCCTAGCCGGGATGGCCGTCGCGATCGTCACCGACTCGACGTCGGATATCGAACCCTCGCGCGCCGACGCGCTCGGCGTGACCGTCGTCCCGCTGATGGTGCTGTGGGGTGACCGGAGCTTCCGCGACTACGTCGATCTGACGCGTCCCGAGTTCTACGCCAAGCTCGCCGCCGAATCGGTCCTTCCGACGACCTCGCAGCCGACGGCGGCGATGTTCGAAGAGGCGTTCCGTCCGCTGGTCGAACGCGGCGACGAGGTGCTCTGCGTGGTCGTCTCGTCCAAACTGTCGGGCACCATCAACGCCGCGCGCGCGGCCGCAGGGGCGTTCCCGGACGCGACCATCCGGATCGTCGATTCGGAGACGGCCGCGGGCGGACTCGGGATGCAGATATTGCTGGCGCACGAGCTGCAGCAGCAGGGCGCGACCCTCGATCAGATCGAGGCCGCGCTGATCAAAGAAGAGGCGACGCAGAGGCTCTACGCGTGCGTCCCCGACCTCTCGCACCTCCAGCGCAACGGCCGCATCGGCAAGGCCCAAGCCCTGATCGGCTCGCTGATGAAGATCGTCCCGGTGCTCCGGCTCAAGGACGGCGAGGTCGCCGCCGAAGCGCAGGTCCGTACGATGACGCGCGCGCGCCAGGCGATGCTCGACCTGACGATCCAGAACACGCCCGACCCGGCCAACGCGCGCTATCTGGTGATGCACACCAACGCGTTGGAGTTGGCGCAAAGCGTGCTCGAAGAACTACGGGTGAAACTCGGCGGCGTGGAACCGAAGCTGCTCGATATCCTGGAAGCGGGACCGGTCATCGCCGTCCACGCGGGTCCCGGTGCGGTCGGCATCTTCAGCGCGCAAGACCAGAAAGAAGGAACCGTTGCCAGTCTCACTCGTCCTCGATAGCACGGCCGACATCTCGCCCGACGACGGGCGCGCGCTCGGCGTCGAGATCGTGCCGATCCTCGTGGTCGTCGGCGAACAGCGCTTGCGCGACGGTATCGACATCGACCGCGCCGCCCTCTACCGCCGGATGGAGACGGTCAAGGATCTGCCCACGACCGAGCCGCCGACGGTGCAGTCGTTCGCGGACGCGTTCAAACGTCGGATCGACCTCGGCAACGACGTGGTGGCGATGACGGTCGCGGCCTCGCTCTCCGGCTCGTATAAGAACGCCGTCGAAGCGGCCAAGCCGTTCGGCGCGAAGGTCCGCGTGGTCGATTCGAAGAGCGCGTCGGCGCTCTTCCGCCTGCAGGCGATGGAGGCGATCGCGGTCGCGCGCGCGGGCGGCGACGCGGACGCCGTCGCGCGCGCGGGCGATCGCGCGCGGTTGCACGGCCAGGCGTTCTTCGCGATACCCGACGTCTCGTTCTTGGGCCGCACCGGCCGCCTCGCGCGGCCTCTGGTCGCGCTCGGCGGCATGATGGGCGTGAGCCTGGTGCTGCGCGTCGCCGACGACGGCACCATCGGCCTTGCCGGTCAGAGCCGCAGCTTCGAACGCTCGCAAGAGATCACGGTGGATCAGGTCGTACGCGCCCTCGGCGACGAGCAGCGCGTGAAGATCACGATCGCGCACGCCAACGCGCCCGCCAGTGCCGCGACGCTCGAGACGTTGTTGCGCTCGCGCTTGCGGACCCAGGCCGAGATCGCGACCGCCGAGGTCGGCACGGTCATCGCGGTCAACATCGGTCCCGGTGCCGTCGGGATCTGCGCGATCGCGACGTGAGCCCGGGCCCGACGCTCGGCATCTACGTCCACCTGCCGTTCTGTCCGTACATCTGCCCGTACTGCGATTTCGCGAAGTGGCCGCACCGGCGCAGCGCCTCGGACCGCTATCTGCACGCGCTCGACGCCGAGATCGCCGCCGCCCCGCCCGCGCCCGGCGCGACGCTGTTCTTCGGCGGGGGGACCCCCAACGCGTACGACGCATCCGAACTCGCGGGCTTGATCGGGCGCTTGCGCGACCGCTTCTCGCTCGCCGCCGGCGCCGAGATATCGGTCGAGGTGAATCCCGAACTGGTGCGCGACGGCGACTTCGCGCGCTATCGGGATGCCGGCGTCACGCGCGTCTCGATCGGCGTCCAGTCGTTCCAGCCTGCCGAGATCGCGACGCTCGGCCGCAAGCACACGCCCGAACAGGTCGGGGCGGTGGTCGCGCAGGCGCGCGCGGCGGGCATGCCGTCGGTCTCGCTCGATCTGATCTTCGCGGTGCCGGGCCAGACGCTCGACGGGTGGCGACGCGACCTCGAACGCGCCGTGGCGCTCGGCGTGGATCACGTCTCGACCTACGGCCTGACCGTCGAAGAAGGGACGCCGTTCGCGGCCTGGCAATTGCGCGAGCCGCGCGCGTTCGCGGGCGACGCGCTCGAGGCCGACCTCTACGGCGAGGCGATCGACCGGTTGGAGGCCGCCGGCTACGAGCACTACGAGATCTCGAACTTCGCCAAACCCGGTCACCGTTGCCGCCATAACGAGAACTACTGGAACAACGGCGAGTACGCCGGATTGGGCGTGGGGGCCGCGTCGTTCCGCGGCGGCGAGCGCAGCGTGCACACGCGCGACCTGGAAGCCTACGTCGCCGCGGCGGCCTCCGGGGAGCCGATCCCGTCCGAGTCGGAGCGCCTCGAAGGCGCGCGCCGCGCCGGCGAGGCGGCGATGCTCTCGTTGCGGACCGCGCAAGGGGTTGTGCCGGAAGCGTTCAAAGAGCGTTACGGTCTTGATTTCCTCACGTTCTACGCCCCGATCGTCGAAGAGTTCCGCGCCGCCGGCCTGCTCGAAGCAAGCGCCGATCGCGTGCGTCTCACGCGCCGGGGCCGCTTCGTGGCCAACGACGTATGCGCGGCGTTCGTAACGTTCGGCTAGGCGGCCCGCTCGCGGGCGCGGCCTTGCGCGGCGTCTTCGCGGTGGTCTTCGCGGTGACCGGCTTCCTGCTCGGTCGCGAGGCGTATCTCAACATCTTCTCGCTGCACTTCGCGAGCGACGCCCTGCAGTGGCTCTTCCTGATCGGATCGCCGGTGGTCGGCGCGGTGATCGGGCTGCTGCTCGCGCCGCTCGCCCAGTCGCTCTTCGAAGGCGAACTGACGCAGGTCGAGTCCGCCATCGAGCGGCTCGCGCCGAGCGAGTTGGCCGGCGGCGCGGTCGGCTTGATCGTGGGCCTGGTGATCGCGCTGCTGCTCAAGTCGATCGTGTTCGAGTTCATCCCGGTCGCCGTCGTCGGCAAGTCCGGTTCGTACGTCGCGATCGTCATCTACATCATCGTCTCGATCTTCGCGGCCTACTTGGGCGCGCGCGTCGGTGCGAAGACGCGGATCGTCCCGGTCAGCGGCAATGCCGTCTCGGTGGGCGGCGGCGGGGCGCCGAAGATCATCGATACCTCGGTGATCGTCGACGGACGGATCGTCGAGATCGTCGCCGCCGGCTTCCTCGAAGCGCCGCTGATCGTCCCCCGCTTCGTGCTGCGCGAATTGCAGGCGATCGCGGATTCGCTGGATTCGATGAAGCGGACCCGCGGGCGGCGCGGCCTCGAGGTGCTCAACCGGTTGACCGAACTCACCCAGATCGAGATCTCGGAACGCGATTACGACGACCTCCCGCCCGGCAGCGTCGACGCGAAGCTGGTCCGGCTCGCGCAGGAGTCCGATGGCCGGCTGGTCACCAACGACTACAACCTCAATCGGGTCGCGAGCGTCGAAGGCGTGGTCGTGCTCAACATCAACGAATTGGCCAACGCCGTGAAGCCGGTGCTGCAGCCGGGCGACGAGATGCACGTCCAGGTGATGCGCGAGGGCAAGGAGCCGCATCAGGGCGTCGGTTACATGGAAGACGGGACGATGATCGTGGTCGAGCAGGGCCGCCGGTTGATCGGCGAAGCCGCCGACGTGGTCGTGACCAGCGTGCTGCAGACGGTCGCCGGCCGGATGGTCTTCGCGAAGCTGAAGAAGGACGCGGGCGGATCGTGAGTTGGGCTGCTGCCATCGTCGCGGCCGGTCGCGGCACGCGGCTCGGGCGGCCGAAGCAATTGATCGACGTCGCGGGGATCCCGCTGGCCGGCTGGGCGATGCGGGCGCTGGCCGCGATGCCGGAGATCGAGGACGTGGTCGTCGTCACCGACGCGGAGTTCCTCGAACCGATGCGCGATCTCGCGCAGCAGATCTTCGGCGCGAAACCGGTGCGCGCGGTGTCCGGCGGCGCGACCCGTCAGGCCAGCGTCCGGCGCGCGCTCGACGCGCTGCCCGATCGCTGCACGCACGTGCTGATCCACGACGGCGCCCGCCCGCTGGTCCGCGCCCGCGACGTGCGCGCCGGCATGAACGAGGTGCGCGATGGCCGCGGCGCGGTGCTCGCGACGCCGGTGGTCGACACCATCAAGATCGTCGACGCGCGGACGATGACGGTGGCCGAGACCTTGCCGCGCGGAGCGCTCTGGGCCGCCCAGACGCCGCAGTTCGGCACGCGCGCCGACTTCGAACGCGCGCATCTGGATGCGGAGCGGGCGGGAGTCGAGGCGACCGACGACGTCGCGCTGCTCGAACGGATCGGCATCGAGATCGCGATCGTCCGCTCGAGCGGCGAGAACTTCAAGGTGACGGTCGAAGAAGATCTGCTCCGCGCGGAGCTCTTGTTACGGGAGAATCTCTAGCCATGCGCATCGGCCACGGGTTCGACGCGCACCGGCTGGTCGAAGGGCGGCGGCTCGTCCTAGGCGGCGTCGAGATCGCGTTCGAGAAGGGTGCGCTCGGACATTCGGACGCGGACGTGCTGGCGCACGCGCTGGCGGACGCGCTGCTGGGCGCGGCCGCGCTCGGCGACCTGGGCGGACACTTCCCGGATAGCGACGCGCGCTGGAAAGATGCCGACTCGATGGACCTGCTCGAGTTCTGCGCGGCCGAAGTCCGGCGCGAGGGCCATCGCATCGCGAACGTCGACGCGACCATCGTCGTCCAGGCGCCGCGGCTGGCGGCACATATCCCGGCCATGCGCGAGAACCTCGCGCAACGGCTCGGCCTCTCGATCCACGAGGTCAGCGTGAAGGCCAAGACCAGCGAGGGCATGGGCTATACCGGCGACGGCAGCGGCATCGCCGCATACGCGGTCGCGTGTCTGGAGCCCGCGTGATCGGCGTCGACGAGCTGGCCGCCAAGATGCAGGCCTGGGGACTGTTGGAAACGCCGGCGCCCGAGGCCGCGCTGCGCTGGATCGCGACCTTCGTCGAGGCGTACGGAGACCGTCTGTCGGCGATCGACGACGCGTATGCGCCGATCGTCGCGCTGCGGAACGAAGGCTGCCTCATCCCGGCGCTCGAGCTCGAACGTCTGCGCTCGCGCGAGGTGCTGTTCTTCCTCGATACGTTCGCGCAGCACGTCGACCATCAGGCCGAACTGCGCGGCCTCGACCTGCGACACGACATCGGCGTGATGGCCGGCGAGTTCGGGATCGATCCGGATGCGGGCTACGACGCCGTCCGGATGGCGCTGACCGGCGAGACCTCGGGGCCGCCGTTGGAGCTGCTGGCGCCGCTCCTCGGGCACGACCGGATCCTGATGCGGATCGGTGCGGTCAACTCGAAGTTGCTCCACGGTCGCGGCCTCGAACCGATCGCCTACGGTCCCGACGGGCAGCCGTTCGAGCCGCTGCGCGGGAGCAAACCGCCGGAGTGAAACTCCGGCCTTTCCTTACGTGTCATCCCGAGCGTAGGGAGCGAAGCGACCGTAGTCGAGGGAGAAGGTTGACGCGTGCGGTTAGACTAGGTGGATATGGCCCGGCCTTTTAGCGCACTTCTGAGCGATCTGCGAGCGCCGCTCGAACGCGACCCCGCGGTTCGCGGCTGGCTCGACGTCGTCTTGTCCTATCCCGGCTTCCACGCGCTCACGGCGCACCGGATCACGCATCGGCTCCATTCCTGGGGCATTCCGCTGCTGCCGCGCTGGCTCGCGCACGTCGCGCGCTTCCTCACCGGCATCGAGATCCATCCCGGCGCGCGCATCGGCAAGGGCGTCTTCATCGATCACGGCATGGGCGTCGTGATCGGCGAGACGGTCGAGGTCGGCGACGGCTGCACCATCTATCAGGGCGTCACCCTCGGCGGCACCAGTCTCTCGCACGGCAAGCGTCATCCGACGCTCGGCAAAGGCGTGACGGTCGGCGTGAATGCCGCGGTGCTCGGCGCCATCTATCTCGGCGACGGCGCCAAGGTCGGCGGCGGCTCGGTGGTCGTGAAGGACGTGCCGGCCAACGCCACCGTCGTCGGCATTCCGGCGCGCGTCGTCTTGCAGGACGGCAAACCCGTCACGGCCGTGCCGGACCGGCCCCAGGTGGAGATGCCCGACCCGAACGCCCAGATGATCTCCGACCTGCAAGCGCGGGTAGGCGATCTCGAACGTCTGCTGCGCTTGCGCGACGCTGGAGATCACGATGCCGCTGCGGCTATATAACACCCGGACGCGCTCGACCGAAGCGTTCGCGCCGCTCGACGGGAACGCGGTCCGGATCTACGTCTGCGGCCTGACGCCCTCGGCCCAGGCGCACATCGGCCACGCGCGGTCGTTCCTGTTCTTCGACGTCCTCCGCCGCTACCTGACGTATGCGGGCTACGACGTGACCTACGTGCAGAACGTCACCGATATCGACGATCGCAGCATCGCCCGGGCGCGCGAGACCGGCGAGCACTGGTACGACATCGTCAGCGGCTACTACGCGTCGTTCAAGGCCTCGATGGCCAAGCTGGGCGTGCGCGAGCCCGACCACGAGCCCTACGCGACGAAATTCATCGCGCCGATCGTCGACATGATCGAAGAGCTGATCGCCAAGGAGCACGCCTACGTCGCCAAAGACGGGGTCTATTACAGCGTTCCGTCGTTCCCGCGCTACGGGGCCCTGTCGAATCGCAACACCGCGGAGCTGGAGTCGGGAGCGCGCATCGAGGTCGACGAGTTCAAACGCGATCCGCTGGATTTCGCGCTCTGGAAGTTCGCAAAGCCGGGCGAGCCGTTCTGGCCTTCGCCGTGGGGCGACGGCCGGCCGGGCTGGCACATCGAGTGCTCGGCGATGTCGCGCGAACTGCTCGATCCGGCCGGCGCCGGGTTCGACATCCACGGCGGCGGCGCCGACCTGATCTTCCCGCATCACGAGAACGAGATCGCGCAGAGCGAACCGCTGATGGCGCATCCGCCGATGGCCAACGTCTGGATGCACGGCGGCCTGCTGCTCTTCGAGAACAAGAAGATGTCGAAGTCCCTCGGCAACTTCGAACCGCTCGAGGATCTGCTGCTGCGCCACGACCCGCAGGCCATCCGCCTGCTGTTCTTGCAGACCGGCTACAGCAAGGTGATGAACTTCACCGAGGAATCGATCGGCGCGGCCGCGCTGAGCCTCGAGCGGCTCAAAGCGGCCTATCGCGCGCTCCGCAAGGCGCCGGTGCGCGCGTCGGGAGATGCGGCCGCGCTCGAGGCGGCCGTGCGCGAAGCGCTCGACGCCGACGTCAACACGGCCGGCGCGCTCGCGGAACTGCACAAAGTCGCGGGCCGCGCTCCCGAGTTCGAGAAGGACGGCACCGACGTGGCCGGCGCCTACGAAGCGCTGCTCGACGTGCTCGGCCTGACCCCGAACGCATCCTGGCTCGACGCGCCGGCCGCGGCGGCCTTGCCCGACGACACGCTGGCGCGGTTGCGCGCGGCCTTCGGCGCCGAGATCTCTCCGAACGGCGCGAGCGCCGAAGACGCGATCGCGCGCATCCTCGACGCGCGCACGCAGGCGCGCGCCGAGAAGAACTGGGCAGAGTCCGATCGCTTGCGCGACGCGCTGCTCGCCTGCGGCATCGCGATCAAAGATTCGAAGGATGGTACCACGTGGAACGTCGCCGCAGGATAGGCAGCCCGGAGCGCCGCGCCGCCCCGCTCGATTTCGACGACGTCATCTACGGCATCCATACCGTCGACGAGGCGCTCGAGGCGGGCGAAAAGCTGCGCGCGATCCACATCTCCGACGACCGCAAGCGCGATCCGATGATGCGCAAGATCCTGGACAACGCCAAGGCGGCCGGGATCCCGGTACGCTTCGAAGAGCGCACCTGGTTCGCGCAGCTGCCGTACAAGGCGCATCAGGGCTGCGTCGCGCTGGCCCAGCCGTACGCGTATGCGAGCCTGCACGACGTCCTCGGCGAGCGCAAGGACGGCGCGCGTCTTTTCGTGGTCCTCGACCACATCACGGATCCGCACAATCTGGGCGCGATCATCCGGACCGCCGAATCGGCCGGCGCGGACGCGGTCGTCATCCCCGAGCGGCGCGCCGCCGGCGTCAACGCCACCGTCCGCAAGGCGGCGGCCGGCGCTGCCGAACATCTGCCGGTCGTGCGGGTCGCCAACATCGCCGACACCATCCGGACGCTCAAGAAGGCCAACATCTGGGCGGTCGGCGCGGACGCCGGCCGCGACTCCCAGGACATGGTCGAGGCCGACCTCGATCGCGATCTGGCTCTCGTGATGGGCGCCGAGGACGGCCTCTCCCAGCTGGTCAAGCGGGAGTGCGACTTCCTGGTCCGGATCCCGATGCACGGCCAGACCGAGTCCCTCAACGCCTCGGTGGCGACCGCCGTGCTGCTCTACGAAGCCCTCCGCCAGCGCCGCCCGGCCAGCCGAAAAGGTCCTTGACGGGAGGAGGACCTCCTCCTATACTTTCTGGGATGCGCCGCGCTCGACGGGCCACGGCTCGCGATTGGCGCGCATCGGTTTCCCCCGGGGGCAAAAGGCAGAATGGCAATGACCCAGCCCGTGTCGGATGGACTGGACTATCACGAGCGTCCCGACGAAGACCTCGTGGCCATCGCGAAGAGCGGCGATCCGCTCGCGATGGAGTACCTCCTCAACAAATATAAGAACTTCGTCCGTATCAAGGCGAAATCGTACTTCCTGATCGGCGCCGACCGCGAGGATATCATCCAAGAGGGGATGATCGGCCTGTACAAAGCCGTTCGCGACTTCAAGGCCGACAAGCTCTCGAGCTTCCGCGCGTTCGCCGAGCTGTGCATCACGCGTCAGATCATCACCGCCATCAAGACGGCGACGCGTCAGAAGCACATCCCGCTCAACCAGTACATCTCGCTGAACAAGCCGATCTACGACGAGGACAGCGAACGCACGCTGCTCGACGTGATGGCCTCGCAGAAGACCTCGGACCCCGAGGAACTGGTCGTCACCCAGGAAGTCTCGGACGACATCCGCCAGCGCATCCGCCAGAATCTCTCGGAGTTGGAATCGCAGGTCCTCGAGTCGTACCTCGAAGGCAAATCGTACCAGGAGATGGCGCGCGATCTCGGTCGCCACGTCAAATCGATCGACAACGCGCTCCAGCGCGTCAAACGCAAGATCGAGAAGAACCTGAGCGAGTTCGAGTTCTCCGCTCCGTAGTCTCCGCGTAGGAAAAGGAAAGGGCCCGGCAGTACTGCCGGGCCCTTTTTTGTTGGAGGTGCTTCGAGACGCTCGCTCCGCTCGCTCCTCAGCATGACACTCCGTGTCACCCTGAGGAGCGCGAAGCGCGTCTCGAAGGGCCGCCTAGGCGAATCGCTTGGCGATCCGTTCCAGCACGGCGTCGCGTTCGTCGAGCGGATCGACCACGAAGGTCTCGGTCTCGCGCCCGGGCGCCTGCGGATCGATGCAGACGGTGACCTTGCCCTTGGCGCAGACGTCCAGGCACGACGTGCCGATCACCCGCACCTCGCCCCAGATGCCGCGCTCCTTGAGCTGTTTCTTGAGCCAGTCGCGCAAGCTGAAATCGCCGATCTTCGCGGCGATCTCGGGCGTCTCGTCGGGGATGCGTTCCTCCGAGCACTTCTTGCACACGAGCACCAGCCCGGCCCCGGCCCACTTCGGATTGACGTCTTGCATCTGCTTCCTAGCGAGTTCTGGAGCCGACGGCCGGATTCGAACCGGCGACATCCACTTTACAAGAGTGGCGCTCTACCAACTGAGCTACGTCGGCGTTGGTGTGACGTAGCCTGATTCAAACGGCGCCCAGGGCTATCCTGGGCGCCGCTATCGGTCCGGCTTGCGGCCGCCTTACTTCACGACGTGCCAGTCGTCGATGACGTATTGGGTGCCGGTCGCGGTGACCGTCAGGGTGCCGTCGCCGAAGGCGTCGACGTTGAAGGTCGCGACCTGCGTACCGCTCTTGCCGATCGTCCCGCTGATGAACGTCGGGCTGGTCGGCGGCACGCCGGAGTTGGTGGTGACGTTGAGCGTCGCGCCATTCGCGAGCTGGGCGTTGGCGATCGTCAGGCTGACCAGGAGCGCGCCTTGGTACGTCGCCACGACCGGGATCGAGTACGTGCCGGTCGAGGTCCCGCCGGCGAGCGAGAACATCGGCGTCGCGATCGGGCAGGCGACGTTCTGCGCGCCGGTCGCGATCGAGAGCGCGCCGATCGCACCCTTGAAGCTGGTGCCGGCGTGGGTGGCGTTCCAGGTGATGGTTCCGTCGGCGTTGACCGTGCGGGTGGCGGTGCCGATGGTGCCGCCGTTCCAGCCGAACGTCTCGCCCAGGGCCGGGAAGCCGGTCTGATTGTAGCCGGCGGCGTCGCTGCAGTACTGGTTCACGCCGCCGCTCTGCGCGAGCACGACCTGCTCGCTGTCGGCGTCGATGGTCTTCGCGCCCGCGATCGCCAGGCTCCCGGTCGCAACCCGGTCGAAGCCGTTCGCGAGTTTCGGATAGCCGTTCGCATCGAATGTCGCGTTGGTGATCGTCACCGCTTCGGTGCGGGTCGCGATCGGCGTGGCGTTGCCCTGCGCGTAGAGCTTGGTGGTACGCGCGACCGTTTCTGACGTAGCGCCGGTCGAGGTGGAGATGCGGACGGCGTCGCGCGCGGTCTGCGTACAGGCGGCGTCGTAGAACAGGATCATCTCGGTCGAGTTCGGGTCGCCGTTCTTGTCCGGCGCGAAGAACTCGGTGTAGTTCGTGCAGGTGCCGCCGCCCGAGATCTCCGTACGCGATCCGACGGATTGCGGCGAGATGGCGGCGTTGTCGTCGTCGACGTTCTTGAGCGGAGTGCCGAGCGCGTTGGCCGCCGAGATGGCGGCTTCGGATTGCTGGCTGGAGCTGAGGCCGCTGGAGCCGCCTGCGCCGGGGACGACCGGCGTGCCACCGCCGCCCGCGCCGCCGCCGCAGCCGGCCAGGACGGCCGCCAGCGCCGCGGCGCTCAGTGAGAGAAGAGTTCGCTTGGTCATGGTGCCCTCCGAGAAGCAGAATGCATTGGAGAAGAAGCCTGCTTCGTTTATAGGGCGCCGGGCCGGCGGGCGCATGAGCCTGCGGCGAGAGGACGGTGAGCCGTTCGTGAGAGGTTGCGACATGGGTCGCAGCGCGGCGTCGATTTTCCGGGCTTGCGAGGAGGCGGCACCCGTGGTATCGTATCCTGCGCAGTCGCGTTTTACGTGCGCGCGTGGGTAGGTGGCCGAGTGGTTAATGGCACCAGACTGTAA
>Ga0207667_10000080_pt1 | contig 163287 bp, 127 predicted proteins | sample KBSCornC52_FD_184301 | JGI IMG/M metagenome (GOLD analysis project Ga0207667, IMG submission 184301) | Corn rhizosphere microbial communities from Kellogg Biological Station, Michigan, USA - KBS Corn C5-2 (SPAdes) (version 2) | ecosystem: Host-associated > Plants > Roots > Rhizosphere > Soil ... | reverse complement strand
CTGCGCCACGCCTCCGACTACTTCGAGGTGTTCTACCGCGCCGCGGTCAAGCTGATCGAGGACGGCCACGCCTACGTCGACGACCTCAACGCCGACGAGATGCGCGAATACCGCGGCACGCTGACCGCGCCGGGCCGCAACTCGCCGCACCGCGAGCGCAGCGTGGCGGAAAACCTGGACCTGTTCCGCCGCATGCGCGAGGGTGAGTTCGCCGACGGCGCCAAGACGCTGCGCGCGAAGATCGACATGGCCTCCGGCAATATCAACATGCGCGACCCGGCGATCTACCGTATCCGCCGCATCCCGCACCAGAACACCGGCGACGCCTGGCCGATCTACCCGATGTACGACTATGCGCATTGCCTTTCCGACGCGCTGGAAGGCATCACCCATTCGCTGTGCACGCTGGAATTCGAGGACCACCGCCCGCTGTACGACTGGTTCGTCGACAAGGTCGACCTGGCCAACCATCCGGAGCTGTGGACCCACCTGCGCGGAGGCGGCTTCAAGACCGAGCCGGCCAAGCCGCGCCAGATCGAGTTCTCGCGCCTCAACCTGAGCTACTGCATCACCAGCAAGCGCAAGCTTGCCCAGCTGGTCAACGAACGCCTGGTCGACGGCTGGGACGATCCGCGCATGAACACCCTGCGCGGCCTGCGCCGCCGCGGTTTCACGCCGGGCGGCATCCGCCTGCTGATCGAGCGCCTGGGCGTGAGCAAGCAGAACAGCGTGATCGACTACGCCATCTTCGAGAACTGCGTGCGCGAGGACCTCGACGCCAGCGCGCCGCGCCGCCTGGCGGTGCTCGATCCGCTCAAGCTGGTGATCACCAACCTGGCCGAAGACCACGAGGAAACCCTGTCCTTCGCCAATCATCCGAAGGACGAGAGCTTCGGCACGCGCGAGGTGCCGTTCGCGCGCGAGCTGTGGATCGAGCGCGAGGACTTCGCCGAAGTGCCGCCGAAGGGCTTCCACCGCCTCAAGCCCGAGGGCGAGGTGCGCCTGCGCGGCGTCGGCATCGTCAAGTGCGAGGAACTGGTGAAGGACGCCGCCGGCAACGTGATCGAGCTGCGCTGCACGCTCGACCTCGACTCGCGCCAGGGCATGCCCGGCGCCGACCGCAAGGTGAAGGGCACCATCCACTGGGTCAGCGCGCGCCACGCGGTGGCCGCCGAAGTGCGCGTGTACGACCGCCTGTTCAACGTGGCCGCGCCGGACGACGAGAGCGACGGCAAGACCTGGATCGAGCACATCAATCCGGAGGCCAAGCGCATCGTGCAGGCCTGGGTAGAGCCGTCCGCGGCCGCCGCCGCGCCGGAGCAGCGCTTCCAGTTCGAGCGCCTGGGTTATTTCGTCGCCGATCGCGTCGAGCACGGTGCGCAGAAGCCGATATTCAACCGCACCGTGACCCTGCGCGATACCTGGGCCAAACAGGCATGAGCATGCTGCCGTTGCAGATCCACCTGACCCTGCCGCCGTGGCTGGGCGACCTGGTCGATACCGGCAAGCGCTATCTCACCGACGAGGAACGCGTGGACCTGGCCATCCAGCTGTCCAGCCACAACATCGAGCATGGCCTGGGCGGTCCGTTCGGCGCGGCGGTGTTCGATGCGCACGGGCGCGTCATCTCGGTCGGCGTCAACCGCGTGGTGCCGCAGACCTGCTCGGTGGCGCACGCCGAGATGATGGCCTACATGGCCGCGCAGCAGCGCATGGCCAGCTTCCGCCTCAACGCCGACGGCGGCCGCTACACCCTGGCCACCAGCGCACAGCCGTGCTGCCAGTGCTACGGCGCCACCGTGTGGGCGGGCGTGGACGAGCTGCTGATCGGCGCACGCGCCGAGGACGTGATGGAGCTGACCGCGTTCGACGAAGGCCCGCTGCCCGCCGACTGGGTCGGCGAGCTGGAACGCCGCGGCATCGCCGTGCGCCGCGACATCCTGCGCGACGAGGCGCGTGCCGTGCTGGCCGCGTACGGCGCACGCGGACAAAGCTACTAAGCCCGCGTGAGCCGCCTGCGCGCCGCGCTGCCGCTGCTCCTGCTGGTGCTCGCCGGCGTCGTGCTGTTCCTCTCCGGCGCGCTCGACCAGCTGCATCCCGAGCAGCTGGTGCAGCACCAGGACCAGCTGCGCGCCCAGGTGACCGACAGCCCCTGGCTTAGCCGCATCGCCTTCATCGGCGTGCTCACGCTGGCGATGTCCACCGGCGTGCCCGGCACCGTGCTGATCATCATGGCCGGCGGCTTCGTGTTCGGCACGCTGGAAGGCACGGCTTACGCCTCGGTCGGGCTGACCCTGGGCACGCTGATCCTGTACCTGGCCAGCCGCTACGCCTTCGGCAACGGCGGCCGCCATCCGCCGGCGCTGATCGAACGCATCCACCATGGCTTCGAACAGCACCCGGTCGCCTACACCCTGTTCCTGCGCTTCGTGCCGGTCGCGCCGTTCGGTCTGATCACCGTGTGCCTGGCCTGGCTGCGCTGCCCGCTGTGGCTGTTCCTCGGCGCCAGCTGGCTGGGCGGCACGGTGTCGCTGGTGTTCGAGACATCGATCGGCGCCGGCCTGGGCGAAGCGCTCGCGCGCACGCATGGCCGCTTCGACAGCTCGATCCTGCTGCAGCCGAAGATCCTGCTCTCGCTGGGCTGCATCGCTTTGCTCGCGCTGCTGCCGCTGGTGCTGGAACGGGTGCTGCGGGGACGCCTGCGGCGGGCCTCCTCAGCCTCGCGACAGGCATCCGGGCTACCTCCTCAAGCCGACTAGCTCCGCCACCCCCGTTTCGCGCTAGGCTCAGCGCGCCGGCGCCTCGCGCCGCATGGGGAAAGCATCGATGGCCGTCGCCGGGGCGAACTGGACGGTACGCTTGTGGAGGCGTACGTCGCTGATGCAGCGGCTGGCCTTCATCGCCCTGATGCCGACCCTGGTCACCGCCGCCCTGCTGGTGGTGATGCTCACCCGCTACCAGCTCAACACCCTGCGCGGCATGGCGCAGAGCACCGCCGACGCGATCGCCACCCAGGCCGCCTCGGTCTCCGCCGAAGCCATCCGCAACATGCAGCGGCGCGATCTGAAGCGCATCGCCGAATCGGTCGGCGACCTGCCGCATGTCGCGCACGTGCAGATCCGCGCCGCCGACGGCGAGATCCTCGCCGACAGCCGCGGCGACAGCGCCGCCCGGGCGCGCGAAGTGCTCACCGTGGTGCGCGATGTGAAGGACGGCGACCAGCCCCTGCAGCCCGCGCTCGGCTCGGTGCTGATCGACCTGAGCCTGGGCGAGGCGATCGCCGCGCAGCGCGCCAGCCTGCGCAACGCCCTCATTGCGCTGGCGCTGGCGCTGTTCATTGCCGGCGTGGTCGGCTGGCAGGCCGCGCGCTGGATCAGCGCCCCGCTGCGCCGCCTGGCCGGCGCGGTGCACAAGCTCGGTCGCGGCGACCGGCGCGTCGAAGTGGAAGTCACCGACGAGAACGAGATCGGCGAACTGCAGCGCGGCTTCAACAGCGCCGCCGCCGCGCTGTTCGACGTGCAGCGCGGCATGGAGCAGGAGATCGAACACGCCACGGTGGAGCTGGCGCGCAAGAACGCCGCGCTGGAAGCGGCCAGCGTGGCCAAGGCGCGCTTCCTCGCCGCCGCTTCGCACGACCTGCGCCAGCCGCTGTATGCGCTGACCTTGTTCTCCTCCTCGCTGTCGGTGGACGAGCGCGACCCGGTGCGGCTGGATCGCATCGCGCATATCCAGGAATGCGTCGAGGCGCTGGATCACCTGTTCAGCGAACTGCTCGACCTGTCGCGCCTGGAAACCGGCGCGATGCAGATCGAGATCAGCGAATTCCCGCTCGACCACGTGTTCGAAGAAGTCAGCCGCAACTTCCGCATGATCGCCGAGCAGCACGGCCTGCGCCTGGTGATGCGCACCACCCACCTGTGGGTACGCAGCGACCGCACCATGCTGGCGCGCATCCTCAACAATCTGGTCAGCAATGCGCTGCGCTATACGCATGAAGGCGGCGTGCTGGTGGTGGCCCGGCGTCGCCACGACGGCACCGTGCGCGTGGACGTGTGGGATACCGGCAGCGGCATCGAGCCGGAACACCAGGCGCGCGTGTTCGACGAGTTCTACCGCGTCGACCATCACGGCAGCGGCGAGCACGACTCCGGCCCGCGCCGCGGCCTGGGGCTGGGCCTGGCCACGGTGCAGCGCCTGGCGGAGCTGCTGGATACGCGGGTACAGCTGAAGTCCACGCCGGGCCGCGGCAGCGTGTTCAGCCTGCACCTGCCGGAAGTGCCGCCGCAGCATCCGGCGCGCCTGGAGGTGGAAGAAGCGGCGCTGGATGTCTCGGGCATGCGCGTGCTGGTGATCGACGACGAACCGGCGATCCTCTCCGGCATCCGCTATCTGCTGCGCAGCTGGGGCTGCGAAGTGGCGGTGGCCGAAGATCGCGTGCAGGCGCTGGAAGCGATGGAAACCTGGGTGACGCCGCCGGACCTGGTGATGTCCGACCTGCGCCTGCGCGACAACGAGAACGGGCTGGATGTGCTGGCCGAGCTGGATCGTCGCTATGCGGAACTGGGCTTCGAGCCGTTCCCGCGCCTGCTGATCACCGGCGAGACGCGCAGCGACCGCCTGCGCGCCATCATGGCCGCGCGGATTCCGGTGCTGTACAAGCCGGTCTCGCCCGAGCAGCTGCGCGAAGCGATGGTCACCCTGCGCGTGACCGGACGGGGCGTGCCGATCTCCACGGCCGGGTTCACGCCCCTATCACCTAGCGTCTAGGCCATATGGCGAAGCAGAGCGCGGTTGCTCCGGCCAAGCGCTGGCACTATGTTTCATCCGCGCGCCATGAGGGACGGGGAGCTGGGCGCCTGGGGAGCGACATGCGGATACTGATCGCGGACGACCATCGGCTGATCGTCGAAGGAGTCAAGCTCAAGCTCGCTGAGCTCGGGCCGGAGACTGATTTCGCGGTGGCGCAGGACGTGGACGAACTGCGCGACCTGATCCGCAGCGAGGACGCGCGCCAGCTCAAGCTGGCCATGATCGACCTGGCCATGCCGGGCGCGCACGGCACCTCGCATCTGCTCGAAACCATCCGCGCGCTGCCGGGACTGCCGGTGATCGTGCTGTCCGGCTCGGAAGATCCGGCGCTGATGAAGGAACTGCTGTCCGCCGGCGCCCGCGGCTTCATCCCGAAGGCCTATTCGCCCGAGGTGATGCTCTCGGCCGTGCGGCTGGTGCTGTCCGGCGGCACCTATGTCCCGCCGATGATGCTGGACGAGCGGCACGTCGCCGTGCCGCCGCCGCCCGGCGCATCCAACGGCATCGATACGCTGGAAGAGCGGCTGCGCAAGCTGCTCACCGAGCGCCAGATCGACGTGCTGCGCCTGCTGTCGCAGGGCAAGCCGAACAAGCTGATCGCGCGCGACCTGGGCATCAGCGAGGGCACGGTGAAGATCCACCTGGCGGCGATCTTCCGCGCGCTCAACGTGCGCAACCGGGTCGAGGCGGTGGTGGCTTCGCGGCGCATCAGCGGGCTGTAGGAAACCTCATGACGTGCGGCGCGCCCGCTTCCGGCGGCGCGCCCATGGCGTATGCTTCGGCCCCATCCGGGGTGGAGGAACCGCCCCGACACGGCGACCCGTTCGCCGTCCGCCGGGGGAGAGAGGCGTTGCGCAAGGGACGGACCGCAGGCTTACGGCATCGCCGGTCGCGACTGGCCAAGGCGATTTTTTTCGTGCTGCGCGCCATGGCGCTGCTGATGGCGGTGCTGGCCGGCGCCGCCACGGCCGCTCCCGCGCCGGGCGAACGCCCGCTCACTTTCGGCATCCTGCCGATCGGCGGCCCCTCCGAGTCGCTGGAAGCCTGGCGGCCGATGCTGGACGACATGGAGCGCAGCCTGCATCGCAGCGTGCGGCCGCTGTCGGTGAGCACCTACGAAGGCCTGGCGCAAGCCTTGGCCGAGGATCGCATCGACCTGGCCTTCGTCTCCGGCAAGCTGGCCCTGGACGCGGTGGCGCGCGACCGCATGCGCGTGCTCGCCCAGCTCACCCGCGGCGACGGCTCGCGCGGCTATTACTCGGTGCTGCTGGTGGAGAAGAACTCGCCGATCCGCAGCGTGGACGACATCTTCCGCCAGCCGGGGCATTGGCGTTACGCGCGCGGCGAGGCGCTGTCGGTGTCCGGCTATGTGGTGCCGGAGACGCAGCTGTTCGCCGGCCGCGGCCTGGATTCGGACACCTTCTTCGCCAGCGTCGCGGTGGACAACCACCAGAACAACGCGCTGGCGGTGGCCAACCGCGAAGCCGATGTCGCCACCAACAACACCGCCGACCTGGAACGCTTTGCCCAGCGCTTTCCCGAGCAGTACGCGCGGCTGCGCGTGCTGTGGAAGTCCAACCTGATCCCGCACGCGGTGGTGATCGTGCGCACCGACCTGCCGCCGGAGCTGCGCCAGCGCATCGCGGCGTTCTTCACCGGCTACGCCAAGGGCAAGAACGGCGCGGCGGAACTGGCCAAGCTCAAGCTGATCCACGACATCAGCGGCTTCGCCCCCGCCGGCAACGACACCCTGCTGCCGTTCGCGGACATCGCCTGGACGCTGGAACGGCGGCGCGCGCTGGGCGCGCAATGGGTGAACAGCGCGGCGCTGGATGCGCGGCTGAAGAAACTCGATACCGACCACGAGGCGCTGGTGAAGCGGCTGAACGCCTCGTCGCCGTAGCAAACCCGCGCCGCTGCCCAAAGGCCGTCATTCCGGCGCAGGCCGGAATCCAGTGACGTCATGGATCGGTTGTCGCGACAGCACTGCAACTCAGCCTCCGGCGGCAGCGCATCGCGAAAATCGAACGTCATCGCTACTGGATTCCGGCCTGCGCCGGAATGACGAGCGTTTTGCGCGGCTTACTTCCCGTTCGCCTTCGCCATGTCGTTGAGATTCACCTTCTGCCCGTTCGGCAGGATCATGTCGCCCGGCTTCTGCCCGGCGGCGCAGGCGCCGACCCACTTGCCGCTGCTGTCGACGTCGGCTTCGCTATGGCCCATCACCGCGGGGTCGTACTTGACGTGACCGGTGGTGCGGTAGGCGCTGTCGCCCTGGAAGCGCGTCTCGCTATGGCTGGTCATGGTGATGTTGCCCTGCGGGCCGGGCAGGTTGCATACGCCGTCGGCGACCACCGCGCCGTCCTTCACGGCGAGCGAGAACTTGCTGCACATCGAGCCGCTCATCTGCGCGCCCATCTGGTACATCGCCTTGTCGGTCGCCTCGTCCAGGCACACCTTCATGGTCTGCGACTGGCCGCCGGCCATGCCCATCTGCATCTCCCACAGGCCGGCCTTGCGCTTGGGCAGGTTGGCGGGAAGCTCCACGGCGGCCGCGGAGGCGGCCAGGCACAGCAGGGACAGCGCGAACAACGGACGGAAACGGGTGGACATGGGCTTTTCTCCAGAGCCTCGGTGGTGGCCCGGCGGGCCCCTGGCCGCGCAAGGTAACGGCAAATGATGGCGGCGTCATGCACGGGCGCGGCGCCATACGCCGAGAAGCTAGGTCGAACAGCGTATCGAATGGCCCTGGCGCCTCGCCTAGAGTGGTCGCATGCCATGGATGGGCTCCAAGGCGCCCATCGCGCCTCGCCTACAACCGCTGCCGCGACCATTCATGTCCACGACTCCCGCCGTGCCCCTGCCGCAGTGCCCTGTTTCAGCCCGGCCATGGGAACTGCCCGGCCGCAGCCGGCGCGGCGAAGGCTGAGCGCATGGCCAGCGAGTCCCTCCTCCGCCGGCTGCTCCTGGACGCCGTACTGCCCGCGACGCTCGCGGCGCTGGTGCTGGTCACCGTACTGACCGTGCAGGTCGCCGGCATGCAGGGCGAGCGAACGGACGCGCGGGCCGCCCTGCGGGTGGAACAGCTGGCCGGCGCGCTGGCCGCGGACCAGGCCCTGGCCGCCCCGCAAGGCTTCCTGGACGAGGCCCGCCGCGACGGCCTGCTGCGCCAGGCGGGACTGAGCTACCCCGACGGCCCGGCATGGAACAGCGGCAGCGCCCTGCCCGACCAGGACGCCGGCAACTACCGCCGCGAGCTGGCCGGCACCGCCGGCAACCGGCCCTGGCTGACCGCGCAGGCCGACCTGGGCCCGCTGCGCCGCGCGCAGGCGGTGACCTGGCTGCTCGGCGCGCTGTGCGCCTGCGGCATCCTGCTGCTGGGCTGGCTGGCGCGCTGGTCGTTGCGCCGCCACGTGCTGCGGCCGCTGGCCGAGCTGCGCCGGGCGCTCGAGGAAGACCGCCTGCCGCCGCTGGCGGTGACCGCCTCCACCCGCGAGTTCGCCGAGCTGGAGCGCGCGCTGGAACACTGCCTCGCCGATGGCTGGCCGCGCGCCTGGCATTCGGCGCGCCAGGACGTCATGCGCCAGCGCCATGCCGCGGCGCGCGGCAAGTCGCGCTTCATCGCCCTGGTCAACCATCATCTGCGCCAGCCGCTGCAGGCGCTGCAGCTGTTCGCGGCGAACTTCGATCCCGGCCCCGACCAGGACCAGCAGGCCCTGCTCGCGCATATGCGCGCCAGCGTGAGCTCGATGACGCGCCTGCTCGAAGGCCTGCTGGAGATCTCGCGCCTGGACGCCGGCGTGGTGGTGGTGCGGCCGGCGGAATTCAGCGCCGCGGAACTGTTCCTGCACGACCGCACCTGGCTGGCCGAGGAAGCCGCGCGGCGCGGCGTCACCCTGATCTGGCGCGGCAGCCACCACCGCCTGCACGGCGACGCGGAACTGGCCGCCGGCCTGCTGCTGCAGCTGGCCAGCAACGCGATCGCCAATGCGCCGATGGGCCGCGTGCTGATCGCCGCGCGCCGGCACGACCATGCCGTGCGCATCGAGGTGCGCGACAACGGCCCGGGCATCGCACAGGACCACCAGCAGCAGATCTTCGAGGAATTCGTGCAACTGCCCGACGCGGAGAATCCGCGCCGCGACGGCTACGGCCTGGGCCTGACCATCGGCGACCGGCTGGCGCGCCTGCTCGGCACGCATATCGGCCTGCGTTCGGCGCCGGGCCAGGGCAGCACGTTCTGGTTCGACCTGCCGGAAGCACCGCTGGCGGAACGGCGCGCGCCGCGCGGGCGCCACGGGCCGTGGAGCGCGTGGCGGCGCGCGGGCTGAGGCACCGGCTTATTCGTCCGCGCCGGGATCCATGCCGGGGAACAGCACTTCGGTAAAGCCGAACTTGCCGAAGTCGGTGATGCGCGACGGATACAGCCGGCCGATCAGGTGATCGCATTCATGCTGCACCACGCGCGCGTGGAAACCCTGCGCATTGCGGTCGATGTGCTCGCCCTTCGGATCGATGCCCTGGTAGCGGATCATGGTGTAGCGGTTCACCGCGCCACGCAGGCCGGGCACCGAGAGACAGCCTTCCCAGCCTTCTTCCATGTCCTGCGACAGCGGCATGATCACCGGATTGAGCAGGATGGTGCGCGGCACTGCCGGCGCGTCCGGATAGCGCTCGGAACTGTCGAAGCCGAAGATCACCAGCTGCAGGTCGATGCCGATCTGCGGCGCGGCCAGGCCGACGCCGCCGGCGTGGTGCATGGTGTCGAACATGTCCTGGATCAGCGTGTCCAGCTCGGCGCTGCCGATCATCGCGTCGGGCACCGGTGGCGCCACGCGCAGCAGGCGCGGGTCGCCCATCTTGAGAATCTCGCGGATCATGCTGACCTCGATGCGTTGGCGTTGCGTTCTGACTGAGGGCCGCGCGGCGCCTTTGCAAGGCGCGGCGGGGGGCGCCAGCTTAATCCCGGCGGGGTGCGCCGTGCAGGCACCGTGAACCCGGAAACAGCAGGCGCATGGCCGATGCGGCATCATCGACCCACTACGCCGGCGAAGGATGGGCCGGCTGCGCCGGGGGCACCGCATCCACCCATACCACCTGTTTTGGCAAGGCGCCGCCCGGCCGGCGAGGAGATCGACTGTTGTTTTCCGCCCTGATGCTGCAAACGCTGCTGGCCGCCGCCGGTGCCGGCGCGCCGCCACCGGCCTGGACCGTGCCGAGTTTCCGCAACTACGGCATGGCCGAAGGCCTGCCGAGCAGCAATATCGATGCACTGGCACAGGACGGCCAGGGCTATGTGTGGGTCGCCACCGAATCCGGGCTGGCGCGCTACGACGGCGAGCGCTTCCGCGTATGGCGGCACGATCCGCGCGATCCGCGTTCGCTGCCGGCGATGCCGCTGGCCACCCTGATGGTGGACCCGGACGGACGCCTGTGGGGCGGCAGCCGCGACGGCCTGGTGCGCTACGACCCCGCGCAGGGCAACTTCGACCACTGGCGCCGCGACCCGGCCGATCCGGCCTCCGCCGGCAGCGACGATGTCACCGCGCTGGCGCGCGCGGGCCAGGGCCCGCTGTGGGTCGGCCATTTCGACGTGGGCCTGGACCGCATGCGCGCGGACGGACGCGGCTTCGATCATCTGCGCCACGATCCGGCCGACCCCGGCACGCTGTCGTCCGACACGGTGTATTCGCTGCTGGCGGATCCGGACGGCACGCTGTGGATCGGCACCGGCCGCGGACTGGACCGCCGTGCGCCCGACGGGCGCATCAGCCACGTGGCATTCGCGCGCCCCGACGACGCCTTCCGCGACAAGCCGCTGAAGATCTACCAGCTCGCCCACCTCGGCGGCACGCTGTACATCGGCAGCAACCGCGGCCTGTACGCGCTGGCGGCGGATGCGACCGGCGCCGTGCCGGTGGCGCCGGAGGTGCTGCCGCAGAAGCTGATCTATTCGCTTGCCGCCGACGCGCAGCACCGCCTGTGGATCGGCACCAACGAAGGCGTCTACCTGCGCGACGCCGACGGCACTTACCGCCGCCTCGAGCCGCGCCCGCTGCTGCGCCACGGCCTGCCGAACGGCTTCATCGCCCAGCTGCTGCGCGACCACGAAGGCGGCATGTGGATCGGCACCTACAACGGCCTGGCCTATCTGTCGCCGCGCTGGAACGACTTCCAGTACGTCACGCATGTGCCGGAGAACCCGGACAGCATCGTGCCCGGCGCGTACCACGCCGTCGCCGGCAACCGCGGCGATCATCTGTGGATCGCCGGCAGCAACGGTGCGATCGATCGCCTGGACCTCGCCACCGGCAAGGTGCGCCATCTCGCGTTCCACCTGCCGCAGGGGCGCAGCGCCAATGCCATCCGCGAGGATGCGCGCGGCCGCCTGTGGATCGCCTCGGCCAGCGGCAGCTTCGTGCTCGACGGCGACAAGGCCATCGAGCTGGAAGCGCCGATGGCCGAACGCATCCTGTTCGGCCCCGAAGGCACGGCCTATCTGCAGAACGACGACGGCGTGTACGCCTGCGATCCGGGCACGCTCAAGGGGCATCCGCTCGACTTCGGCCCGCGCGCCAGAAACCTCACGTTCGCCGATATGCACCTGTACGACGGCGCGCTGTGGTTCGCCACCAGCGCGGGCGTGATGCGCTGGACGCCTGGCGATGCGCAAGCCAGCTTCATCGAAGGCGTGCCGGCGACGGCTTTCCACTTCCTGGGTCTCGGCGATGGTCGCTTGTGGCTGCTCGACGACGAGAACCTCAGCGTGTTCAAGCTGGATGGCCAGCGCGCCGTGCCGGCCGGAAGCTATCCGCTGTATCGCCAGCACCCGCTCAGCGATGTGCTGGGCATGCATGTCGACGGGCCGGGCCGCGTGTGGTTCTTCTCGCGCAGCGGCCTGTGGCGCTTCGACCCGGTCAGCGGCAAGGTGCGCGAACCGGGCCTGGAACAGGGCCTGCCGGAAAGCCAGTTCACCAACGTCAGCCACGCCAGCTTGTGGGACGGGCGCGTGGCGGCGGCGACCAACGAAGGCATCGCGATCTTCGCGCCGAACGCGCTCGGCGAATATTCGCGCGAGCCGCGCATGCGCCTGGAAGACGGCAGCGTGCGCCGCGGCAACCAGACGCTGCGCCTGGCCGCGGACGCGCAGCCGTGGCGGCTGCAATGGAGCGACCGCGATCTCACCGTCAGCGCGCGCGCCCTGACCTACCTGGCGCCGGAGCGCACGCGCTATCGCTTCCGCCTGGACGGGCTGGACAGCGACTGGGTCGACACCGGCGCGCGCGGCGACCGCAGCTTCACCCAGCTGCCCGGCGGCGACTACGTGCTGCACGTGCAGGCCGCCGGTCCCGATGGCGCCTGGGGCGAGCTACCCGCACTGCGCATCCATGCGGACAGTCCGCCCTGGCTGCGCTGGTGGGCCTGGCTGGCCTATGCGCTGCTGCTGGCACTGCTGTTCGCCGCGCTGCTGGCAGCCATGCGCCGGCGCCAGGCACAGCGCCACCGGCTGGCCCTGATCACCCAGGAACATCAGCTGGCGCAGGCGGCCAGCCGCGCGAAGACGCAGTTCCTGGCCGAGCTGGGGCACGAGATCCGCACCCCGATGACCGGCGTGCTGGGCATGGCCGAACTGCTGCTCAGCCGTCCGCTCGGCACGACCGAGCGGCATTACGCGCAGACCATCCGCAACTCCGGCGAGGTGCTGCTGACCCTGGTCAACGATGCGCTGGACCTGGCGCGCATCGAGGCGGGGCGGCTGCAGCTCAATCCCGCGCCGTTCGATCCCCATGCGCTGCTGCTCGACGTGGCCGACCTGCAGCGCGGCAAGGCGGTGAGCAAGGGCTTGTCGCTGCAGGTGCACGTGCGCGAAGGCGTGCCGGCGCATGTCCACGGCGACGCCGTGCGCGTGCGCCAGATTCTGCTCAACCTCAGCGGCAATGCGCTGAAGTTCACCGAGCGCGGCGAAGTGCGCCTGACCCTGGACACCGACGGCGACGGCCTGGTGTTCGTGGTCAGCGACACCGGTCCCGGCATCGCGCCGTCCGACCAGGCCAAGCTGTTCCGGCACTACCAGCAGCTGGACGGCCCGCAGCGCGGCTCCGGCAGCGGCCTGGGCCTGGCCATCTGCCGCGAGCTGGCCACCTTGATGGGCGGCCGCATCGCGCTGGAATCCGCGCCCGGCAAGGGCAGCAGCTTCCGCGTGCACCTGCCGCTGCCCGCCACGGCCTCGCCGGCGGAGCGCGTGGCGCGCGGCGACAGCGGACCGCGCTGGCGGCTGCTGTTGCTGGAGGACGAGCCGACCGTGGCGGCGGTGATCGCCGGCCTGCTGGAAGCGCAGGGGCACACGGTGGAGCACGTGCCGAACGCGCTGCGTGCGATGGAAGCGCTGGAACGCCAGCGCTTCGATGCCGCGCTGGTCGACCTGGACCTGCCCGGCCTCGACGGCTTCCAGTGGGCGGGGCTGGTGCGCTCGCGCGAACACGAGGACCGCCTGCCGATGATCGCCATCACCGCGCGCTCCGGCGGCGACGAGGAAAGCCGCGCCCTTGCCGCCGGCATGGACGGCTTCCTGCGCAAGCCGCTGCACGGCGAACAGCTGGCGCAGGCGCTGGCGGCGGTGCTGGTGGATGCACCGGCCGAGATCGCCGGCTGAATTTGCGGCGCCGCCGCATGCCGTGGCGCCGCTGCAGCATTCGACCAATGGCTAATGCTCGCGCGCGCTCAGGGCATTGACCCCCGCCAGCGCGGGGCGGACTCTTGCGAAAGAACGTCCGAGGGAGTCCCTTCATGCATACCGCCGTTACCAAACCCAGTCCCGCAGGCAAGATCCTGTGGGCCGCCATCGCCATCGTCGGCGCATGGTGCCTCGGCGTCGTGGCCCTGCGCCGGGGCGAGCCGATCAATGCGATCTGGCTGGTCGCCGCGGCGATCGCCGTGTTCGTGATCGGCTATCGCTTCTACAGCAAGTTCATCGACACGTACGTACTGCGCATGGACCCTTCCCGCGCCACGCCTGCCGTGCTGCGCAACGACGGCCTGGACTACGTGCCCACCGACAAATGGGTGGTGTTCGGCCACCACTTCGCCGCGATCGCCGGCGCCGGCCCGCTGGTCGGCCCCGTGCTCGCCGCGCAGATGGGTTATCTGCCGGGCACGCTGTGGATCCTGTTCGGCGTGGTGTTCGCCGGCGCGGTGCAGGACTTCATGATCCTGGGCCTCTCCGTGCGCCGCGACGGCCGCTCGCTCGGCAACATGCTGCGCGACGAGCTCGGCCCGGTGGCCGGCATCGTGGCGATGTTCGGCGTGCTGGTGCTGATGATGATCGTGCTGGCGGTGCTGGCGCTGGTGGTGGTCAAGGCGCTGACGCACAGCCCCTGGGGCACCTATACGGTGGCCTGCACCATTCCGATCGCGCTGCTGATGGGCATCTATCTGCGCTTTATCCGGCCGGGCAAGATCCTCGAAGTGTCGATCGTCGGCCTGATCCTGCTGTTGCTGGCGATCTGGTCCGGCGCTTACGTCGCCGCCTCGCCGGCCTGGGCCGCCGCGTTCGACTTCGACGCCAAGGCGCTGGCCTGGCTGCTGATCGCCTACGGCTTCTGCGCCTCGGTGCTGCCGGTGTGGCTGCTGCTGGCGCCGCGCGATTACCTCAGCACCTTCCTCAAGATCGGCACCATCGCGCTGCTGGCGCTGGCCATCTTCCTGGCTGCGCCGACGCTGCAGATGCCCGCGCTGACCAAGTTCGTGGACGGCACCGGCCCGGTGTTCCAGGGCAACCTGTTCCCGTTCCTGTTCATCACCATCGCCTGCGGCGCGGTATCCGGCTGGCACTCCATCATTTCCTCCGGCACCACGCCCAAGCTGCTCAGCAATGAGGGCGAGGCGCGCATGGTCGGCTACGGCGGCATGCTGATGGAGGCCTTCGTCGCCATCATGGCGCTGATTGCCGCCGCCTCGATGCATCCGGGCGTGTACTTCGCGATGAACTCGCCCGCCGCGCTGATCGGCACCACCGCGCAGAGCGCGGCCACCGCCATCAGCCAGTGGGGCTTCGTGGTGTCGCCCGACGAACTGTTGAACACGGCCAGGAACATCGGCGAGAGCAGCATCCTCAGCCGCGCCGGCGGCGCGCCGACCCTGGCGGTGGGCATGGCCCAGCTGCTGCATGGCATCATCCCGGGCGAAGGCATGATGGCGTTCTGGTACCACTACGCGATCCTGTTCGAAGCGCTGTTCATCCTGACCACAGTGGACGCCGGCACACGCGTGGGCCGCTTCATGATCCAGGAGATCGCCGGCCTGATCCACGAGCCGCTGAAGCACACCGAATCCTGGACGGGCAACCTGATCGCCACCGCGATCTGCGTGGGCCTGTGGGGTTATTTCCTGTACCAGGGCGCGGTCGATCCGCTGGGTGGCATCAATACGCTGTGGCCGCTGTTCGGCATCGCCAACCAGATGCTCGCCGCGGTGGCGCTGATGCTGGCCACGGTGGTGACGGTGAAGCTCAAGCGCGAGCGCTACGTGTGGGTGCCGGGCATCCCGGCGATCTGGCTGGTGGTGTGCACGCTCACCGCGGGCTATTACAAGCTGGTCGGCTCGATCAGCTTCACTGCCGCGGCGCAGAAGTACGCGGCCGCCGCCGCCGAAGGCAAGCTGCTCGCACCGGCCAAGAGCGTCGCGGAGATGCAGCGCATCGTCACCAACAACTACGTGGACGCCGCGCTCACCGGCATCTTCATGCTGCTGGTGGTGACCATGGCCGGCTTCGCCATCAACGCGATCCTGAAAGCCTGGCGCGTGAACCATCCCACCGCCCATGAAGAACCCTACGTGGCGCTGGAAGGCGCACCCACCCGCTGAGGGCCCGACCATGACAGCCAGCTTCCAGGCATTCCGGAAATGGGCGGTGCAGACCGCCCGCCTCTGCTGCGGCGTACCGGACTACGACGTCTATGTGAGGCACCTGCGCGAGCATCATCCGGAGCGCAAGGTGCCCACTTATGCGGAGTTCTTTCGCGAGCGGCAGGTGGCGAGATACAAGGGGACGGGCGGGCGCTGTTGCTGAGCCGCTCGTGTCGCTCTTCGAAGGCCGCGCAGCGGTGCGCGGCCTTTGTTTTTCGACCCATGAAAAAAACGGCCGGGGTTTTCGCCCCGGCCGCCTGACGGCTATTGCCTGTTCACTCCATGCCGGGTCGATGCCGTCTTACCACATCGCCCAATGCATCCACCTCGGCCAGTAGGCGCGGGCCTGCGAGCCCGTATGGTCCTCGCTGCCCGACTTCAGCTTGTGACCATACTCATCCAGCAGGAAATCGGTGGTGCCGGCCTTGATGGTCCCCTTCACTTCCTTGTCGTCGAAGCCGGAGACGGAGGCCTTGCCACCCGCCGAGATCGTACCGGTGGTGCTGAACCTGCTCTGCGGTGCCCAGATGCCGCGGCCGCGAATGACGATGTTGCCCTTGATCGCGGTGAGCGTACCCGCGTTGTCCACGTCGGAGGCGGCGATGCTCAGGTTCTTCTGCGCCTTCAGCGAGCCGGTATCGGCAAGCTGCACGGCACCAGAGGAGTTCACGTCCACCGAACCGGTGAGCGACTCCACGGCACCGGCCACGTTCAGGCCCACGTTCTCATCGAGGTCGGTCAGCACGGCGTCGGTATTGCGGCCGGTGCTGATGCTGAGGTTCTTCTGCGCCTTCAGGCTGCCGGTCTGGGCGATATTCATCGCGCCGGAGGCATTGGCGTACAGCGAGCCGTTCGTCGACTCGACCTTGCCGGCCACGTTGATGCCGCTGCTGGACGGGCGACCATAACGGCCATAGCCGTAGCCATAGCTGTAACCGTAGCTGTAACCGTAGCTCGAAGCGTAGCCATAGCTGTAGCCATAGCCGGAACTGCCAGCGCCGCTGCCGGCACGCAGGGACAGGTCGCCCTTCACCGTCAGCACGCCGGTCTTGGCGATATCCAGCATACCGGCGCTGCGCACCGTCAAAGCGTTCGCATCGACCTTACCGGCCACGCTAACGCCACGGTCATCGGTCACGAGGTAATCCCAGCGGCCGTAGCCCGCGCTCAAGCCAAGATTCCGCCCGGCTTTGAGCGTTCCGGATTCGGCGATGTCCACTGCGCCGGCGGTGGCCACATTCAATGAACCCTTCGTGGCCTCCGCCTTACCGGCGATCGTCACCCCCGAGTTTTCAACGGTGTAATTGTCATAGCCGGAGTACAGGTTCAGGTTGTTCTGCGCTTTCAGCGCGCCCGTCTTGGCGATGTCCACCACGCTCGTAGACGTCACATTCATTGAACCCTTCACCGCCTCCACCTGGCCGGCAATCGTCATACCCGTGTCTTCGATGGTGTAGTTGTCGTAGCCGGCGTGCATGTCCACGTTGTTCTGTGCTTTCAGCACGCCGGACTCGGCGATGTTCAGCGCGCCAGCGGTCGACACATCCGCGGATCCCGTCACGGCTTCCGCCCTGCCGGCGATCGTCAAACCAGTGACCTTGGCCGTCTCCTCGTGATATCCGGAGTGAATCCCCAGATCGGTCTGCGCCTTTACGACGGCGGATTCGGCGATCTTCACGGCGCCCTGAGCGTCCATCGAAAGTTCGCCCTCGAGCGATTGCAGCGTGCCGGCCACGTTCACGCCCACACCCTTCTCGGTACCGAGCATCATGATGGAATCGGCATACATGCTGCCCAGTGCGCTCACGTCCAGCGCCACGGTCGGCGCCGTGCCGGTGCCCTTCTTGAGCTCCGTCACCGCATCGCTCCTGTAGCCGATCTTGTTTGCGCCGGTCACTACGTTCAGCTCCTTGGCCTGGAGCTTGGCGTTGAGTTCCACACTGCGGGCATACAGGTCGGCGCGATCGACGCCGGTGGCGTCCAGCCCCTTGCCGGTCACGCTGATGGCGCCCTGGCCGACCGTGATGGCATTCAGCCGGCCCGCTTTGTCCAGCTGCGGAGTGCCGGTGGCGAGGGTCACGCGCGAGGCATTGATGAAGCTTGCACCGTCGGCGCTGATGCCATTCGGATTGGCCAGCACCAGCGCAGCTTTCTGGCCGGCAATTTCCATGGCGCCATTCAATGCCGACGCGGTTTGGCCGGTGACTTCCGTGATGATCACCTTGGCCGCGCCACCGGTGAGGTTCGCATTGCCGTTGATCTGGCCGGCCAGCTGCGACTGCACAGCGTTGACACTATTGTTGAGCACCACACCCGAGGCATCGACGCCGAAGGCTTCGAAACGGTTGTGGGATACACCGGCCCCGTTGGGCGCGACGATATTGACCACCGGCGTAGTACCGGAAACCACGCCGGGCCCGCCTGCCGCGGGCGTGATGGCCGCGAACGCAGTGACCGGCAGGAACAGCGCCAGCGCGGCATACAACTCGCGGCGGCGCGGCATGTTGTTATTCGACTTCGACATACGGAATTGCCTCACTTTGGATACCCCTTTTTTGGCCGTGGACCATCCTTGGCCCACCGCAATGCAGCACCGGCCTCTCGGGCCGGTGGGAATGAAGGACTTGTGGGCGATACTGCGGGGGCGGCGCCGTTACCAGCGTGGTCGGGCGCGGGCTGGCGCAAATGCGCTTGAGTGGTGCCGGATGGAGCCGGAAGGGACTGCAATGTCCGCCGGGCAAAGCCACATGTTGCAGCCCTTGATGCGCTTTTGAAGAAGCGTTGAATATCTCAAGAGCATCGGTGATCGAACGCCAGGATTTTTCCAATAGGCGGCGGCGCCGGCGGCAGGGAGTCCGGAAAGCCAGGCGCACTCGCCCCGGCGGGCGGCACCGGCTATCTTTCGTCGTCCTCCGATGAGCCCGTCCCGGGCGCCCCCTTTCGGGATACCCCAGGCGTCCCCATATCCCCGCAGCCATGTCCCTCAAAGACCACCACCTTACCGGCCCCAGTTCCGCGGTCGAGGCGCAGCACAGCCTCGGCCTGCGCGTGATCGCCATCTACAAGGCGATCAAGACCGTGGGCCTGATCCTGGTCGCGATCGCCGCGTTCCGGCTCAACCGGCAGGAAAGCTTCGATCACCTGGTGCGCTGGCTGGAGCATCTGTCGCTGACCGACAGCAACCATCTGCGCTGGCAGCTGGTGCATCTGCTGATGGAACAGGGGCCGAGCAAGTTCGTGGCGGTCGGCATCGTCGCGCTCGCCTATGCGGCGATCTTCGCCACCGAGGGCACCGGGCTATGGCTGCGCAAGCATTGGGCCGAGTGGTTCACGGTGATCGCCACCGGCTCGCTGGTGCCGGTGGAGTTCTACGAGACGATCGCGCACTTCAGCTGGCTGAAGCTGATAGTGTTGCTGGGGAATATCGCGATCGTGGTGTACCTGGTGCGGATTGCGATGCAGCCGAGGCCGAAGAAACCGGCGTAGGTTGGGGTGAGCCGCAGGCGAACCCCAACAAGTGCGTCGCGTGTGGAAACGTCCGTTGGGGTTCGCCTGTGGCTCGCCCAACCTACACTTCGTGGTGCGCAGCCTCGGCGGGCAATGCATTCGAACGCCGCGGCGCCAGCTCCACCAGATACATCGCCGCCAGCACCAGCGCCCCGCCGCCCAGCATCCGCCACGTCAGCCCCTCGCCGCCGAAGGCCACCGCAAACCCGGCGGCAAACACCGGCTCGGTGGTCATCACGATCGCCGCGCGCGTCGCGCTGATATGCGCCTGCGCCCAGGTCTGCACCAGCATCGCGCCCGCGCCGGCGGCCAGCGCCATGTACACCACCGCTGCCCATGCCTGCGGATCCGGCGGCAGGGCCGGTCCATGCGGCAAGGTCGCCAGCACGCACACCGCGGCGATCACCAGCATCTGCAGCGTCGACAGCGCGAACGCCTGCCCCGGCCGCGACCACGCGCCCAGCCCGACGATATGCAGGCCATAGAGCAAGGCCGACGCAAGCGTGATCCACACGCCGTAGCCAAGACTGAAACCGCGCAGCGCCAGCAGCGCCAGGCCGCCCACCGCCAGCAGCACGGCGATCCAGGTGATCGACGGCAGGCGCTGCCGCAGCAGCACCGTGCCGAGCAGGGGCGTGAACACCACATACATGCCGGTGGCGAAGCCGCTGATGCTGGCCGAGGTATGTTCAAGGCCGCTCGTCTGCAGCAGCTGGGCGACCCCATACACCACACCGAGCGCAACACCCTGCAGCCATTCCCGCCGCGTCAGCCGCAGCAAAGGCCGATGAAACAGCAGCAGCATCGACGCCGCCGCGATCAGGAAGCGCACCGCCAGGAAATCCGCCGGCGCCATGCGCCCGACCAGATCCTTGATCAGGAAAAAGGTGGAACCCCAGATGGTGGTGACCGCGACCAGCCCCAGCGTCGCCAGCGTGGCGACGCGCGCCTGCGCAGCGCTCATGCGCTGCCTGCCACAGGTGCCGCCTTGCGCCGGAGCAGGCGCAGCCACTGGCCCGGAATCTTCAGCAGGAAATGCACCCAAACGCCTAGCCACACCACGGCGGACAAAGCCGGATTGCGCGCGGCTGGATCGAACTTGCGGAACCAGCGCCACATGCCGCGATGCTTGTGCCAGCTGACGAATACCGGGCGATGCCGGCTGGAACCGCCCTTGCCGTGCAGCACGTGCACATCGCCAGCGAGCCATACCTCGTAGCCGGCGTCGCGCGCGCGGCGGCACAGGTCCAGGTCTTCGCAATGCAGGAAGTAATCCTCGTCGAAGCCGCGCAGGTTCTCGAACACCACCCGCGGCATCGCCATCAGCGCACCGGATACTGCCTCGGCGCGCACCGGCCCGGCCGGCATCTCGCCGCCGATGTTCACGCCCTCGCCCTGCCCCATCAGGCTGCGCAGCGCGCGGCCCAGGTAAGGATCGCGCCGGTACGAGGCGCGATCGGGCGCGCCCTGCTCGTCGCACACCACGGCGCCGACCACGCCTGCCTTCGGGTGCGCCTTCAGCAGCTCCAGCAGGCGCCGCAGGCTCGCATCGTCGAGCATGCAATCCGGGTTGAGGATCAGCAGCACCTCGCCGCGCGCCTGCGCGGCGCCGCGGTTCACCGCCGGACCGAAGCCGAGGTTGGCGTGGTTGTAGATCGGCCGCAGCCGCCACTCCTGCTGCATCGCGCGCTCGATCGCCTGCGGGATGCCGTCGGAGGAACCGTTGTCCACCAGGATCAGCTCCAGCGGCACTTCGCACTCCATCACGCGACGTACACATTCGCGCAGCGTCGGGCCGCTGTCGGCGGCGACCACGATCACGCTGACCAGGGGAGTGGTTTGGAAGGCTGAATTCATAGCGGCCAAGTATGGGGGAGCCGCCGGCGAACGGAATAGCCGCTGCGCGAAATCCCGGTGGAAGAACCATCAATCGCGCGGCGCATCCTGGCCCAGCGCCTGGTGCAGAGGCACCGGCACGCCGTCGGCATGGCGTGCCAGCCATGGGCTGTCGTCGCCGTCCCAGCCGCACAGCTCCCAGCCGCGCAGGCGATGCTGCCTGCCGCGCGCGCGATCGAACAGGAGGTCGCCCCGGCCCGCAGGCTGGTTCGCCGCAAACCATCGTCCCTGCGGACTGAAGGCATGGCGCGGACCGAGGCGCTGCAGTGTGTGCCCATCGGCGAAGCGATAGTTGCCTTCGTCTGCGGCCGTAAGTTCGTAGCGCAGGCTCTCGCGGGACATGTCCGCAACGGCATCGCGCCACGCCACCGGCACCAGCTCGATGATGCGCGCGGGCGGCCCGATCGGCGCCATCGCCATGTCGCTCCACTCCGGCGAAGGCGCCGCGCTGTGCCGCACGCGATGCAGCAGCAGCGATTCGAGCAGGGCTACCAGCGAATAGCCGACCAGCGCACCCAGCAAGGCCGCGCCCCAGGCGACCAGGTCGCCGCCAAGCGCGCGCTGCAGCGCGAACAGCATGCCGGGCAGGCCCCACTTCAGACCGCTGCGGCAAAGCTCACCCCAAGGATGGGAGCGGCGCGTGCAGAGCACCGCACCCACGGTGAGCGCAAACAGCAGCGCCAACCCCAGCCACCATGGCAACAACGCCAGCAGTACCGCCCATCCGGCAAACAACAGCCGGCTGGCGAAGCGCTGGCCGGGCGACGAGCTCACGCCGCGCGCCCGCTCATCGAGACATGGGCGACCCTCAGCCGCACCACACCCTGGCGTTGCGGAACATGCGCATCCACGGCGAATCCTCGCCCCAGTGGTCCGGATGCCAGCTCATCTGCGCGGTGCGGAATACGCGCTCGGGGTGCGGCATCATGATCGTCACGCGGCCGTCGGCCGCGGTGAAGCCGGCCAGGCCGCCCGGCGAACCGTTCGGGTTGAGCGGGTAGTGCTCGGTCGGACGCCCGCGGTTGTCGACGAAGCGCACCGCGCCGCCGGACTTCGACGGACTGCAGACCTGCGGGAAGCTGACCCGGCCTTCGCCGTGCGCCACCGCCACTGGAATGCGCGAGCCGGCCATGCCCTTGAAGAAGATGCTCGGCGAATCGAGCACTTCCAGCGTGGCGACGCGGCCTTCGTACTGCTCGGACGCATTGCGCAGGAACTTCGGCCAGTGCTGCGCGCCCGGGATGATGTCCTTCAGCTGCGACAGCATCTGGCAGCCGTTGCACACGCCCAGCGCGAACTTGCTCGCATCGGCGAAGAACGCGGTGAACTCCGCTCGCAGCAACTCGTTGTACATGATCGAGGTGGCCCAGCCGCGGCCCGCGCCGAGCACGTCGCCATAGGAGAAGCCGCCGCAGGCCGCGAAGCCGCGGAAGTCCGCCAGCTTGATGCGGCCGCTGGCCAGGTCGGACATGTGCACATCCACCGCGTCGAAACCGGCGCGGTCGAAGGCGGCGGCCATTTCCACCTGGCCGTTGACGCCCTGCTCGCGCAGCACCGCCACGCGCGGACGCGCGCCCTTGGCGATGTACGGCGCGGCCACGTCGTCAGCCTGATCGAACGACAGCTTCGGGCTGATGCCCGGGTCGGCATCGTCCAGGCGCCATTCCAGTTCGGCATCGGCGCCGAGCGGGTTGTCGCGCAGGCGCTGCATGTGGTGGCTGGTTTCGTTCCACGCCGCGAACAGCTCGGTCCACTTCCAGGCGAACTGCTTCTCGCCGCCGTGGAACAGCTTGATGCCGAGCTTTTCCTTCGGATGGCCGATGCGGTAGCTCATGCCGGCCAGGCCGTGCTTGACCAGCAGCGCCTCGAAGGCCTCGCGGTTGGCCTGGGCCACCTGCACCACCGCGCCCAGTTCCTCGTTGAACAGCGCGCGCAGCGCCGCCTCGGCCCAGCCTTCGAGCTGGATCTCCAGGCCGCAATGGCCGGCAAAGGCCATTTCCAGCAGGGTGACGATGGCACCGCCGTCGGAACGGTCGTGATAAGCCAGCAGCAGGCCGGCCGCATTGGCCTCCTGCACCAGCTCGAACAGGCCCTTGAGGTACTTGGCGTCGTCCAGGTCCGGCGGCACGCCGCCGCCGCGGTTGAACACCTGGGTCAGCGCGGAACCGCCAAGGCGGTCGCGGCCGCCGCCGAGGTCGAGCAGCCACAGGTCGGAGTCGCCACGGTCCAGGCGCAGCTGCGGGGTCAGCGTGCGGCGCACGTCGCTGACGCGCGCGAAGCCGGTGATCACCAGCGACACCGGCGCGATCGTGCGCTGCGGCTGGTCGCCGTCGGTCCACACGGTCTGCATGGACAGCGAGTCCTTGCCGACCGGGATGGAGATGTCCAGTTCCGGGCATAGCTCCATGCCCACGGCCTTCACCGCGTCGAACAGCGCGGCGTCCTCGCCCGGATGATTGACTGCGGCCATCCAGTTGGCCGACAGGCGCACTTCGCCCAGCGAGGCGATCGGCGCAGCGGCCAGGTTGGTGATCGCCTCGCCCACCGCCAGGCGCGCCGCATCGGCGCTGCTCAGCAGGGCCACCGGCGCGCGCTCGGCCATCGCCATCGCTTCGCCGGCGTAGCCGTCGAAATCGGCGATGGTCACGGCGCAGTCGGCCACCGGCACCTGCCAGGGGCCGACCATCGGGTCGCGGTGATTGAGACCGCCGACGGTGCGGTCGCCGATGGTGACCAGGAAGCTCTTGCTGCCCACCGTGGGCAGCCGCAGCACGCGGCGCAGCGCCTCGTCCATGCTGATGCCGGACAGATCCGGCACCACGTCGATGCGCGGCTTCACGCGCCTGGCGTCGCGGTGCATGCGCGGCGCCTTGCCGAACAGCACGTCCATCGGCAGATCGATGACGGTGAGGTTGCGGCGCGGGTCGGTCACCAGCAGGCGGCGCTCCGCGGTGGCGTCGCCGACCACCGCGTAGGGACAGCGCTCGCGCACGCAGAAGGCCTCGAACTCGGCCAGGCGCTCGGCCGCGATGCCGAGCACGTAGCGCTCCTGCGATTCGTTGCTCCACACCTGCATCGGCGACAGCGACGGGTCGTCGCACGGCACCTTGGAGAGATCGATCACGCCGCCGACGCCGGCGTCGTTGAGCAGTTCCGGAATCGCGTTGGACAGGCCGCCCGCGCCCACGTCGTGGACGCTGACGATCGGGTTGTTGTCGCCCAGCGACCAGCAGCTGTCGATCACCTGCTGGCAGCGGCGCTCCATCTCGGCGTTGTCGCGCTGCACCGAGGCGAAGTCCAGCTCCGCGCTGGAGGTGCCGGAAGCCACCGACGAGGCGGCGCCGCCGCCCAGGCCGATCAGCATGGCCGGGCCACCCAGCACGATCACCTTGTGGCCGGGCTGGATGTCCAGCTTCTGCACATGCTCGGAGCGGATGTTGGCCAGGCCGCCGGCGATCATGATCGGCTTGTCGTAGCCGCGGCGCACGCCGGCTTCGCCGGTCTCGTGCTCGTAGGTGCGCAAGTAGCCGCCCAGGCAGGGACGGCCGAATTCGTTGTTGAACGCGGCGGCGCCCAGCGGGCCATCGCGCATGATCTCGAACGCGCTGGCCATGCGCGGCGGCAGCGGGCGTTCCACTTCCCACGGCTGCGGATGGCCCGGGATGCGCAGGTCGGACACCGAGAAACCGGTGAGCCCCGCCTTCGGCTTGGCGCCGCGGCCGGTGGCGCCCTCGTCGCGGATCTCGCCGCCGGCGCCGGTGGCCGCGCCCGGCCAGGGGGCGATCGCGGTGGGATGGTTGTGCGTCTCCACCTTGATGGCGTAGTCGATGCGCTCGCCGTGGCGACGCCAGATGCCGTCGGCGTCGGTGAAGAAGCGCTTGCCATGGCTGCCCTCGATCACCGCGGCGTTGTCCTTGTAGGCGGACAGCGTGTACGCGGGCGAGTGCTGGTGGGTGTTCTTGATCATGCCGAACAGGCTCTTGTCCTGCGGCTGGCCGTCCAGCGTCCAGCTGGCGTTGAATACCTTGTGGCGGCAGTGCTCGGAATTGGCCTGGGCGAACATGAAGAGTTCGGCGTCGGTCGGATCGCGGCCCAGCTCGGCGTAGCGCTCGGCCAGGTAGTCGATCTCGTCCTCGGCCAGGGCCAGGCCCAGCTCGGCATTGGCCTTGGCCAGCGCGGCGCGGGCGTCGCCGCCGAGCGGGATGTGCACCAGCTCGCCCGGCTGGCCGGCCAGGAACAGGCCGCCGGCCTGGTCGATGCGGTGGAGCACCGACTGCGTCATGGCGTCGCACAGCACGGCCATCATCGCGTCGTATTCCGGCGCGCCCGGTTCGGGCAGGCCGGCGATCTGGTAGGCCACGCCGCGCTCGACCCGGCGCACCGCGAAACCGGCGCCATGCAGGATGTCGGTAGCCTTGCTCGACCACGGCGAGATCGTGCCCAGGCGGGGCACCACCCACAGCGAAGCGGTCTCGGCGGCGCTGTCCTTGGCCTCCAGCACTTCCAGCAGGCGCCGGCGCTGCTCGCCCTCGGGGACGACGTCAGCGTCGATGAAATAGACGAACCAGGAGGCCTGCACGCGGGCGCCGCGATGCAGGGCATCCAGGCGGGCATTGAGGCGTTCGAGGCGGAACGGCGAAAGGGCGGCCTGCCCGTCGAGTGCGATCATTGCGGGGAACGGGAGCTCTACGGAGAAGCCGTCCATTCTACCCCATGCTGCAGGACAACATCCGAGCCCGCCCCGCCCCTGGCCTCCGGCGTAGGTTGGGGTGAGCCGCAGGCGAACCCCAACAGGCCTCCGCGTACGTAACGTCCGTTGGGGTTCGCCTGCGGCTCACCCCAACCTACGCCTGGCGGTGGCGGCTCAGCTGGCCGGCTTGATCCCGCGCTTCTGCAGGGCCTGCAGCAGCTGGTCCGGAGTCATGTAGCCGCCGAGCACGGTGCCGTCCTCGGCCACGATGGTGGGGGTGCCGGTGACACCCAGGCGCACGCCCAGGTCGAACTCGCTCTTCACCGGGTTGGCGCAGCTGGCGGCCTTGGGCTGCTTGCCCTCCTTGGCGGCGCTGAAGGCGGCCTTGCGGTCGGCCGCGCACCAGACCGAGACCATCTCGGTATAGGTCGGGGTCGGGTTGCCGCCGGTGCTGAGCACGCCCTCGCGCGGCCAGGCGATGTATTCCAGCGCGATGCCGGCCTTGTTGAAGTCTTCCACGTGCTGGTGCAGCGCGCGGCAGTAGCCGCAGTTGACGTCGGTGAAGACGCTCACCTTGTAGCGCGGCCTGGCCGGCGCGAACACGATGCGGTCGGACGCCGGCAGCTTGTCCAGCTGGGCCTTGCGGAAATCGGCCCAGAGCAGGTCGCTCATGTCCTTCTTGCTGGCCAGGTCGATCAGGTTGCCGGTGAACATGTACTTGCCGTCGGCGCTGACATAGACCAGCTGGCCGGAGGCGATGACCTGGTAGAAGCCCGGGATCGGCGAGGGCCTGATCGATTCGATCTGCGCCTTGCTGGCCAGGCCGGTCACGGCCTGCCGCACGATGTCTTCGGCGCTGGCCTTGGGCGCATCCTTGGCCGCATCGTCGGCGGCGCGTGCCGGCTGGGCGAACGCGAACGCGCAAACCACGCTGGCGCACAGGGCCAGCCATCCATTCTTGAACATCGCAAACCTCTCTGGCTTCCGTTCGGGTACGGAATGATCGGGGATGGCGGATTCTCGCACAGGCGGCTTGAACGCTTTGTCGGACACGTCCTAACCGCGAGGATGATGCTGCGCATGCAGCCGCTTGAGTCCTTCCTTGGCCACCAGCGTATAGATCTGGGTGGTGCTGAGCGCGCTGTGGCCCAGCAGCATCTGCAGGGCGCGCAGGTCGGCACCGTGGTTGAGCAGGTGGGTGGCAAACGAATGCCGCAGCACGTGCGGCGAGATGCGCTTGGCCACGATGCCGACCCGCAGCGCGTAGCGCTTGACCAGGGTCCAGAACATCTGCCGGGTCATGCCCTCGCCGCGCTTGCTTAAGAAAAGCGCCGCCGGCTGGCGGCCCTTGGCCAGGACGGGGCGCGCCGTGGCGAGATAGGCCTCGATCCGTTCCAGCGCCAGCTCGCCCACCGGCACCAGCCGGTCCTTGCCGCCCTTGCCGGTGACGCGCAGCACGCCCTGGCGCAGATTGAGCGAGGCCAGCGGCAGCTCGACCAGCTCGGACACGCGCAGGCCCGACGCGTACATCAGCTCCAGCATCGCGCGGTCGCGCAGACCCAGGGTGGTTTCCAGGTCCGGCGCCTGCAGCAAGCTCTCGATCTCCCGCTCGGCCAGCGCCTTGGGCAGGCTGCGCGGCGTGCGCGGACGCTCGATCAGCAGGGTCGGATCCTCGAAACCCGGCTCGTTGCGCGCGACGAAGCCGTAGTAGCGCCGGAACGAGGACTGCCGCCGCGCCATCGAACGCACGGCTACCGGCTGCGCGCCGTGATACTCGGACAGGTGCTGCCGCCGCGCCTGGCTCAAGCCCAGCCCGCGGCCGGCCAGCCAGCGGGCCAGGCCTTCGAGGTCGCGGCGATAGGCCTCGAGCGTGCGATCGGACAGGCCGTCCTCCGACCACACCCGCTCGAGGAAGGCGGCGATGCTGCGCTGGTCGGCTTCGGCGATACTTGCGGCTTTCTCTGACATGCGCGAGATGCTGGGCATAGCGCGCGCCGGACGCAAGCCGACGAATGAACCCGAGCATCCCCAACGCCGCCCTCGTACCCGCCACCTTGCCGCGCCGCCTGCTGGCGCTGTTCTACGACCTGTGGGCGGTGATCGCGATCGTCGCCACCGTCGGCTACATCTGCCAGCGCGCCACCGGCGGCCAGCTGATCGCCACCGCGGGCCACGTGGAAACCGTGTGGTGGTACCAGCCGCTGCAGGGCCTGGTGCTGTCGGCGTACTTCATCGCCTCGTGGCTGCGCGGCGGACAGACCTTGGGCATGCGGCCGTGGCGGCTGCGCCTGGTGCGCAGCGACGGCGGACCGGTGCGTTTCGCGCAGGCGGCGATCCGCCTGCTCGCCGGCGCGGCGCCGCTGCTGCTGCTGGAACTGGCCCGCGTACTCGGCACGGCGGCATCGCTGTGGGCCGTGCTGGTCGCGTGGACGATCTGGTTCGCCTGGGCGCTGACCAATCCGCGCCGCCGCACGCTGCACGACGTGATCGCCGGCACCGAGCTGATCCGCATCGCCTGACGCAAGAAATCGCGGACGGATTCACTCGCTTGTCAGCCGGGCCAGCGCCACACTAAGCCGATGCCCACCCACTTCGCGCCCGCGCCGCGCAGCGACGCCGACCTGCTCGCCGCCAATCGCAGCTTCTACGAGCCGCTGTGGGCCGAAGCCCGGCTGGTGCCGCCGGAACGCTTCAATACCTGGCCGCTCGTGCGCGAACTGGCCGCGCTGTCGACGCGCCGCCTGGAAATCGCCCCGGGCCTGCGCCCGCGCCTGCCGCTGCAGGACACCTGCTTCGTCGACCTGAGCACCGAGGCGCTGCGCAAGCTGCGCCGCCAGGGCGCCAGCGCCGTGCATGGCACCATCGGCGCCCTGCCCTATGCGGACGCGCAGTTCGACCTGGTCTGCGCCTTCGACATCCTGGAACACGTGGCGGACGACCACGGCGCCCTGGGCGAACTCGCCCGCGTGGCCGCGCCCGGCGCGACGCTGCTGCTGTCGGTGCCGCTGCATATCGCGGCATGGACGCCGTTCGACGAATTCGTCGGCCACTGCCGCCGCTACGAACCGGAACACATCACCGCGCTGCTCGCACGGCACGGCTTCCGCATCGAGCAGAGCGCGATCTACGGCATGCAGCCGAAATCCTCGCGCCTGCTCGAGATCGGCCAGTGGTATCTCACGCACAAACGCGAACGCGCGATGTGGTGGTACAACCGCGTATTCATGCCGATCGCCGTACGCATGCAGAAGCCGCTGCAATGGCGCGCGGGCCTGGGCGATACCGCCGGCGTCGACGAAATCCTGCTGGTCTGCCGCAAAACGTAGGTTGGGGTGAGCCGCAGGCGAACCCCAACATCGCCCCCTATTCGCACCGCAACGTTGGGGTTCGCCTGCGGCTCACCCCAACCTACGCCAAGCGACTGATTACATTTGCATAACATTCTTGCGGCATCGCAACACGGAACGGCGATAACGGATAGAATGAGATCTTTCCGCCCGCGTCTTCCCCAAGCCATGCTCTATCAGATCCACGAATGGCAGCGCGCCTTCCTCGGCCCGCTCAGTCACTACGCCGATGCCAGCGCGAAGATGCTGAGCGATCCGTCCAGCCCGTTCGCCCAGGTGCCAGGCGCGCAGCGCATGGCCGCCGGCTACGAGCTGCTGCATCGCCTGGGCAAGGAGTACGAGAAGCCGGCTTTCGACATCCATCAGATCCAATCGCACGGGCAGGACATCGCCATCGTCGAGCGCACCGTGCTGGCCAAGCCGTTCTGCGAACTGAAGCGCTTCAAGCGCTACAGCGACGACCAGGACACCATCGAGCGCCTCAAGAACGAGCCGTCGGTACTGGTGGTGGCGCCGCTGTCCGGCCACCACGCCACCCTGCTGCGCGACACCGTGCGCACCCTGCTGCGCGACCACAAGGTGTACATCACCGACTGGGTCGATGCGCGCATGGTGCCGAAGGAACAGGGCACGTTCCATCTGGACGACTATGTCGAATACGTGCAGGAATTCATCCGCCATATCGGTGCGCATCGCCTGCATGTGATCTCGGTGTGCCAGCCGACCGTGCCGGTGCTCGCCGCGGTGTCGCTGATGGCCGCGCGCGGCGAGACCACTCCGCTCAGCCTGACCATGATGGGCGGCCCGATTGAGCCGCGCAGCAATCCCACCGGCGTCAACAGCCTTGCCACCACGCAGCCGCTGAGCTGGTTCAAGGGCAACCTGATCCACACCGTGCCGCCGAACTATCCCGGCCATGGCCGCGAGGTCTACCCCGGCTTCCTGCAGCACGCCGGCTTCGTGGCGATGAACCCCAGCCGCCATCTGAACTCGCACTGGGATTTCTATCTCGACCTGCTGCGCGGCGACCTGGACGACGCCCAGGCGCACCGCAAGTTCTACGACGAATACAACGCCGTGCTGGACATGCCGGCGGAGTACTACCTCGACACCATCCACACCGTGTTCCAGCAGTTCCTGCTGCCGCGCGGCCTGTGGGACGTGCGCGGCGAGCGCGTGACGCCCGCCGCCATTACCAAGAGCGCGCTGCTCACGGTGGAAGGCGAACTGGACGACATCTCCGGCCTGGGCCAGACCGAGGCGGCGCACACGCTGTGCAGCGGCATCCCCACCGACCGCCGCGCGCACAAGGTAATCGAAGGCGCCGGCCACTACGGCATCTTCAGCGGCCGTCGCTGGCGCGAGGTGGTGTATCCGCAGGTGCGAGATTTCATCAAGCGCTTCGACCGGCCCGCGGGCTGACCGACGACGTAGGTTGGGGTGAGCGCCAGCGAACCCCAACAGCCGCTCCCGAATGCACCGACGTTGGGGTTCGCTGGCGCTCACCCCAACCTACGCCGGTCACTTCCTGGCGGTGAAGAACGCCTCGAACGCGTCCACCACGCGCTCGAGGCCGTCGTCGTCCACGTCCAGGTGCGTGACCAGGCGCAAGGTCGGCAGATAGCCGATGCTGATGCGCACCTGCGCCTCGCGCAGATGCGCATCCAGTTCGCGCAGGCGCGCGGCCGGCACGTCGACGAACACCATGTTGGTGTGATGGCCCAGCAGCTTCACGCCGGGCAGATGGCCCAGCCGCGTCGCCAGCGTGGCCGCGCGTGCGTGGTCTTCGGCAAGGCGCGCGACATGATGATCCAGCGCATGGATGGCCGCCGCGGCGAGCATGCCCGCCTGCCGCCAACCGCCGCCGGCGACCTTGCGCCAGCGCCGCGCTTTCTCGACCAGCGCGCCCGGGCCGAGCAGCACCGAACCGACCGGCGCGCCCAGGCCTTTCGACAGGCAGACCGACACCGTATCGAACAAGCCGGCGATCTCGCGCGCATGCACGCCGCTCGCCACGGCGGCGTTGAACAGCCGCGCACCGTCGAGATGAAAACCCAGCCCGCGTTCGCGCGCGAACTTCTGCGCCGCGTGCAGATAGTCGAGCGGCAAGGCGCGCCCGTGCCAGGTGTTCTCCAAGGCCAGCAAGCGGGTGCGCGCGAAATGCGGATCGACCGGCTTGATCGCCGCCGCCAGCTTGTCCAGCGGCAGCGTGCCGTCGGCGTCGTGCGGGATCGGCTGCGGCTGGATCGAACCCAGCACCGCCGCACCGCCGCCCTCGAACTTGTAGGTATGCGCGTCGGCGCCGACCAGGTATTCGTCGCCGCGTTCGCAGTGCGCCATCAACGCCAGCAGGTTGGACTGCGTGCCGGTCGGCACGAACAGGCCCGCCTCGAAGCCCAGTTCGTCCGCCAGCTTCGCCTGCAGGGCATTGACCGTGGGGTCCTCGCCGTAGACGTCGTCACCGACCTCGGCCAGCAGCATGGCCTCGCGCATGGCGCGGGTGGGCTTGGTCACGGTATCGCTGCGCAGGTCGACCCAGTCCACGGCATGGCTCCTCGATGGCGGAGGCCAAGCTTGGCGATTGCTGCTGCAATCCTCAAGCTGCGGGTGGACCGGTACGCATCACCCTTGCGCTCCGCCCGAACCCTCACCCCTGCCCCTCTCCCGCTGGGAGAGGGGATCACCTCACCGTTCCAAGCTGGAGCCCTTCTCCCTTCGGGAGCACGCGGGGAGGGCACATGGATGTGCCCTTCTTTGAGGAGCGAGGAAGGTGGCGGCAGCCGGATGAGGGTTCGGGCGGAGCGGCACACATCGCCCTTGCGCTCCGCCCGAACCCTCACTCCAACCCCTCTTTCTCACGGGGACTACCTTCGGGTCGCCGGAGGGAGAGGGGCTCTACGTCACTCGCCCATCAGATAAGGCACCACTTCCGCCAGCGCCTCGCGCAGCAGCTGCGTATCCAGCTTGGGATCCCTCGCGGCACGCACCGCCAGCCCCTCGATCAGCAGCATCATGGCCAGCGAGCGGCGCTCGCTGATCGTGGTGGACATGCCGATGCCGCCCTGCTCGGCCGGCTGCTCCAGCCATTGGCGAAACTCCGCGCAGGCCAGCTCGTCCGCGTGATGGATCGCCTTGCCCACCTGCTTGTCGCGGGTGGCTTCGGCGCTGGTCTCCAGAAACAGCGCGGCATTCATGATGCGCATGTCCGGCCGCGGGCGGCTCCACTCGACGAAACATTCCATCAGCGCCTCGACCGGATCGGTCGAGGCGCTGAGCGCGCGGATGTCTTCCAGCTCCATCTCGCTCTGGCGCTCGATGATGGCCAGCACGATCGAGCTCTTATTGGGAAAGTAGCGATAGATCAGGCCCGCGCTCATCGCCGCCGCCTCGGCGATATTGGCCATGCTGGCGGCGTGGAAGCCGTACTTGACGAAACAGTGCTGGGCCGCGACCAGGATGCGCTCGCGCTGCTCGCGGGCGCGCGGGCTCAGGGATGCTTCGTCGATTTTCTCGTCACGGGTCATGAGCTGTCGGGATCAAGGGCTGCGTTCGTTCCAGCCGCCTCCGAGCACTTTATACAAAGTGACCCGATTGGTCTGCTCGGCCAGTCGCGTCGCAATAAGCTGCTGCTGCGCGGCGTACAGCGCGCGCTGCGCGTCCAGCGCCACCAGGTAGCTGTCCTTGCCGGCCTTGTAGCGCGCACGCGAGAGTTCGTCCGCGCGCGCTGCCGCGCCGACCAGGGCCTCCTGCGCCTGGCGCTGCCCGGCCAGGGTGCCGGTGAGTGCCAGTGCATCGGCCACTTCGCGGAAGCCGGCCTGGATCGCCTGCTCGTACTGCGCCAGCGCGATCTGCTGGTCGGCCTTGGCGCCGGCCAGCTGCGCGCGCAGGCGGCCGCCCTGGAAGATCGGCAGGCTGATCTGCGGTGCGAAACTCCACACGCGCGTGCCGCTGTCGAACAGGTTGTTGAGCTGCCCGCTGGCCGAGCCCACGCTGCCGGTGAGCAGGATGGACGGGAAGAACGCCGCGCGCGCCGCCCCGATATCGGCATTGGCCGCGCGCAGCAGATGTTCGGACTGCAGGATGTCCGGACGGCGCAGCAGCACCTCGGACGGCAGCTCCGCCGGCAGCGCGCCGAGCATGCTGGCGTCGTCGCCCAGGCCCGACGGCAGCAGCGCCTCGTCCAGCGCACCGCCCGCCAGCAGGCGCAGTGCGTTGACGTCCTGCGCGACCTGGCCGGTGTAGCGCGCCATGTCGGCGCGGGCGGATTCGACCGTGGTCTGCGCCTGGCTGACGTCCAGGCTCGATGCCGCACCGAGCGCGTGACGTTGTTCAGTCAATTTGAATGAAGCCTCCTGCGTCTCGCGCGTGGCCTGCGCCACCTTCAGCGATTCGCGGTCGGCCGCCAGGGTCAGCCAGGCATTGGCCACCTCGGCGATCAGGCTCAGCTGCGCGCTGCGGCTGGCTTCGCCTTGGGCCAGGTAACGCTCCAGCGCGCCGGTGCTCAGCGAATTCACACGACCGAACAGATCCAGCTCGAAGGCCGTGGTGCCCAGCTCCGCGCGGTACTGCTGCCCCGCCTGCCCCGCCTGCCCCGGCGGCTGGCCACTGCCGCCGGCGCGCTGCAGCGAGGCGGTGGCGGCGATCGAGGGCAGGCGATCGGCGCGCTGGATGCGGTACTGCGCGCGCGCCTTCTCCACGTTGAGCACGGCGACCCGCAGGTCGCGGTTGTTGCGCAGCGACTGCTCGATCAGCGTGGCCAGGCGCGGGTCGACATAGAACTGGCGCCAGCCGATGTCGGCTGCGCGCCCTTGCGTGGCACCCGTCGCCGCTGCGTCCGCGTGCTCGGGCAGCGGCCACGCCGCCGGCACATCCGGCTGCGCGGCCGGCAGCTTCGGCGCCAGGCTCACGCAGCCGCCCAGGGCCAGAGCCGCTGCACAAATCAAAAGGAAAGACTTATTCATGCGAGCTGTCTCCGGCGACGGCCGCGCCGCTCACGGCGATGCGCTTCCTGCGCCCGAACGCGCGCTGCACCACCACGAAGAACAGCGGTACGAAGAACAGCCCCAGCGCCGTGCCGGCGACCATGCCGCCGAGCACGCCGGTACCGATCGCGCGCTGCGCACCGGAACCCGCGCCATTGGCCAGCGCCAGCGGCAGCACGCCCAGGCCGAAGGCCAGCGAGGTCATCAGGATCGGACGCAGGCGCATGCGCACCGCCAGCAAGGTGGCGTCGAGCAGGGCCATGCCCTTCTCCAGGTTCTCCTTGGCGAACTCCACGATCAGGATGGCGTTCTTGCTCGACAGGCCGACCGTGGTGAGCATCGCCACCTGGAAGTAGACATCGCGATCCAGCCCACGGAAGGTCGCCGCCAGCACCGTGCCGAGAATGCCCAGCGGCGCCACCAGCAGCACCGCGGTGGGAATCGCCCAGCTCTCGTACAACGCCGCCAGGCACAGGAACACCACCAGTACCGACAGCGTGTACAGCATCGGCGCCTGCGCACCGGCCTCGCGCTCCTGGTAGGACTGCCCGGTCCATTCCAGGCCGACGCCGCGCGGCAGCTTCGCCACCAGCTTCTCGACTTCGGCCATGGCGTCGCCCGAGCTCACGCCCGGCGCGGCCTCGCCATTGATCTGCATCGCCGACACGCCGTTGTAGCGCTCCAGGCGCGGCGAACCGAAATCCCAGCGCGTGCTGGCGAAGGCGCGGAACGGCACCATCGCACCGGCAGCGTTGCGCACCGACCACTTCTCGAAATCCTCCGGCGCCATGCGGAACGGCGCATCGGCCTGCACGAACACGCGCTTGACGCGACCGCGATCCATGAAGTCATCGATGTACTGGCCGCCCCAGGCCATGCTCAGCGTGTCGTTGAGGTCGCCGATCGACAGCCCCTGCGCCGCGGCCTTCTGGTAATCGACATCGATACGGAACTGCGGCGTGTCGTCCTGGCCGTTGGCGCGCACGTTGGCCAGCAGCTTGCTCTGCGCGGCTTCCTGCAGGAACTGGTTGCGCGCCGCCACCAGGGCTTCATGGCCGAGGCCATTGTTGTCTTTCAGATAGAAGTCGAAGCCGGCGGAGTTGCCCAGCTCCGGCACCGCCGGCGGCGCGAAGGCGAAGGCCATCGCATCCTTGTACTGGCTGAAGGCGCCCATGGCATTGCCGGCCACCGCATCCAGGCTCATGTCCTTGCCGTGGCGCTCGCTCCAGTCCTTCAGCTGCACGAAGGCCATGCCGGCGTTCTGGCCGTTGCCGGCGAAGCTGAAGCCGAGCACCGAGAACACCGAATCCACCGCCGGGTCGGCCATGAAGTGCTGTTCGATGCGGCCCATCACGCGGGCAGTGCGCTCGGTGGTCGCGCCCACCGGCGTCTGCACCATGGTGAACAGGAAGCCCTGGTCTTCCATCGGCAGGAACGAGGTGGGCAGGCGCAGGAACACCACCACCATCGCCGCGCTCATCGCCACGAACACCAGCAGGAAGCGCCGGCCGCGCGCGATGATCGCGCCCACCGCGCCCTGGTATTTGCGCGTGCCCTGGTCGAAGCGGCGGTTGAACCAGCCGAAGAAGCCGCGATCCGAAGCATGCTGGCCCTTGGCGATCGGCTTGAGCAAGGTGGCGCACAGCGCCGGCGTCAGCACGATCGCCACCAGTACCGACAGCGCCATCGACGACACGATGGTCACCGAGAACTGCCGGTAGATCACGCCGGTGGAGCCGCTCAGGAAGGCCATCGGTACGAACACCGCCGACAGCACCAGGGCGATGCCGACCAGCGCGCCGGTGATCTGCGACATCGACTTGCGCGTGGCTTCCAGCGGCGAGAGGCCTTCCTCGCTCATCACGCGCTCGACGTTCTCCACCACCACGATGGCGTCGTCGACCAGCAGGCCGATCGCCAGCACCATGGCGAACATGGTGAGCATGTTGATCGAGTACCCCATCGCAGCCAGCACGCCGAAGGTGCCCAGCAGCACTACCGGCACCGCAATGGTCGGGATCAGGGTGGCGCGGAAGTTCTGCAGGAACAGATACATCACCAGGAACACCAGCACGATCGCTTCGAGCAGGGTCGTGATCACGCCCTCGATCGACACCCGCACGAAGGGCGTGGTGTCGAAGGCGATCACCGACTTCACGCCGCGCGGGAAAGTCGGCTCCATCTGCTGCAGCGCGGCCTTCACGCGTTCGGCCGTGGCCAGTGCGTTGGCGCCGGAGGTGAGCGAGATGGCGATGCCGGTGGCCGACTTGCCGTTGTACTTGCTGGCCGAGCCGTAGTCCTGCAGGCCCAGCTCGACGCGGGCGACCTCGCCCAGGGTCAGCACGGAGCCATCGGTGTTGCTGCGGATCACGATCTGGCGGAACTGCTCCGGCGTCTGCAGGCGCTGCTGCGCGATCACCGAGGCATTGATCTGCTGGCCCTTCACCGCGGGATTGCCGCCGATCTGGCCGACCGCCACCTGCTGGTTCTGCGCACGCAGCGCGGCCACCACTTCGGGCGGCGTCAGCTTGTACGTGTCGAGCTTGTTCGGATCCAGCCAGATGCGCATGGCGTACTTGGAACCGAACACTTCGATATTGCCCACGCCGGCCACGCGGCTGAGCGGGTCCACCAGGTGGGCGGTGACGTAGTCGGAGATATCCTCGCCGTCCAGGCGGCCGTCCTGGGACACGAAGCCGACCACCATCAGGAAGCCGGAACTCGACTTGACCACGTTGATGCCCTGCTGCTGCACGATCTGCGGCAACAGCGGCGTGGCCAGCTGCAGCTTGTTCTGCACCTGCACCTGGGCGATGTCGGGATTGGTGCCGTTCTCGAAGGTCAGCGTCACCTGCACCGAGCCGTCGGAATCGCTGGTGGCGGACATGTACAGCAGGCCGTCCAGGCCCTTCATGTTCTGCTCGATGATCTGCGTCACCGAGTCTTCCGCCGCCTGCGCCGAGGCGCCGGGGTAGTTGGCGTTGATCGTCACCTGCGGCGGCGCGATCACCGGATACTGCGACACCGGCAGGCGCAGCAGCGACAGCGCGCCGGCCAGCATCACGATGATGGCGATCACCCAGGCGAAGATGGGGCGATCGATAAAGAAACGTGCCATGGGTCGGTGTCCTCAGTGCGCCGCGGACACATGTCCGGCAGCCGCGGCGGCCGGTGCGCCGGCTTCGCTGGCGTGCACCGGCATGCCGGGCTGGATCGTCTGCAGGCCTTCGACGATGACCTGGTCGCCGGCCGCGAGGCCGCCCTCGACCAGCCACTGGTCGCCGACGGTGCGGCCGACCTGCACTTCGCGCAGCGCCGCCTTGCCGTCCTTGTCCACCACCATCGCGGTGGCGCCGCCCTTGGGATCGCGCGAGATGCCTGCCTGCGGCACCAGGATGCCGCGCGGATTGCTGCCCTTGTCGAGCACGGCGCGCACATACATGCCGGGCAGCAGCACGCCTTCCGGATTGGGCACGATCACGCGCAGCGCGAAGCTGCCGGTGCTGGGATCGACGCTGACGTCGGCGAACTGCAGCTTGCCGTCGTGCGCATAGGTGCTGCCGTCTTCCAGCAAAATCTTCACCGGCGTGCCGCCGGCTTCCTTCAGCGAGCCGGCGGCGATGCGCTTGCGCAGGTCCAGCAGCTCGCCGCTGGACTGGGTGACGTCGACAAAGACCGGATCCATCTGCTGCACGCGCGCCATCGGCTCGGCCTGGTTGGCGGTGACCAGCGCACCCGGCGTCACCGCGGACTTGCCGATGCGTCCGGTGATCGGCGACACGATGCGCGCGAAGGCCAGGTTCACGCCGGTGCTTTCCACCTGCGCCTGCCCCGCGGCGACGTCGGCCTCGGCCTGGCGCCATGTTGCGGTAGCGGTTTCATCGTCCTGCTTGCTCACCGCGTCGATGCGTGCCAGTTCACTCGTGCGCTTGGCATTGAGCTGGGCCGAATACAGCGCGGCCTTCGCTTTCGCCAACGCCGCCTTGGCATTGTTGTTGTCCGCGCGATACACCGCGTCGTCGAGCTGGTACAGCGGCTGCCCCGCCTTCACCAGCGCGCCTTCTTCGAACAGGCGCTGCTTGACGATGCCGTTCACCTGCGGCCGCACTTCGGCGATCTGGAAGGCACTGGTGCGCCCCGGCAATTCGCGCGTCACGGTGACCGCCTGCGGCTTGAGCGTCACTACCGTCACTTCGGCGGGGCCGCCCTGCTGGGGAGCGGCCTGCTGGCCCTTGCAGGCGACCAGGGCCAGGACAGAGGCGGCCAGGGCCGTCAGGGCCAGGCCGCGCAAGAAAATACGCTTTGAGTACATGAGAAGACCTCGGTCGCCGTCGCATGGGGAGGCGACAGATCAAGAGTGAACGATCATTCTCATTATTGAACCGAAATTGCCGAGCAGTCAATGAGACTGACGGCAGGGGGGTAAATTGGCCATGAGACGGGCCGTTCCGGCCGCACGGCTTGCCTCAGGGTGCATCGGCACGGCGCAGGATGCGTGTCCTCGCTTGCGCAATGGGCGCGTCAGGCGTCCCCGGCGGTGGCCGGCAAGTTCATGCGATGAAGGCGGCCGGTCGCGCACGCGCCGGCGCCATGGATCAGGCCTTCAACAGCGCCTGGTAGTCGGGACTCAGCTCCGCCAGCACGACCAGCGCAGCCGCGCCCAGCGCCACGCAATCAGGGCCGGCCGTGCCCAGCCGCAGGCGTTCGTGGCCGCGGTCCGCCCGCGCGCTTACCGAGGGATGGAGCGGAAACGCCGCGTCGATCAATCGGCGCAGAATGTCGTCGAACAGGGTGCCCCCCACCAGCACCGTCTCCGGATCGAGCAGGGATTCGAGCACGTTCACCGCATGGCGCAGCGCCGGCACCGCTTCGGCCAGCCAGCGCTCGATGCCGGCGGCGTGGCGCGGGTCGGCGATATCCACGTCGATCAGGTTCTGGTCGACACCGATGCCGAGATGCTCCAGCAGCGAAGCGCCGGAGACGTAGCGCTCCAGGCAGCCGCGCTTGCCGCAATAGCAGGGCTTGCCGTCGGGCACGGCGATGACGTGGCCGATTTCGCCGGCATTGCGCCAGTGGCCGGAGTACAGCCGGTTGTCGAGATAGAAACCCGCGCCCAGGCCGTGCCCGAAGAACAGATAGGCGAAATCCCGCAGGCCCCCGGCGACGCCGTACAGGCGCTCGCCCATCGCCGCCGCGGTAGCGTCGTTCTCCAGCAGCACTGGCAGCCGGGTCAGTTCGCGCAGGCGCGCGAGGCTGGCCGCGTCGTCCCAGCCCGGCATGCTGGTGGGGCCGACTGCGCTCATGCCTTCCACGCCGAACGGGCCGGGCAAGGCGATGCCGATGCCGAGCAGGCGGTCCGGGGGCAGGTTGGCGCGGAAGGTTTCGACGGTGCCGGCCAGCAGCGGCAGTGCGTCGGCGAAGCTGGGGTAGCTCACCGCGTGCACGCGGCGGCCGCGGGTGCTGCCTTTCAGATCCAGCAGCACCGCCAGCACCTGGTGCTGCTCCACATGGAAACCGACCGAGAAACCGCCGTCCGGATTGATCGACAGCGGAATCGGCGGCTGCCCGCGCGCGGTCTTTTCCGGCGCGTGGGTGGTGAGCATCGACTCGGCAATCAGCTCGGCCACGATGTTGGAAATGGTCTGCGCCGTGAGCGAGGTCAGCCGGGTGAGGTCCGCCCGGGTCAGCCGTCCTGCCTGCCGGATCGCCTCCAGCACCACCCGGCGGTTATGCAGGCGCGCGTGCTCGAGGTTGGTGCCCGTGGTGGGCCGGTTGGACCGGGACGAAGTGTGCATCGCTGACTGGGGCTTGTTCCGTGCGGGGTTCGGGCGCCTGGGCATTTTACGGGCGGTTCGAAGCGGAACGGCCCGGCCTGGCGCGATTCCGGAGCCAGACTACACCCGTCGCAATTAATTTCTTCAACTTGAATTAATAGAAGTCCTGTGTTCTGCTTGCCCTGGCCCAACCTGCCAGCGGGCTATTCCAGCCAGTCGTTTGCTGTACCCGGAGCCTCCCGAGCACATGCAAGACCCGACCTCGCCCCTTCCCGACGCGCCCCGGCTCAAGCCCTTGCTGGGCCTGCCCGCCGCCATCGCGCTCAACATGAGCCAGATGTGCGGCGCCGGCCCGTTTATCACCATCCCGGCGATGGTGGCGGTGATGGGCGGCCCGCAGGCCTGCCTGGGCTGGCTGCTCGGCGCCCTGCTCGCCCTGTGCGACGGCCTGGTATGGGCCGAACTGGGCGCCGCCCTGCCCGGTTCGGGCGGCACCTACGTCTATCTGCGCGAGGCCTTCGGCAAGCGCACCGGCACCCTGCTGCCGTTCCTGTTCGTATGGACGGCGATGCTGTTCATCCCGATGACCATGGCCACCGGCGTGATCGGCTTCGTGCAGTACACGGGCTGGCTGTGGCCGGGCATGACGTCGATGCAGGGGCATCTGCTGGGGCTGGCGCTGATCTGGCTGACCATCGCGGCGCTGTGGCGCGGCACGGGCTCGATCGGCCGGCTGGGCATCGTGCTGTGGGCGATCATGCTGGCCAGCATCGGCTGCCTGATCGTCGCCTCGCTCACTCACTTCGATGCTGCACGCGCGTTCACCCTGCCGCCCGGCGCCTTCGACCTCGGCGGCGTCGCGTTCTGGCTGGGCCTTGCCGGCAGCCTGACCATCGGCACCTACGACTATCTCGGCTACAACACCACCGCCTATATCGCCGCGGAACTGAAGAACCCGGGCCACATCCTGCCCGCGTCGATCGTCTATTCGATCCTCGGCATGTTCGTCGTGTACTTCACCATGCAGGTCGGCATGCTCGGCGTGGTCGACTGGCATCGCATGCTGGACACCGGCTCGCCGGCCTATAACTCGATCGCCTCGGTGGTGCTGGCTGAGACCTGGGGCACCACGGCGGCGCGCATCGTCACCGTGCTGATCCTGGTCACCTGCGCCGCCTCGGTGTTCGCCGGCGTGCTCGGCGGCTCGCGCGTGCCGTACGAAGCGGCACGCGACGGGGTCTTCTTCCGCGCCTTTGCCGGACTGCATCCGCGACTGGGCTTTCCGACCTGGGGCCTGCTGGCGATGGGCGTGCTGACCTCGCTCGGCTTTGCCGTCGGACGCGCGACCTCGCTGACCACACTGATCCAGCTGCTCACCACGGTGATGATCCTGGTGCAGTCGATCGCGCAGATCGCCGCGCTGTTCGCACTGCGTCGCCGGCGTCCCGGAATGCGGCGTCCTTACCGCATGTGGCTGTATCCGATTCCCGCGCTGATCGCGCTGGCAGGCTGGAGCTACATCTACGTTTCCGCCAACGCCAACGCGCCGGGCGCATATCCGATCCAGTGGTCGCTTGCCTGGCTGCTGCTGGGTTCGATCGCGCACCGGCTGTGGTCGCGCATGCACGGCCTGCGCACGGAGCATGCATGAATCACCGCGCCTCCCTCCCGCCCGCGCGCACGCTGCTGGCCATCGACGTCGGCGGCACCAAGACGCAGGCGGCCAGCTACGATCCGGCCTCGGGCGCGCTGCGCCGCTGCCGCCTGGAAACGCATGCGCCGAACCAGCGCGGCGCCGCGGCCTTGCATCGCCTTATCGATGGCGTGAAGCGCGGACTCGCGCTCGATAACGACACGCCGCCGCTGGGCATCGCCGCAGTCTTCCCCGGCGTCATGCGCGGCCAGCACCTGCTGCTGGCCCCGAACACGCCGGGTCTCGAAGGCCTGAACCTGTTCGAGGAACTGGCCGCGGCCTTCGCCTCGACCGGCATCACCCTCGACAACGACGTCAAAGCCGGCGCTCTCGCCGAACACGCCTGGGGTGCGCTGCGCGGCAGCGATCCGAGCCTCTATCTCAATGTCGGCACCGGGCTGGCAGCAGCCGCGATGATCGGCGGGGAGGTCTACCGCGGCCGCAATGGCGCAGCGCTGGAGATCGGCTACCAGCTCACTCCCGCCGATAGCACGCAGACACCCGAGCACTGGCGCGGCTGGCGCGATGGCGTGGCGCCGATGGAAAGCGCGTTCTCCGGCGCCTCGCTCGATGCGCTCGCGCGCCAGGCGCTCGGCGAAGACCGCCGCGCGGAAGACCTGTTCGCCAGCGAGGATCCGAAGATTCGCCACGAGCTGAAGCGCCGTGTGCATGCGCTGGCCGCGCAGTTGGTGAACCTGGCCATCGCGCTGGATGTGGAATGCATCGCCATCGGCGGCGGCATCAACCGGCAGTTCGCACTGTTCGAAGCGACGCTGTCCGGCCTGATGGATCGCCTGGTGCCGTTCCCGCCCATGCTCGTCCGCGCGCACTTCGCCGACGAGGCGCCGCTGTGGGGCGCGCTGGAACTCGCGCGCCGCGCAGCCGGCCTGCCGGCGCTGCCCGCAACGCTGTTCGATGACGCCACCGCTGGCACGACGGAGCCCGCCGGCACGCAGCAACCCACCATGCCAAATCCGCCATAAGCCCGAAGCGACCACGCGCACCGGGGGGAGCCGCGCGCGCCGCCATCGTCCGCCACCGCACACGCACGACCGTTGGGGAGAACCTGTCATGCCGTACCGGATGTCTGTTTTGACGGTGGCCATCGCCGCCAGCCTGCTCTGCCTCGCCCTGCCTGCCAGCGCGCAGGACAACACGGGCGCCGCCGCGTCCCGGCAAACGCCTGCCGACCAGAAGAACGTCAAGGACCTGGCCGGCGTCACCGTCACCGGTATCCGCGCCAGCATGGCCAGGTCGCTGGACACCAAACGCGATGCCGATGCCATCGTCGATGCAATCACCGCCGAGGACATCGGCAAGTTCCCCAGCACCAACGTGGCCGAGGCGATGGCGCAGATTCCCGGCGTCACCATCGACCGCCGCTTCGGCCAGGGCGAGCGCGTCAGCATCGACGGCACCGACCCCAGCCTCAACCTCACCTTCCTCGACGGCCACCCGGTGGCGCAGACGCCGTGGCTGGTCGGCGAACAGCCCAACCGCGGCTTCGACTACACCCTGCTGGCGCCGGAAGTGCTCGGCCGCCTGGAGATCTACAAGTCGCCGGAAGCGCGCCTGCCCGAGGGCAGCATCGGCGGCACCGTGGTCATGCATACGCGCGAGCCGCTGGACCTCAAGGCGAACACGGTCACCGGCACGCTCGGCTACAACTACGGCGACCAGGCCGACAAAGGCCGCCCGAACGCCTCGGTGCTGTACAGCTGGAAGAACCCGTCGTCGACCTTCGGCGCACTGGTCTCGCTCTCGCACTACGAAGAGCAGACCGATCGCCAGGGCACCGAGATCTTCAACTACGAATCGATGAGCGACGCCGCGCAGGTCAGCCCCTATGTGGCGGACCTGCTCGCCAACGGCAAGGTCCAGGGCAGCGACCTGATGCCCGATTCGCTCAACGCCGCCTGGTTCCAGCAGCACCGCAAGCGCGACACCGTCACCGCCACCGTGCAGTACAAGCCGACCGATCGCCTGGAGTTCCGCGCCAGCGCGCTGTACGTGCGCGAGAACTTCAGCAACTTCGAGCAATCGCTGTACTTCCAGGGTCCGGAACAGAACCTCGACGGCCTGCAGACCCCGGCCCAGCAAGGCGTGGTCCGCGGCGGCCACGTCTGCGGCAACGATCCGGTCAACTGTGCGCCGACCATCTACCTCGATTCCTTCGCGCGCAAATCCATCGTCACCACCAAGGGCCTGGACCTGCAGGGCAGCTATCGCGGCGACGGCTGGAATCTCAGCGGCCAGGCCGGGGCCAGCAAGGCCAGCAACACCTTGCAGGAGTACTACCTGGGCTTCCTCTACGGCGGCGCCTATGCCTGGGACATCAAGCGCGGCATCCATTTCGACGACCCGTCGGCGGCGCGCGATCCGGCCAACTGGATCGCGCCGGACGGCAGCGACAGCCTGCTGCGCAATCCGCTGTCCTCGCGCGACGTCTATGGCCAGCTGGATTTCAGCAAGGACTTCGACGGCGCAGTGAACCAGCTGCTGATCGGCGCACGCTATACGCGTCATAACGAAGGCTCGGACTACCGCTCCTACGCCCAGGGCATCACCAACGGCTCGCTGGCCGACGTCGGCAGCATCAGCTACACCGACTTCCTCAACAGCAGCGCCTTCTCCGGCTTTTCGGCCGACCAGCGCCGCCACGTGCAGACCAGCAATGGCGCGGAGCTATCCTGGATCGACCACAGCCCGATCGACTACTCCGACGTCAGCGCCGCCAACTACATCAACGGCACCTGGGGCGTGCGCCAGGAAGCCGAAGCGCTCTACGCCCAGGGCAACTTTGCCTTCGACTCGCTGCGTGGCAACTTCGGCGTGCGCTATGTGCATACCAAGATCGATGGCACGTACATCCAGGCGGTCGGCGCGCCGGTATACCCGGTCCCCGGCGATTGGCACCGCACCTCGAAGGCGACCTATAACGACTGGCTGCCAACCTTCAACCTGGCCTACGACACCCAGCACGATGTGGTGCTGCGCTTCTCCGCGGCCAAGGTGATCTCGTGGGCGCCGTACAACCAGCTGGTGCCCAACACCTTCCTCAACGACGACATCCTCAATGGCACGGGTGGCAACAGCGGTCTGCAACCGTACAAGTCCTACAACTTCAATGCCTCGGCCGAGTGGTATTTCGATACGCAGTCGGTGCTGGCGGCGTCGGTGTTCTACAAGCACGTGCTCAACTACATCGACCAGGTCGCCAAGATCGAGCGCCAGTACAACAGCTTCAACGACAGCGACCACGACAATTTCGTACAGAAATATGTCAACGGCCAGCTCGGCAATTGCGATGTCTCCGGCTTCTGCGACTACACCGTGATCCGCCCCTACAACGCCGGCGCCGGCAAGATCCGCGGCTTCACCTTGAACTACCAGCAGCCGTTCGGCAGCAGCGGCTTCGGCCTGTCGGCGAACTACACCTACACCCATGCTCGCAACAGCGCGGGCGAAGCGCTGCCGTACAGCTCGGACAATGCGGTCAACCTCAGCCCCTACTACGAGAAGGGGCCGCTGTCGGCGCGGCTGATCTACGGCTGGCGCAGCAAATACCTGGCCGGCGGCTTCATCGCCGGCGCGGCCCCGGCCACGGTCGATGCCTATACCGAGCTGGACGCCAGCTTCGGCTGGACGTTCAATCCGAACTTCTCGGTGACGCTGGACGCGATGAACCTGCTGGACGAGAAATACTTCCAGTACCAGGACACCAAGCGCGAGCCGCTCAACACCTACACCACCGGACGCCGCTACATGCTCAACGCGCATTTCAAGTTCTGAGCCGCCCATGACCATACGCACGCTCTGCTTCGGCATCCTGCTTTCCGGTTCGTGCCTGGCGTTTGCCCAGGGCAGCGAACCGTCGCTGATTCCCCGCCCCTCAACGGTGGAAGCCCGCGACGGCCAGCTGGCCATCGGCCCCGTGGCGATGCTGCACGTCGACCCAGACGACGCGCCTTCTCTCCGCGTCGCCCGGGTCCTGAAGCAAACGCTGGCGCGATATGGTGGCCCGTCCCTGGCCGTCGTCGATGGATCGGCGACGCGGGGACGGGCGGCCACGGAAAACAGCTTTATCGCGATCCGCCTGGATGCCAAGGCGGCCGTGGCCCAGCGCGAGGGCTACGTGCTCGACGTGACGGAGAGCGGCGCCACGCTTACAGCGCGCGACGAAGCCGGCCTGTTCAACGGCGCGATGAGCCTGGCCCAGCTGCTGCTGCCGACCGGCGACCGCCAGATGACCGCCCTGCCCGCTGCCCGCATCGCCGACTGGCCGCGCTTCGCCTGGCGCGGCCTGATGATCGATTCGGCGCGGCATATGCAAAGCGTGGCCGAGCTGGAAGCCATCCTCGACCAGATGGCGCTGCACAAGCTCAACGTGCTGCATTGGCATCTCAGCGATGACCAGGGCTGGCGCATCGAGATCAAGCGCTATCCGGAGCTGACCCGTATCGGTGCATGGCGCACGCCGCCGGGTATGGGCAAAGATGGCGAACCCGCGCGCTATGGCGGCTTCTATTCACAGGACGATATCCGCCATATCGTGGCCTACGCCGCCGAGCGCCATATCACCGTGGTGCCGGAGTTGGACATGCCGGGGCACGCGCAGGCCGCGGTGGCCTCGTATCCCGAATATGGCGTGACAGGGCAGCGCCCCGCCGTTTCCGCGGACTGGGGCATCAATCCCTATCTCTACAACGTCGACGAGCCCACCTTGCATTTCCTGGAGAACGTGCTCGACGAGGTGATGGCGCTGTTTCCCTCGCGCTATATCCATCTCGGCGGCGACGAAGCGATCAAGGATCAGTGGGAGGCTTCGCCGGCGATACGCGAGCGCATGAAGGCGCTGGGCCTGAACAACCCGGAGCAGTTGCAGGGCTGGCTGATGAGCCGCCTTGGCCGCTACCTGGATCAGCATGGTCGGCGCCTGATCGGCTGGGACGAGATTCTTGAAGGCGGCGTGCCGGGCGATGCGGCGGTGATGTCGTGGCGCGGCACCAAGGGTATCGCCAAGGCGACGGCTGCGGGACACGACGTGGTTGTCGCGCCGGATCCCTACCTGTACTTCGATTACGTGCAGAGCGCGCGCGCCGACGAAACCGCCGGGCGCCTGCCGGTGCAGACGCTCAAGAGCGTGTACACCTTCCATATCGTTCCGCCTGGCCTGCCGGCCAGCCAGGCCGCGCGCGTGCTTGGTGCCCAGGCCAATGTGTGGAGCGAGCACATGCCCACCGCGGCGCATCTGCAGCATGCGATCTTCCCGCGCCTGGATGCGCTGGCGGAGAACGCATGGACACCCGCGGCACGGCACGACTGGCAGGACTTTCTGCGGCGCCTGCCGGAGCAGCTCGCACGCTATCGCCTGGAGAAGATCGCGTATGGCGACAGTGCGTATGCGGTGGATATCGAGGTCGATCGTGCACAAGCACTACGCGATGGCAAGGCGAAGGTGCATCTGGCCAATCAGGTCGGCAGCGGCGTGATCCGCTACACGCTGGACGGCAGCGAACCCACGACAGCGTCGATGGAATACCAGGGCGATTTCGTAGTGCCGCTGCCCACCACCATCAAAGCGACGGCCTTCTCTGACAGCTTGCAACTCACCGCCACCCGCGAACGTGCGCTCAACGACGCCACGCTGCGCCGCGCCGAAGGCAGCGAGATCACCGCCTGTCCCGCCAAGGACATCGATGAGATGCGCGCGCAGCCCGCGCCCGACGCCACCTCGCTGCAGCCAGTCTATGTGATCAACAACTTCGACAGCTGCCGCACCACCCCGGCGCTGGCCGCCGATGGCATGCGTTCGGCAGCGATCGAGCTGGCGCGCCTGCCGCGCAATGTGGCGCTGGCGCACGATGCCCATCTGATCGTGGCGCGCCAGGCCGCGACGGCGCACGGCGACCTGGAACTGCGTATGGATCGCTGCGACGGCAAGCCGTTTGCCGTACTTCCCCTGCCCGATCCGGGCACCTCGCCCGCGCATTTCGCGCTGGAGGCGCCGCTAAGCGCCGCAGGTTCGCACGCGCTATGCCTGATCATCACCGGCGCGCCGGCAGCCCCCTACTACGGCATAGGCAGCGTGCAGCTGGACAAGGCCGCGGCCAAGAGCGGCGGCCAGCCATGAGCTCGCGCCTGGCCTCGGTCGACGCCCTGCGCGGCTGCATGGTCGCCGCCATGCTGCTGGTCAACGATCCCGGCGACGAAAGCCATGTCTATGCGCCGCTGGCCCACGCGGCATGGCATGGCTGCACGCCGACCGACCTGATCTTCCCGTTCTTCCTGTTCATCGTCGGCGTATCCACGGCATTGGCGTTCGAGCCGAAGCTCGCGCAGGGCGCGGCGCGCGGACAGTTGCTGCGCACGGCACTGATACGCGCCGCGCGCATCATCGCCCTGGGTCTGGCGATCCACCTGCTGGATGTCCTGGCCTCGCCGGACAACCACCTGCGCATCCCAGGCGTACTGCAACGTATCGGCCTGTGTTTCGCGGCGGTCAGCGTATTTGCGCTGTACACGGGACCGCGCAGCTGGTGGGCCGCCATCGCCACGCTCGCCCTCGGCTATTGGGCACTGCTGCTGGCCGGCGGCACCCTGGAACCCTTCGCCAATATCCCCGACCGCTTCGACACCTTCGTGTTCGGCCACGGCACCTACCAGTTCGACGCCGCCACCGGCCGCGGCCACGACCCGGAAGGCCTGCTCAGCACCCTGCCCTCGCTCGCCACCTGCCTGGTTGGCCTGTGGGCGGGCCACACGCTGCGGGCGGGACAAACTCGGCCTCTTATCGCGGTTGGCTTCGCGCTCGCCGCATTGGCGTGGGCGTGGTCGTACGCACTGCCCTTCAACAAGAACCTGTGGACTTCCTCGTTCGCGCTGTGGACCGCAGGGCTGGCGATGCTGGCGCTATGGCTGTTCCACACCTTGGTTGACCAGCGCAACTGGCCGCCACTCGGCCGCCGCTTCGGCGTCAATGCCGTCGCAGCTTACGCGGGCGCGGAAACCATGCAGACGCTGTTGCCGCTCGTGCTTACGCCAGAGGCACAGGCGGCCGCACTGAACGCGTGGGCCACAGCATGGAGCATCGATCCGCGCGTCACCTCGCTGGCGTACGCGCTGGCTTTCCTCTGCCTGTGGTGGCTGGTCGTCTACACACTGGATAAGCGCAAGGTCTATATCAAGCTCTGACGATCAATCAACGCGACGCAGGTTGGGGTGAGCGCAAGCGAACCCCAACCGGACGCCGGATATTGCGTGGCACCTGTTGGGGTTCGCGTGCGGCTCACCCCAACCTACGCGGTGAGCCTGGCGAATCGATCAGAACGTGTAGCGCAACGTCGCCTGCACCGACCAGCGCGACTGCGCACGATCGTCCTCCAGCACATAACCGCCACTGTTGAAGTTGCCGTTCTTGTCGGTCGGCAACGCATACACGTACTTGCCGGTCGCCGGATCGACACCGGCGAAGTTGGCGAGGCTGCGCATATACGGATAGCCCACGTCGCGCACCTGGCCCCAGCGCTTGTTGAGCATGTTCAGCACATTGAACAGGTCCAGCCGCAGCTCGCCCTTGTTGCCCTTGAACAGGCCGGGGATTTCCTGGCGGAAGGCCAGGTCCAGCTCGTTCACCCACGGCGAGTGGGCGCCGTTGCGGCCGGCGACCTTGCCCTGGTGCTCGCGCAGATAGTCGTCGCGCTGGATGAAGGCGTAGAACTGGTCAATCGCCTGCTGCGGCGTGCCCTTCTGGAATTGCACCTCGCCCGCACGCGGGATGTAGATCAGCCCCGGCGGTGCCGACAGGCCGGCGGGCTTGATGCCGCTGACGTCGTTGCCGAACACCCAGCTGTACGGCTGGCCGGTGTGGCCGTCGTAGAACGCGCTGATGCTGGTGGCGTAGTCGCCGAAGAAACGGTGCTGCCAGGTCAGCGAGGCGATCACGCGGCGCGCGATCTCGAAATTGCTGTGGCTGGCCCGGTCCGCATTCGGCTGATACACGGCGTCATTGGCCCAGGTGCTCGCGGCCACTTTCTCGTTGCCGGAGCTGACGTCGGTGGAGTGGCCGAACACCACGCCCAGCGAACCGGACCAGTCGGAGTCGGCGGTGAATGGGCGGCTGAGCTTGAGCGTCAGGTAATCGGCCGAGCCGTTGCGCGTATTGCTGAGATAAATGACGTTGCCGAAGCGCTGGTCGCGGTTGGCACGCGCCACCGCGCAGCTGCGATCCGCCGTGGCGCACAGCGACTGGCCGGTCGGACTCTTGCCGGTGACCAGGAAGGCGTTCGGGTCGGTGGTATTCCAGTAGCTCAGGCGACCGTCCGGCAACGCCCCGTTGGCGCGGCCCAGGTTGAGGTCCTGGAAGTACACGCCATCGCGCGTGGACAGGTGCTCCACCTCGGCGGTGAACACGGTGTTCCACCACGGCAGCTGGCGATCGAAGCCCAGGCTGGCCTTCCACACCGACGGCATGCGGAAGCGCGCATCGGTCACGTCCACTTCCGGCGAACCGCCCTTGCGCGCACCGGCCGGGATCAGCGGGTTGTTCGGATCGGCCGAGAAGCCGACGCCATTGGACGCCGAGTAGCTGGTCAGCGACACGCCGTTGTTGGTGTACGGATTGGACAGCCACACGCCCGGAGGTGCGCCTTCGGACAGGCCTACGCCGCCGCGCAACTGCATCGCGCGCTCGCCGTCGAAGCTGTAGTTGAAGGAGATGCGCGGCTCGAACAGGCCGTTGCCGTCGAAGCTGGCGTTGTTCGGCGTGCCCGGATAGGCCGCATTGAAGACCGGATTGGCCAGCGGCGTGCTGCCGACCTTGGGCAGGTCGTAGCGGAAGCCGTATTGCAGCGACAGGTTGCCGATCTGCCAGGTGTCCTGCGCGAAGAAGCCCCACTGGTTGAGCGTCCAGCGCGCGGCGATGCTCTGCAGGTCGCCGTCGGTCGGACGGAACACGGTGTACTGGAACCAGTTGCCGGCGGCGAAGGCATCGATGCTCGGGAAGGTATAGGCGCCGAATTCGGTGCGGCCGAACAGGTTGTAGAACTTGTCGCGCTGGAAGTCGAAGCCCACCTTCACGCTGTGGTCGCCCAGCGCCCAGGTGCCGGCGAAGAAAGTGTTGAGGCTCTTGATGTTGAGGATGTTGTAGTGGCGGAACTCTTCCTCGCCCAGGTATACGCTGGGGCCGGTGATGGTGCTGCCGCTGATGTTGCCGTTGGTGAACACGCGCACCTGCGGCTGCTGCGCGAACGGCACCGGCGTGGCGTCATAAGTGGTGTACGACACCGCCGCCTCGGTGGAGAAGCTGTCGGTCCACGCGTCGTACGCGTTGAGCACGTACTGCTTGCTCTGGCGGTGCTTGGTGAACCAGTAGCTGGAAAGGCTGAGGCTCGGCGTGGTGGACGAGGTGCTGTAACCGTTGAGGTTGGGCTGGGTGCTCTTCACGCGGTCGAAGCGGAAGCTCACGCGATGGCCGTCGGCGATGTTCCAGTCCAGCTTGAACAGCGCGCGCTTCTCGTCCTGGTCGGCGCCGGCGGCGTTGACCACACCGGGCTTCATGCCGCGCTGGCCGGCGATCTGGGTGATGCGGTCGATATCCGACTGCGCGATCGGCACGATATTGCCCTTGCCCGAACCGAGCGGACCGAAGTTCGGTGCGGCGGCAATCGTCTTGGATTCCTCGACGTTGGCGAAGAAGAACAACTTGTCCTTGATGATCGGGCCACCGAAGGTGGCGCCGCCGGTCCACTGGCGCTTGTAGCCGGTGAACTGGTTGCCGGCGCGGTCCTTGCCTACCCAGCCGTCGGCGTTGCGGTAGGCGTAATAGGCCGAGCCGTGGAAATCGTTGGTGCCGCTCTTGGTGACGATGTTGATCGCCGCGCCCACCGCGCGCTTGTTGGCCACGTCGTAGTTGGCGGTGGAGATGTTGTATTCCTCGATCGCATCCAGCGCCACCGGCTGGTTGAGCGCCGGCAGGCCGTTGTCTTCCAGGCCGAACGAGTCGTTGGTCGGCACCGCATCGATGCTGATGTTGTTGTAGCGGCTGTTCTGGCCGAGCGCGGAGATCTCGCCCTTGCTCTTGTTGGTCACCGTGATCATCGGGTCCATCCGCGCGATGTCCTGGATCGAGCGGTTGGGGATCGGCAGCACCTTCAGCTCGCGCTGCGAGACATTGGTGCTGATGCCCTTGGCATCGGGCTGGAAGATCTGCGCCATGGCGACGCTGGCGCTGTCGGCGCTGACCTGCACGCCCTGCAGGTTGGTGGCATTGGCGGAAGCCGCGCCGAGGCTAAGGTCCAGCGTGGTCTCCTGCGCCAGCTGCAGGTAGACGCCGTCCTTCTCGCCGGAAGCGAGGCCGTCCTTGCTCACGGTGACGTCGAACGGACCGCCCACCCGCAGGCCCTGCACCTTGTAGCGGCCATCGGCGTCGGTGCTGACCGCCTGGGTAGTGCCGGAGGGCACGTGCACGATCTGCACGCGGGCGCCGGCCACGGGCTGGCCCGCGGCATCGAGCGCGCGGCCGCTCAGCGAGGAGGAAGTGTTCTGCGCATAGGCCTGGCCGGCCAGCAGCGAAGCGATGACAAGCGGCAATAGCCGCGCACGCGGACTGACGTTCATGTGGTTCCTTCCCTTTGTCCGGCGGATTTGAGGCCCGCCCCCAGAAAAGCCGCCCAAAACGGGTGGCGAAAGTGAGGCAGGTTAGAAGGGCTTTGTGACGTGGCGGTGATGTGTCTGTCACAGCGCGCGATATGGGCGGATGAAGCCGCGGGCGAGCCCCTGTCTTTCCAGCGACCTGAAGGCAATCCCCGTGGGAGAAAGGGGTGGGGGGTTAGGGTACGGCCGGAGCGCGGAAGTGATGTGCACTGCTCCACCCGCACCCTCATCCGGCTGCCGCCACCTTCTCCCGAAGGGAGAAGGTTCCAATTTGAAGATCGAGGAACAGGGAAGCGTTTGTAAGCACCGCCCGTTGAGCCCCTCTCCCTCCGGGAGAGGGGGGGGTGAGGTGAGGGTGCCACCACCTTCCTCGCTCTCAGCGCCGCGCATGCTCCCGCCGTGAGAAAGCTCCCAGCTCAAAAGTTGCAGCGACTACCACCCGCTCTAACCGATGTGGCCGAATTCCAGCCATGCGCCGCGCCATGCGATGCTACGCGCCACGCGATACCGCGCCTTACGGGAAGCCGTCGCCTTGTCGTTCCTGCGCCTCTACCTGCGCGTGCTCGGCCTGCTGGCGCCGGAACGCAACCTGGCGATCACCCTGGGGCTCGCCAACCTGGCCCTGGCCGGCGTGTTCTTCCTGGAGCCGGTGCTGTTCGGCCGCGTGGTGGATGCGCTGGCCGCGCCCTCCTCCGCCGGGGCGCCGCGGCTGATCGCCTGGTGGGCGGCCGTGGGTTTCGGCGGCGTGCTGGCCGGCGTGTGGGTGTCGCTGCATGCGGACCGTCTCGCTCACCGGCGCCGGCTGGCGGCCATCGCATTGTTCTTCGAGCACGCGGCGGCGCTGTCGCTGGGCTTCCACAGCGAGCATCACACCGGCCGCCTCGCGCGCATCATGAACAACGGCGTGGGTAACCTGTTCGGCCTGTGGCTGGGCTTCTTCCGCGAACAGCTGGCGACCCTGCTGGCCATCGTGGTGATGATTCCGCTGGCGCTGTGGATGAACTGGAAGCTGGCCCTGCTGATGGTCGCGCTGATGCTGAGCTTCGCCACCTTCAACGCGGTGGCGGTGCGCCGCACGCACCGCGCGCAGGGCGAGGTGGAGGAACTGCATCACCAGATCGCCACGCGCGCGGGCGATGTGTTCGGCAACGTCACCGTGGTGCAGAGCTTCACCCGCCTGGCCGCCGAATCCGCCGCGCTCAAGGACATGATGCGCCGCGTGCTGGATGCGCAATATCCCGTGCTGCGCGGCTGGGCCATCCTGTCCGTGCTCAACCGCGCGGCAAGCACGCTGACCATCGTGGCAATCTTCGCGCTGGGCAGTGCGCTGCATGCGCGCGGCGAGGTGACGGTGGGCGGCATCGTCAGCTTCGTGGGCTTTTCGATGATGCTGATCGGGCGGCTGGAGCAGCTGGCGAACTTTATTTCAGGGCTGTTCTTCCAGAGTCAGTCATTGCGCGATTTCTTCGCAGTGCTCGACGAGCGCCCCGCCATTGTCGACACCGTCGGCGCCAAGGATCTTCCGGCGGTGCGCGGCGAAGTGGCGTTCGAGCATGTCAGCTTCGGCTACGACCCGGTGCAGCCGGCCTTACACGACCTCAGCTTCCGCGCCGAGCCCGGCAGCACGGTTGCGCTGGTCGGCCCGACCGGCGCAGGCAAGACCACCGCGCTCAGCCTGTTGTATCGCGCCTACGATCCGAGCGCCGGCCGCATCAGCATTGACGGTCACGATATCCGCGACATCACGCTGGAATCGCTGCGCTGGAATGTGGGCGTGGTGTTCCAGGATCCGGGCATGTTCTACCGCTCCATTCTCGACAACCTGCGCGTAGGCAAGCCGGATGCGGATCAGGCGGAGATCGAGGCTGCCGTGGTGGCGGCCGAAGCGGCGGCGTTTATTGCGCACAAGCCCGAAGGCTACGAGACCATGGTCGCCGAGCGCGGGCGTTCGCTGTCCGGCGGCGAGCGGCAGCGGCTGGCGATTGCGCGAGCGATGCTGAAGAACGCGCCGATCCTGGTGCTGGATGAAGCGACCAGCGCCTTGGACAACACCACCGAGGCGCGCATTCAGCGGGCGCTGGATGCGCTGACGCGAGGGCGAACGACGTTCGTGATCGCCCATCGCCTTTCCACGGTGCGCAATGCCGATCTGATCCTGGTGCTGGATCAGGGCCGGCTGGTGGAACAGGGCCGATTCGCCGAATTGATCCGGCGCGGGGGCTTGTTTGCCCGACTGGCCGAAGAGGGCAAATTCGCCGCGGACGCGGAAGAGGCCATATAGCGCCGACCCCTGCGGAGCTCTGCGCAATCCATGGCTCGTACCGCAGCAGGTTCGGCTGTCAATCGAAGTGATAGAGCAGGCCTAGCGACATCTGGCTGGTTCGCAGCTTCCTGCCGACGGCGGTGCGTTCGATCTTCTTGCCCATGGCCGACAGGTTGCTGATCTCGCCGCGAATGGCCAGCTGCTTATTGAGGTACCACTGAGCCCCGAGGCCAATCGATAGCTCCATGCCGCTTTCGCTGACATCGCGCGAGTATCGTTGGACCCGCACCGGGCGGCCGGTACGGATGGCACGATTGCGCGCTTCAGCGTTGTGACGCACACCGTCACGAACCGGCCCAAGCCTGTCTTGCATGTATCCGAGGCTGACTTTGCCATACAGCTCGAAGCGGTTCCCCAATGGCATGATGCCCAGTGCACTCAACTGCACGCCGACCTTCTGAAACTTGGCATTGACCACCTGACCGCCGCCAGCCCGCAGCGCGGACACGTTCGCGCCGCGAGTCATTCCGCCATAGCCCGCTTCCACGGCGAAATGATCGCCGAATCGATAACCCAGGCCGATCCCGTAGCCGGCCCCCGAGCTTTTCGATTTATGCTGGGCCTGACCGTGGCGGAGCCCGTCCCAGGCCGCTGCGGCATAGACATTGACCTTCTTCACCGCGGCGAAGACATATGCGCCGTGGCGCTGTTCCGGACTTACCGGGCTGGCCGCTGCGGCGACACGAGCGGCTGCGGCGAATCCCAGCGAAATGGCGGCAAGAGCAACATGCATGGGTGTCATGGCAAATTCCTTGATCGGCGACGATCGCCTTCAGCCATGCTGGTGATATCCGCCCTACCCGTCAGTGCAGATTTGGTGTTCCCTTAGTGAGCGCATAGCCTGTTTTCGTAACTTGCTGTACTGGAATCGCTGCGCTGGAATATTGGCGTGGCGTACCGGGATCCCGGCGTGTTCCATCGCCCGGTCCTCGACAATCTGCGCATGAGCAAGACCGGCACCGATCACGCTGAAATCGAGGTTGCCGTAGTCGCAGCCGAAACAGCGGCGTTCATCGCGCGCAAGCCGGAACGCTACGAGATGATGGTGGCGCAGCGCGGGCGCTCGTTGTCCGGCGGCGAGCGCCAGCACCCGCCGATCGCGCGGGCGATATCGCACACTGCCTGTCCACCGTGCGCAATGCCGACCTGATCCTGGTGCTGGATCAGAGTCGGCTGGTAAAAGAAGGGGTCCAGGCCACGCGGCGCATGCACCCGGATCCGCTTGCAACACATCCCGTCCGAACTACGCGGCTAATCCAGGCGATACACCAGGCCGAGCGTTGCCTGACCGACGCATAGCTTTCTACCGCCGGCAGCCCGCTCGATCTTCTTGCCCGCCGCCGAGAGACCGCCGATCTCGCCGCGAATCGCCAGTTTATCGTTCACATGATACTGGGCTCCCAGGCCAAACGTGACGATCCCCATACTATCGCTGAGATTGCTCGAGGACCGGCCGCGACGCGCCCCTGCTTTCGGCGGCTGGGCCTGGCGCGGGATCGGCCCGAACTTGTTCTGCATGTATGCAAGGCTGGCCCTGCCATACAGCTCGAAGTGCTGGCCGAGCGGAATGATGCCGAGCGCACTTATCTGCAGACCGTTCGTGCGAAATTTTCTGCCCTGCGCTCGCCCGTCAGCGGCGGGAAGCATCGGCACATTGGCGCCCGACATGCCGCGGTAGCCTCCTTCCAGCGCGAAGTGGTCGCCGAAGCGATAGCCCACGCCAAAGCCATATCCCAATGCCGAGGATGTCGATTTCTTGAGCGCCTTGCCGCCTGGCACGCGTGCCTGCAGCGCGGCGGCCTGGACGCTGGCCGAGCCGATGTCGCCGAAAAGATAGGCCCCATGACGTTCCTTCCGGCTCGACTGTTCCGCCGCCTGGGTGACGCATGGCGAGGCGGCAGCGAACACCGCCGCTGCGACAAAGGCTGTACTCTTGAATTTCATGGGCGGACTACTCCAGAGGGCGGGACTATTCCCGCACCGCCATGCTGTCGGAACGAGCAGGCCCTCTCAGTAGGCTTTTGATGGCCTTAAGGCAACGCCATGCTTTTCGTTCGTAACAGCAAGTAACCGGACTGCGCTGCCTGAAGGCAACACGAAACAACGCGTCGTTCATCCGCGAATCGCTCACGCCGACAGGGCCAGGCGGAACAGCGCACCACCCAGCTTTGAATCGCCTACGTCGCACCAGCCGCCATGCTTTTCCGCAACGACGCGGACCAGCGCCAGCCCAAGGCCGCAATTGCCGCCACCGTTGCGCACCTGCACGAACGGTTCATAGATGCGTCCACGCAACCCAGCCGGCACACCGGGACCATCATCTTCGACAACGAACAATATCGCCTCATCGACGCGACACAGGCTGACTTCGATCCGATCCGACGCATAGCGCCGCGCATTCCCGATCAGGTTGCGAAGGGCCAGCTTCACCAGCTCCGCATCCGCCCGGAAGCCGGCAATGTCCGGATCCGCAAAGGTCACCGTCGCCTTTCCGCCGGAAGCGAGCTCCGCTCTGCAGGTATCGATGAACCGGCGGGCATCCACGTAACCCCTGTTCACGCTCCCGCAGCGATCGACGCGCGCATACGCCATGCTGTCTTCCGCAAGTCGATCCAGGCTATCGATATCAGCCTCGATGCTCGCCCGATAGCTGTTTCGCGATGCCGCGTCGCCGGCGCCATCCATCAGATCAAGCCCGAAACGCATGCGCGCGAGCGGCGTACGTATCTCGTGCACCACCGCCTGGGCCAGCAGGTGCTGGGCCTCCAGCAGGCGCTGGATGTCATCGGCCATGCGATTGAAGATATGCCCCAGGGGCACGATCAGGCGGTTACTCAGCTTGTCCGCACGGGTGGATAGATCGCCCGCACCCAATCGCGATGCCACGCCATACAGAAGATGGATATCGCGCCAGAGCCGATAGACCAGCACATAGAACGGCAGGGCGAGGCCCATGGCGATGATCAGCCAGGGGGCGATCTCTTCCAGCAGCGCATTCGATTCGTCTTCTCCATAGACGCTCATCGCATAAGGATTCAGCGCTACGACCATTGGCGTACCTGGGATCGCCTTGTAGCTGTTCACTCTTTCCGCGTCGAGGACAATCAGCCCCTCCGCCAGGGAGGCGTGCTCTGCGTCCGGCAATTCTTTCCGCGCCTGCTCATGGTCGATCAGCCGGAACGGATAGGCAAAATCGCTTTTCATGGCCTTGGTCAATGCCTCCCAGTCCTGCCTTGGCGTGACCAGATAGCGCTGCTCGATAAGGCGGTAGAGCCCTTGCATTTTCGCTCGCTCATAGCGAGCGGAGGCCTCGGCCCACTCGGTCGCCTCGAGCCACCCGAACAGTCCGCCGAGCATCATCAGGAGCAGCACATAGAACAGTGCAGCACCCACGAAATAGCGCACCGGCAACAACGAAGCCCGAAGCCCACCCCACTTCATGCCGATGGCAGGCCGTTCTTTCGACAGAACAGGTAGCCTTTGCCGCGCACTGTCTTGATGTACTCCTGCCCTTCATCGTCGGTACCGAGCTTGCGCCGCAGGCGGCAGATGCGCGCATCGATCGAGCGGTCCAGGCCGTCGAACTCGATGCCGCGAAGGTCTCGCATCAGAGCGTCCCGGCTCAGCACCTCCCCGCCCTTTTTGGCCAGACACCAGAGCAGATCGAATTCCGCGGTGGTCATTTCAATCGTGCGTCCCTGACATACGACCTCACGTGCGGCGCGCTCGATCCTGAATTCCCCGAAACAGAGCGCTCCCGCGCATGGCTCGACGGTTTTGCGCCTGAGGTGCGCGCGTATCCGCGCAAGCAGCACCCGCGGCTGTACAGGCTTGGCGATGTAATCGTCGGCACCCAGTTCGAGGCCAAGCACCTGGTCGATATCGTCGGTCCGGGCGGTGAGCATCATGATGACGCCGCGGTAATGCGCGCGAATCTCCTTGCATACCTCGAAGCCGTCCCTTCCGGGCAGCTGCAGGTCCAGCAGAACCACCGCAGGATCGATGTGCTGCAACGTTTCCACGGCCCTGGCGCCATCCCGCTGAACAGTCACAGGGTAGCCATGGCCGGTCAGATAGTCGCGCATCAGCTCGGACAGGCGATCGTCGTCCTCGACCAGAAAAATGCCTGACATCGATGGCCGCCTCTTATCTGCATGCGTGGACGTCGAAACTACCTATCGGACGGAGGTTTCTGCGCGACCGCAAGGCCACATCCGTTCAAAAGCGTAGCGAAGAGGCACAGAGCGATCGTTCCGATTCCGATGTCGGACTAGCCTAAAGGCGTGCCTCAATGGACCGATCCGGCGCAATACCGATGCAATGATGCGCACGGCGCCTCCGCGTCGCCTGGGCATCGATGGATTCCGAAACGCTGACCGTGCCGCTCGGAATCGAACAGCTGTATCCGGATCAGAGGCAAGATCCGCTGCCTCGCCGGCAAGCATGACATGGGTTAAACGTCGTGACGGCAACGAAGGCCACCGAGACGAATAGCGCGTGGACTTTCCGGTCCAGCCTTCCCTGTGGTGCGGGCGGCTATCCGTGCTTGCGAAAATAAAGCCAGGCGGCCACCGCCAGAATCACCGCCGGCAACAGATTCGCCAGCATCGGCGGCACGCCATACACCGTGCCGAAATTCACCATCGCCTTCTGCAGGAAGTACCAGCCGATCGCCAGCAGGATGCCGATGAACATGCGCTTGCCCAGGCCACCGGAACGCAAGGTGCCAAACGCAAACGGCATTGCACACAACACCAGCACCAGCACATTCAGCGGATACAGCGCACGCGTCCAGAACGCCACCGCGTAGACGCCGGGGTTCTGGTTGTTCGCTTCGAGATAGCGGATATTCCGCCGCAGATCGCGCATCGGCAGATACTGCGGCTGGATCACCGACTGCTCCAGCACCTGCGGATTGAGGCTCGAATCCCACTGCTCCCTGGGGCTCACCCGGCTATGCGTGCCGGCATCGTCCAAGGTGGTGCTGCGCACATCGCTCATCACCCAGTGGCGGCCGTCGTGCTCGGCCGTCTTGGCCCAGTCGAAGCGGGTGAGCTGTCCGTCCTTGCTCAGCGTGAACACGCGCACGTCGGCCAGCTGCACCGTGCTGCGCTCGCCGGTCTGCTTGGCCATCGCCGCCTTGGCGTTGATCACGCGGTCGCCGTCGCGCGCCCACAGGCCGGTATTGCCGGCCATGCCGAGATTGCTCGACTTCATGCGCAACTGCATCGCCTGCGCCTGGCGATCGCCCCACGGCGCCGCGGTCTCGCCCAGGATGACCACGCCGATGATCATCAACGTGACCACGCCCACCGCCGACACGCCGATGCGCAGCTTGGACATGCCCGCCGCGCGCAGCGCGGTCAGCTCGCCGCTGGCAGCCAGGCCGCCCAGCGCGAGCAGGCCGCCGATCAGCGCGGAGTGGCCGAACATCTCGTACATGCGGCGCGGGAAGGTGACCAGCACGTACACCACCGCGTTGGTGAGCGTGTAGCCGTTCTTGCCCACCGCGCCGAGCTGGCGCAGCAGCTGCAGCACGGCATCGAGGCCGGTCAGCAGCAGCCACACAGTGAGCAGCGAGCCCAGCACCGTGGTGCCGATCAGCCAGTCGACGCGCTTGAGGCGGAGCGACACGGCCATCAGGCTTTACCCTTGCGCGGGGCGCGCGCCACGTACTGGTTGCGGAACATCCACGCGGCGCCGGCGAACACCAGCAGGCTGACCAGCCACATCGGCCCGGCGTTGTGCCAGTGGCCCTTGATGATCTGGCCGCGGCACAGCGCCAGCAGGTTGAAGTAGAGGAAGAACGCCGCCACCGCCAGCAGCATGCGCCCGTAGCGCGGCTCGCGCGGGGTCTGCTTGGACATCGGCAGCGACAGCATCATCAGCACCACCGCCATCAACGGCACGGTGACGCGCCAGGCCAGCTCGGCGCGCGCGTCGGCATTGGTGACGCGCGACAGCGCGATGGTGTCCAGCGTATGCGCGGGATCCTCGTCGCTGTCGTCGTTCTGCACGTTGGACAGCGAGGCGTCGTTGCGCGCGTAGCTCATCTTGCGCCAGTTGTCGGCGCCCAGCGGCAGCTCGTACTGCCAACCGTCGTGCAGCGAGAGATAACGGCCGTCGCCGCTGGTGTCCTGATACAGCTGGCCGCTCTTGCCGGTGACCAGCTTGAGCACCGGCGGACCGTTCTCCTTGCCGGGACGCTCGGTGACCATCAGGGTGTTGCCCAGCACGCTGCCGTCGCGGCTGAGGCTGTCGACGAAAATGATGCCGCCCTTGCCGGGCAGCGTGGTGAAGCGGCCGGCGTCGAGGCCGGCGGCGATCACCGAACGGTTGGCATTGGCCACCAGCGCGTCGGAAGTGCGCGCCGCCCAGGGCCCGAGCCACATCGACATGATGCCCGACAGCACCGCCAGCCCCAGCGCCAGGATGCCGACCGGGCGCAGCAGGCCGGTCGGTCCCATGCCGGAGGACGCCAGCACGTGCATCTCGCTCTCGCGGTACATCCGTCCCAGCGCCCAGAACACGCCCAGGAACCCGGCCAGCGGCAGCAGGTTCGACAGGCCGTCGAGCATGTTCAGGCCCAGCACCTGGAACATCACGCTGGCGGGGAAGCTGCCGTTGGCCACCTGCTGCAGCACGCGAGCGAACGCCGAGCCGGCCATGATGACCAGCAGCACGGTGGCCACGGCGGCGACCGTCTGGGCCAGTTCGCGCAGGAAGTATCGGTCGAGGATGCTCAGCATGAGGTAAAGTGAAAAGCTCCGTGCCTCGCCCCGCTCGGGCCCGGCAAACCCCAAGTCTAGCCTGTCCGCCGCTTCGGCAGGACCTCCGCAGGATCTTATCGATGACGCTCCAGTTCAGCCTCGGCCCCGTCGCTCCCGAAACCGTCGACACCCCCTGCGTGGTGGTCGGCGTCTACGAGAACGGCGTGTTCAGCAGTGCGGCCGCCCGCGTGGACACCGCCGCCCAGGGGGCGATCAAGCGCCAGGTCGAGAGCGGCGACATCAGCGGCAAGGCCGGCAGCATCAACCTGCTGTTCGCCCCGGAAGGCGTCACCGCCAGGCGCGTGCTGGTGGTGGGCCTGGGCAGCCAGAAATCCTTCGACGGCGCGCGTTTCCAGAAGATCTGCCTGGAAGCCGCCCGCGCCCTCGGCCGGCTGCCGATCGACGCGGCGGTGTCCTGCCTGACCGAAGTCGACGTGCCCGGCCGCGACGCCGCCTGGCGCGTGCGCACCGCCGCGCTGGCCGCCGACCATGCCGCCTACCGCTACACCGCCACCTTCAAGCCGCGCGAGAAGAGCGCGCAGCCGGAACTGGGCGCGCTGGCCTTCGCCGGCGGCGACGACGGCCAGGCCGGCCTGGACCAGGCCGCCGCCATCGCGGAAGGCGTGCGCTTCGCCCGCGAGCTGGCCAACCTGCCGCCGAACATCTGCAACCCCGCCTATATCGCCGGGCAGGCGCAGGCCTTCGCCGCGGCGCATGACCAGGTCGAGTGCCGCGTGCTCGATCACGAGGAAATGGAACGGCTCAGCTTCGGCTCCCTGCTTGCGGTGGGCCGCGGCTCGGCCAACAAGCCCAAGCTGGTGGTGCTGGAATACAAGGGCGGCACCGAGGGCGACAAGCCCTACGCCTTCGTCGGCAAGGGCATCACCTTCGACACCGGCGGCATCAGCCTCAAGCCCGGCGCCGGCATGGAAGAAATGAAGTACGACATGGGCGGCGCGGCCGGCGTGCTCGGCGCTTTCGTCGCCACGGTGAAGATGGGCCTGCCGGTGAACCTGGCCTGCGTGGTGCCGGCGGTGGAAAACATGCCCGACGGCGACGCCTACCGCCCCAGCGACGTGCTCACCAGCCTGTCCGGCCTCACCATCGAAGTGCTCAACACCGATGCCGAAGGCCGCCTGATCCTGTGCGACGCGCTGACCTATACGGCGCAGACCTTCCAGCCCAAGGTGCTGATCGACGCCGCCACGCTGACCGGCGCCTGCGTGGTCGCGCTGGGCAAGCACGCCAGCGGCCTGATGAGCAAGCACGACGACCTCGCCACCGAACTGCTCGCCGCCGGCGAAGCCTCGCTCGATCGCGCCTGGCGCCTGCCGCTGTGGGACGACTACCAGGTGCAGCTCGATTCCGGCTTCGCCGACGTGGCCAATATCGGCGGCAAGAACGCCGGCGCGATCACCGCCGGCTGCTTCCTGGCCCGCTTTACCGAAGGCCAGCGCTGGGCCCACCTGGATATCGCCGGCACCGCCTGGGACGAAGGCCGCAAGGGCATGGCCACCGGCCGCCCGGTGCCGCTGCTGGCGCAGTGGCTGATTGACCGCGCCGCGGAGTAAGCACGATCGACGGGAGCGGCGGCACGCCGCTCCCTGCTGTGCCCCACCTCTCTTGCCCGCCTTCGAGCCATGCCCCGCGCCGACTTCTACCTGATCGACAAACCACGCTTCCGCGAACAGCCCCTGCTGCTGGTCTGCGAACTGGCCAAGCGCGCCTATACGGCGCAGCAGCCGACCCTGGTGCTGGCGCGCGATTTCGAACAGGCCGAGGCGATCGACCAGCTGCTGTGGGACTTCGACGACGACGCCTGGATTCCGCACCAGATCGCCGGCGACGACGACGATGACAACACCGCCGTGCTGATCGTGCCGCCGGGCGTCGAGACGCCGGATCGCCCGATGCTGATCAACCTGCGCGAGTCCTGCCCCGCCGGCCGTTTCGAGCGCGTGCTGGAAGTGGTCGCCGCGGAGTCGGCCGAACGCGAGGGTTCGCGCACGCGCTGGGCGGAGTACAAGCGGCTCGGCATCGAGGTCGCCAAGCACGATATGTAAGGCAAGGCGGCTTACGCCGCCGGTTCGGCGTGCTCCGCGGGCTGGACCACCACGATCCCCGCCAACGCCTCCGCCAGCTGCTCGCCCGTCAGCGGCTTGCGCAGGAAACCATCCATCCCCGCTGCCCGCGCACGCTCTTCCTCGTCGCCGCCCGCACGCGCGGTGATCGCGATGATCGGCAGATGCGCGCCGCCGCTTTCGCGCTGGCGGATCAGGCGCGCGATCTGGAAACCATCGACGCCCGGCAGATCCAGATCCAGCAGCATCACGTCGCTGTCGTTCTGCGCCAGCTCGGTCATCGCCGCCAGGCCGTTGCCGACATAGCGCACCAGATGCCCCTGCCGTTCCAGCAGGCCGCGCACCACCGCCGCGATGATCGCGTCGTCCTCCACCAGCAGCACGCGCAGTCCGCTGGCGCTCGGCGCGCGTGCCGGTGCGGCGCTGACGGCGGCATCTTCCTGCACTACCTCCAGCGGCAGATGCACGTGGAAGCTGCTGCCGTGCGCGACCTTCGATTCCAGTTCGATATGGCCGCCCATCAGCGCGACCAGCTCGCGGCAGATCGCCAGGCCCAGACCGCTGCCGGCGCGCCGCTGCGGTCCGTTGGCCTGCTCGAAGCGCTGGAACAGCCGCGTCTGGCTGGCTTCGGGAATGCCGGGGCCGGTGTCGATCACACTGAAGCGCAGCTCGTTGCCTTCGCGCCGCGCGCGCAAGGTGACGCTGCCGCGCTCGGTGAACTTCAGCGCGTTATTGGCCAGGTTGAGCAGGATCTGCTGCACGCGCAGCGCATCGCCCATCACGCGCGCCGGCAGGTCGTCGGCGATCTCCAGCTTGAAGGCCAGCCCCTTGGTGCGCGCCTGGCCCTGTTCCAGCGCGGCGATATCGCGCAGCAGCGCGCGCGGATCGAACGGCGCCAGATCCAGCGACAGCTTGCCGGCCTCGATGCGCGCCAGGTCCAGCGCATCGTTGAGCAGCTTCAGCAGCATCTTGCCGGAGCGCTGGATCGCCTCGGCGTACTCCACGTGCTGCGCGCCCAATCCGCTGTTCAACAGCAGCTCGGCCATGCCCATCACGCCGGTCATCGGCGTGCGGATCTCGTGGCTGAGCGTGGCGAGGAAGTGCGTCTTGGCCGCACTGGCCTGCTCGGCGAGGCGGCTGCGCTGTTCGGCCAGCTGCATCTGATGGCGCTGCGCAAGGCGGCGGCGCCACACCAGCAGCGCTATCCAGGCGAACATCGCTACCGCCAGCACATACATGCACCAGGCCCACCAGCGCTCCCATGGCGGCGCCTGCACATGCACCTGCAGCGGCGCGGATACGCGGCCCCACACGCCGTCGGCGCCCGCACCCATCACGGTCAGCGTGTAATCGCCCGGCGGCAGGCTGGCGAACTCGCGTTCGCCGCGCGTGCCGGTGTCGACCCATTCGGTATCCAGGCCTTCCAGATGGAAGCGGTAGCGGTTCACCGCCGGATCGATATACGAGAACACGCGCGCTTCGATATTGAGGCCGCGCGCATGCCAGTCCAGCTCCAGCGGCCCATGCCCCAGCACCGCCGGCTGCAGGCCATTGCGGCCGCGCACGCTGACGCCGGTGATCGCCACCTGCGGCGACGGCGCCTCGGCTTCGTCCTGGTTGGGATTGAAGGCCACCACGCCGCCCATGGTCGGCGCGTAGATATAGCCGTCCGCCATGGCGGCATAGCCGCGCACGAATTCGCCGTTGCTCAAGCCATCCTGCAGGCCGAAGGTGCGGAAGCGGCCGGTGTCCGGATCGAAGCGGCGCATGCCGTCGCGGCCGAGCATCCAGACGCGGCCGCGCTTGTCCAGCGCGAGGTCAGCCACATTGACCGAAGGCCAGCCCTGGCGCGCATCGACGCGGCGCTCCAGCACGAAATGGTCGCCTTCATGGCGATAGCGCTCCAGGCCATCCGGGCGCGCCATCCACATGTACTTGTTGTCGGGGGTGAAGATAAAAGCGTCGACCTTGCGGTCGTTGCGCACGCCGGCGACCGGCTCGAAGTGATCGTAGCTGCGATCCAGCCGCCACAGGCCGCCGTCGCTGGCGTACCAGAACACGCCATCGACCAGGGTGAGCTGGGCGCCCCAGCGCGTTTTCTCTTCGGCGGGAAGGAAGCTCACCGGCGTCACTTCCAGCGTGTCCTGGTCGACGCGGAACAAGCCCTCGGCGAACGTGCGCGCATACAGCTTGCCGTCCGGGCCGACTTCCACTTCCAGCGGATGCACCATGCCGCGCCCGGCGGTGGGCACCTTGTCCAGCTTGCCGCGCGCGTAGCGATACAGGCTGCCCTGGGTGGCGACCCACAGGCGGTCCTGGTCGTCCTCGGTCATGCCGCTCACGTCGCCGCGCATTTCGGTGATCACGTGCTCGGCCTTGCCGGTCACCGGATCGAGCTTGTCGACGCGGCCGCCGCGCTCGCCCACCCACACGCGCCCGTCGTGGCCGCGCGCCATCGCGGTGGTGACGCTGTCGCGCAGGCTGTCGGCGTCTTCCGGGATATGCGTGAAGCGGCTGATCCCGCTCCAGCCCGGCGCGAGATAGCCCACGCCGCCATCGTACAGCGCGACCCACAGGCCGCCTTCGCGATCCTGCTTGATCGCCCACACCCAGGTGCCGGGCAGGTTGCCGTACAGCAGCGGCTGATCCAGCACCTTCTTGACCGGACCGCCGCGGCGCATCTGCAGATACAGGCCGCGCTGCGTGCCGATCCACAGGCGCCCGGCGCGGTCGCGCACGCTGCTGAGCACGTTGAAGTCGGCGATGTCCTTGCAGAACTTGCGCGCCACGCCATCGGGGCCCACCACCAGCAGGCCGTGCGCCGCGGCGATGCGCACTTCGTCGCCATCGCCTTCGATGCGCCACACCGAGATGGTTTCCTTCGGATCCTCCTGCGGCACCAGGCTGACGCGGCCGTCCGGATCGCGCACGTACACGCCTTCGTCGGTACCGATCCAGATGCGTCCCTTCGGATCCATATACAGCGCGCCCACCGCGCCGAAGCCGCTGGGGTCGTTGCTGGGCGGCGGCGCGGCGATATGGTCGAAGCCGCTGCCGTCCGGGCGCATGCGGTCCAGGCCGTGCTGGGTGCCGACCCACAGCGCGCCGTCGGGGCCGACGATGGCGTCCCATACCTTGTCGCTGGCGATGCTTTCGGCGCGGTCCGGATCGTGCGCCCAGTGCTGGAAGGTCTGCGTGGCGGGATCGAAGCGATTGAGGCCCGCCTCCAGTCCCGCCGCCCACAGCTGGCCCTGGCGATCGAACAGCAGGGTGGCGATGCCGTTGTCGTACAGCGAGCGCGGATCGTCCGCCATGTGGCGGTACACCTTGAACGCCACGCCGTCGTAGCGCGCGATGCCGCCCTTGGTGCCGAACCATATGGCACCGTCCGGCGCCTGCGCCACCGCATACACGCTGCTGCTGGGCAAGCCGTTGAAGGTGCCGTAGCGGCGGAACTGCGGCGTGGGCAGCACGCCGGCCGCGGCCGGCATGGCGCTCGACGTTGCGGACGCCGGCATCGGCGCACGCGCCTGTGCGGCCTTGTCGGCGACGGACGCCGATGGCGCGAGCAGCGCTAAGCCCAGCAGCAGTGAAGACAACATGAATTTCCCCCTAAGCGGGCGGATCATGCCAAATCGGACAGGCAGGTACGAGACTGGAAGTGTGAAGATGCCTTCACTTCAAAACATCCCGCGCACAGCCCGTCCGGAGGCCCCGCATAGAATGCCCGTCATGCCCCGCCGTTCCCGCCTGCTGATCGCCGCGCTGGCCCTCGCCGCCCTGGCCTGGCTGCTGTTCGCCGCGGCCGAACGCGCGCTGGCCCTGGCCCAACGTTTCCTGCAGCTGCCGGCCTGGCTGCAATGGATGCTGGGCAGTGCGTTGGGGCTGTTCGCGCTGGCCGGCCTGGCGGTGCTGTGGTGGATCCTGCGGCCGCGCCGCGCGCGGCGTGCGGTGGCGGCGCCGGACCGCGGCACGCTGGAGCGGCGCATCGATCAACTGCATACGCGCGGCGCCGACACCGGCGTGCTGGCCGCGGAACTAGGCGAACTGGATCGCCGCCGCGCCGAGGCGCGCGTCTACGTGGCGTTGTTCGGCGAGATCTCCACCGGCAAGTCCACCCTGATCCGCGCGCTCGCGCCGCAGGCCACGGTGGCGAGCGATGCGCGCGGCGGCACTACGCGGCAGGTGATCCATGTCGATGGCGCGCTGCCGGATGGACGTCCGCTTACGCTCGCCGACGTGCCGGGCAGCCGCGAAGCCGGCGGCGAAGCACGCGAGACGCTGGCGCGCGAGGAAGCGTTGCGTGCGCATGTGGTGGTCTATGTCTGCGCGGGCGATCTGACCCGCACTCAGGCGGAAGAAGTGCGCTGGCTCGCCGAGTTCGGCAAGCCCCTGCTGCTGGTGCTCAACAAGGCCGACCAGTGGAGCGGGACGGAACTGGCGCAGCTGCTCGAATGCCTGCGCCGCCAGACCGCCGACGATGCCGCCGCCGTGGTCGCCGTCAGCGCCGGCGGCAGCGAACGTTTCCAGCGCACGCTGCCGGATGGCGGCGTCGAACAGGTCGAACGCCAGCGCAGGCCTGCCATCGAGCCGCTGTGGAAAGCGCTCGCGCGCCTGTCCTCGCCCGGCGCCGAAGGCCTGGAAGCGCAACGCGAACGCGCCGTACTGGCCGGCCTGCACGAACGCGTCGGCACGCTGGAAACGCAGACGCGCGCCGCCGAAGCCGAACGCATCGTGCGCCGCTATGCGCAGCGCGCGGTGATCGGCGCGATGGCCGCCATCGCACCCGGCAGCGACCTGGTGATCCAGGGCGCGCTGGCCACCGCGCTGACCCGCGAACTGGCCAGGCTCTACAACGTGCCGGTCAGCGATGTGCAGATCGACGACTTCCTGCGCCAGGCGCGGCTGACCCTGCGCACCGGCAGCTCGCTGGTGCTGGCCATCGCCGGCAATGCGCTGAAGGCTTTTCCTGGCTTGGGCACGCTGGGCGGCGGCGTGCTGCACGCCTTCGCCTATGCGCTGATCTTCGACAGCCTGGGGCGTGCGCTGGCGGCTTCCTTGGCCGAGCGCGAATCGCTGGACCAGGAAGATGCGGCGGACAAGCTCAAGGCCCTGCTGGCCGATGGCGGCGGCGTGCGCATGAAGGAGCTGGCGGCGTTGACCCTGGATGCGTGGAAGGAAAAAAGCCAGCCGTAGGTATAGGGAGAACCATCGCGCGGTCCTGGCGCACTCACCAGGAGCGCCATGCGCAACGCCAGGGAAACAATCCGTTCGGCGTCGACCGGCTGGCGCCCCCTCCCACCTTCGTCCAGACTTCCCCGCCATGTCCTTCGCCCGCGCCATCGTCCTTACGCTGATCCTGGCCGCCTTCGCCGCCAGTACGCACGCCGCGTCATCGACCTACCGCTACGACACCACGCACAGCCAGATCCTTTTCAGCATCGACCACAACGGCTATTCGCGCCCGTTCGGGCGGCTGCATATCGCCAAGGGCTGGCTGCGCTTCGATCCGGACGACTGGAGCAAGTCGGCCACCGAACTGGATATCGATCTCGCCTCGCTGGACCTGGGCGATGCCGAGTGGAACAAAGCCGTGCTCGGCGGGTCGTACCTCGACAGCGCGGGCGCCCGCTATGCCCATTTCGTTTCCACCTCGGTGGAGCGCAAGGACGGCGACAACGGCGTGCTGCGCGGCAAGCTCACCCTGCGCGGCGTCACGCGCGAAGTGGAACTGCCGTTCAGCGCCAACCGCGTGGGCAAGACCATCTACGGACTGCATACCGTAGCCGGCTTCTCCGCGCGCACCACGCTGGACCGCACCGATTTCGGCATCACCGCCAATCCCAACTCGATCGGCCGCACCGTCACGGTATGGCTGGAGCTGGAAGCCATCCTCGACGACACACCGAACAACAAGCTCGACAACCCGGCCAAGGAGACACCATGAGCCTGCGCAGCAACGACCGCCAGTGGGGCTCGGTCGCCAAGTTCTTCCACTGGACGGTGGCCCTGCTGATCATCGGCAACGGCATCTTCGGCCTGTGCATGGACCTGGCGCACGGCCCGATGCAGAAGATCAACTGGCTGGCCCTGCACAAGTCGATCGGCCTAACAGTGCTGGCGCTGTTCGCGCTGCGCCTGCTGTGGCGGCTGAGCGAGCGACGGCCCAGCGAAGACCCCGCGCCGCGCTGGCAGCAGCTGGCCGCGCATACGGTGCATGCGCTGCTCTACGTGCTGATCGTGGCGCTGCCGCTCAGCGGCTGGTGGTTCAATTCGATCTCCGGCAAGCCGCTGCAGTATTTCAAGATGTTCAACCTGCCCGCACTGGCCGAAGCCAACCAGGACATGAGTGGCTTCGCCGGCACGGTGCACGAATACCTGTTCTGGTTCCTGGTGCTGGTGCTGGTCGCCCATATCGGCGGCGCGCTGAAGCATCATCTGGTGAACCGCGACAACACCCTGCTGCGCATGCTTCCCTTCCGCCGCCCGCGCGGCGATACCTCTCAAGGAGACCGCTGATGAAACGCCATGCCTTCGCCCTGCTGTTCGCCCTGGCCCTGCCCGGCCTGGCCGGCGCCGCCGACTACGCCGTGCAGCCCGCCGGCAGCAAGCTGGGCTTCAGCGGCAGCTTCCAGGGCGCCTCGTTCGACGGCACGTTCGGCAAGTTCACCGCCGCGATCAGCTATGACGCCGCCAAGCTCGCCACCTCGAAGTTCGACGTCGAAGTGGACCTGGCCAGCGTGAAGACCGGCGACAAGGATCGCGACGGCGCCCTGCCCGGCTCCGATTTCTTCAACGTGGCCAAGTTTCCCAAGGCGCACTTCGTCACCACCGGCTTCCGCCAGAACGGTGCGCAGGTGATCGCCGACGGCAACCTCACCCTGCGCGGCGTGACCAAGCCGGTCAGCCTCACGGTGAATTTCAAGCCCGCCGGCGCCGGCGCCACGCTCGACGTCAGCGGCACCGTCAAGCGCCTGGACTTCGGCGTGGGCGGCGGCGACTACGCCGACACCTCGGTGATCGGCGCCGACGTCAAGGTGAACGCGCACCTCGTGCTCACCGCCAAGTAATGAGCAGCGGCACGCTGTGGCAGCGCATGCGCGGCTGGCTGGCCAAGCCGGACGAGCAAGGCGCTGCCGCGGCGCCGCGTGCCGAGCATGCCCAGGCGCGCATGGCCGACAGCCTGCGCAGCCTGCTCGGCGATCCCGGCATCCCGCCGGCGATCCGCACCGAACTGGCCGGCGACTTCGGCCGCATCGAAACCATGCTGGACCGGCTGGAACGCGGCGAACTCCACGTCGCCGTATTCGGCCGCGTCTCCGCCGGCAAATCCGCGCTGGGCAATGCACTGCTGGGCCGCGAGGCATTCACCGTCGGCGTGCTGCACGGCACGACCACGCAGGCCGAGCAGGCTGCGCTGGACGAAGCGCGCGAAGCGGGCCTGGTGCTGATCGACACGCCCGGCATCAACGAACTGGATGGCGAGGCGCGCGAGCGGCTGGCGTTTGAAGTGGCCGAAGTCAGCGACCTGGTGATCTTCGTCGCCGACGGCGATCTCACCCGCGACGAACTGGATGCGCTGAAGACCTTGGCGGCGACACAGCGCCCGGTGCTGCTCGCACTCAACAAGGCCGACCGCTACGCGCCGGCCGAACGCGATGCGCTGCTGGCGCAGCTGCGTGAACGCGCGCATGGCCTGGTGCGCGAAGACGACGTGGTGACGGTGGCCGCGCGCCCCACGCCGCAGCGGCGCATGGAAACCGACGAACACGGCCGCGAACATCTGCGCGAACTGCCGGCGCCGCCCGACGTAGCGGTCCTGCGCGAACGCCTGCTCGCCATCGCGCGCCGCGAAGGCAAGACGCTGTCCGCGCTCAACGCCGGCCTGTATGCCAGCCGGCTTACCGACCAGGTCAGCGCACGTATTGCCGAAAGCCGGCGCCGCCTGGCCGACAAGCTGATCCGCAACTACTGCCTGGCCAAGGGCGTGGCGGTGGCGCTCAATCCGATCCCCGTCGCCGACCTGCTCGCCGCGGCGGGCATGGATGCGGCGATGGTGCTGCAACTCTCGCGTGTGTATGGCCTGCCGCTGACGCGTGCGGAATCCGGCAAGCTGGTGGCGGTGATCTCCGCGCAGCTTGCCGCGCTGATGGGTGCGGTCTGGGGCATGCAACTCGTCGCCTCGGCGCTTAAAGGCGTGAGCGCCGGCCTGTCCGTGCTGGTCACCGCGGCGGCGCAGGGCGCGCTGGCCTGGTATGCCACGGTGCTGATCGGGCGCGCGGCGGAGCGCTATCTGGTGGCGGGCAAGTCGTGGGGTGAACTGGGGGCGAAGCGGGCGGTGGCGGAGATCGTGGCCGGACTGGACCGCGACTCGATCCTGCGCGAGGCGCGCGAGGAAATCCTGCGCCGCCTCAAGCACCGCTGACAAAACACCCCTGCCTCACGACCTTTCCTCACCGTCATCCCAGCGAAAGCTGGGATCCAGCGACTTGACGCAGCGAAAGGCACTGGATCCCAGCTTTCGCTGGGATGACGTATTTGCACCCCGACGCCAGTTCAGCGGGCATCGCTCAGCAGGAAGGCCCGCACCGCCGCCGCATCGAACGGCCAGTCCAGCTCGCGCCCGTCGCGCGTGTCGCGCAGCACCGGCACGCGGGTGCCGTAGCGGTCTTCCAGCTCCTGGGCATCGTCCACCCACACGCTGTCGAAATCCGGCGCGCGCGCCTGGGCCATCACGGCCAGGGCCTGGTCGCACAGGTGGCAGTAGTCGCGCTGGTAGAGGATCAGATCGGCCATGGCGGGCAACAGACGCTTGCGTACGGACTGCGGGGCAGCGGGGGGATGCGTAGAATAGCGGGTTCCCCACCCAGCCCCAGCACAAAGCCATGGCCGTCAGCGTATTCGACCTCTTCAAGATCGGCATCGGGCCGTCCTCCTCGCATACGGTGGGTCCGATGCGCGCCGCCGCCCGCTTCGCCGAGCGCTGGCTGGACGAGAAGGGCGTGCTCGGCCGCGTGGTGCGCCTGCGCGCGGAGCTGTTCGGCTCGCTGGCCATGACCGGCCGCGGCCACGGCACCGACAAGGCCGTGCTGCTGGGCTTCGAAGGCGCGCACCCGGATACGGTCGACCCGGACCGCATTCCCGAAACGCTGGAACGCATCCGCCACAGCAAGCGCCTGCGCGTGCTGGGCCGGCACGAGATCGAATTCGACGAGAAGCGCGATCTGGTCTTCAACAAGCGCCAGAAGCTGCCGTTCCACACCAATGGCATGCGCTTCACCGCGTACGACGCCGAAGGCCAGGAGCTGGGCACGCGCGACTACTACTCGGTCGGCGGCGGCTTCGTCGTCAACCAGGACGAGGCGGCCGAAGACCGCATCGTCGCCGACACCACCGCCCTGCCCTATCCGTTCTCCACCGGCGACCAGATGCTGGCGCTGTGCGAGCAGCACGGCATGAGCATCGCCCAGCTGATGATGGAAAACGAAAAGGTGTGGCGCAGCGAAGCGGAGATCCGCGCCGGCCTGCTGACGATCTGGAAGGCCATGCAGGACTGCGTCACCCGCGGCCTGCGCTCGCCCGGCACCCTGCCCGGCGGCCTGAAGGTGACGCGCCGCGCGCCGGCGATGGCGCAGGAGCTGCGCAACGAGCCGGAAGCCGCATTGAAGGATCCGCTGACCATTCTCGATTGGGTCAATCTGTACGCGCTGGCAGTGAACGAAGAAAACGCCGCGGGCGGCCGCGTGGTCACCGCGCCGACCAATGGCGCGGCCGGCATCGTGCCCGCGGTGCTGCACTACTACCACCGCTTCTGCCCCAAATCGAACGACGACGGCGTAATCGAGTTCCTGCTCACCGCCGCCGCGGTCGGCATTCTCTATAAGGAGAACGCGTCGATCTCCGGCGCCGAAGTCGGTTGCCAGGGCGAAGTGGGCGTGGCCTGCTCGATGGCGGCCGGCGGCCTCACCGCCGCGCTCGGCGGCAATGTGCTGCAGGTGGAGAACGCCGCGGAGATCGGCATGGAACACAACCTCGGCCTCACTTGTGATCCGATCGGCGGCCTGGTGCAGATCCCCTGCATCGAGCGCAATGCGATGGGTTCGGTGAAGGCGATCAATGCCAGCCGCATGGCGCTGAAGAGCGACGGCAAGCATCGCGTGTCGCTGGACAAAGTAATCGCCACCATGCGCGACACCGGCCGCGACATGAAGGACAAGTACAAGGAAACCTCGCGCGGCGGCCTCGCGGTGAACGTGATCGAGTGCTGAGGCGCCGGCGGCACGGCTGTAGCGCCGCTGTCACCTAGGGAAACACCTTATTGCGGCCCCATGACGGACCGGCGCTGAATGCGCCGGTCTTTTCATTGCTGGAGTGCGCGCCATGTTTCCCGTCGACGCAGGATCTTCCGCCCGCTACGTACCCCCGCCCGCGCCGCCTCCGCCGCCACCGCATGTGGTGAAGCCGCAGGAGACGGTCGCCACCGTCGCAAAAACTTACCAGGTGACGCCGGAAGAACTTGCGCGCACCAATCACATCACGGTCGACACCCAGCTCGCGCCCGGCCAGCAACTCCAGTTGCCGTCGAACGCGGTGCAGCCGGTTAAAGACGACACGGCACCCGCGGCGCCCGCGACGCCCGCCGCCAAGACCGACGCCGCCATCACGGCGTATCAGCAAGCGGTGAAGGATCGCGATGACGCGACGCGCAACATGCCGCAGAACGGCGCGTTGCGGCAGGAGATCAAGCAGGGCGCCGACGATGCCGTGAACAAGGCCAAGACCGCGATGGACCAGGCCATCCACGACGAGATCGCCGGCGAAGTCGCCACGCGCAACCAGGGCGTGCCCAGCCAGTTCCGCACGCCCACCGACCAACTTGTCACCAGCGCGGGCGATGCCATCCTTGCCCGCCACCAGGGCGATGCCGGCGCGACGCCGCTGATCAAGGATGCAGTGCACGGCTACCAGGTCCAGGCCAAAGCCGACTCGCTGATCCCCGGCTACTACGGCGACTGGAGCGCCGAAGACAAGCTCAAGGGCATCAATCTGCAAGGCCAGCCGCAGGAAGTAGTCGACGCGGTGCTGGCCGATCCGCGCGTCAAGCAGTGGGTTGCCGATGCGGCGCACGATGCCGCCGGCAAATCCGCCGCCGATTGCGCGAAATATCTGGCCGATCTCACGCGCCAGTCGCCCGATCTCGGCCGCGCCGTCACCACGACATGGTGGAACGCGCAGGACGACCGCTCCTGGATGTCGAGCAACAGCGAAGTGCTGAGCGCGATGTCCGATCCGCAGATCTATCGCGACCTGGGCGTGGTCTACCGCAACCTCGGCGGCAGCGGTGCCGGCAAGGCGATGCAGCAGGATTTCGCCGACGACGTGGCCAAGTACCTGGAAAAGAACTCCATGCTGGCCAACCGCAACGATGTGATGCAGGCGATTTCCGACGGCGGCGATCCCGCGCTGGCGCTGGCCGTGGCCAGCCATCTGCAGGCCGACGGCAAGAACGACCTGGCCATGCAGATGGTCAGCTCCGTCAAGCTCGGCATGGGCAATCTGCAGAAGCTCACGCTGAAGCAGGACATGCAGGCGTACGCCAAGCAGACCGAGGAACTCAACAACCTGATCAAGGACCTCGGCCCCGGCCTGACCGACGACCAGAAACAGCAGGCCATCCAGAAATACATCGACGGCAAGGGCAAGGACTGGCAGGACCAGCTCAAGGCGAACAAGGACAAGCTCGTCACCGACGTCCGCGCGCTGGACCTGGATATCACCTCGCTGACCAACGTGCCGGACAACCTCAAGGCCTACGGCCTGACCAAGGAAGGCGCCGCCTCGCTGCTGGACGACGAGACCACCAAGCAGTCGATCGAATTCGCCGCCACGCAGGACCCCAGCGTGTTCGACGGCGAGGAAGGCGGCGAAGCAGCCAAGCTGCTGATCGAGCTGGGCCACAAGGACAAGGACTTCACCGCCGCGGTCGGCAAGGCCTATGTGGTCAGCCACCTGATGCCTTCGCTGGGCGAGATGAACCCGTCGGACGACGCCAGCATCGCCAAGGTCAAGCAGGCGCTGGAATCGTTCCGCGGCCTTGGCGCGCAGATGCTCGGCATTCCGCAGGGCGAGGTCGACAAAGGCATCGACAAGCTCGAGGAAGTAGTCAACTCGCTGCGCACCGAAACGCTGGAAGACGCCAAGCAAGGCAAGGCGGTCAACGAATTCGCTTCGGTGCAAAAGGAGCTGAAGGAACTGAAGGAACTGCCCTTCACCGACGCCAAGGCCGGCATGCTGTTCCGTACGATGGCCCTGGGCATCACCGGCGCGGCCTTTATCAGCCAGACCGGCAAGACCATCGAAGACCCCACCGTGCAGAACGTGATCGGTTCGCTGGCCTTCGGCCTCGACCTGGCGCCGGCGAAGAACGCCATGACCAGCACGATCCAGGCGCTGGACAAGAACAATGTGCTGGAACAATGGGGCCATGCGGCGCCGGAAATCACCGAGAAATTCATCGGCGTGCTCAATGTCGCGTACTTCGCCGCGGGCGCGGTGAAGGGCGTGGCGGATCACGATTATCCGACGGCGATTTTCTCCGGCGTGGGCGCCGGCGGCGCAGCACTGGCGGCATTCGGCGGCGAAGAGATGCTGGGCGGCTTCGCCGGACCGATCGGCATCGCGATAGCGACGGTGGCGGTGGTCGCGCTGCACTTCATCGAGCAGCACAACAAGGACCAGGAATACAAAGAGGCGCAGAACAAGTTCCTGGAAGGCGCCGGCATCGAGAACAAGGACGAGCGCGATGCGTTGATCGGCGCCGGTCCGGACCAGCTCAATGCGATGCGCGCTCGCGGCATCACACCGGAAAATATCCAGGAGATCGCCGAGAGCGATCCGCGCCTGCTGCATATCGCCTATGGCACGGATGCGCAGGGACGGCCGTACTGAGCAAGCTTCGCCATCTCGGCGAAAACCGGCCCTTCGTCACCCCGGCGAAAGCCCCGACCGCCGTCACCCCAGCGAAAGCTGGGGTCCAGCGCCTCAAAGGCCCTGGATTCCAGCTTCCGCTGGAATGACGAGACTGACGCGCCTCAAAGGCCTTGGATTCCAGCTTTCGCTGGAATGACGAGAATGACGCGCCTCAAAGGCCCTGGATTCCAGCTTTCGCTGGAATGACGAGAATGACGTGCAAGAACTCCAGCTTTCAGCCCGATGACGCGATCGATAAGTCGAGTGCTTCCGCGGTTCCGCATAACGTAAATTTCTTCCACGCGGAACAGATGTTTTTTCCCTGAAACCGCTTGCATGCCGTGCTGCGCACAGTGGCCCAAGCCGCAAGAACCTGAGTCTAGGGAAACTACGTATTGCCGCGCGACGACCTCGGGTCTAAATGCCAATGCCAGTCCCCACGGCAACACGGCAAGGAGTCCGCCATGACATTCATCGCCCCAGATTCGTCGATCAGCTACGCGCAGCCGCAGCTGCCACCGCCGCCGACCTACACCGCCACCGGCAAGGAAACGGTCACGCAGGTGGCGCAGCAGTTCAACGTCACCCCGGAAGAGCTGGCCAGTACCAATCGCATCAGTGTCGACACTGCGCTGTCGCCCGGGCAGGTATTGACGTTGCCGCCGCATGCGGTGGCAACCACGCAAGCGCCGCCGGCGACGCAGACACCCGCGCAGAAAACCGACGCCGCGATCGCGGCCTATCAAGCCGCCGTCAAGCAACACGATGACGCCATGAGCAATGCGCCGCGCAATGGCGCCTTGCGCGGCGATATCGATCGCACGGAACAGGACAAGGTCAATACGGCGAAGCAGGCCATGGACCAGGCGATCAATGCCGAGATCGCCGGCGAAGTCGCGTTCCGCAACCAGAACACGCCGCCCGATTTCCGCGCGCCGGCCGATCAGCAGATCGCCAGCGCCGGCGCCGCGATCATCGCGCGCCATCCGGGCGATGCGGCGCTCACGGCGACACTGCAGGCGACCGTGGATGCCAGCAAGCTGCAGAGCCAGGTCAATGCGCTGATCCCTGATTTCTCCGGCAACTGGACCGCAGCCGACAAGCTCAAGCACATCATGCTGGATGGGCAGCCGCAGAACGTGGTCGATGGCGTGCTCGCCGATCCGCGTGTGCAGGGCTGGATCAAGGAGGCTGCCACTCAGGTCGATCAGACTTACAACGCCGGCGACGCGCAAACGCAGGCTCCCCTTGCGGCGCAGCTGCTGCTCTCCACCGTGCAGGGACTGCCCCCGCCGCTTGCCACGGCGGTGGTGCAACAGAGCATGCCGACCATCCAGAAGATCGCCCAGTGCGAGATGGTTTATGGCGGCCAGGGCGCCTTCGCCACCATGCAGCGCGTGGTCAGCGCGATGGGCGAAGGACCGCAGGCGCAGGATCTGGCCAACCAGATCGCCGGTGCCTATGTGCATCAGGCGGAGCGCTGGAGCGGCTTCACCTACGACGCAACCAAGCTCGCCCTGTCCGACGGCGCCAACCCCACGCTGGCCATGGCCCTGGCCAGCGCGCTGCGCCAGGACGGCAAGACCGATCAGGCCGATGGCATCACCACCGTCGCGACGCAGGGCCTGCACGATTACCTCGCCAACGGCAAGGACAGTCCGCTCCAGGCCTATAGCAGCGCTCACAGCGCGAGGTTAGACAAGGATCAGCGCCTGGCGCAGCTGCTCGCCAATGCCGGTCCGCTCACCGACCCGCAGAAGCAGGATTTCATAAAGGCGTTCAACAAGGATCCGGACAACGCGAAGGTCTACCAGGCCGACACCGCTGCCGCGCAGAACCTGGCGTCCTATATGAATGCGCATCAGAGCGACCTGCTCGCTGCCGCTGCGCGCAGCCCCGATGGCGCCAAGCAGCTGTATGAGTGCATGAAGGATCTGGCTCAGTCCGGCCAGGGCAAGACGGCGCTGGCATTCGCCGACGCCGTGCAGACCGACCCGCAGGTGACGCAAGCTTTCAGCGGCTTCTCCGACTACCAGACGGATTTCCTGCCTAAAGCCATCGCCTCGGCGCAGGGCCAGCTGCTGGTGGAAGCCAATGGCGACACCCAGTCCGCGACAACCCAGTTGCTCAGCCTGGCCGCACCATTGTTTCAGGGCAAGGAAGGCTGGTCGGCGATGGTCGACGGCTACAAGGCTCTGGGGGAGAACAAGCAGGAAGCATTCAACCCGGAAGAGCTGGGCAAGGAGTTCGCCGACCTCGGTCCGGCCGGCAAAGGGCTGGCGATGGCTTCGATCATGGTCAATGCCTACAACGGCACCCAGGCGAGCACGATCAGCTCGATGATCAACTCCTACGCCAGCGCTGGCGGCAATGCCGCCGGACTTGCCAGCGGCGCACTGCAGTCCCTCGCCGATGCCGACAAGCTGGGCGCCTTCACCGGCTCGGCCGAGGCCTTCGCCCGCTTCAGTTCGCGTCTGATCCCGGGCCTCTCGCTGATTGCGAGCACCTCGGCGTTCGCCTCGGATTTCAGCAGCATGCAGAGCGATCCGGTCTATGCCGGTGCCGTGGTGGGCGATCTGTTCTCCGTGATCGGCAGCGCGCTGGAGACCACCGGCGCCGGCGAAGTGCCTGGCGCCTTCATCAACGGCATCGGCTCGCTGCTCGCGGCACCGTTCCAATTCGCCGGCAGCCTGATCGACGGCAACAAGAATGCCGCCCAGTTGCATGCGGATGTCGAGAAATACCTCGGCAAGGGCGGCGTGGGCCTGGATGACGCCACCACCAAGGCGCTGGCGAACAGCGATCCGGACCAGGTCAAGCAGTGGCTGGCCACCGGAATCTCCGCGGACAAGCTGCAGACCCTGGCCAAGCTCGATCCTCAGATGCTGCAGAGCGAGCACGGCTACGGCCCTTACATCGGCGGGCTGCCGGCGCTGCAGAAACGCACCGGGCTCAGCGGCAGCGACCTGTACGACATGCTGATGAAGTCCGAAACGCGCACCACGACACCGGGCGCCGGTGTGTGGCAGGTGCTGCAGCTGCTCGGCCATCCCAACCAGTCTTCCGCAAGCAACGCGCAAAGCAGCGCCGAGCTGGCCGCCGACTTCCGGGCCGCCGCGCAACAGCTGCAGAGCAATAACGGCGTCGACAAGGACGTGGACAGCGAGCGAGCCAACGCTCTGAATGACGCCGCCAACTGGCTGGACAACCACTGACGGACGACCGCGAATCCGTGCAGGGGCGCCATGCGCCGCCCCGCGCGGATCGCACCGTACCGGCACACTCGGCAGCGGGCTCAGCAGTGCTTCGAGCAGCCTCCCTGCATCGCGAAGGTGCGGCGAAACCGTTGCCCATGCGGCAAATGTTGCGCTGCGCCATACGTTTGCCGCGCCCGCATAAACTTGCGAAACCCCTGCCCGCCGGGCTGACAGCCGCGCCGGGGGCTGTCATGATCCGGCCCTTGTGCCGTCCGAGGGGGCGGCCTTCGAGATCCAGATCCTGCGGGAGTTTGCATGTCCTCTTCCAGCTCCATCCGGCGCGACGTCGGTCCTTTTGCGCTCATGCTTACCGGCCTGGGTTCCATCATCGGCTCCGGCTGGCTGTTCGGCGCGTGGAAAGCCGCCGGGCTGGCGGGTCCGGGCGCGGTGTGGGCCTGGGTGCTGGGCGCGGCGATCATCACCACCATCGCGCTGACCTATGCCGAGCTCGGCTCGATGTTCCCCGAGTCCGGCGGCATGGTGCGCTACAGCCACTATTCGCACGGCTCCCTGGTCGGCTTTATCGGCGCCTGGGCGAACTGGATCGCCATCGTCTCGGTGATCCCGGTGGAGGCCGAGGCCTCGGTGCAGTACATGGCCGGCTGGAAGTGGCAGTGGGCGCAGGACCTGTACATGCATGTGCCGGGCGGCCACGGCGAGCTGACGCCGCCGGGTCTGGCCATCGCGGCCGTGCTGGTCATCATCTATTTCCTGCTCAACTTCTGGAGCGTGAAGCTGTTCGCGCGCTCCAACACCGCCATCACCGTGTTCAAGCTGGTGGTGCCGGCCGCGACCGGCCTGGCCCTGATCGCCAGCGGCTTCCACCGCGAGAACTTCTCGGTCGGCGTGCACGGCGACGCGCATGCGATCGACTTCGCCGCGGTGCTGACCGCCGTGGCCACCGCCGGCATCGTGTTCAGCTTCAACGGCTTCCAGAGCCCGGTGAACCTCGCCGGCGAAGCGCGCAACCCGGGCAAGAGCATCCCGTTCGCGGTGATCGGCTCGATCCTGCTGGCCACCGTGGTCTACGTGATCCTGCAGATCGCCTACCTCGGCGCGGTGCCGCCGGAGATGCTGGCCAAGGCCGGCTGGCATGGCATCGACTTCAGCTCGCCGTTCGCGCAGCTGGCGATCATCGTCAACCTCAACTGGCTGGCCATCCTGCTCTATGCCGATGCCTTCATCAGTCCCTCGGGCACCGGCATCACCTATACCGCCACCACCGCGCGCATGATCTACGGCATGGAGCGCAACGGCACCATGCCGAAGCTGCTCGGCCGCATCCATCCGAAGTGGGGCATCCCGCGCCCGGCGATGTGGCTCAACCTGGCGGTGTCGTATCTGTTCCTGATCTTCTTCCGCGGCTGGGGCACGCTGGCGGCGGTGATCTCGGTGGCGACGATCATTTCGTATCTCACCGGCCCGGTCAGTGCGATGACCCTGCGCCGCACGGCGCCGACCCTGCATCGCCCGCTGCGCATCGCCGGCCTGCCGATCCTGGCCGGCGTGGCCTTCATCATGGCGACGGAGCTGCTGTATTGGGCGCGCTGGCCGCTGACCGGCGAGATCATCCTGCTGATGGTCGTGGCCCTGCCGGTGTACTTCTACTACCAGGCCAAGGCCGGCTGGCACGACTTCGGCCGCCAGCTCAAGGGCGCGTGGTGGCTGATCTTCTATCTGCCCAGCCTGGCCCTGGTGTCCTGGGCCGGCAGCACCACGTTCGGCGGCAACGGTTACCTGAGCTACGGCATGGACCTGGCCGTGGTCGCCGTGATCGGCCTGGTGTTCTACGTATGGGGCGTGAAGTCCGGCTGGCGCACGCCGTCGGTGGAAGCGGCCGAGCTGGAGGCGCAGGCGCATCCGGGTTCGCCGCTGGTGCCGCCGGATGAGTTCGAGGCTGAGCGCATCGCGAAGCATTGAGCTTCGCGGACGGCCAAATAAAAACGCGCGGTGAGAACCGCGCGTTTTTTTGTACCTCGAACCCAACCTACGCCAACCGATATCAGCTCAGGGCGAGCACATCCCCCAGCAAGGCCTGCGCCGTCACCTCCGGCCCCGCGCCCGGCCCTTGGATCACCAGCGGCTGCGAGTGGTAACGCGTGGTGGTGAGCGCGAACTGGTTGTCGGTGCCGTACAGGCGGGCGGCCGGATGCGTCGCCGGCACTTCGACCAGGCCGACGCGTGCCTTGCCGCGCTGGTTGAGCCGCGCCAGGAAACGCAGCACGCCGCCGCGCGCCTTCGCTTCGGCGTGGCGGCGCGCCAGCGGTTCGTCGAGTTCTTCCAGGCGGGCGAGGAAGGTGTCGGTGTCGACGCTGCGCAGCGCCTCGGGCACCAGGCTTTCCACATCCACTTCGTCGGTGCCCAGCGCAAAACCGGCATTGCGCGCGATGATCAGCAGCTTGCGCGCGACATCTTCGCCGGACAGGTCGGAGCGCGGATCCGGCTCGGTATAGCCGAGCTTGCGCGCCTCGCGCAGCAGCGCGGAGAACGCCTGGCTGCCGTCGTACTGGTTGAACAGGTAGGACAAGGAACCGGAGAACACGCCTTCCAGCGTCAGCAGCGCGTCGCCGCAGCCGCGCAACCGGCGCAGCGTGGAAAGCACCGGCAGGCCGGCGCCCACCGTGGCGGAATCGCCATAGCGGCCGCCCTGGGCCACCGCCGCCTGCAGCGCGCGCCAGCCCGGCAGTTCGCCGCCGGCCAGCGCCTTGTTGGCGGTGACCACGTGATAGCCGCGCGCCAGCCAGTCGGCATGGCGTGCGGCGAGGCTGGCGTTCGCGGTCGCATCGATGATGACCTTCACCGCCGCGCCGCTGGCATCGAGCGCGCGCAGCAGGGCAGCGTCATCGCGCGGATCGCCATGGCTGTTGAGCTTCTCGCGCAGGGCGCGGTCGGCGAGCTGCTGGGGATCGGTCTGCTGGCGGCGCGAATTCGCCGCGGCGACCAGCCGCAGCGAGGCTGCCGCCGGCGTATTGAACAGCTTGAGCAGCGCGCCGCCGACCACGCCGGTGCCGAGCAGCACCACCGCGGTACCGCTGGCGGCAGCCACCGGATTGGCCGTCTGGACGTCCGCTTCCGCAAGCACCGCGCTCATGCGTTCACCCGGCGTTTGTTGGCGAGCGAAGCGAACGCGCGCACCAGGGCGGCATCGATATCGCGCACCAGATCGTCACCGTCTTCGATACCCACCGAGATGCGCAGCAGGCTGTCGGCAATGCCGGCGGTGCGGCGGGCTTCCGGCGCCATCGCGGCATGCGTCATCGAAGCCGGATGCGCGATCAGGCTTTCCACGCCGCCCAGCGATTCGGCCAGCGAGAAGTACTGCAGTTCGTTGACGAAGGCTTCGATCTGCGCCACCTCGCCCTCCAGCTCGAAGCTCAGCATGGCGCCGAAGCCGGCCTGCTGGCGCGCGGCCAGCGCATGTCCCGCATGGCTGTCCAGGCCCGGGTAATAGACCTTGCGCACCGCCGCGTGGCCATCCAGCAAGGTGGCGATGCGCTGCGCGTTCTCCTGGTGCTGGCGCAGGCGCACGCTCAGGGTGCGCAGGCCGCGCAGGGTGAGAAAACTGTCGAACGGCGCGCCGGTCAGGCCGTTGCAGTTGCCCCACCACTTCAGCTGGTCGGCCACCGCCTGGTCGCGCGCGATCACCGCGCCGCCGACCACGTCGCTGTGGCCATTGATGTACTTGGTGGTGGAATGCACCACCACGTCGGCGCCAAGCACCAGCGGCTGCTGCAGCGCGGGCGACAAAAAGGTGTTGTCCACCACCACCAGCGCGCCCGCGGCGTGCGCCGCCTGCGCCACGTGGCGGATATCGGTGATGCGCAGCAGCGGGTTGGACGGCGTCTCCACCCACACCAGCGAGGGCTTGTTCGCCAGGCCGGCAGCCAGCGCGACGCTGTCGGTGAGGTCGACGAAGTCCAGGCTGAAACGGCCCTTCTTCGCCCAGGCGTCGAGCAGGCGCCAGGTGCCGCCGTAGCAATCGTGCGCGGCCAGCACGCGGCCGCCCGCCGGCACCAGTTCCAGCGCCAGTGCCACCGCCGCCATGCCGCTGGCCGTGACCACCGCGCCCGCGCCCTGCTCCAGTTCCGCCAGCGCATTGCCGAGCAGGTCGCGCGTGGGGTTGCCGCTGCGCGAGTAGTCGTAGGCGCGCTTGCCGCCCAGACCCTCGAACGCATAGTTGGTCGACAGATGCAGCGGCGGCACCACCGCGCCGTGCTGGGTATCGGACTCGATGCCGGCGCGCACCGCGCAGGTGCTGGTGCTACAGGGGGCGGTGGTGTCGCTCATGGTGGATCTCCGTTGCTCTGGTGCGTGGTGCGCTAAGGCGTGGGGACGAATGGGTTCAGGCCAGCGCGTCGCGCAGCAGCGGCGCGAGGCGATGGGTTTCCTTGAGGAAGGCGTCGTGGCCGTACGGCGACTCGAGCACTTCGAGCGTGGCCGGGCCATGCAGGCGGCGCTGCAGTTCGCACAGGTCGGACAGCGGGACCAGGCGGTCGGACGGGAAGCCGATCAGAGTGGCCGGCGCGGCGATCTGCTCCGGCGTGACGTCGTGCAGGTCGATCGATTCGGACAGGGCCAGGAAGCGCTCGACGTCGAAGCGCTCGACGAAGCGGCGGCCCTGGTGCACCAGGTAATCCTCGACCGGGAAATGGAAGCGCCCTTCGCGGAACTCCGGCGCGGCGGTGAAGCGGCGCGAGAATTCCTCGCTGCCGCGATAGGTGGTCATGGCCAGCTGGCGCGCCAGCGACAGCGCCTGCTCCGGCTGCCCGGTCTCCAGGCCCAGCCGCACGATGCCGCGCTGCACGGAGCGCTGCGCGGTGGCCAGCGGATGCGGGCGATGCGCGCCGGCCAGCAGCACCAGGCGGCCCAGCGCGTACGGATGGCGCGCGGCGAAGGCGAGGCCGGCCATGGCGCCGTAGGAGGAACCGACAAAGGCATGCACGCGCACGATGCCCAGCGCCTCGACCAGGGCGGCCAGCGCGTCGGCCTGGTCTTCGCTGGAGACGGCGGTGGCGCCGTCGAGTTCGGCCGGGGTGAGCCAGTCGATGCAGAGCACGCGGTAGCGATCGAGATCGAGCGGGAGACCGGCGCCGACGGCTTCCTGCCACCAGCCGGGGGCGGCTTCGTCGTCCAGCGCCACCACGTCGCGGTTGGCGGAGATGCCGCCCTGCACGATCACCGTCGGCGCATCGGGCGCGCCGCACCACAGATAGCGCACATCGACTTCGCAGGGACGGCTGCCGTACTTGGGCGAGAGGCGGATGCGGCGGGAGCTGCGCTGCGTGGTGAGGTCCGCGCGGACAGCGCCCGCCGGGATACAGGAAGCCGTGGTGCTGGTGGCGGGTTGGGGCTGGCTGGACATCTCGCTCTCCGTTTCGGGCATCGCCCTGCGGATCGAGGAGAGGTCGCCGCGCCGCCGGCATGGCATGCCGGCACGAAGCTCTCCCATCTCTCGGTGGCGCCTGATTGCGCCTCCGCAGGAGTTGGCACCGTGGCGGGCGAATCCCGCAGGTTGCCCCGGCTTCAAAGGGCCTGTCCCTCAGCCGGTCTCGATGAGTGACGCGAACTGTATCGATGCGCGAATGCCGGTGTCAATAGTTTGGACGTCCAAACGTCTATACATCCATAAAATCTAAATACCCACGGCACGGCGCATGAGAGCGCACGAAACAAGCTGCCATGCGGCCTCGCGCAGGCCAGGGCGCACGCACGGGCAAGCCACACGCCCTATCCGCGTCGGCGCTATGCTTGGCCGCTTCTCCAGCCCCAAGACCCCGATGACCGCCACCGACCACCAGGCCACTTCGGCCGAAACCTTGCGCGACCTGCTCCAGCGCGACGGCTTCGCCTTCGCCACCCATCTGGCGATGGAGCGTCTGCTGGAGGACGGTTCCACCCGGGCGATGGCGGACTGGGCCGCCTTCGCCGACAGCTGGAACGCGCTGGGGCCGGACGACTACCTGGCCGCCAAGGGCCGCCACCGGCGCCGGCGCCATGCGGTGTTCGCGGCCGGCACGGCGGGGCCGTTCGAGCTGCGCCCGCGGCAGCCGCATTACCAGAGCCTGGACTACAACAACCTGCAGGGCGGCATCGAGCGCTGGTTCGAGCCGGTGCTGCCGGCCATCGCCGAAGGGGCCAGCCTGCAACGCATCCTGGGCTTCGCGCGCGACTTCTTCGGCCCGATGGCGCCGCAGGTGCGGCGCTGGCATGTCGAAGCGCACCAGTTCCGTATCGAAGCCCGCCCGGGCCAGGCCGGCGAACCCACCCCGGAAGGCGTGCACCGCGATGGCGTGGACTATGTGCTGGTGCTGCTGGTGGATCGCGAGAACATCGAGAGCGGCACCACCACCATCCATACCGCCGACGGCGGCTTGCTCGGCAGCTTCACCCTGACCCATCCGCTGGATGCGGCCCTGGTGGACGACGGCCGGGTCTTCCACGGCGTCACCCCGGTCACCCCGCGCGATCCGTCGCGGCCGGCGCACCGGGACGTGCTGGTGGTGACCTTCCGCAAGACCGATTGACCTGTAACGGACGTTACATGTAACGTCCGTTACATGCAGACTCGCAAAGACGAACTGATCCAGGCCCTGATCGGCTACCTGCTGGAGCACGGCCTGGCCGATCTCTCGCTGCGCCCGCTGGCGGCTGGCGCAGGCACCAGCGCCAGGCTGCTGGTCTACCACTTCGGTTCCAAGGAAGGCCTGCTGACCGAAGTGCTCGGCGCCATGCACGCCCATGTACGCGACTCGGCGGCGCGGCTGCTCGACACGCCGCCGGGGCAACCCCAGCCACCCTTGCGCCGCTTCTGGGACTGGGCCATCGCCGATGCCAACTCCCCCTATCTGAAGCTGCTGTACGAACTGCAGGTGCTGGCCGCGCGCGATCCGGCCACCTATGCGCCCCATCTGCAGCACGATGCCGCGCAGTCGCTGGCCGCGGCGCTGGCGGTGATGTCCGCGCCGCAGCGCTCCACCGCGATGGCCACGCTGTGCCTCGCCGTATTCGACGGCCTGTTCCTGGAACTGATGAGCACCGGCGACCGCGAGCGCACCACCGCGGCGCTGGATCGGTTTATCGAACTGGCCTCCTCCGCTTCGCCGTCTCCCGGAACAGCCCAGCCATGAATATCGCCATGCCCGTGGGCGAGCAGCGCTCGCCGCCTGTCATCCTGCCCGGCCTGCTGCTGGCGCTGGGCTTCGCCTGGCTGCCGCTGGCGCGCTGGATCGACGAGTTCGCGAATACCGCGCATCTGGTCGCCTACGAGATGGCCTGGTGGGCCGCGGTCGCAGCCCTGCTGCTCTACGTGGCAAGGATCGAACGCAGGCCGCTCGCTTCGATCGGCCTGCCCCGGCCGACCCTGCGCGCGCTGGCGCTGGGCATCGCCGCAGGCGTGGCCGTCACCGCCCTGCTGGGCGTGCTCTATCTGGCCGTGCTGCCGGCGCTGCATCTGGCGGACAAAGTGGCCGACACCGACAACGCCCGCCTGCTCGCCGCCACCCCGCTGTGGTGGCGGCTGATCTCCACCGTGCGCGCCGGCGTGGCGGAGGAAATCATGTTCCGCGGCTACGCCATCGAGCGCATCGAGGCGCTGAGCGGCAGCCGCCTCGTCGCCGTGCTGGCGTCCTGCACCGTCTTCACCCTGGCCCATGTGAGCGCCTGGGGCTGGAGCCACGTGATCGTGGTGGCGGCGGGCGGGTTGGCGTTCTCCGCGCTCTATCTGTGGCGGCGCAATCTATGGGTGAACATGGTCGCGCACTGCGTGGTGGATGCGGTCTCCGTGCTCGGCTGAGTCCGCGCGCGCCCGGGGCGCGGCATACTACGGGGATCGCCACCTGTGGAATCCACGCATGCGCTTCGCCGCCGAGATCGTCATCGCCCTGGTCGCCCTGCTCCATGTGTGGTTCCTGGTGCTGGAAATGTTCCTGTGGGAAAAGCCCGCCGGCCGCAAGGCTTTCCGCACCACCGCGGAATTCGCCGCGCAATCGAAGGTGCTGGCCGCCAACCAGGGCCTGTACAACGGCTTCCTCGCCGCCGGCCTGCTGTGGTCGCTGTGGCTGGGCTCGGAAGGGCTGGCCGTGACCCGCTTCTTCCTGCTGTGCGTGCTGGTGGCCGGCATCTATGGCGGCTTGACGGCGTCACGCCGCATCCTGCTGTTCCAGGCCGCGCCGGCGGCGCTGGGCCTGATCCTGCTGTGGCTCTGAGCACCATGGGCACGACGCCGCGCGAAGCCGTCGGCCAGGCCTACGCTCCCGCCCTGATGCTGCGCGCCCGCGAGCGCAGCTGGGCGGTGCTGCAAGGCATCCGCGAGCGGATGCGTCCGGGCATCAGCGAGGACGAAGCCAGGACCGAAGCCGCCGAGATATTCAAGGCGCACGGGCTGGAGCGGCTGTGGCATCCGGTGGTGATCCGCATCGGCGCCAACACCACCCTGACCTTCCGCGAACGCTCCAACCCCGACCTGCGCCTGGGCGAGGACGACATCTATTTCATCGACCTGGGCCTGGTCTTCGACGGCCACGAGGGCGATGTCGGCGACACCTTCACCACCGGCGCCGATCCGTCGAAGCAGGCCTGCGCCGCAGCCGCGCGCACCTTGTTCGACGACGTGGCCGGCGCATGGCGCACGCAAGGCCTCAGCGGCGAAGCCTTGTACGCCTTCGCCTCCGAGCGGGCCCAGGCCATGGGCTGGCGCCTGAACCACGCCACCAAGGGCCATCGCGTCGGCGATTTCCCCCACGCCATCCACAAGGCCGGCGACCTCGGCACGCTGGAACAGGCGCCGTCCAGCGGCCTGTGGATCCTGGAAATCCAGATCGCCCACCCGAGCGAGCCCTACGGCGCCTTCTACGAGGACCTGCTGGTCGAGTAGGCTGGGCCGTCCGAATCTCGCCGGGAGCCACCCCGATGGCCGTCGAGTTCCTGCCCCTCGACGGGGGCTGCACCTGCGGCGACGTCCGCTACCGCCTCGCCAGCGGCCCGCTGATCGTGCACTGCTGCCATTGCCGCTGGTGCCAGCGCGAAAGCGGCGCGGCGTTCGCCCTCAACGCCATGATCGAAACCGACCGCCTGAAACTGCTGCGCGGCCGCCCGCTGCTCGAAACCATCCCCAGCTTCAGCGGCAAGGGCCAGCAGGTGGCGCGCTGCCCGGACTGCATGATCGCCCTGTGGGGCCACTACGCCGGCGGCGGCGCCACCTTCGCCTTCGTGCGGGTAGGCACCCTGGACGACCCGGACCGCCTGCCGCCGGATATCCACGTATTCACCGCCAGCAAGCAGCCTTGGGTGGTGCTTCCGGAAGGGGCGCGGGCGGTGCCGGAGTTCTACCGGCGCAGCGAGGTGTGGTCGGCCGAGAGCCTGGAGCGGCGACGCATGGCGCTGAAAGGACCGGCGGACCACTAAAAGCTGCGTTGTATTTCGCCAATCGCAATGTGGCCCTAGTATCAGTTTCATGCGTACTGCCTCCCCCACCACCCTCCGACGACTGGCCACTAAGTTGCTTGGCGGAGCCATCTGCTCCAGCAAATTCCAGCAGCGCAGAGCTCTGCTGCGAGGCATCGCCAGGGGTGAGCGGGCGCATGAGGAAGGCTGCACCCTGTCTCAGACTCAGGCCAAAGCGCGCATGGCGCGATGGTTGAAGTAAACCCAGATTCGAGCCCCTGCCGGGTTGGCTAGACGAATTTGGCCACTACGTAGCCCCCTGACGCCTACAAGCCGCCCACCTGAAAGACCGCTAAGGCCGGAGGCCGGCGGTCCACTGGTATCATTGCGGGTTCGCATCTTCAGCCTGTCCCGCCATGTCCACCCATCTCGACGAAACCCTCCGCCGCCGCACCTTCGCCATCGTCAGCCATCCTGACGCCGGCAAGACCACGCTTACGGAAAAGCTGCTGCTGTTCGGCGGCGCCATCCAGATGGCCGGGTCGGTGAAAGGCCGCAAGGCCGCGCGGCATGCCACCTCGGACTGGATGGCGCTGGAAAAGGAGCGCGGCATTTCGGTCACCTCGTCGGTGATGCAGTTCCCGTACGAGGACAAGATCGTCAACCTGCTCGATACCCCGGGCCACGCGGACTTCTCCGAAGACACCTACCGCGTGCTTACCGCGGTCGACTCCGCGCTGATGGTGATCGACTGCGCCAAGGGCGTGGAGGAGCGCACCATCAAGCTGATGGAGGTGTGCCGCCTGCGCGACACGCCGATCATGACCTTCATCAACAAGCTCGACCGCGAGGGCCGCTCGCCGATCGAACTGCTGGACGAAGTGGAATCCGTGCTCGGCATCGCCTGCGCGCCGCTGACCTGGCCGATCGGCATGGGCAAGCGCCTGAAGGGCGTCTATCACATGCTGCTGGACGAAGTGCATGTGTTCGAGCCGGGCAAGAACTTCACGCGCCAGGATTCGACCATCTTCAAGGGCCTCGACGCGCCGGGCCTGGAAGCGGCGATCGGCACCGAAGCGATGTCCGACCTGCGCGACGAACTGGAGCTGGTGCAGGGCGCCTCGCATCCGTTCGATCTGCAGCAGTACCTGGCGGGCAAGCTCACGCCGGTGTTCTTCGGTTCGGCGGTGAACAACTTCGGCGTGCAGCTGCTGCTGGACTTCTTCGTCGAGCATGCGCCCTCGCCCAGGCCGCGCGCCACGCTCAGCCGCGAGATCGAGCCGGGCGAAGAAAAACTCACCGGCTTCGTGTTCAAGATCCAGGCCAACATGGATCCGGCGCACCGCGACCGCGTCGCCTTCATGCGCGTCTGTTCCGGCACTTATACCGCCGGCATGAAGATGATCCAGACGCGCACCGGCAAGGAAGTGCGCATCGCCAACGCACTCACCTTTATGGCCAGCGATCGCGAGATCGTCGAAAGCGCCTTCCCCGGCGACGTGATCGGCCTGCATAACCACGGCACCATCAGCATCGGCGACACCTTCAGCGAAGGCGAGCCCGTATCGTTCACCGGCATCCCCAACTTCGCGCCGGAACTGTTCCGCCGCGCGCGCCTGCGCGATCCGCTGAAGATGAAGGCGCTGCAGAAGGGCCTGGCGCAGCTGTCGGAAGAAGGCGCCACGCAGTTCTTCCGTCCGCTGATGAGCAACGACCTGGTGCTGGGCGCGGTCGGCGTGCTGCAGTTCGACGTGGTGGCGTATCGCCTGAAGGACGAATACAGCGTCGATGCCGCGTTCGAGCCGGTCGGCGTGGTCACCGCGCGCTGGGTGCACTGCGACGATGCGAAGAAGCTGGAAGAATTCCGCGAGAAGAACGCCATGAACCTGGCAGTGGACGGCGCCGGCGAGCTGGTCTATCTGGCACCGTCGCGGGTCAACCTGCAGCTGGCGCAGGAGCGCTGGCCGCAGGTACGCTTCTCGGCCACGCGCGAGCACGCCGCCTCAGTGGATATCTGATCCCGTGGAACGCATGGACGCCAAGCCCACCCTCGCCTTCGCCACTCCGCCGAGCGCAACCGTCTGGCAGCGCCGGCTGGTGTTTTCGCCGCTGGCGCGCATCGTCAACTTCGTGGTGACGATGATCGCGGTCAGTTTCCTGCTTGGCTCGGTCTTCCACCTGCTGGGCTGGACCGCCAAGGACGCCGATCCGCTGCTGCATACGCTGGCCGAACTGCTCAGCAGGACGGTGCCGGCCGTGATCGCCTACCTCGCCCTGGTGCGCGGTGTCGAGCGGCGGCCTGTCGCGGAGCTGGCCCTGCGCCGCCTGCCGGCGCAGGGCGGCCAGGGCCTGCTGATCGGCATCGCGCTGATGAGCCTTACCGTGGCCTTGCTGTGGCTGCTGGGCAGCTACCACGTGCTGCGCACCAACCCCGATCCGAACTGGGTGCCGGCCGTGCTGGTGGTGGGCCTGGGCGCGGGGCTGGGCGAGGAGATCGTGTTCCGTGGCGTGCTGTTCCGCATCGTCGAGGAAGGGCTGGGCACCTGGTGGTCGCTGGCCATTTCTGCGCTGTTTTTCGGCGGTGTGCACCTGGGCAACCCGGGCGCGACGCCGTGGAGTTCCATAGCCATCGCGATCGAGGCCGGCATCCTGCTGGGCCTGCTCTATCACGTCACCCGCTCGCTGTGGATCTGCGCCGGCATGCACCTGGCCTGGAACGTGCTGCAGGGCACCGTGTTCGGCATCGCGGTATCCGGCCTGCCGGCGGACGGTTTCCTGGTGGCAAAACTGACCGGCCCGGCCTGGCTGAGCGGCGGCGGTTTCGGCGCCGAGGCCTCGGTGGTGGCATTGCTGGTGTGCACCACGCTGAGCGCGGTGCTGCTGGCCATCGCGTGGCGCCGCCGCTCGATCGTGCCACCGGCCTGGAAGCGGCGCCCGCCCACCACGCCCGCCTGACGTCCGCTGCGCTACCCTGCGCGCACCGCAGGCCGGACCGCCCCGGCCGTCGACGTACAGGGAACCCGCATGGCCACCGCCCCCCGCCGCTATTCCTGGCTTGCGCACCAGCCGATCCAGCACAAGATCCAGCTGGCCGTCGGCAGCCTGGTTCTGCTGTTCGTGATCTGCGGCACGGTGACGCTCAGCGCCTTGTCGCGCCAGGAAGAGAGCACGCGCTGGACGCGGCATACGCTGGACGTCCTCGGCAAACTCGACGATGTGGCGCAGGAGCTGCTGCACGGCCGCGCCTCACTGCGCGGCTATCTGCTCGCGCCGTCGCCACAGGAGCTGGCGAACTTCGAACTCGCGAACACCGCGCTCGGCGAGAACATCGAGATCCTGTGGAAGCTGACCAAAGACAATCCGGTCCAGCAGACCCGCCTGGACCGTCTGCGGACCATGGCCGTCCAGTGGCACAAGGAGGTGCGGCGCGACGGTATCGACGCGATGAACCAGATCCATGCGGCCGATGCCACGGCGTTGGCGCTGGAACGCACCAGGATCCAGCAGAACTACCTCAATCACAGCGCACTGCGTATCGACGACCTGCTGACCGTCGTCAAGCAGATGCAGAACTCCGAACAGGTGCTGCTCGACGAGCGCGAAGCCACGCAGCGCCGCGACGTCATGATCGTGCGGGCGATGACCTGGGGCACCGTGCTGCTCAGCCTGGGCTTCGGCTGGTGGGTGATCGTGCTCACTTCCAAGCTGATCACCCGCCCGATCCGGCGCATCGCCGGCCTGATGAGCCAGCTCGCCGCGCACGACCACAGCATCGAGATCCGCCAGACCGAGCGCCGCGACGAAATCGGCGAGATCGCCCGCGCGCTGCAAGTATTCAAGCAGATGGCGATCCAGACCAGCGAGCAGACCTGGGTGAAAGGCCACGCCTCCGAGATCGCCGGCGAACTGCAGAAAATGGGCGACCAGCGCGAGTTCGGCGACCGCCTCACCGGCATCCTGGCTCCGCTGCTGCAGGTCGGAGTGGCCGTGTTCTACGCCTATGACGAGGAACAGCGCAGCCTGGAGCTGCGCGGCAGCTACGGCTATCGCGAGCGCCGCCACCTGACTACGACCTATGCGCTGGGCGAGGGCCTGGTCGGCCAGAGCGCGCTGGAACGCAAGCCGATCACCCTGCAGAACGTGCCTGCCGACTACGTGCGCATCCATTCGGCCACCGGCGAAGCCCCGCCGGCCAGCATCAGCGTGCTGCCGCTGCTGTCGCGCGACAAGCTGCTGGGCGTGCTGGAGCTGGCGAGCTTCCAGCATCTGAGCGATGCCCAGCAAAACCTGCTGGAGGAACTGCTGCCGATCGCAGCGCTCTCGCTGGAGAACCTCGGCCGCGCCGTGCGCACGCGCGAACTGCTGCGCCAGACGCAGGAACAGGCCGACGAGCTGCGCGCTTCCGAAGAGACGCTGCGCAACCAGCAGCATGAACTGCAGACGAGCAACGAGGAACTCAGCCACAAGACGCACGAACTGCAGGAGCAGTCGCAGCGCCTGCTCGCCTCCGAGGAAGAACTGCGTGTGCAGACCGAGGAACTGCAGGCCAGCAATGAAGAACTGCGCCAGAAGACCGAAACGCTCAACGAGCAGAAACGCCTGCTCGAAGCGCTGCAGCACGAGACGCAGGAAAAGGCCGACGAGCTGGCCCGCGCCAGCCAGTACAAGTCGGAATTCCTGGCCAATATGTCGCACGAGCTGCGCACGCCGCTGAACAGCCTGCTGATCCTGTCACGCAGCCTGGCCGAGAACCGCGAAGGCAATCTCGATGGCGAGCAGGTCGAGTCGGCGCGCATCATCCACGACTCCGGCAGCAACCTGCTGCGCCTGATCAACGACATCCTGGATCTGTCCAAGGTCGAAGCCGGCAAGATGGAACTGGTGCTGGCCGAGCTGCCGCTGGCCGACCTGGAGCGCACGCTCAAGCGCACCTTCGCGCATGTCGCGCAGGAGAAGGGGCTGGAGTTCCGCGTGGAGATCGAAGCCGGCGTACCGGCCGGCATCTACACCGACGCCTCCAAGCTCGAACAGGTGGCGAACAACCTGATCGGCAATGCCTTCAAGTTCACCCACCAGGGCGGCGTCACCGTGCGCGTCGCGCGCCCGCCGGCCAGCCTGGCGCTGCCGGAAGCGCTGCGCGGCAAGCCGGCGATCGCCATCGCCGTGCACGACACCGGCATTGGCATTCCGCGCGCCAAGGCGGACCGCGTGTTCAATGCCTTCGAGCAGGTCGACGCCAGCACCAGCCGCCAGTACGGCGGCACCGGCCTGGGCCTGGCCATCTCGCGCCGGCTGGTGGAACTGCTGGGCGGCGATATCGTGCTGGACAGCGAGGAAGGCCGCGGCAGCATCTTCACCATGCTGCTGCCCGAGCGCGCCGACGGCACCGCCACGCCGGCGCCCGCGCCGTCTGCGCCGGCCGAAATGCGCCCCGCGCCGGTGAGCGCGCTGCTGCCCGAAAGCATCGAGGACGATCGCGACACCCTGGCGGAGGGCGATACCGCGATCCTGATCGTCGAGGACGATCCGGTGTTCGCGCGCATCCTGGCCGACATGGTCCGCCGCAAGGGCTATCGCGCGCTGGCCGCCGCGGATGGCGAGTCCGGCCTGCAGCTGGCGCAGCGCTTCCGCCCCACCGGCATCCTGCTCGATGTGATGCTGCCCGGCATGGACGGCTGGACGGTGATCGCGCGGCTGAAGGAAAACGCCGCCACGCGGCATATCCCCGTGCATTTCATTTCCGCGGTGGACGATGCCAGCCGCGGGCGCGAGCTGGGCGCGGTGGGCTTTCTTACCAAGCCGGTCAGCCGCGAGTCGATCGAAGGTGCGTTCGAACGCATGCTGCATTTCGCCGAAGGCCAGGCGCGGCGGCTGCTGATCGTCGATGACGATGCCGATTCGCGCGCCGCCATGCGCACCCTGCTGCGCGGCGACGACGTCACCATCGACGAGGCCGGCAGCGCGGAGGAAGCGTTGCAGCGCGTGGACGAGGCCGCGTACGACTGCATCGTGCTGGACCTGGGCCTGCCCGGCATGTCCGGCACGGAGTTCCTCGAACAGCTCGGCAACTCGGGCAAGGTGCCGCCGGTGGTGATCTACTCCGGCCGCGAATTGAGCCGCGAGGAAAGCCTGAAGCTGCGCCAGTACACCGACAGCATCGTGATCAAGGGCGCACGCTCGCCGGAGCGCCTGATGGACGAAGTCAGCCTGTTCCTGCACAGCATCCGCGGCGGCCGCGGCGCGCGGCCCGCCGCGGCGGCGGCACCGGCGCAGGCGCCCGCGGTCAACGGCATGCCCAGCGAACTGGGCGGCCGCAAGGTGCTGCTGGTGGACGACGACATGCGCAACCTGTTCGCCTTGTCCAAGGTGCTGCGCGGCTGGGGCATGCAGGTGAACATGGCGCAGGACGGCCAGAAGGCGCTCAAAGCGCTGGCCGACCAGGATGGCCTCGAGCTGGTGCTGATGGACATCATGATGCCGGTGATGGACGGCTACGACACCATCCGCGAGATCCGCGCGCAGCCGCGCTTCGCCAAGCTGCCGATCATCGCGCTCACCGCCAAGGCCATGCGCGGCGATCGCGAGAAATGCCTGGAGGCCGGCGCCAACGATTACCTGTCCAAGCCGATCGACATCGACAAGCTGTCCTCGATGCTGCGCGTGTGGCTGCATCGATGAAGGAGCGCGGCGCCGGCAGGACGGACGGCGAACTCGAAGACATCGAGGTCGAGCTGTTCGTGCGCGCGCTGCAGGCGCGCCACGGCTACGACTTCAGCCAGTACGCGCCGGCCTCGCTCAAGCGCCGCGTGCAGCAGCTGGTGATCGCGCACAACAGCGGCACTATCAGCGCGCTGATCGGCCGCCTGCTGCACGAGCCGGAATTTCTGGCGCCGGTGCTGGAAGGATTGTCGGTGCCGGTGTCGGAGATGTTCCGCGACCCGGAGGTGTTCAGCGCGCTGCGCCAGCAGGTGTTCCCGCTGCTGGCTTCGTATCCGCAGATCAATATCTGGCAGGCCGGCTGCGCGCACGGGCAGGAAGTGTATTCGCTGGCCATCCTGCTGGAAGAGGCCGGACTGTACGAGCGCACGCAGATCTACGCCACAGATTTCAACGAAGCCGCGCTGCGCCACGCGCAGGAAGGCATCTATCCGGCGCGCGAGGCGCAGCTGTGGTCGCGCAACTATCTCGCCGCCGGCGGCAGCCACACATTCGCCGACTACTACAGCGCGCGCTACGAACTGCTCAAGCTGGATGGGCGCCTGCGCCGCAACGTGATCTTCGCCAACCACAACCTGGTCACCGACGAAGTGTTCTGCGAAGCGCACCTGGTGCTGTGCCGCAATGTGCTGATCTATTTTTCCGACCCGCTGCAGGACCGCACGCTGGGCTTGTTCCGTGACAGCCTGGTGCGCGGCGGCTTCCTCTGCCTGGGCACGCGCGAAAGCCTGGATTTCGCGCCGTCCGCCGCCGATTTCGCCGCGGTGGATGCTGGCTTGCGCATCTACCGGCTTGGCGCCAAGACGCCACGGGCGGGTTGACGTGGCCACGCTCGAGGCCATCGCGATCGGATGTTCGGCCGGTGGCCTTACCGCGCTGGAGCGCCTGCTGGCGCAACTGGATCCTGGCCTGCCGCAACCGGTACTGGTCTGTTGCCATACCGGCTCGTCGACGGTCGAGCTGATGTGCGAACTGCTGGCGCGGCATACCCGCCTGCCGGTGACGGAAGCGCGCGAACGCGAGCTGCCGCAGCCGGGCACGGTGCATGTGGCGCCCAGCGGCTATCACCTGCTGCTGGAACACGACCGCCGCTTCGCGCTCAGCGTGGACCCGCGCGTCAGCTACGCGCGCCCCTCGATCGACGTACTATTCGACTCGGCCGCCGAGGCCTACCGCGACGCCCTGGTCGGCGTGGTGCTCACCGGCGCCAACAGCGACGGGGCCGAAGGACTGAAAGCGATCCGCGGCAGCGGCGGCATCGCCATCGTGCAGGAGCCGGGCGATGCGGAAAGCCCCGCCATGCCGCAGGCCGCGCTGGAGCGCGCCGGCGCCGACCATTGCCTGCCCCTGGCGGAGATTGCTCCGCTGCTCAACCGGCTCTGTCTCGCATGAAGATCGCCCGCCCGAAAATCCTCGTCGTCGACGACACCCACGCCAACCTGGTGGCGATGCGGCGGCTGCTCGCCGACTGCGGCGCCGAGCTGCTGGAGGCGAGCAGCGGCAACCAGGCGCTGACCATGTGCCTGGACCACGAATTCGCGCTGATCCTGCTCGACGTCAACATGCCGGACATGGACGGCTACGAGGTGGCTTCGCTGCTGGGCGAAGCCGGCCAGCTGCAGGAAACCCCGATCATCTTCGTCACCGCGGCCTATGCGGACGATATCCACCGGCTCAAGGGTTATCGCTTCGGCGCGGTGGACTACATCGCCAAGCCGGTGAACGACGCGATCCTGCAATCGAAGGTGCGCGTGTTCCTGGAGCTGTACGAAGCGCGCGCGCAGCTGCGCGGCACGCTGGATGAGCTGTCCGAGCGCAACCGCCAGCTTGGCGTCGAGATCGCCGAGCGCGAGCGCGTGGAAGCGCAGATCCGCCACCAGGCCACCCACGACATGCTCACCGGCCTGCCGAACCGCGTGCTGTTCCACGATCGCCTGCGCACGGCGATGCAGCGCGCGCCGCGCCACGGCGTGGCGTTCGCGCTGGTGCTGCTGGATATCGATGGCTTCAAGGGCATCAACGACGACCATGGGCACCCGGCCGGCGACGCGCTGCTGCGCGCCATTGCCGGACGCCTGCTCGGCGCGCTGCGCTCCAACGACACGGTGGCGCGCCTGGGCGGCGACGAATTCGCGCTGATCCTGGAAGACGTGGCCGATGCCGACGCGCTGCTGCACCGCTGCCGCGAACTGGGCGGCGAACTGGCCGCGCCCTACCCGCTCGATGGCCGCCGCGGCCCGTTTATCGCCCAGGTCAGCGCCAGCCAGGGCATCGCGCTGTGGGGCGGCGATGCGCGCAACGACGAGGATCTGATCCAGGCCGCGGACCGCGCGCTGTACAAGGCCAAGGAAGACGGCAAGAACCGCTGCGTGATGGCGCCATAAAAAACGGCGGGACCCGGGTGCGCCGGATCCCGCCGCTTGATGCCGCCGCTTGATGCCGCCGGTTTAAGCCGCCGGTTTAAGCTGCATCGGCCAGTTTCTTCGTTTCGTCCTTGGCCTTGGCCGCGCCAAGCTCCGCCGGATCGAAATCGTCCACCGAGATGAACTCGAACACGCCTTCGCGCACGCGCTTGAGCAGGGCCGCTTCGGCGTTGTCGATCACGCCGGCCTTCTCGGCCTCGGCGAGCTGGCCGAAGTAGTCGTGCGACTTGAACTGGCCGCCCTTCTGCGCCTTGAGGAACTTGCGCTCCACCGGCTCCGCGGCGATCACGTCGGGCAGCAGCGCGTTCATGCGGCCGACCGTGTTGTTCGCCGTCGGGGTCAGGTACACCCACTCCAGCAGACGGTCGCGCGCTTCGCCCGGCGCCGTGATGATCGCGGCGACGCGGCGGCCCAGGCGATCCGACGGCGGCACTTCGCGGCGGCCGAACGGAAACACCAGCACGCGCAGCAGCCACGACACCGGACGTACCGGGAAATTGCGGATCGCGCCGTCCAGCGCCATCTGCGTGCGCCACATGCACTCGTGGAAGGCCCAGGCCAGCAGCGGACGATCCGCTTCCGGACGGCCGGTGTCTTCATAGCGCTTGAGCATGGCGCTGGCGATGTAGAGGTAACTCAGCACGTCGCCCAGGCGCGCCGACAGCTTCTCCTTGAACTTCAGCTTGCCGCCGAGCACGCCCATGAAGGTGTCCGCGCACAGCGCCAGCGCGGCCGAGTAGCGGTCGAGCTTGCGGTAGTAGCGGCGCGTGTAAGCGTCGCCGGCGGTTTCGCCGATGCGCGAACCGGTGATGCCGATGGTGAAGGCGCGCACCGCGTTGGAGATGCCGAAGCCGAGATGGCTGAACAGCAGGCGGTCGAAAGTCTTCAGGCGATCGCCGTAGTCGGCGATCAACAGCGCCTGCATTTCCTTCAGCACGTAGGGATGGCAGCGGATGGCGCCCTGGCCGAAGATCATCAGGCTGCGCGTCATGATGTTCGCGCCTTCCACCGTGATGGCGATCGGCACGCCCTGCCAGGCGCGGCCGGCGTAGTTCTTCGGACCGAGCTGCACGGCCTTGCCGCCGTGCACGTCCATGGCGTCGCCGGCGATGATGCGGCCCCATTCGGTGGCGTGGTACTTGGCGATCGCCGAGGGCACGGCCGGCTTCTCGCCGCGGTCGACCGCAGCGGCCGTCGCACGCGACAGCGCGGCGGTTGCATAGGTAAGGCCGCCGATGCGGGCCAGCGCTTCCTCCACGCCCTCGAAGCGCGCGATGGACAAGCCGAACTGCTTGCGCATGCGCGCATAGGCGCCGGTCGCGGCGACCGCCGAACGCACGCCACCGGTGGCATTGGACGGCAGCGAGATGGCGCGGCCCACCGACAGACATTCCACCAGCATGCGCCAGCCGTGGCCGGCCATGCTCGGGCCGCCGATCAGCACCGACATCGGCACGAACATGTCCTTGCCGTGCACCGGGCCGTTCTGGAACGGGATATTCAGCGGGAAATGGCGGCGGCCGATTTCCAGGCCATGCGTCGAGCGCGGGATCAGCGCCAGGGTGATGCCGAGGTCTTCCTTGTCGCCCAGCAGCTTCTCCGGGTCGTACATGCGGAAGGCCAGGCCGACCACGGTGGCGATCGGCGCCAGCGTGATGTAGCGCTTGTCGAAGGTGAGGCGGATGCCCAGCGTTTCCACGCCGTCGACCATCTGCTTGCAGACGATGCCGTAGTCGGTGATCGAGGTGGCGTCGGAACCGGCGTACGGGCCGGTCAGCGCGAAGCAGGGAATTTCCTCGCCCACCGCCAGGCGCGGCAGGTAGTAGTTCTTCTGCTCGTCGCTGCCGTAATGGAGCAGCAGCTCGGCCGGGCCGAGCGAGTTCGGCACGGCGACCGTCGAGGCCACGGTGGCCGACATGGTCGCCAGCTTCTGCAGCACGGCCGAATGCGCGAGAGCGGAGAAGCCCAGGCCGCCGTACTGCTTCGGAATGATCATGCCGAAGAACTTGTGCTTCTTGATAAAGGCCCAGACCTCCGGCGGCAGGTCGGCCAGTTCATGCGTGATCTGCCAGTCGTTGAGCATGCCGCAGAGCTGCTCCACCGGGCCGTCCATATAGGCCTGCTCTTCGGTGCTCAGCTCCGGCCGGGGCTGCTTCATCAGCTCGTGCCAGTCCGGCTTGCCGGAGAACAGCTGGCCCTCGAAGCCGACGGTGCCCGCTTCCAGCGCGGTCTGCTCGGTCTCCGACAGCTTCGGCGTGACCTTGGCGAACAGCTTCAGCAGCGGCGCGCTGATCTTCTTGCGGCGGAAGTCCAGCATCAGCAGCGGCACCGCGACCAGCAGCTCCAGGATCAGCAGCACGACGGTGGTCACCGGTGCGCCGGCGACCAGGCCCACGACCACGGTGGCGCCGACCGTGACGATCGCCCAGGTGCGCAGGGTGCTGCGATGGTAGGCACAGGCGCCGGTGGCGATGAGGGCCGCCAGCAGGGTGAGGATCACGGACATGGAAGCACCTCGTCGCGAATGGCGTTGTTGCGATGGACAGGCATGGGCATTACTCGATCAAGTCCGCGTCCGTGCGGGTTCAATGCGCTGCTTCACCGTCGAGAGTCCGCAGGAATCGTGCGATCTCACGGGTGAAAGCGTCGTTGGCGTCACCTGCCACCATATGCGTGGCGCGCGGGAGTTCCACGTGCTCGGCATGCGGGGCCAGGCGGAGAAATTCGTCGACGGTGTCGCGCGAGACCACGTCGCTGCGCCCGCCCGAGAGCAGCAGCAGCGGCACGCGCACATTGGCCGCGGCGCTCATCAGGCGCGGCTGGTAGCGCTCGCTCTCGCGCACCAGGTCGCCGCCGAGCAGGGCCGGATCCCAATGCCAGCGCAGGCGGCCGTCGGCGCCCTCGCGCAGCAGCGGGCGCAGCTGGTCCTCGCTCTTGCGGCCGGCGCGGTGCGGCAGGTAGGCGGCGATCTGCTCGGCCGCTTCGGCGTAATCGGCGAAGCCGTCCGGATGCGCCTGCATGAAGGCCAGGATGCGCTCGACGCCGGCGGTCTCCCAGCGCGGCGTGATATCCACCAGCACCATGGCGCGGAACAGCGCGGGGTCGAGCTCGCCGGCCACTACCAGGCCAAGCAGCCCGCCCATCGAGGCGCCGACCAGCACCGGCGGTTCCGGCTGCGCGCGGGCCAGCCCGACCAGGTCGGCCACGAACTGTTCCATGTGGTATTCGCCGCCGGGCACGCGGCCGCTTTCGCCATGGCCACGGCTGTCGAAGGTGACGCAGCGGAAGCCTTCATTGGCCAGGGCGTCGGCGGTGGCGGTCCAGGCGTGGCGGGTCTGGCCGAAGCCGTGGGCGAACAGCAGGGTCGGGCGGCCATCCGGCCGGCGCACGTCGACCGCCAGCGGCACGCCATCGGCGGCGACATGAGGACTGGGCGCGGCGGCGGTTGGCGCAATGGTAACCATACGGACGAGTATGGATTGCCGTCCGAGCCGCCGTCAACCATGCCCGTTCGGATTGCAAAGCCTAGGACTGGGGCTACCATGCGGGCATGAATGCCAGCGCCAAACCCGAACGTACACGTCTTTCCGCCGAAGATTGGGAAGATGCCGCACTCAAGCTGATAGCCGAGCAAGGTGTCGGCGCCCTCGCCGTCGAGGCCCTGGCCCGCCAGCTCGGGGTGACCAAGGGCAGCTTCTACTGGCACTTCCGCACCCGCGAAGCCCTGCTGCAGGCCGCGCTGGAGCGCTGGGAGCAGTACGGCGAGCGCGAGGTGATCAGCCAGATCGAGGCCATGCCCGACCCGCGCGGCCGCCTGCCGGAACTGTTCCGCCGGGTCGCCCACGAAATCGCCCCGCACCGCGTCTATGCCGCCCTGCTCAAGGCGCTGGACCATCCGCAGGTAGTGCCGGTGATGGCCCGCGTCTCGCAGCGGCGCATGGAATTCCTCACCAATATCTATCGCGAGGCCGGCCTGGCCCCGGACGAGGCCTTGAACCGCGCGCGGCTCACCTATGCGGCTTATGTGGGCTTCCTCCAGCTCAACTTCACGCTGGGTCTACCGCGCATCAGCCATGAAGACTTCGACGCCTACGTCGAGCACATGATCAAGACGCTCACGCCGGGCTGAAAGACCAGCCGCATCAGCGGCTTGGCGGCATGCCAGGGCCGCTTTGCTGCACCCCGCCTTGCAATGCCAGTACACGCAAACTACCGTTTCTGCTCTTTTTTGTTCTAAGACCAGAGAGAGGAACGCATGGCGAGCAAGCTGGAGGCGCTGCAGCGCTGGGTCGACGAGGTGGCGGCGCTGACCCGCCCCGCCCGCATCCATTGGTGCGATGGCTCTGACGCCGAATACCAGACCCTGGTGCAGCAGATGCTGCAGACCGGCGACCTGGTCGAACTGAACCAGCAGACCCACCGGGGCTGCTACCTGCACCGTTCCAGCCCCTCCGACGTGGCCCGCGTCGAGCACCTCACCTTCGTCTGCACGAAGGAGCAGGAGGACGCCGGCCCCAACAACCACTGGATGGACCCGGCCGAGGCCCACGCCAAGATGGACGGGCTGTTCGACGGCTGCATGGAAGGCCGCACCATGTACGTGATCCCGTACTGCATGGGCCCGATCGACTCGCCGCTGGCCCGCTGCGGCGTGGAAATCACCGACAGCCCCTACGTGGTCGCCAACATGCGCACGATGACGCGCATGGGCGCCGCGGCGCAGGCGCGCATCGAGCGCGAAGGAAGCTTCGTCAAGGGGCTGCACTCGACCGGCGAGCTGGATCCGGAGCGCCGCTTCATCATGCATTTCCCGGAAGACCTGAGCATCAAGTCCTACGGCTCCGGCTACGGCGGCAACGCGCTGCTGGGCAAGAAGTGCCATGCGCTGCGCATCGCCAGCTGGCAGGCCAAGTCCGAGGGCTGGCTGGCCGAGCACATGCTGATCGTTGGCATCGAGAACCCGCAGGGGCAGACCCATTACGTCGCCGCGGCGTTTCCCTCGGCCTGCGGCAAGACCAACCTGGCCATGCTGATTCCGCCGGAAGGCTATCGCCAGGACGGCTGGAAGGTGTGGACCGTCGGCGACGATATCTGCTGGATGCGCCCCGGCGCGGACGGCCGCCTGTATGCGATCAATCCCGAAGCCGGCTTCTTCGGCGTAGCGCCGGGCACCAGCGCGGGCAGCAATCCGAATGCGCTGGCCAGCATCGCGCGCGACACCATCTTCACCAACGTCGCCGTCACCGCCGACAACCAGCCGTGGTGGGAAGGCCTGCCGGGCGAACCGGCGCTGGACTGGCAGGGCCGCGCCTATGACCCGGCCAATGGCCCGGCCGCGCATCCGAACGCGCGCTTCACCGTCAGCGCCAAGCAGTGCCCGACCTGGTCGCCCAAGGCGGAAGATGCGCAGGGCGTGCCGATCAGCGCGATCGTGTTCGGCGGCCGCCGTCCGTCGCTGGTGCCGCTGGTGTTCGAGGCGCGCGACTGGGCGCACGGCGTGCTGGTCGGTGGCGCGATGGGTTCGGAAACCACCGCCGCGGCGACCGGCGCGGTCGGCGTGCTGCGCCGCGATTCGATGGCGATGAAGCCGTTCTGCGGCTACCACTACGGCGACTATTTCAAGCACTGGCTGTCGTTCGACCAGCCGGGCGCGCAGCTGCCGAAGATCTTCCACGTCAACTGGTTCCGCAAAGGCAAGGATGGCAAATTCCTGTGGCCGGGCTTCGGCGACAACCTGCGCGTGCTGGAGTGGATGATCGCCCGCGTCGAAGGCAAGGCCGCCGGCGTCGACACGCCGATCGGCACGCTGCCGGCGCGCGAGGAACTGCGCACCGAAGGCCTGGCCATCGACGGCAATGCGCTGGACGAACTGCTGCATATCGACGAGGCCGGCTGGCAGGCCGAAGCCGCCGCCATCGGCGACTACCTGCGCGAGTTCGGCCAGCGCATGCCGCAGCGCCTGCATGACGAACTGCAGCGCGTGGCCGGCGCGCTCGCCGGCGCCCCACGCGTCTCGGCGGTCGCCTCCTGACCGTCCGCGGCGGCCGTGGCGCAAGGCCCGGCCGCCGCTTCCGCAGCATGGCCATGACTGATGGCCGATGAGAACACCTCTCTAAACCCTGCCGCACATACGCGCATCCAAGCTGGCAAGATGATCAGCGCCTGCGCCGCCACCGGAAACCCCATGCAGCCTGCCCCTGTCGCAGCGCCCGACGACGACGTCGCCGATGTGCGCGCGGCTGCGGACGGCGACCGGGCGGCCTTCCAGCGGCTCTATCGCCGGCACGCCGACCGCGTGTACGGCGCGGTCTACCGCCTGGCCGGCTACGACCACGCACGCGCCGAAGATCTGACCCAGGACGCCTTCGTGCGCGCCTGGCAGAAACTCGCCGGCTTCCGCCACGAAAGCGCGTTCGGCACCTGGCTCTATCGCCTGGCGGTGAACGTGGCGCTGATGGATATCCGCTCGCGCGGATCGGACCCGGTCTACATGATGGACGAGGACGACCTGCCCGACCGCGGCGCAACCCCGTTCTGTGCCGCCGAACGCGACGAACTGGAACGCGCCATCGGCAAACTGCCGCCTCGCGCCCGCGCCGTGCTAGTGCTGCACGATGTGGAAGGATGGCGGCACGAAGACATCAGCGCCGAGCTCGGCATGGCCGTCGGCTCGTCGAAAGCGCAGTTGCACCGCGCCCGCGGACTGCTGCGAAAAGTACTTGGAGAAGCGTCATGAACGAATTCGAATGGCATCGTCAGATGCGCGCCCTGCGCGAACCGGTGTCCCCCCGTCGCGACTTGTGGGCGGACATCGAAGCAAAGCTGGATGCCGGCACTCCCGCCGCCGTGGCGCCGCGCGCCAGGCGCGGCCAGGCCTGGCTGCTCGCGGCGGGCTTCGCCGGGCTGTCGCTGCTGGCGGTCGCCCTCAATCACCAGTTGCGGGTCGAAGCGCCCGCGACGCTCGAAGCGCAGGTGCCGGCAAACTGGAAGCCGTCCGATCCGCGCCTGGCCGGCGCGGCGGTGGAACTGGATGCCGCAAGAGTCGAACTGCAACAGGCCATCGAGCAGGCACCGCATTCCCCCGCCTTGCAGCGTCTGCTGGACCGCACCGCCAAACGCCAATCGCAACTGCGTCAGATGGAACAACAGGCAGGCTGAGTCACCGGAGCATCATCATGAAAACCGCACGCTATCTCCCTGTCCTGCTGGCGCTGGCAATCGGCCAGGCCTATGCCGACACGCCGATCAATATCAGCCACGACGCCAAACCCAACGTGCAGCTGCAGATCAGCAACGTCAAAGGCTCGGTCACCGTCACCGCCTGGGACCGCAACCAGGTGCAGGTCACCGGCCACCTCGGCGAAGGCGCCAAGCCGCTGGAGTTCGACGGCGACAACAGCAACCTGGAACTAAAAGTGGAATCGACCGGCAAGTCGCGCTGGTTCAACTTCAACAGCGATACCTCGATGGGCAACACCACGCTGGACGTGCGCGTGCCCAAGGCAGCCTCGCTGGAAGTCGAAGTGGTGAGCGCGCCGGCCAGCATCGACGGCATCGACGGCGGCACCATCAAGATCAATTCGGTCAGCGGCAAGGTGCGCATCAATGCGCGCTCGCCCTCGGTGGAAGCGGAAACCGTCAGCGGCAGCCTGGAACTGGCCGGCCATGCCGAGAAAGTGGATCTGCAGACGGTGAGCGGCGACATCCTCGCTCCGTCGGTGGGCCGCGAGGCGGAGCTGCAGACCGTGTCCGGCCGCATCCGCGTGAACGGCGGGCCGTGGAAGCGGCTGAACCTCAGCACGGTTTCCGGCGATGTGCAGGTGAGCGGCGGGATGGGCGCCGGCGGCGATATGAATGTCGACAGCATGAGCGGCGACGTGCAGGTGCAGCTGCCGAACAATCTCGCCGCGCGCATCCACGCCAATACCTTCAGCGGCGATCTGCGCAGCGACTTCGGCTCGCCGCGCAAGGTGGAACATGGTCCTGGCATGGAGCTGGACGCCACGGCCGGCAGCGGCGGTTCGAATATCAAGCTGGAAACCTTCAGCGGCGACCTGAAGATCCGCAGGCAGGATTGAAGACCGGCGATTGCGCCATTGCAAACGAAGAAGCCGTCGCTGCCTGGCGACGGCTTCTTGCTTTGTGGCGTTCGAGCTTACGCGGAAGGCGGAAGCTTAGAGATCCTGGTGGTACTGCACGTATGGCGTGCGCGACTGATCCGGTTCCGGACCCACCGGCGTGTTCACCGCATTGCCGGACGACCACACGTTCTGCGCGCCGATGCTCAGCTCGCCCTGCCAGGGCAGGCGCAGGGTCACGCCGAGGTCGACGCTGCTCCAGCGGCGTTCGTTGTTGTAGCCCGCACCCGGCAGCGCCGGCTGCATCACGCGGCCGACCACGCCGCCGCTCAGCGGGCCGTGATCGATGCCGAAGCTCAGCGCCTTCTGATCCAACGTATTCACACCCAGCAGGTTGCCGGGCAGCAGCCGCACGCGGCCGACGCTGGCGCCGAGGTCGATGCCGCTCTTGCTGTCCAGCGCGACGCGGCCGCGGGCATTCAACTGCGCGCTGCTGTCGAATGCGCTGAGGCCGTTGACGCCGGCCGGTACGCCCGGCAGCAGGCGCGGCAGTACCGAGGTGTTGTTCGGCGTGCTGTTGGCGCCCAGGCTGAGGCCCACGCTGTAGCGGCCGCTGCTGTAGGTGGCGCCGATCTCGCTGCCGATCACGCGCGGCACGCGATTGTTGATCCAGCTGTGCTCGCTGACGCCGACATGCGCCTGCACGTTGGAGCCGAGGCCATAGGTCAGATCGGTGGACACGGCGCGCGAGGCGTCGACCACGGTGAACTGCAGGGGGCCATCATGCTGCGGGGAAGTGGAGCTGTCGGCCTTCAGCGCCAGCCAGCGGCCGTCGCTGCCGCGCCAGAGCGGCACCGCCGCATCCGGGCCTACCTGAACCACCTGGTCCGGCTTCTGCGTGAGCAGGCGGTTGGCCAGTTCGTGCGTATCGCCGGCCAGCGACTGCCCTGCCGCGGCGAGCGGCATCAGCAGAAATGGCATAGGCAAAAGCAGGCGACGCATGGAGTTCGACCGAATAAGGCTCTACGTGGTTGAGACCCACACCCTCCCCAGGGCTCGGGTGGGTGGACCTTACCACAATTTAACTTTTACTTACAGCTATTTTCCCCAGGTAAATGGGTGACCCAGCCCGCAAAAAGACCCGGATGGGGATACCGGCGAAAAGGAGCCGCACCAGCCCGTCCCGTCAGCGACAACGCTGAACAGAGACGATATAAAGGCGTATGTGAGCAGAGCATGGACCGGTCCGCGCCGGATGAGTTCAGTACCCACCAATTCCACCCCGATGTATACGTCTGCGGAGCCCGGCTCCGCGGCATTGCATTCGGCCGTGGAGGGCCTGTTCCGGGCCAGCGACGCAGCGGGGGTCATGGAGGTCTGCGGCGCGGTGATCCGCGCCCTCGGGGTACGCGGCGCCCTGCTCTGGCGCTGTCTCGAAGCGCCATCCGACCCGCTCCTGCCGGGCCAGCTGGCCCTGGCCGAAGACCCCCAGTCCCAGCGCCTGCTCGCCCTGGCCGCCGAGGGGCCGGTCGCGGCCGAGACCGCCGAGGACATCGCCTGGCTGGGCCGCATGGCCGCATCGCGGCTGCGCCAGATGGCCGAGACCTCGCGGCTGTACGAGGCGATCTCCCGCCTGGCGATGGCCGAGCGCCTGCAGCGCGCGCTGTACGCGATCGCCGACCAGGCCAGCACCGAACACAACATGGCCGAGATGATGCACGCGCTGCACGGCATCCTCGGCAGTCTCATGTATGCGGAGAATTTCTACGTCGCGCTGTATGACCCCGCGACCGACAGCGTGCGCTTCCCGTACTACGTCGACACCATGGACAAGGACCCGCCCTTGCCCGACCAGAGCGTGCCGCTGCAGGACATGCGCCACAGCCTCACCTGGAACCTGCTGCAGAGCGGGCAGCCCATCATGGGTTCGGTGGAAGAGCTCTCGCGCCAGTTCGCCGGCCAGTTCGTGCTGCTCGGCCCGGTCTGCGAGGACTGGCTGGGCGTGCCGCTGCAGCGCGACGGGCGCGTGGTCGGCGGCATCGTGGTGCAGAGCTACCGCGAGGACACCCACTACACCGAGCACGACCGCGAACTGCTCAGCTACGTGGCCAAGCACGTGCAGACCGCGCTGGAACGCCGCGAAGCCCACGCCGAACTGGAACGCCGCGTGGCCAGCCGCACCGCCGCGCTGCGCGAGGCCAACCGCGTGCTGCGCCAGCAGGTGCTGCAGCGCCAGCGCGGCGAACGCCTGCAGGCGGCGCTGTTCCGCATCGCGGAACTGGCCAACGCCTCGGAAAGCCTGGACAACTTCTACGCCGCCGTGCACCGCGTGATCGGCGGCCTGCTGTACGCGCGCAACTTCTATATCGCGCTGCTGGACGAAGAGCCGAACCAGCTCACCTTCCCGTATTCGGTCGACGAGTTCGACACCGTGCGCCTGCCGCGCTCGCACGGCCGCGGCCTCACCGAATACGTGCTGCGCCACGGCAAGCCGCTGCTGGCCTCGCCGGACGACATCGACCGCCTGGCGCGCCAGGGCGAGATCGGCCACCACGGCTCGCGCTCGGTGTGCTGGCTGGGCGTGCCGCTGATCTGGGGCGAGCGCGCGATGGGCGTGCTGGCGGTGCAGAGCTATTCGCCCGAGCACACCTACGACGTGCGCGACCAGGAGCTGCTCACCTTCGTCAGCTACCACGTCGCCAATGCGCTGCAGCGCAAGCACACCACCGAATCGCTGAAGCAGGCCTACGCCAGCCTGGAACGCCGCGTCACCGAGCGCACCCGCGCGCTGGCCCTGGCCAACCGCGACCTGCGCGAACAGATCGCCGAGCGCGAGCGCGTGGAGCGCCGCCTCAAGTACGAAACCCTGCACGACTCGCTCACCGGCCTGCCCAACCGCACCTTGCTGCTGCAGCGGCTGGAACAGGCGCTGCAGCGCTATCACGGCAATCCGCAGGACATGTTCGCGGTGCTGTTCATCGACCTGGACCGCTTCAAGGTCATCAACGATTCGGTCGGCCATCTGGTCGGCGACGATCTGCTGTTCCAAGTCGGCGGCCGCATCCGCGCCTGCCTGAAGACCCGCGACGTGGTCGCGCGCCTGGGCGGCGACGAGTTCGCCGTGCTTGCCGAAGGCATCACCGACTACCGCATGGCGCTGGTGATCGCCGAGCGCATCATCGCCGAGCTGCAGACGCCGTTCCGCCTGGGCGCGAAGGAGATCTTCACCTCCGCCTCGATCGGCATCGCCCTGCCCGGCCCGCACTACCAGCGCCCGGAAGAACTGCTGCGCGACGCCGACGCCGCCATGTACCGCGCCAAGGACGAAGGCCGCCACCGCGCCGCGGTGTTCGACGACCGCCTGCGCCGCGAGGCGCTGTCGCTGCTGGAGATGGAAGGCGATCTGCGCCGCGCGCTGAGCCGCAACGAATTCGTGCCGTTCTACCAGCCCATCGTCTCGCTGGAAGACGGCCGCACCGTGGGCTACGAAGCGCTGCTGCGCTGGCGCCATCCGGACCGCGGCCTGCTCACGCCCAGCGATTTCCTCGCGGTGGCGGAGGAAAGCGGCTGCTCGGAAAGCATCGACTGGCAGATCTTCGAACAGGTCTGCGCCCAGGCCGAGGCGCTCACCGGCAGCGACGGCTTCGTCAGCATCAATGTGTCCGGCCGCCATTTCCGCTCGCCCGACCTGGACCGCCGCCTGCTCGACCTGCTCGCCTCGCACGGCGTGCCCACGCGCTGCCTGCGCATCGAGGTCACCGAGCGCGCGCTGCTGGAAAACGCCTCGCAGGTGAAGCGCATCCTGGAAAACCTGCGCGCCCACGACGTCGGCATCGCGCTGGACGATTTCGGCACCGGCTACTCGTCACTGAGCTATCTGCACCAGTACCCGATCAGCACGCTCAAGGTGGACCGCTCCTTCATCACCGAGCTGCCGCGCGAAGGCGGCCACAGCCTGGCCGTGGTGCGCGCCATCCAGGTGCTGGCCGATTCGCTGCAGATGCAGGTGATCGCCGAAGGCATCGAGCAGGAGAACCAGCGCGACGCGCTGCTGCGCGTCGGCTGCCGCTATGGCCAGGGTTTCCTGTTCGCCACGCCGCATGCGGCGGATGTGTGGCTGCAGCGCGAATACCACTTCGCGCTGCCCTGATTCGCGCTGCCCTTAGCCGCTTTACTGCGCCGTACCCGGCGCACTCACGCTGGAATGGCTGAGCAGGTGTTCCGCATCGATGCGATCGAAGGTATAGCGCTGCGCGCAGAATTCGCAGGTCACCTCGATCTCACCTTCGCGCGCTTCCAGCGCCGCTTCCACTTCGGTCCGGCCCAGCGAGCGCAGCATCGCCTCCACCCGCTCGCGCGTGCAGCTGCAGCCGAAGGCCAGCGGGCGCGGATCGAACAGGCGCACGGATTCCTCGTGGAACAGCCGGTACAGCAGTTCCTCCGGCGCGGTGCTCAGCATCTCTTCCTTGCCGAGCGTGTCGACCAGATGGCCGATGCGCGGCCAGGCGTCTTCGTCCTGCACGCCGTCGCGGCCGCCCTCGCCCGGCAGGCGCTGCAGCATCAGGCCGACAGCGTGCTCGCCGTCGGCGGCCAGCAGGATCCGCGCGGGCAACTGCTCGGACTGGGTGAAATAGCCTTCCAGCGCGCCGGCCAGTTCCGCATGGCGCAGGTCGACCAGGCCCTGGTAGCGCTGGCCGCGCTCGGCGTGGCCGATGGTGATGGCCATCACCGCCTCGGGCAGTGTCGCCAGCTCCAGCGGCGCCGGCAGCACGCCGTCCCAACGGGCCAGGCCGCGCAGGCGGCCCTGGTCACTGCATTCGGTGAACAGCAGGCGCAGCGGGCCGCTGCTCTTGAGCTCGATCGACAGATTGCCCTGCAGCTTGATATTTCCGGTCAGCAGCGCGCTGGCGGCCAGCGACTCGCCCAGCACGCCGCGCAGCGCCGGCGGGTAGTCGGCGCGTCCGGCCACTTCGCGCCAGGCGGCGCCCAGCCGCACCAGCACGCCGCGCACGCCGGCGCGTTCGAGCAGGAAGCGGTGCAGCACGTCTTCGACAAGAACGGTTTCCACGGATTCGAACCTCTAAGGACAAGCGCGCAGAGATGGGGGCGCCGCAGGGCCATGCAAGCCGGCACGCCGGGAGGCGGCACCGCGCCCGAGTGTATGCCAAGCGGGCCGGCCGGCCTGCTTGGCGCCGCCGGGCGGACTCTTATACTGCCGCCTTCCTCCTGATCCGACGCCATGCCGCCCAAGCGCTCCCTGTTTGTCCGCCTGCTGCGCCCGATCGCCATCCTGGCCGTCGCCTGGCTGGCCCTGAGCTGGTTTGCGGTACTGGTGCTGCGCTTCGTGCCGCCATGGACCTCGGCGGTGATGATGGAGCGGCGCCTGAGCGCACTGATCCATGGCGAATCCGATTTGCGCCTGCGCTACCGCTGGGTGCCCTGGTCCGAAGTCTCGCCGTACGTGCCGATGGCGATGGTGGCCGGCGAGGACCAGAAATTCCCGTTCCACCACGGCTTCGATTTCGACTCCATCCACGACGCGATGGACGCCGCCGAAGACGGCAAGCGCCTGCGCGGCGCCAGCACGATCAGCCAGCAGACCGCCAAGAACCTGTTCCTGTGGAACGGCCGCAGCTTCGTGCGCAAGGGGCTGGAGGCGTATTTCACCGTGCTGATCGAGGCGACCTGGCCCAAGCAGCGCATCCTGGAGGTGTACATGAACATCGCGGAGCTCGGCGATGGCGTGTACGGCGTGGGCGCGGCCAGCGATGCCTATTTCCGCACGCCGCCGGCGCGCCTGGGTCCGGCGCAGGCCGCCCGCCTGGCCGCGGTGCTGCCCAGTCCGCGCCGCTTCAAGGTGGCCCAGCCCACGCCCTACGTGCTGAGCCGCGCCGCCTGGATCCAGCAGCAGATGGGCCAGCTCGGCGGCCCGGGCTATCTGCGCGGCGATATGCCGGCGCAGGTCCGCCGCGCGCGCTGAAACATCGCCGCGGCGGGAGCGGTCCGCTAGCATGCGCGCACTTCCCGCGTGGACCCGCGCATGCCGCAGCTCACCGTCATCGTGCCCGCCTATAACGAAGCCGCGGTACTGGACACCTTCCACGAACGGCTGGCGCGGGTGCTCGACCAGCTGCCGCTGGACAGCAGCGTGCTGTATGTGGACGACGGCAGCGCGGACCGCACCTGGGAGATCATCGAAGCGCTGACCCAGCGCGACCCGCGCGCCGGTGGCCTGAAGCTGTCGCGCAACTTCGGCAAGGAAGCGGCGATGACCGCCGGCCTGGACGAAGCCGACGCCGACGCGGTGGTGGTGATCGACGCCGACCTGCAGGACCCGCCTGAACTGATTCCCGCCCTGGTCGAGCAATGGCGTGCCGGCTACGACGTGGTCTATGCCACCCGCAGCGCGCGGGCCGGCGAGACCGGCTTCAAGCGGTTCACCTCGGCGGCGTTCTACCGCGCCATGGAAAAGTTGTCCGATACCGCCGTGCCGCGCGACACCGGCGACTTCCGCCTGCTCTCGCGCCGCGCCCTGGATGCGTTGCGCCAGCTGCGCGAAAGGCAGCGCTTCATGAAGGGGCTGTTCGCCTGGATCGGCTACCGCCAGACCGCGGTGCGCTACGAGCGCGACCCGCGCCACGCCGGCCAGACCAAGTGGAACTACTGGCGCCTGACCCAGCTGGCGATCGAAGGCATCACCTCGTTCTCTACCGCGCCGCTGCGCCTGGCCACCTGGACTGGCGTCAGCGCCTCGCTGCTGGCCTTCGCCTACGGCATCTGGGTGCTGATCAAGGCGCTGATCTATGGCGACCCGGTGCGCGGCTATCCCACCCTGATGGTGGTGATCCTGTTCCTGGGCGGCGTGCAGCTGCTGGCGCTGGGCGTGATCGGCGAATACCTGGGCCGCAGCTACGCGGAGAGCAAGCAGCGGCCGCTGTATTTCATCGAGGAGCGGCGCCGGATCGGACGGGGCTGAAAAACGCCCGGATTCACACCCGCGCTACACCTCCGCCACGTGGCGGCGCTAGACTGATCAGGCGATCGTCCACCTTCACTCCGGAGGCCAGGCATGCGTCAGGTCAAGCATCTGCTGGACAGCAAGGGACACAAGGTCTTCAGCATCGCGGAAGACGCCACCGTACTAGACGCCATCAAGCACATGGCCGAACGCCAGGTCGGCGCGCTGCTGGTGATGCGCGGCGAACAGCTGGTCGGCATGGTTTCCGAGCGCGACTATGCGCGCAAGGTGATCCTGCAGGGCCGCTCTTCCGCGCAGACGTCGGTGGCGGAAATCATGAGCAGCCCAGCGCTCACCATCGGCCCGGAAACGGAAGTCGAGTACTGCATGCGCCTGTGCACCGACAGCCGCATCCGCCACCTGCCGGTGGTGCACGACAGCCGCGTGATCGGGGTGATCTCGATCGGCGACCTGGTCAAGGCGGTGATCGAGGAACAGGCCGAGCAGATCGACCACCTCGAGCAGTACATCGCCGGGCGCTGAGCGGTCCGTTGACGATCAGGCCTTGAGCGCGGGTCCGGAAGGTGTCCCGCGCGACGCGGGCGTCTCCGGCGCGAGGTCCGGCGCGTGGCCCGCACGGCGGGCGATCCACGCCGCCAGCACCGAGATGCCGACGCCGACCGAGGCCAGGCCCGACAGCGTCACGCCCAGCATGCCGAACAGGTTGACGCTGGTGGTCACGATGACGTCGCCTAAGCGCCACACCGCCGTCTCCACGAAGTTCTTGCCCTTGTAGCGCGTCTCGCGCGGCACGCGGGTGTACAGCGCGTCCTGCGCGGGCTTGGTCATGCCGTAGGCGAAGGCGCGCGAGCCGACGATGGTCACCGCCAGCATCGGCACCGCATAGCCGAACATCTCGATCTGGCCGCTGCCGACCAGGGCCAGGCCCAGCAGCAGCAGCAGGTTCACCAGCGCCGGCACCACCAGGCCCCAGCCCGCGCCGTGGCGCATCATCAGCCAGCGCGTAACGGTGAGCTGCAGCACCGCGCCGATCACGTTGGTATAGAGATCGATGTCGTTATAGAAAGCGGTGCGCGCCACTTTGTCGACGAAATGCGCCTTGGTGTAGTCGGCCATCAGCGCATAGGCCAGCGTGCCGATGCCGTCGCCCAGCAGCATCAGGATCGCCATGTAGCGCAGGAAAGGGCGCGACCACAGCTCCTTGATGCCGGCCCAGATCGAACCGCCCAGCGGTTCGTCCTTGCCGGGCCCGCGCTGCTGGCTGCCGGAGAGCAACAGCAGCAATCCCAGCGCCACCAGCAGCGTCGCCGCCGACACCACCAGCAGCGGCGCCACGCCGACCGCCGTCACCAGCAGCTTGGTAATGACCGGCCCGGCGACCGCGCCCGCCATGCCGCCCAGGGCGATCAGCGAGAACACCTTGCGCGCGTCGGCGCTGTCGAAGATGTCCGCCATGAAGCTCCAGAACAGCGACACCACGAACAGGTTGAACACGCTGCCGAAGACGTAGAACGCCAGGCCCAGCCCGCGCGCGCCGATGCGGTCCTGCGCCATGAAGGCCGGCACGAAGGCGAGCAGGCACAGCGCGAAGAAGCAATAACTCCAGCTCAGCAGCTGCTTGCGCGCAAAGCGCACCACCAGGATGCCGAACAGCGGCGTGAGCAGCAGCATCACCAGGAACACCGCGCCGTAGAACAGCGGCAGCGCCTGCGATCCGACCGCACCGCCGAGCTGGTCGCGCACCGGCCGGATGATGTAGTAGCCCGCCATCACGAAGAAGAACGCCAGGGCGGACAGCGCGGGCGCGCGGGCCTGGCCGGTCGCGGTAGGACGGGGTGAATTCACCGGGGACATCCTGCGTGGGTCGCGCGAAGACTAGCATGCGACCATGACGCCTCCAGGGGCTGGAAGCGGGGAGCCGGGGATGGGCAAGCGCATGGACTACGACTATGTGATCGTCGGCGCCGGCTCAGCCGGCTGCGTGCTGGCCAACCGGCTCAGCGCGCCGCCGGGCAAGCGCGTACTGCTGCTGGAAGCCGGGCCGCGCGATCTCAATCCGCTGATCCATATGCCGGCCGGCATCGCCAAGCTGGTCGGCGACCATCGCGGACTGGCGCGGCTGTACGGCAGCCGCCGCATCAACTGGGGCTACCGCACCGAGCCCGAAGCGCAATTGCGGGACCGCCGCCTGTGGTGGCCGCGCGGCAAGACGCTGGGCGGCTCCAGTGCGATCAACGCCATGTGCTACATCCGCGGCGCCGCCGCCGACTACGACGCCTGGGCGCAGGCCACCGGCGATGAGCGCTGGGGCTGGAATGCAGTGCTGCCATGGTTCCTGCGCGGCGAAGACAACACCCGCGGCGCCGGCCCCTGGCATGGCGCGGGCGGACCGCTGGGCGTGGCGGATCTGCGCTTTCACAGCGAGCTGTCGGATGCGTTCGTCGACGCCGGCGTGGCCGCCGGCTTTGCGCGCAACGGCGATTTCAACGGCGAGCGGCAGGACGGCTTCGGGCTGTACCAGGTGACCCAGCGCGACGGCGCGCGCTGTTCCGCCGCCGTGGCTTATCTGCATCCGGTCCGCCAGCGCGCCAACCTGGAGGTGCGCACCGGCGTGCTGGTGCAGCGGGTGTTGCTCGAGCAGGGCCGCGCCGTGGGCGTGCAGGTCGATGGCCATCGTATCGAAGCGGGGGAAGTGATCCTCGCCGCAGGCGCGGTCAATACGCCGCAGTTGCTGATGCTGTCCGGCATCGGCCCGGCCGATCATCTGCGCGAGCACGGCGTGCGCGTGGCGCTGGATCAGCCGCATGTCGGCGCCCATCTGCAGGATCACCTGGATATCTGCAGCGTGGTGGGCACCCGCAGCCGCGCCACCTTCGACCATCTCAACGATCTGGCGGTGGCCTGGCGCTATGCACGGCATCGCGACGGGATCGGCAGCTCCAACGCCGCCGAGGCCGGCGGCTTCGTGCGCAGCCGGTACGCGCCGGATGAGCGCTGCGATATCCAGTTCCATTTCATTCCGGCGCAGCTGGACGACCACGGCGCGCGTGCCCTGCCCGGCCGCGGCTACACCGTGCACGCCTGCTATCTGCATCCGCGCAGCCGCGGGCACCTGCGCCTGCGCTCGGCGGACCCCGCGGCGCACGTGGCCATCCATGCCAACTATCTCGGCGATGCGCAGGGCCACGATCTGAAGATGATGATCGAGGCCGCGCGGCTGTCGCGCGAGATCTTCGCGCAGGCGCCGTTCGATACGTTCCGCGGCGTTCCGGTGCAGCCGGCGCAGGAACTGAGCACGGATACGGAATACGCCGACTTTATCCGCCGCCGCGCGGAGACCATTTATCACCCGGTGGGCACCTGCCGCATGGGGCGCGAGCGTGAGGCGGTGGTGGACAGCGAACTGCGCGCATGGGGCGTGCCGGGCCTGCGCGTGGTGGATGCCTCGGTCATGCCCACGCTCATCACCGGCAATACCAACGCACCCACGCTGATGCTGGCCGAGCGCGCCGCCGCCTTGATGCTTGGCGAAGCTGAGCGCGCGCCATCGTCGAGCCCGGCTGCGCAACCGTCCACCGCGTGACCGGGGCCGTTGAACGCGGCGGGCGGTCCGTTGTAGAGCGGCGCGAACTGCACCACAATTGCCGCGTCTAAAATCGGGACGGATCCCGCCGATAGCCTCAGGGAGTCCAGGTATTTCCCGTTAATGGCGCCGACGGCGCCCATACGACGCCAGAGCAGCATGCAGTTTCGCCATCTCTTTCTGTTGATCGCCGGTACGCTCGGTCTTGCCGTCGGTCCGCTCCCCGCCCAAGCCGCGTCCGCGCCGGCTCAGGCCGCTTCACCTCAGACCACCTCGCCGCAGACCCTGCCGCAGGCCGTGCTGCCGCAGGCGGCCATGCCACAGCTGTCGCCGCCGCCGACCCAGCCGCAGGTGTCGATGCAGAGCGCGAATCCCGCGCCGCAGCATCTGCCCGACGAGCGGGTCAAGGCCACGCTCGCCGCCTATCAGGATTGGCTGCAGAAGCTGGACGATCGCCACGCCGTCGCCGGCCTGGCCACCGCCATCGTGGTCGACAACAAGGTGGTGTACGAGCACACCCTCGGCTACGCCAATGCCAGCACGCAGGAGCCGATCACGCCGGAAACGGTGTTCCGCCTCGCCTCGCTGTCCAAGGCCTTCGCCACCGCGGTGGCCGGCGTGCTGGTCAACGACGGGCGCTTCAGCTGGGACACCAGGCTTGCCGACGTGCTGCCGTTCTTCAAGCTCAAGGATGCCGCCGCGGCCGAGAAGGCCACCGTGCGCGACATCCTCGGCCAGCGCCTGGGGCTGCCGCGCAACACCTACGACAACATGCTCGAGGGCGACGTCCCCTACGAGGAGCTGGTGCGCCGGCTCGACGAAGTGAAGATGACCTGCGGCGTCGGCCAGTGCTACGGCTACCAGAACGTGGCCTTCAGCATGATCGGCGACGTGATCTACGGCATGACCGGCGACTTCTTCTATCGCCAGGTCGACAAGCGCATCTTCTTCCCGCTGGGCATGAAGACCGCCAGCTACGGCCGCGAGGCGCTGGAGAACAGCGCGAGCTGGGCGCGTCCGCACCGCCCCGCCGGCGCCGGCAGCTGGCGTCCGTTCGAGCCGAAGGAGGCCTACTACCGCGTGGCCCCGGCCGCCGGCGTCAACGCCAGCCTGCGCGACATGGAGCAATGGCTGATCGCGCAGATGGGCGGGCGCCCGGACGTGCTGCCGCCGAAACTGCTGGAAACCCTGCACTCGCCGGAAGTGAGCACGCCGGTGGAGCTGCGCTCCACGCCGTGGCGCCGCGAGCGGCTCACCGAAGCCTCGTATGCGCTGGGCTGGCGCGTGTTCCAGTACGGCGGCGAGACGCTGATCTTCCACGCCGGCGCGGTCGAGGGTTACCGCACCATGATCGGCTTCTTCCCCAAATACCGCACCGGCGTGGTGACCATGTGGAACTCCGCCAGCCCGATGCCGTCCGGCCTGATGCCGATGGTGTTCGACAGCATGCTGGGCCTGGAGCACGTGGACTGGGCCGGGGTGGAGAGCGATGCGCCGGTTGTCGCAGTCACCAAGTCTTCGGCCAAGGGCAAGCTCAAGGCGCGCAAGAGCGGCGGCACCAAGGCGGCATCGAGCAAGCGCGGGCATCGGCGCTGAGCCGGTAGCCATGAGTCCGGAACGAGGCGCCCTGGTGGCGCCTTTTTCCTGGGCGGCACAGCCCACCGGGAAAGAAAAGAGGCGCCACGATGGGCGCCTCTTTCGTCGACCGTGTTGACCGGCCTTACAGCTTGAACTCGATGCGCTGGCGCTTGGTCGACGCCACCGGCGTGCCGTCCTGGGTCGCCGGCTGGTACTTCCAGCGGCTCACCGCATCCATCGCCGCGCGATCGAACACGTGGCGCGGCTGCGCGTCGACCACCTTCACGTCGCTGACGTCGCCGCCGGTTGTGATGGTGAAGGACAGCTCCACCCAGCCTTCCTGGTTGGAACGCATCGCCGCGGTCGGATAGCGCGGCGCGGTGTTCTTCACCAGCACCGCCGCGTGCGTCGCCGCATCGGCCGGCGAGGCGGCGGCCGCGGTCTGCGTCGCCGGCTGGCGTGCGGCCTCGGCCTGCTGCTGTTGCGCCTGGCGCGCCTGCTGCGCCACGCGCGCCTGTTCGGCGGCGGCCTGCTGGGTCTTCAGTTCGGCCTGGCGGTCGGCTTCCACCTTGTCGGCGGCGGCCTTCTGGGCGGCCAATTGCGCGGCCTTTTCCTTATCCGCCGCGAGCTGCTGTTCGCGATCCTGCAGCTTGCGCTGGGCATCCAGCTTGGAGCGCAGGATGGTCAGCGTGTAGTTGGCCGGATCCGCCTTGGCCAGCAGGTCGATCTGGCGCTGCGACTCGCCGAAATCGCGCTGGTTCATGGCCTGCTCGGCCGCGTTGGCGGCGAACGGGAAGGTCTCGCGCAGCGCGTCGGTGGCCACCTGGTTGCCGGGCTGCTTCTGCAGCACCTTCAGGTAGAACTCGAACGCATTATTGCCGGCGGGAGCGAGCAGGCGCTGCTCGTTCATGGCGCGGCGCGCTTCGGAAAGCAGCTGGTTGAGGCTCATCGCCTCGACGTTCGCGGGCGGCGGCGCAGCTTGCGTACCGGCCGCGACAGGTGTGGATGGATGGCCGCCGTTATCCGCCTGCATCAGGTCCTGATGCGGCTTGATGATGAGGAACCAGGCCGCCGCCGCCAACACGACGACGACCACGAGCACGGCTATGACAATGGGCTGGATAGCCCCGCGCGCGTGCGTGCGCGCATGACGTATGTATCGGGTATCCATGGTCTCTCGCTGAGTGTCATCAGATACCCGCGCTTTTTCCCCCTGTGTACCCAGGAGCGGCGGACCCCCCGGCCTGCCGCGGCGCGGATACGCGAAAGGTAACCGCAATGCAGCACTACGGCAAATCGCGCTTAATTTCACGGTGCCAGGCGGGGGAATGCGCTAACGCCGGACGGCGAGACGGGCACCAAGAACGGACATCCGGCCCCATCGAACCGCGCGCCCGCATTTTCATACCCCTGAAACGAAGCGTCCCGGCACGGAGACCGGGCCGGGACGAAACATTTTCGAAGTGCCTCTCCCTGCGCTGGGCACCGCAGGGAGAGAAAATCGAGGTAAAGCTTTTTTAGTAGTGCTTACTTCTTGGCAGTGCGGGGCTTGGCCGTCTTGGTGGCCTTGACCACCTTGGCAGCGGCAGCCTTCTTCACGGTGCGCTTCTTCGCAACCTTCTTGGCAGCCTTCTTGGCAACCTTCTTCACGGCGACCTTCTTGACGGACGCCTTCTTGGCAGCAGCCGGACGCTTGCGCGCGGCGGCCTTCTTTGCAGTCTTCTTGACGGCCTTCTTGGCGGCCGGCTTCTTCGCGACCGGACGCTTGGTAGCGGCCTTCTTCGCGGTGGTCTTCTTGGCAGCCTTCTTGGCGGCCGGTTTCTTCGCAGCTTTCTTGGCAGTGGCCATAGTTCGTCTCAGCTCCTCATCAGTTGGCAGTGGTTGCCCAGTAAAAGCGTGGAGGAACGCCTCAACCAGCAGATCGCTGTTGGTGGCGTGCCTCAAATTGTTCACTTGACGACGGGTACGTTCGTCCGAAAGCAGCCGTAAAACGTGGACCGGAATAGAGACCGTGATCTTGCGTACCGCTCCGGCCTTCTCGCCGTGTTCCACATACGGCTTGATGAACTTCGATGGTGCCATAACGCCTGTTCCCCGTTATCTGGTGCGAAAACTATTCCCGATTATTTCTGGTGTCAATTGATTTCAACCGGGAATTCAATCTGGCCGGCCCGCCCCATCCGCCCCGGAAGCCCCGTCCCACAAGGCTCCACGGGGTCGAAGAGGATAATTCGTTTGGACGTCCATACGGCTATAAGAGAAAATCGGAAAAAATCGAAAAACCGCTTAAATCCCGCATAAAACGCGCTATTCCGGCGCACTCGCTCATAATCGCGTGAGCCAATCGCATCGAACGCGCAACCCCTTGCCAGGCAAGGACTTAGACCCGTCGTCATGGCCATTTTGGGTGGATGAACGAAATTCGACCGAAGGCCCCTCGGCGACCCGTCCGACCCTCCCGGAGACGTCTTCGGCCCGTGCAACCGGTCGCGACGACGGGACCGCCCGCGTCGCGCATCGGCTCTCGCCACGCGCCGACGACGACGCTCCTCCGACAAACCGACGGCCGCTTGCGCGGCCGTCGTTCGATCCACTTTCGCGCGTGGCGATCAGTGGTCTTCGTTCTCCAGCTGCTCGGCGTAGGCATCCGCGTCGAGCAGTTCGGCGAGCTCGGCGCGATCGCTGGGCTTGACCACGAACAGCCAGCCTTCGCCGTAGGCGTCTTCGTTGATGGTCTCGGGCGAATCGGCCAGCGCCTCGTTGACCTCGACGATCTCGCCGGACACCGGCGTGTAGATGTCGGAAGCGGCCTTGACCGATTCCACCGTCGCCACGCCGTGGCCGACCTGCACGCTGGCGCCGATCTCCGGCAGCTCCACATACACCACATCGCCGAGCTGGCCCTGGGCGTGGTCGGAGATGCCCACGCGGACGTTGCCGTTGTCTTCGGCGCGAGCCCACTCATGGGACTTGAGGAATTTCAGATCGCCGGGAATCTCGCTCATGATCGGGTCCAGTCCTGGGTTGAAGGAGGTTGGGTTGGAAGAATGCGCGGCATTCTAGCCGCTTCGCCGCAGCGACAACACTGCAGCTCAGATGCCTTCGCAGGGCTTGCCGTCGCGCACGAACGGATACTTCACCACGCGCACCGGCACCTCGCGCCCGCGGATGTCCACACGGACCTCGCCCGGCTCGCCGGCCGGAATGCGCGCGAACGCCACCGCCTTGTTGAGCGTCGGCGCGAAGCTGCCGGACAGGATCTCGCCCTCGCCGTTGGCGGTAAGCACCTTCTGGCCGTGGCGCAGCACGCCCTTCTCGTCCAGCACCAGGCCGACCATCACCCGCTTCACGCCGGCGGCCTTCTGCGCCTCCAGCACCTTGCGGCCGATGAAGTCGCGGCCCTCGTCCAGCGAGATGGTCCAGCCGAGGTTGGCTTCCCAGGGGCTGACGGTCTCGTCCATGTCCTGGCCGTAGAGATTCATGCCGGCCTCCAGGCGCAGCGTGTCGCGCGCGCCCAGGCCGGCCGGCTTCACGCCCGCGGCGAGCAGCGCTTCCCACAGGGCGACGGCGTGCTCTTCCGGCACGATGATTTCGAAGCCGTCCTCGCCGGTGTAGCCGGTGCGGGCGATGAACAGCGGCATGCCGTGCGGACCCTGCGCCGCCGCGGCGACGAACTTGCCGAGCTTGCGGATGCGCTCGCGATCCACCTCGTGCAGCAGCCCGATCACCTTGTCGCGGGCATTGGGGCCCTGCACGGCGATCATGGAGAAGTCCGGCCGCTCCTTGACCTCGACGCCGAAGGCCTTGGCCTGCTGCTCGATCCAGGCCAGGTCCTTGGCGCGGGTGGCGGCGTTGACCACCAGGCGGAAGTGCCGGTCGTCGAAGAAATACACGATGAGGTCGTCGATCACCCCGCCCTGCTCGTCGAGCATGCAGGAATACAGCGCCTTGCCCTGCGCCTTCAGCTTGTCGACGTTGTTGGCCAGCAGGTGGCGCAGGAACTCCCGGGTGCGCTCGCCGTGCAGGTCGACCACGGTCATGTGCGAGACGTCAAACATGCCGGCGTCCTGGCGCACGGCATGGTGCTCCTCGATCTGCGAGCCGTAATTGATGGGCATGTCCCAGCCGCCGAAGTCGACCATGCGCGCGCCGAGCGCACGATGGGTGGCATTGAGTACGGTCTTCTCGGTCATCGAAAGTGCGCCTGGGGAAAAGCCGCATTATCGCCGGGCGCCATGCCGCATTCCAAGCCAAGGCCATGCTGCGATGCGGCGCTGGGGGTGCCCCGATCGATTCCATGCAGCCTTGAATACGTGGCCGCATGGACATCCAGACGTCAGCGCGCGTGCCGCTCCTGCGCCAGCAGGTATTCCACCACCCGCTCGGCCAGCGCCTCGGCGCGCATCGACCCGGCGAGCAGATGCAGCTCCGGCGTCTCCGGTGCCTCGTACGGCGAATCGATCCCGGTGAAATTTCGGATCTCGCCCAGGCGCGCCTTGTGGTACAGCCCCTTGGCGTCGCGCCGCTCGCACTCCTCCAGCGGGGTATCGACGAAGATCTCGACGAACTCGCCGTCCTCGAAGCGCTCGCGCGCGAAGCGGCGTTCGTCGCGGTAGGGCGAGATCACGCAGGCCAGCACGATCAGCCCGGCGTCGACCATCAGGTGCGCCACCTCGGCCACGCGGCGCACGTTCTCCACGCGCGCCTCGGGCGTGAAGCCCAGGTCCTTGTTGAGGCCCAGCCGCAGGTTGTCGCCGTCGAGCAGGTAGGTGTGCTGCCCCAGCGCGTGCAGGCGGCGCTCGACCAGGTTGGCGATGGTCGACTTGCCGGCTCCGGACAGGCCGGTGAACCACAGACAGCGCGGTCCCTGGCCCTTGGCCAGGCTGCGCGTGTGCTTGTCGATGTCCAGGTGCTGCCAGTGCACGTTGGTGGCGCGGCGCAGGGCGAAGTCGAGCATGCCGCAGGCCACCGTGGCCTGGCTCTGGCGGTCGACCAGGATGAAGCCGCCCAGCGTGCGGTTGTCGGCGTAGCGCTCGAACGGCACCGGCTGGTCCAGGTCGAGGTTGCAGTAACCGACCTCGTTGAGCTCCAGCCGGCGCGCGGCCAGCTCGGCCTGGCTGTTCACGTCCACCTTGTGCTTGATCGACGACACCCGCGCATGGACGCTGCGCGTGCCGAGCTTCAGCTCGTAGGTGCGGTTGGGCAGCAGGGCCTCGTCGCCCAGCCACAGCAGGTGCGCGGCGAACTGGTCGGACACCGGCGCCGGCCGCGCCGCGCAGGCCAGCACGTCGCCGCGGATGATGTCCAGCTCGCGATCCAGGGTCAGGGTCACGGCCTGACCCTCGACGGCGCACGACAGATCGCCGTCGGCGGTGACGATGCGCGCCACGCGGGCGCGCTGCATGCCCGGCTGCACCACGATCTCGTCGCCCGGCGCCACCGCGCCGCCGCAAAGCGTGCCGGCATAGCCGCGAAACGACTCATCGGGACGATTGACCCACTGCACGGGCAGGCGGAAATCCGCGAAGCGCGCGCTGGCCGGCTGCGCGGCTTCCAGCAGTTCCAGCAGGCTGGGGCCGTCGTACCAGGGCATCCGCGTGGAGCGGCTGCCGACGTTGTCACCCTCCGGCGCGATCACCGGCAGGCAGCGCACCGCGGCGATGCCGAGCGACGCGGCCAGCTCGCGGTACGCCGCGACGATCTCGTCGTAAACCTCGCGCCGCCCGCCGACCAGGTCCATCTTGTTCACCGCCAGCACCACCTCGCGCACGCCGAGCAGGGCGCAGATATAGGTATGCCGGCGGGTCTGCGGCAGCACGCCCTTGCGTGCATCGATCAGCACCACCGCCAGGTCCGCGCCGGACGCGCCGGTGGCCATGTTGCGGGTGTACTGCTCGTGCCCGGGGCAGTCGGCCACGATGAAGGCGCGCCGCGCGGTCTGGAAATAGCGGTAGGCCACGTCGATGGTGATGCCCTGCTGGCGCTCGGCATCGAGGCCGTCGGTGAGCAGGGAGAAATCCAGCGGGCCCGCGCGGCTGTCGCGCGCCAGCGCGTCGAGCTGGTCGTCCGGCACCGCGCCGGCGTCGTACAGCAGCCGGCCCAGCAAGGTGCTCTTGCCGTCGTCCACGCTGCCGCAGGCGATGAAGCGCAGCAGGCCGGGCTGCGTCTCCATCGGCAGGTCTTTCATCGCGACGGCCATCAGAAGTACCCCTCCTGCTTCTTCCGCTCCATGGAGGCGGCGCCGTCGTGGTCGATCATCCGCCCTTGTCGCTCGGAACAGCGCGAGCCGGCCATCTCCTCGATGATGTCGTCCAGCGTCGCCGCGCTGGATTCGATCGCGCCGGTCAGCGGATAGCAGCCCAGGGTGCGGAAGCGCACCATGCGCGTCTGCAGCCGCTCGCCTTCGCGCAGCACCAGCCGCTCGTCGTCGGCCATGATCAGCGCGCCGTCGCGCTCTACTACGGGGCGCGGCTTGGCGAAATACAGCGGCACCACCTCGATCTGTTCACGGCGGATGTAGCGCCACACGTCCAGCTCGGTCCAGTTGGACAGAGGGAATACGCGCACGCTCTCGCCCGGATGCAGCCGGGTGTTGTAGTTGCCCCACAGCTCGGGGCGCTGGCGGCGCGGGTCCCAGCGGTGCTGGCCGCCGCGGAAGGAGAACACGCGCTCCTTGGCGCGCGATTTCTCCTCGTCGCGCCGCGCGCCGCCGATCGCGGCATCGAAGCCATAGTGGTCCAGCGCCTGGCGCAGCGCGGCGGTCTTCATCACGTCCGTATGCACGGAAGGCCCATGCACCAGCGGCGAGATGCCCTGGCGCAGGCCGTCCTGGTTGACGTGGACCAGCAGGCGGATGCCCGGCTGCGCGGCCAGGCGGTCGCGGCTCTCGATCATCTCGCGGAACTTCCAGGTGGTGTCCACGTGCAGCAGCGGCATCGGCGGCGGCGCCGGATAGCAGGCCTTGCGCAGCAGGTGCAGCAGCACGGCCGAATCCTTGCCGATCGAATACAGCAGCACCGGCCGCGCGAACGCGGCCATGGTCTCGCGCAGGATGTGGATGCTTTCCGCCTCCAGGACGTCGAGCCAGGAGCTGGGCCATACGGCGTTTTCGTTCACGTCGATTCCGCTTGAAGAATGAAATCGGGCCGGCGCGCCGCGCCCGAACGCACCGCTAACGCGGCAGGCGCCAATCGGACGACACGAGCGGTCGCCGCGCCGCCGCGGCATGCGGAACTCATCGCATTTGTCCCCTCTCTGCCGTGCACGCCGCCCACACGGCAGCGCGCATACAAAACCCGGCGGTGCCTATAAGATCGCCTTTCATGAGCCCATCGACCGCGACCGGAAGCGCCGAACTGGATGCCAGCTCGCAGCCCCCGCAGCTGCGCATCTCGGGCGATTGGACTCTCGCACATTACGCCGATCTGGAACGCCGCGTGGAGACCCTCGCCGCGCCGCTGCCGCAGGGCACGCGGATCGACCTGGCCGCACTGGCGGCGCTCGACACCGCCGGCGCCTCGCTGCTGGTGCGCCTGCTCGGCCCGGACCGCATCGCGGAACTGGCCCAGGCCGACGGCCTGCCGCCCGCGCGGCGCGCCCTGCTCGACACGGTGGGCAAGGCGCTCGATGCCTATCGCATCCCCGCCAAGGCCAGGCGCCGGCGCTCCGCCGTGGTCGAGGTGCTGGCGCGCATCGGCCGCGCGATGGACAGCGTGTGGCGCCAGCAGCTGCAGTTGCTCGGCTTCATCGGCATGACGCTGGAGGCGCTGGCGCGCGGCATCCTGCACCCGCGCCGCTGGCGCGTCACCTCGCTGGTGGCGCACGTGGAGCAGACCGGCCTGGATGCGGTGCCGATCGTGGCCCTGCTCACCTTCATGGTCGGCGCGGTGGTGGCCTTCCTGGGTTCGACCGTGCTGGCCGACTTCGGCGCCACCATCTATACGGTGGACCTGATCGCGTTCTCCTTCCTGCGCGAATTCGGCGTGCTGCTCACCGCCATCCTGATGGCCGGCCGCACCGCCAGCGCCTTCACCGCGCAGATCGGCTCGATGAAGGCCAACGAGGAAATCGACGCGATCCGCGCGCTCGGCCTGGACCCGCTGGAACTGCTGGTGCTGCCGCGCGTGCTGGCCCTGCTGGTATCGCTGCCGATGCTGACCTTCCTGGCCATGATCTGCGGCCTGCTCGGCGGCGCCGTGGTGTGCGCGCTGACCCTGGACATCTCGCCGACCATGTTCCTGACGCTGTTCAAGGCCGACATCGGCGTGCGCCATTTCCTGGTCGGCCTGTCCAAGGCACCGGTGTTCGCCTTCCTGATCGCGGTGATCGGCTGCCTGGAGGGCTTCAAGGTCAGTGGCAGCGCGCAGTCGGTGGGCGAGCACACCACCTCGAGCGTGGTGCAGTCGATCTTCGTGGTGATCCTGCTGGACGCCGTGGCCGCGTTGTTCTTCATGGAGATGGACTGGTGAACGCCGTCGCGCAGGAACACTCCGCGCAGGAAGACGTGATCCAGGTCCGCGACCTGGTCAACCGCTTCGGGACGCAGGCCGTGCACGAGCACCTGGACCTGGACGTGCGCCGCGGCGAGATCCTCGGCGTGGTCGGCGGCTCGGGCACCGGCAAGTCGGTCCTGCTGCGCACCATCGTCGGCCTGCGCCGGCCGACCTCGGGCCAGGTGCAGGTGTTCGGGCAGGACCTGCTGCGCCTGCCGCCGGAACAACGCTCGCGCATCGAGCGGCGCTTCGGCGTGCTGTTCCAGAACGGCGCGCTGTTCTCTTCGCAGAACGTGGTCGAGAACATCGCCATGCCGCTGATCGAACACGCCGGCCTGAAGCGGCCCGAAGCCGAAGCCCTGGGCACGGTGAAGCTGGCCCTGGCCGGCCTGCCGCCCGGCACCGAGCACAAATACCCGTCCGAGCTGTCCGGCGGCATGGTCAAGCGCGCGGCGCTGGCCCGCGCGCTGGCGCTGGATCCGGAAATCCTGTTCCTGGACGAACCCACGGCGGGCCTCGATCCGATCAGCGCCGCCGCGTTCGACCAGCTGATCCTGACCCTGCGCGACGCGCTCGGCCTCACCGTGTTCCTGGTCACCCACGACCTGGACACGCTCTACACCATCTGCGACCGCGTCGCCGTGCTGTCGCAGAAGAAGGTGCTGGCGTGCGATCGGCTGGACGTGGTCGCGCAGAATGAGGACCCCTGGGTCCAGTCGTATTTCCATGGCCCGCGTGGCCGTGCCGCACTCGACGCGGCAGAACAGACGCGAGAGGTGAAATGAGATGGAAACCCGCGCCCATCACGTCCTGATCGGCCTGTTCACGGTGATCGTGGTGGCCGCCGCGCTGCTGTTCGGGCTGTGGCTGGCCAAGTCCAGCACGGACCGGCAGTTCGCCGAATACCAGGTGGTCTTCAACGAAGCGGTCAGCGGCCTCTCGCAGGGCAGCGCGGTGCAGTACAACGGCATAAAGGTCGGCGACGTCAACCAGCTCAAGCTCGATCCGCAGGATCCGCGCCGCGTGCTCGCGCGCATCCGCGTCGGCGCCGACACGCCGATCAAGCAGGACACCCGCGCCAAGCTCGCGCTCACCGGCGTCACCGGCATGGCGGTGATCCAGCTCAGCGGCGGCTCGCCCGGCAGCCCGGCGCTGACTTCGCCGGAAGGCGGCTTGCCGGTGATCGTGGCCGACCCCTCGCCGCTCAGCAAACTGCTGTCCAACGGCGAAGATGTGATGACCAATATCAACGACGTGGTCTCGCGTGCCAGCCAGCTGATGTCCGAGGAGAACGTGGCGCGCATCAGCCGCACCCTGGATCACCTGGACAAGGCCACTGGCGCGGTGGCGGACCAGCGCGACGACATCCGCGCCCTGCTCAGCCAGCTGGCCCAGGCCAGCAAGCAGGCCAACGCCACGCTGGCGCAGACCGAGCAGCTGGCGCGCAGCGCCAACGGCCTGGTCGACCAGCAGGGCCGCGCCACGCTGGAAAGCGCGCGCAATGCGATGGCCTCGCTGGAGCGCTCCACCGCGGCGATCGACCGCCTGCTCAACGACAACCGCGCCGCGCTCAACGGCGGCATGCAGGGCCTGGGCGAACTGGGACCGGCGGTGCGCGAACTGCGCGACGCCGCCAATTCGCTGCGCGGCATCACCCGCAAGTTCGACGACAACCCGGCCGGCTTCCTGCTCGGCCGCGACCGCAGCAAGGAGTTCGAGCCATGACGCGTGCCATGACGACCGCCGCCCGCCGCGCCCCGCTCCTGGCGGCCCTGCTCGCCACCGCCGCCTGCTCGGTGCTGCCCAAGGCCGAGACGCCGGAAATCTACCGCCTGCCCGCCGCATCGCTGCCGCAGGCGCAGGCGCAGGCCGGTGTGGTGAGCTGGTCGCTGCGGGTGGATACGCCGCAGGCCGAGCGCATGCTCGACAGCGCGCGCATCGCGGTGCTCCCCGCCGGCGACACGGTCAGCGTGTACAAGGGCGCGCGCTGGAGCGACCGCGTGCCGGTGCTGCTGCGCAACCGCCTGCTCGAAGGCTTCCGCAACGATGGCCGCATCACGGCGCTCAGCAGCGACGACACCAGCCTGCAGGCCGATTACGTGCTGGACGCCGACCTCACCGCGTTCCAGTCGGAATACCGCGGCAAGGATCCGGTGGTGGTCGTGCGCTACGACGCGCGGCTGGTGCGCAACAGCGGCTTGAAGATCGTTGCCGCGCGCCGCTTCGAAGTGACTCAGGCGGTAAACGGCACCGCGGTGCCGCAGGTGGTCGCGGCGTTCGGCCAGGCCGGCGATGCGCTGGCCGCACAGGTAGTGGGCTGGACGCTGCAGCAGCGCGCGGACGCGCACGACTGAATCCGCTCAGCGGCGCGCGTCGATCCAGCGGAAGGTGAGGTTGATGCGCGGCCCGGTCGCCGCGCTCGTCCTGGGTAACGCATGCTGGTAGTGCCGCTGGGTTTCGCCGGCCATGCACAGCAGGCTGCCGTGCGGCAGTTCCAGGCCGCGCACTTCGCGTCTGGCCACGCCCTGCTCGCGCCGGCGCAGGCAGAAGCGCCGCTGCGCGCCGAGGCTGACCGAGGCGATCACCGGCCGCGGCCCCAGCTCCGGCTCGTCGTCGCTGTGCCAACCCATCGCATCGCGTCCGTCGCGATAGAGATTGGCCAGCACGCTGTTGAAGCGCGCGCCGCAGGCCTGCTGCACGCGCCAGCGCAGCGAAGACAGCGCCTGCGTCCACGGATGCGGCTCGAAGCGCGTGCGCGAGTACACATAGGTCGCGTCGGCATCGCCGATCCAGCAGCTCAGGCGCGGCGAATCCACTTCGCGCCCGAAGATGCGGATGCGGTGCACCTCCCAGGGGATGCTGCGCTGCAGTTCCTCGAACAAGGCATCGGCCTCGTCCGCGGCCAGCCACTGCGGCAGCAGGCGCAGCTCCGCATCCGGCAGCGGAATCGCCTGCCACTGCGCAGGGAACAGACTCACCAGGGCGGACTCATGCCAGCGGACGCGGCTCCACCGGATAGACCGGCTCCGCATCCAGCGTGGCCGCGCAGACCTCGGCCAGTTCGAGCAGGCGCAGATCCGAGCCGCGCGCGCCGACCAGCTGCATGCCCACCGGCATGCCGTCCGGCAGCGTGCCCATCGGGATGCTCACCGCGGGGCAGCCGGCGAGGCTGGCGAAGCTGGTCAGGTCCGCCTGCGAATCCGGCACCGCGCCGCCCAGCGGGAAGGCGCCCTGCGGCGTGGTGGGGAGCACCAGCACGTCGATCTGGGCGAACAGGCGGCGCATCTTCAGCGTGGCCGCATCCAGCACGCGGTCGGCCACGGCGTAGTCTGCCGCGCTCTTGGTCGCGGCGTAGGAAAGCATGCGGCGGAAGCGCTCGGAGGCCGGATGCTCGGCGTCATCCAGGTCGGCGGCGAAGGTGCTGAGCATCTCCGCTTCCATCAGGAACAGGCCGGCGCGGCGCGTGCGGGCGAAGTCCCAATCGCTGAAGTCGACCTGGCGCCGCTCGCCCAGCTCGCGCGGCAGTCGCGACAGCGCGTCCTCGAACACGTCGATCACCGCCGCTTCCACGCCTACCGCCGCCAGGTCCGGCAGCAGGCCGCAGCGCAGGTTGCCCGGCTCCCAGTCCGGCGGCGCGAAGGCCACGCGGCGGCGGCGCGAGCGCGCATCGTCGGCGTCATAGCCGGCCAGCACCTGCAGCAGCACGGTCAGGTCGTTGGCGCTGCGCGCGAGCAGGCCGACCGCGTCCAGCCGCCGCGCGGCGGGCACCAGGCCGCGCGCGGAAATCTCGCCGTGCGTCGGTTTCAGCGCATACACGCCGCAATAGCTGGCGGGAATGCGGATCGAGCCCAGGCTGTCCGAACCGATCGCCGCCACCGCCATGCCCGCCGCCACGGCCGCGGCCGCGCCGCCCGAGGAGCCGCCGGCGGTGTAGCCATGGCGGTGCGGGTTATGGGTGGGGCCGGTGTGCGGATTGTCGGTGGACGCGCCCAGCGCGCCCTCGTCCATATTGGTCTTGCCCAGCAGCACCGCGCCCGAGGCGCGCAGGCGGGCCACCGCATGGGCATCGCCCTGTGCCGGCTGCGCGCGGCCGGGCAGGCCGGCGCGGGTGGGCCAGCCGGCCACGTCGAAGTTGTCCTTGATCGCCACCGGCAGGCCGTCGAGGCGGCCCAGCACGCCATCGCGGCGACGGTGCTGCGCAGCGCGGGCCTGTTCCCGCAGCAGGCCGGCGCTGAGGCCGACGTAGGCATTGAGTTGGGGGTTCAGACGCTCGATGGCTTCCAGGTAGACCTCGGCCAATCCCTCCGGATGAACCCGCCCGGCGGCCAGCCAGTGCAGCAATTGACAAAGTGTGGCGCGACGCAGGTCACGGTCGGAGATCGGCGGCAACTGATTCATGAACTCTCCCTGGTGGCGGGATCGATTATCGACGTGGGCGGTTAAGCGTTTGCAAGCGGTGCCGCACCATGCCGTGCACGCACCATGCGTTGCCGCACGGTGCATGAAACCGGACAATGGCCAGCTGGGGTGGCCGCGGCCGCCTCGCGCGAGCCAGAACCACCGCCAGCCAGAACCTTCCGGAGCAGCCGATGAGCGAACGCGAAATCATGGAATACGACGTCGTCGTCGTGGGCGCGGGCCCCGCCGGCCTGTCGTTCGCCATCCGGCTCAAGCAGCTCAAGCCCGACGTCAGCGTGTGCGTGATCGAGAAGGCTTCGACCATCGGCGCGCAGATCCTGTCCGGCGCGGTGATCGAGCCGCAGCCGCTGGACGCCCTGCTGCCCGGCTGGCGCGACAACCCGCCGCCGATCTGCGTGCCGGCCGTCGAGGACGAGTTCTGGCTGCTCAGCAAGACCGGCCATCGCAGCCTGCCGATCCCGCCGGGCATGCACAACAAGGGCAACTTCATCGTCTCGCTGGGCGCCATGTGCGCGTGGCTGGCGCCGCAGGCCGAGGCGCTGGGCGTGGATGTATTCCCCGGTTTCGCCGCCGCCGACAACATCTATGACGAGCACGGCGCCGTCGCCGGCGTGCGCATCGGCGACATGGGCGTGGCGAAGGACGGCTCGCACAAGAGCGGCTACACCCAGGGCATCGATATCAAGGCCAAGGTCACCGTGCTGGCCGAAGGCGCGCGCGGCAGCCTGAGCAAGCAGCTGATCAAGCGCTTCAAGCTGGACCAGGACAGCGACCCGCAGGGCTATTCGATCGGCATCAAGGAGCTGTGGCAGCTGCCCGCCGGCCGCGTCACGCCCGGCAAGATCGTGCACAGCTTCGGCTGGCCGGCCGACAGCCACACCTACGGCGGCAGCTTCCTGTATCACCTGGACAAGGACCGCGTCGCGCTGGGCTATGTCAGCGGCCTGGACTACAGCGATCCGAACTACCAGCCGTGGGAGGCCTTCCAGCAGTGGAAGAACCATCCCTCGATGAAGCCGCTGCTGGAAGGCGGCAGCATTCTTTCCGCCGGCGCGCGCGCCATCGTCACCGGCGGCTGGCAGTCGCTGCCGAAGCTGGAGATGCCCGGCGCGCTGCTGATCGGCGATACCGCGGGCCTCCTCAACGTGCCGAAGATCAAGGGCACCCACCAGGCGATCAGGAGCGGCATGCTCGCCGCCGAGCACCTGGCCGGCAATGCGCTGGACCCGGCCGGCTTCGACGCGAAGCTGCGCGGCTCGGAGGTGATGGCGGAGCTCAAGAAGGTCCGCAACATCAAGCCCGCGTTCAAGAAGGGCCTGTGGATCGGCATGCTCAACGCCGCCTGGGAAACCGTCACCGCCGGCGCCTCGCCGTGGACGCTGAAGAACAAGGCCGACTGGTCGTCCCTGCACAAGCTCGGCCAGCAGGAAGAACCCAGGCGCGACTACGTGCAGCGCGAGCTGCCGCCGCGCGACCGCCTGGCCGGCGTGTACTTCGCCGCCACCGAGCACGACGAGGACCAGCCGGTGCACCTGCACGTGGCCGACACCTCGATCTGCGTGACCCGGTGCGCGGAGGAATACGGCAACCCCTGCCAGCGCTTCTGCCCGGCCAACGTCTACGAGATCGTGCAGGACGAGGCCGGCAAGCGGCTGCAGATCAATGCCGCCAACTGCGTGCACTGCAAGACCTGCGACATCAAGGACCCGTACCAGATCATCAACTGGGTGACGCCGGAAGGCGGCTCGGGTCCGAACTATCAGAATCTGTAAGACACCGGTGCGGTCGCCGCTGTCCTTCGCGGGCGTGCCGCGCACGCCCGCAGTCGAGAGGTACGAATGCCTTTGAGTTCCTTGCCATGGCGGGTCAAGCGCCTGCGCTATCTGTCCGAGCGCGTCCTAGGCAGCATCGCCCAGCGTGGTTTGCGCGGAACGCTGTCGCGCATGATGCAGGAGTTCCGTCCGCTGCCGCCGGAGGACCTGGCGCTGGAACTGCTGCCGCTGGAGCAGCCGTTCGCGCCGTTCGAGGTGCCGCATGACGACGCGCCGCGCGTCAGCGTGATCATTCCCGTCTACGGCAAGCTCGCCTGGACGCTCGCCTGCCTGCGCTCCATCGCGCAGTACGGCAGCGAGGCGCCGATCGAGATCCTGGTGGTGGACGATGCCTCGCCCGACGACACCGCGGCCACCCTGGCCCAGGTGCAAGGCCTGCGCGTGCTCGGCAATGAGCGCAACCTCGGCTTCATCGGCAGCTGCAATGCCGGCGCCGCGGCGGCGCGCGCGCCGTACCTGCTGTTCCTCAACAACGACACGCAGGTCACCGCGGGCTGGCTGGACCGGCTGCTGCAGACCTACCTGGAAGAACCGGGCTGCGGCATCGCCGGCAGCCAGCTGGTCTATCCGGACGGCCGCCTGCAGGAAGCCGGCGCGCTGGTCTACGACGACGGCGAAGCCTGGAACGTGGGTCGCTTCGAACAGCGCGACGATCCGCGCTACCTGTATCGCCGCGACGTCGATTACGTCTCCGGCGCGGCCCTGCTGATCGAGCGCGAGCTGTTCATGCAGCTGGGCGGTTTCGATACGCGCTACGCGCCGGCCTATTGCGAGGACATGGACCTGGCCTTCGCCGTGCGCGCCGCCGGCCGCCGCGTGGTCTACGAACCGGCCAGCGTGGTGATCCACTGCGAGGGCATCAGCTCGGGCACCGACCTCACCGCCGGCACCAAGCAGTACCAGGTGCTCAACCGCGCCAAGTTCATCGAGAAGTGGGGCGATGCGCTCAAGCGCCAGCCCGCGCGCGGCACGCCGGTGAACAAGGCGATCCACGCCGGCCAGCGGCACATCTTCGTGATGGACGCGCTGACCCCGGACCCGAAGCGCGATGCCGGCTCGCTGCAGCTGTACAACATCATGCAGCTGCTGCGCGGCATGGGCTGGCGCGTCACCTTCATGGCCGACAACGCCCAGGCCAGCGCCGCCGACCTGCGCACGCTGGGCGCGATCGGCGTGCGCGTGCTGTGCAAGCCGACGCTGAGCTCGCTGGCCGCCTGGCTGAAGGAAGAAGGCGCCGGCCTGGACGCGGTGCTGCTGTGCCGCCACTACGTGGCCGACGCCAACCTGCCGCTGGTCCAGCGCATGGCGCCGCAGGCGCGCCTGCTGTTCGACACCGTCGACGTGCATTTCCTGCGCGAGCAGCGCGCCGCCGACCACACCAACAACCCGACCCTGGCGCGCCGCGCCGCGGTGTCGCAGCAGCGCGAGATCGCCACCATCCGCGCCTGCCACGCCACCTTCGTGGTCAGCACGGTGGAACTGGAACTGCTGCGCAAGGCGGTGCCCGACGCCCGCGTGATGCTGCTGCCGAACATGCACGAGGTGCATGGGCGCAAGCAGCCGTTCGCGCAGCGCAGCGGCCTGGTCTTCGTGGGCGGCTTCGGCCATCCGCCGAATGTCGATGCCGTGCAGTGGCTGGTCGGCGAGATCTTCCCGAAGATCCGCGCCGCGCGGCCGGACATCGAACTGCACCTGATCGGCCAGATGCCCGAGGCCACGCGCCAGGAGCTCGACGGCAACGGCGTGGTCGCGCACGGCCGCGTCGAGGATCTCGATCCCTGGATGGACGGCTGCCGCATCGCCCTGGCCCCGCTGCGCTACGGCGCCGGCGTGAAGGGCAAGGTCAACACCGCCATGAGCCACGGCCTGCCGGTGGTGGCCACCAGCATCGCCGCCGAGGGCATGTTCCTGGTCGACGACCAGAACGTGCTGATCGGCGACGACACCGATGCCTACGTCGCCGCCGTGCTGCGCCTGTACGACGACCCGGCACTGTGGCTGCGCCTGTCCGAGGCCAGCCTGCGCAACATCCAGGAGCATTTCTCCCCCGCCATCGCCCGCGCCACGCTGGAAGCGGCGCTGTCCTGAACGGGCCGCCGGCCGGCGTTTCAAACGGGCCGGCACTTCAAGCGAGCGGCACTTCAAACGATTGTTTGCCGGCGGGTACAATCGATGGCTTCCGGCCACCGTCAGGCGGCCACGCACCAAAGGTCCTCAGATGAAAATTCTTGTCGGCTACAAGCGGGTGGTGGACTTCAACGTCCGTATTCAGGTGAAGCCTGACGGCACCGGCGTGATGACGGACGGCGTCAAGCTTTCGGCCAATCCGTTCGACGATATCGCCCTGGAAGAAGCCCTGCGCCTGCGCGAGAAGGGCATCGCCACCGAAGTGGTGGTGGTGGGCATCGGCCCCGCCGACCTGACCGCGCACCTGCGCAATGGCCTGGCCATGGGCGCCAACCGCGCCATCCACGTGGTCACCGCCGACGAAGTGCAGCCGCTGACCGCGGCGCGCGTGCTGCTGAAGCTGGTCGAGAAGGAGCAGCCGGAGCTGGTGATCCTCGGCAAGCAGGCCATCGACGACGACGCCAACCAGACCGGCCAGATGCTCGCCGCGCTGTGGGATCGCCCGCAGGCCACCTTCGCCAGCAAGGTCGAGATCGCCGGCGGCAAGGCCACGGTGACGCGCGAAGTGGACGCCGGCCTGGAAACCATCGAGGCCGAGCTGCCGGCGGTGATCACCACCGACCTGCGCCTCAACGAGCCGCGCTTCATCAAGCTGCCGGACATCATGAAGGCCAAGTCCAAGCCGATCGACAGCATCGAGTTCGGCTCGCTCGGGGTGGAGGCGCACGATCACCTCAAGACCACGCACTACGCCGCGCCGCCCAAGCGCAGCAAGGGCGTGATGGTCAAGGACGCGGCCGAGCTGGTCGCGGTGCTGAAGCAGAAGGGCCTGCTGTAAGCAGGGCCGGGAGATAGACATGAGCAAGATTCTGGTCGTCGCCGAACACCTCAACGGCAAGCTCAATTCCTCCACCGCCCGCGCCGTCAGCGCCGCCGCCGCCGTCAGCGCCGCCGCCGCCGTCAAGGGCGACAGCATCGACGTGCTGGTGCTGGCCGACAGCGTGGACGCCATCGCCGCCGAAGCGTCGAAGATCGACGGCGTCGGCAAGGTCCTCACCATCGCGCGCGCCGAGAACGCCCATCCGCTGGCCGCCGTGCTGGCGCCGCAGGTGGCCAAGGCAGCTGCCGGTTACTCGCACGTGTTCTTCCCGTCCACCACCTTCGGCAAGGACGTCGCGCCGCGCGTCGCCGCGCTGCTGGGCGTGTCGCAGGTCAGCGACGTGATGAGCGTGGAAGGCGCGCACAGCTTCAAGCGTCCGATCTACGCCGGCAACGCGATCGTCACCGTCGAGGCAAATCCGGCGCATGCCGTGGTCGCCACCATCCGCACGGCCTCCTGGCCGGCGGCCGGCAGCCGCGGCGACAGCGCCGCGGTCGAAGCGCTCGCTGTCGATGCGGCCCTGCCCGCGCACACCCGCTTCGTCGAACTGCAGCAGGGCAAGAGCGACCGCCCCGACCTGCAGGGCGCGGGCAAGGTGGTGTCCGGCGGACGCGGTGTCGGCTCGAAGGAAAACTTCGAGGTGATCTACAAGCTCGCCGACAAGATCGGGGCGGCGGTCGGCGCTTCGCGCGCGGCGGTCGATGCCGGCTATGTGCCAAACGAGCTGCAGGTCGGCCAGACCGGCAAGATCATCGCGCCGGAGCTGTACATGGCGTTCGGCATTTCCGGCGCGATCCAGCACCTGACCGGCATCAAGGACGCCGGCACCATCGTCGCCATCAACAAGGACGGCGAGGCGCCGATCTTCGAGATCGCCGACATCGGCCTGGTCGGCGACCTGTTCAAGCTGATCCCCGAGATCGAGCAGGCGCTGGGCTAAGCGGCACGGCACGACGAACTTCGCCGCGCGGTTTCCCGTGCGGCGAAGTTCCGCTCGCTTCGTTTCATCACGGCAGCATCACGTTCAGTGGGCCTCGCCGTTTTCCGCGCCGGTTTCATACCGCTGTAGCGCGCCAGTCACCCTCGCCGGCCAACATGCGCGCGGCGGTACAGGGCGAATCCGCGAACCATGCCACGCAACGACATGCGCATGCAGGGCCTGCGCACGGGCGTGCGTTTCTGCCCTTGCTCCGTTCCGGGCACCGGGATAGATTCGGGATTCGGGGAGAAAACGGTCGCGCGCGCGACCGGTCCGTCAGCAACGAGTCGTCACCGCCAGCCCAGCCGCCAGCAGGAGCTTCGATGCACGTCGCTTGTCCCATTTGCAACGGCCGCCACGAACAGGTCCATTTCGGCGTCCGCGACGGTTACGACTACTACGCCTGCAGCAGCTGCGACTCGCTCTACATCGAGCCCGCAGTGCTGGCCCGGATCGACGAAGGCCACACCACCCGCGAATATGACGCGGACTACTGGAACAGCGAATTGAAGTCCGCGCGCGAACGCTCGCAGGCGGAGGGGCTGGTCTGCGCGGGCGAGGCGATCATCTATGCGCGCCGGCCGGTAAAGCGCTTTCTCGACGTCGGCGCCGGTCCCGGCTATCTGCTGGACGAACTGGCGGCGAGGTATCCGGCGCATCCGGACACCTTCCACGCTGTGGAGCTGTTCCCGCCGGAAGAACGCAGCCCCCATCCGAACTACATCGTCGGCGACGTCGGCAGCCTGACGGAAAAATTCGACGCCGGCGTGTGCATCGAGGTGGTCGAGCACCTGACGCCGCGCATGCTCGATGGTCTCGCCAGCGGGCTGGCCAGGATCAGCAACGTCAACGCCTGCTGGCTGTTCAATACCGGCATGCCTTCCTATGTGCGGCACGAGGATCCGGGTTACCTGGATCCGAAGCACCGCGGGCATATCGTGTCCTACGGCATCAAGGCGCTGCGGCGCATCTTCGAGCCGCACGGCTTCCGCGTGCTGGACCTGCCGGGCAAGAGCTTCGCCTTCCTGGTCGAGTATCGGCCCGATTTTTCGCCGATCCCGTTCGAACAGCGCTTCTATCATGCACTGCCGGAGAACCAGCAGCTGCTGAAGGAATGCCCGCTGCTCTACGTCGCCGCGTTCGAATCCGCGCGCTCGTATTTCTTCCAGGACGAGTCCACGCGACGGGCGCAGTGGGCGCTGGGGCTGCAGGCCAAGGTCGAGCAGCTCAGCATGGTGCGCTGAGCGAAACCGCGCCTACGGCGAGGCGGGACTCGGCGGCGCTTCCGGCTTGGCGGTCGTGCAATCGACCGCATGGACTTCCCATTCGGCAAGCGTGCGTCCCTTGGCCTTGCTGTCCGTCATACGGAACACCGTGCCGTCACCGACCCATGGACCGGTTTCGGCCGTCCCTTCGGTCTTGCCGTGATGCCAGCTCCGTTCTCTGTTCTCACGGTCGCTCACCCAGATCGTCACCGACTTGGCGCCGGCGCTCTTCGCGTTCCAGCTCACCTTGGCCACCATGCGCCCGTCGGGATGCTCGCAGGTGCGCAGCAGATCGGGCGACAGCTCCATGATGACGCCCACCACCCGGGTGGCGCTGGCCTTGCCGGTGATCAGGTCGGCGCCGGGCACCGGGGCGGACTGCCGGTCGGAGCACGCGGCCAGTGCAAGCGCGGCCAGCAGGATGAAAGCGCAGCGTCTGTCCATCAGCCTTCCCTCGCTTTTTCGAGAGACACATGGATCGGTTGCGTCGGCTGCACCGCCACGTCGTAGTTGAGCCAGGACAGCAGCAGCTGCGTGCCGATGATCAGCGGCAGCGCTGCGGCCATCACCACGCCGGGCGCCGATTGAATGCCGGTCTCCATGCCGGTGAACCAGTGCGCCGTGCCGTAGACCAGCCCGATCAGGATCAAGGGGATCGACAGCAGCAGTTCCAGCGAGGCGGCGGAGAAATTGCGCACGAAGTAGGTGTACAGCAGGCGCCGGAAGAAGTTGCGCATATTGCCCTTGAAGAACGGCAGCAGCACTTTCATCGGGCTGAGGCTCGACGGCTCGTCGCCATACATCGCGCGCATCGGCATCTCGGCGACCACCGCGCGCACCTGGTTGAGGTTGTACAGCAGGTCCGATTCGAAGAAGTAGCGCCTGGCCAGCTTGTCCAGTTCGATCTCGGCCAGGATTTCGCGATGGATCGCGGTGAAGCCGTTGGTCGGATCGAACAGCTGCCAGTAGCCGCTGGACAATTTGGTGAGGAAGGACAGGCCCGCATTGCCGAGCAGCCGCACCGCCGGCATGCCGTGCACGTCGCTGATGCGATGAAAGCGATTGCCCTTCACGTAGTCGGCGCGCCCCAGCAGGATCGCGCGCGACAGCTGCGGAATCAGCGCCGGATCCATCTGGCCGTCGCCGTCGATCTTCACCACCACCTTGGCCAGCGACGCCATTGCCGCCTTGTAGCCGGTGACGGTGGCCCCGCCCACGCCCTGGTTCTCCTCGTGACGGATCACCCTGACGCGCGGGTCCGTGCACTGGGCCTCGACGATGTCGCCGGTATCGACCGGGCACTTGTCGTCCACTACGAAGATCCAGCCGACCTCGCCGCCGATGCGCGCGATCACATCGAGCACTAGGCGGCCGACGCGGTAGCAGGGAATGACGACGGCGATCGGAGCCACAGGCAAGTCTGCTTTTGTGTTCATGGCATATCCGGTGCGGGCACAGTCAGCGATAGACCCAGTACTTGGAAATGGTGAAGCCCAGGGCCGCCAGCAACAGATCCGCCGCTGGCTTGACCATCCACGCCGCATGCATGCCTTGCGACTTGCTGGTAGCGACGACGATGCAGGTGCTCAGCGCGGTCATGCTGAGCCAGGTGATCACGTAGCGCCTGAAGTGCTGCATGCCCAGCGGCTTGCCGCCCTCGGCGAAGGTCCACTTGCCGTTGAGCCAGAAGCCCAGCATGGCCGCCGTGGCGCGCCCGATGACATTCGCTCCGCCGGTGGCGAGACCCGCCGCCGTCAGTGCGACGAAGATCATCCAGTCCAGGCCGAGCTGGACGCCGCCCACCACACCGTAGCCGAACCCTTGCTTGAGTAACTTCATGACTTCCTCAACGGTGAGCGCATCGCCTTCGATAGCCGCCGGATCGATGTCGCGAACTAATTCCGGCGGGCGCGGATCAGATTGCGGCTGATGTCGCGCTCATTCACCAGCGCATGCACCTGGGTCCTGCAGCGGTCGGCGCACAAGCGCCACAGCGTGGTGTCGCCGATGGCCAGCTCAGGCACGGCCTTGATCCGCTCCAACGAGGCCAGCACCGCCTTGGGCGTCCGTCGGTTGACCAGCACGTGCGACATCCCGGTGCGTTCGAAAATGCCCGACCAGGTCGCGCCCGATTCGTCCTGGTTGGCTGGCTCCAGGATCGCGTTGAAAGTCGGGTCGTACCAGGCGCCGCCGAATGCCTGGCCCTCGAATGGAGCGATGAAGGGGCGATCCGGATCCGCCAGATACAGCGAGTACCCCCTTGGCTGGGTCATGTCGAGGTACTGGGCAAAGACCAGCTCCACGGCATACCTGCGCTGCATCTCCAGCCTGACGTCGCTGGGCCTGCTGTTGAGATTGCTGAACATGTTCCAGTACAGGTCGTCGCCGTAGATGTACAGCGACGCCGGCATGAAGACGATATTCGCCATCACTACCGCGCCCAGCAGAGCCTCCCCGCCCCAGCGCATCCGCGCACGATCCCATGCCAGCAACCCCAGCGAAATCAGCGCAGCGAACAACGGCACCACGTAGCGCGCGTACTGGATGCCGAGGAACATGCCGATGGTGGCGACCAGCAAAGCCAGCGTAATCCAGCGGATGCGCGGCAAGACCAGGGTCCATAGCACGCTGCCGCACAGGGCCAGCATGGAAAAGCCGATGGCTCCCGGGACCGCTTCCAGATAACGATCGGTTTCGAAGGTCAGCCGCCACAGCGAATCCAGGTGCAGGCCCTGCCCCCAGCGGAGATCGGCAAAGTTCTCCGGGCGCGCGAAGGACGACTTGAAGACGCCGTTGAACAGCGGAAAGAACGGATTGCCGGTGACGTAGAAGGCATAGAAGTAACTCGATCCCGCCAACAAGGCCAAGGGGATGGCGGCGCGCAGCGCCTGCCGAAGGAAGGCGCGCCAGCCGGTGCAGGCCAGCGCGACCAGCGCCAGCGGCAACACCAGCAGGCCCTGGGTGGCCTTCAAGGCCAAGGCCAGCGCCGACAGGACGAAGAACGGAAGCAGCAGGCCCCGCTCGTGGGTGCGTACCAGCCTTACCATTAACGCGGTCAACGCCACCGTGACGGCGGTGATCGCGCCATCGGCCTGCATGCTGCCGTTGAGGGCGGCCACCATGGGCATCGACGCATTCAGCGCCACGGCGAGCCAGCGCAGACCCGGCGGCAGATCGAGTTCCTTGGCGAGGGTCCAGACCATGGCGATGCCCAACCCGTACCAGATCAGGTTGGCCGCGCCGCGCGCTTCGTGTCCGGCGAGCACCGCGACATAGGCCTGGATCACATCGGAGGCCCAGGGCGAGGCGCTCCACACCTGCGAGGCCAGGTCCATCTTGTAGTAGCCCAGCGCGACCAGCTGCTCGGGCAACATGAGGTGCAGGACCATGTCGTCGAACTGCAGCGTCGGCACGCACAATGCGGCCCCGCCAAGCAGCACCGCCAGCATGGCGAACGCGGCATGCACCGGCGCCTGCCGCACGGCCTCGCGCCAGCTGACCTGCGCCGCGCGCGCCAGGCAATGCAGGCGATGGCGTCCCAGGCCGGCAATGAGCGCCAGCACGGTCAGGTAAGTCAGGAAGTAGTGGATTCGAAACGGCAGCAGCCAGCCGGCGATCGCCGCCAGCACCGCCAGGCCGGCCAGGATCGCCACGCCGGGATGGCTCCAGGCGTCGGAGCGGCAGATGCCCTGGCCGATCACCGCGGCGGCCGCCACCAGCAGCGCGGCTGCAAGCAGGGCGCCGGCGCCGACGAAACGCAGGAGCAGCACCAGTCCGACCAGCAGAAGCGCGCTGGCCACGGACCAGCGCATGAAGCGCGAGACGGCCACGGCGATCAGCAGCGCCGCGGCAAAAAGGATCAGGTTATGGCCCGTGACGATGGAGTGCAGGCCCTGCAGGACCGGCGTAAGAGCCAGGCCGGCCAGCACCGCGACACATCCGCCGAGCGACAGCAGCCGTGTCGTCCACGTAGCCGCAGCGCCCGAAAACTCTTGTTTTTCCACCTGCAGGTCCCCTGTATTTCCCCCCGGGATCCAGCGAGCCACCCCCGGTGGATCGCGAAATATCACCGTAGAATTATACGTACTGGCGGCTCAGCCAGGCATGGCAAAGCGGGCGCCCCCGCCGTGGGAGCACCTGAGAGCTTCAGACGGCTGAGACAGGGTGGATGGAAACTCCATCCACCCGCACGGGTATTGAGCCAAGGCCGGCAGTCTGCCTGCGCCGTTCAGGCGGCACGCGGCGCGCCTACAGAATGGCGACGGTCATGCGGCCAAGTTCAGGCTATTCCTAGCGCGTGGCCAGCAGGGTCCAGTTGCCATAGACGATGCCCTGCTCGGGCGCCCAGGGCATCACCATCTCGACCTTGCCGAAGCCGGCCTGCCGCGCCTCCTCCAGCACGTCCCAGCCGAAGTGGTAGAAGCACAGCACGCCGCCGCTGATGGGGTCGCCGTGGTATTCGGGCGGCAGGTGGTGCTCGATCTGGCCCTTGGCATTAATCGATGCGCGGGTGATGGTGGGCGGCTGGTCGGTGAAGGGAAAGGTGGCGACCAGGCTGCCGCCGGGCTTGAGCACACGGGCGAATTCACGCAGCGCGGCCCGGTAGTCGGGTACGTGTTCGAGCACGTCGAAGGTCAGCACCGCGTCCTGGCTGGCATCCGGCAGGGTCAGCCGGGTGACGTCCTCGAAGTTGATCTCGCCCTGACCGCCCAGGTGCTGCAGGTTCGCGGCGAGCTTGCCGCGCTTGGCGGCATCGGGTTCGAATTCGCTGCCGTACAGGGCGCCCTGGTGATGCGCCTGCATCCACGCGTAGGTCGAAGTCGCCTGCTCGGTGACATAGATCGAAGCCGACGCCGGATCGACCAGCCCGCGCAGCAGGCTGATGCCGGCGCGCACGCGGGCATTGAGGCCGCACCGCGGGCACTGCAGGCCTTCGCGGGTTTCGACCTGGCCACCGGGGGCCGACACCGCCAGGTCGACCAGTTCGCCACAGGCGCTGCATAGCCGCGCGACCGACTTGCGCCTGCCCGCGGCTTCACAGAAGTCCCTGCTGTGCAGCCAGCAACCCACCAGCTCCTTGCTTTCCTGGCGTGCGGCGTAGGCTTCAAAACGGAATACATGCATTGTCCAGCTCCATGATCGATCCAGCTCGATTGCGGCTCAGGCGAAAGCGTCGCTGCACGCATCGCCTCAACCGGGCTGCGCGGCAATTTCCCCCGCAGGCATGATGTCGTCCAGGCCCGCGGCGACGATCACCTTGCCACCCCATTTGGCGGCACGATCGCGTTCCCCGTCGAGCCAATAGCAACGGCCCACCGCGGCGGCCAATGCCGCCTGCATGTCGGTCGCCTGATTGCCCACCATGATCGAGACCGGCAGGTCGACGCCCAGTGCATCGCGCGCGGCCAGGAACATGCCCGGTTGCGGCTTGCGGCAGTCGCAGGCCTGTTTCAGATCGCCCAGGCCGGCCTCGGGGTGATGCGGGCAGTAATAGGTGGCATCGAGCGGCGCGCCATGCCGGGCGAACTCGGCATGCATCCACGCGGTATAGGCGCGGAACTGCGCGTCGGTGTAGTAGCCGCGCGCCAGGCCGGCCTGGTTGGAAACCACGATGCACAGATAGCCGGCCGCGCGGGCGCGCCGCACCAGCTCGAAGATGCCGGGCAGCCACTGCGTGTCTTCGGCGCGATGCACATAGCCGTGATCGACGTTGATCACGCCGTCGCGGTCGAGGAACAACGCCGGTCGCGGCGTCCTGGCGGCGAGTACGGCCCGCTCATCGAGAAACACGCGCGGACCCTGCGCCGACGGCGCGCTCATGCGGCCAGCTCGGTCTGGGCGCGTTCGTAGTCTTCCGGCACGCCGATGTCGATGAAGCGCTGCGTCTGCGCGAACGCGCTCACCTGGCCGGCGGCCACCAGCGCGGCCATCACGTCCGTCTCGAACGAGAAGTTCGCCGTCGCGGGGAAACGCTCCTGCACCTCGCGGCGCAGCCGATAGACGCCCGCATTGATGAAGCCGGGGCCCGGCTGGCCCTTTTCCCGGAAGCCGGTGACGCGCGCATCTTCAACTACCACGGCGCCGTAGCGCGCCACGTCGGGCACCGCGGCCAGCGCCATGCACATGCTTCGATCCTCCGCACGCGCCGCGCGGTCGAGCGCGGCGTAATCGAGCGACAGGAAGGTATCGCCGTTCAAGACGAAGAACGCGTCGCCGGCCAGCAGCGGCATGGCCTTGGCGATCGCTCCGCCGGTGCCCAGCGGCTCGGTCTCGGGCGAGTACACCAGCTGCATGCCGTGCCAGTCGTGGCCCAGCTCCTGCTCCACCCGATCGGCCATGAAGCCGGTGGCGAGCACGGCGCGCCGGATGCCCTGGCCGGCGATCAGGTCCAGCACATGAGCGAGAAACGGACGCCCCGCCACCGGCGCCAGCGGCTTGGGCAGGTCCTTCACCACGCTGCGCAGGCGCGTGCCGAAACCGCCGGCGAGGATGATCGCCTCGTCAGTGCCCGGCATCGCCCGTCTTTTCCTGACCGAAGATTTCCTGCTCGATCAGCGCACAGATCAGGTGGCCCAGCGCCTCGTGGCCTTCCTGGATGCGCGGCGTCTCCGGCGACGGCACGCGGAAGCAGACGTCGCACAGCGCAGCCATCGCGCCGCCGCCCTGCCCCGTGAAGCCGACCACCTTGAGGCCCTTGGTCCTGGCCGCGTCGATCGCGCGCACGATGTTCTTGGAATTGCCGGAGGTGGAGATGGCGAACAGCACGTCGCCCGCCTGCCCCAGCGCCTCGACCTGGCGCGCGAACACGTAGTCGTAGCCGTAGTCGTTGCCGATCGCGGTAAGGATGCTGGTGTCGGTGGTCAGCGCGATCGCGGGCAGGCCCGGGCGATCGAAGTAAAAGCGGCTGACCAGCTCGCCCGCCCAGTGCTGGGCGTCGGCCGCGCTGCCGCCGTTGCCGGCGAATAGCAGCTTGTTGCCGCTCTTCAGTGCCTGCACCGACAGCTCCAGCACCTGCTGCACCTGGCCGTGCAGCGTCTCGTCCCCGGACATGGTCTGCAGCAGGGCGATGGACTTGCTGAATTCGGATTGCAGCATGGCTTTCACATGATGCGCCATGACGTCGCTCCTTGTTGCGTGAAATGGAAATCGAGCAGACGGCCGCCCTGTTCGGCCAATGCCCGGGTCAACCCGATGCGCTTGTCGGGGCTGCACATGAACATCATGAAGCCGCCGCCGCCCGCGCCCGATACCTTGGCCGCGTGGGCGCCGTTGGCGAAGGCCACGCGCTCCACCTGCTCGATCACCGGGTTGCTGATCGAGCTGGCCATGTTCTTCTTCGCTTCCCAACCGGCCTGCAGCGTGCGCGCCAGGCCTTGGAGGTCGCCGCGCAGCACGCATTCCTTCATCTGCACGGCCTCCTGCTTGAGGCTGTGCATGGCGTCGATCGAGCTGCGATTGCCTTCGACCACATTGCGCGACTGCTGGTCGATGATGTCGGCCGAGGCGCGCGAGACACCGGTGAAGTACAGCACCAGCGAGGCTTCCAGCTCCGACCACACCCAGTCCTTGATGCGCAGCGGGTTCACGATGACGCGGTCGTCCTTGTAGAACTCCATGAAGTTGAATCCGCCGAACGCCGCCGCGTACTGATCCTGCTTGCCGCCGGCCAGCCCCAGGTCCTTGCGCTCGATGTCGTAGGCGAGATGGGCCACTTCGTACTCGCCCAGCGGCAGCGCGAAGTATTCGGCGAAGGCCTGCACCAGCGCCACCACCATGGTCGAGGACGAACCCAGGCCCGAGCCCGGCGGCGCGTCCGAGAACGTCTGCACCTTCAGCGGACGCGGCTCGCCGCCGAGGAACTCGTTGCAGATGCGCGCGTAGACGCCCTTCAGCAGCTTGAGCGGACCATCCGGCACCAGCGCCTCGTCGCCGCCGAGCACTTCGGACACGCCGACGTCGATCGCGCAGAACTCGCGCTGGCCGGATTCGGGCTCGGAGAGGATGGCGAAGGCGTGCTTGTCGATGGTGGCGTTCATCACATGGCCGCCGTAGATGTCGCAGTACGGCGACACGTCGGTGCCGCCGCCGGCCAGGCCAAGACGCAAGGGGGCGCGCGATCGGACGATCATGAAAGACTCTTCAATTCCAGGGCGTCGGCGAGAGCTCTACGCAGAGAGCCGGTTGAGAAATGCGCTTGCGCGTAGCGGGTGCCCGCGGCCGACAGGCTGCTCCATTCGTCGGCACCGGTCAGCAGGTCCGCCACCGCGGCAGCGATGGCATCCGCGTCGTCCGCGACCTTCGCCACCTGCTCCAGCCCGGCCAGGCCCTGGGCGCCCACCGCGGTGGTCACCAGCGGCAGGCCCTGCTGCAAGGCTTCCACCACCTTCGACTTCACGCCTGCGCCGAAGCGCAGCGGCACCACGGCGACGCGGCTGCGCGCGTAGAAATCCTGCAGCGCCGCATCGTCCACGAAACCGGTGACGACCACGCCGGCGCTGGACAGCGCCTCCACGCGCGCGGTCGGATTGGAGCCGACCAGGTACAGCGTCACCTCGGGCACGCGGGCGCGGATCTTCGGCAGGATATCCTCGACCAGCCACACCGCGGCATCCTCGTTCGGCGGATGGCCGAAGCCGGCGACGAATAGCAGGCCCGCGCGCCGCTCCGGCGCAAGGCCGTCGGTGGGGAAGCTTTCGTAGGCATAGGCCTGGATCGCGCGCGCATCGACGCCCGGCTCCAGCTGGCGCACGACGTCCGCCTCGTCGCTGGAGGGATACAGCACGATGTCGCTCTTGCGCCACAGCGCGCGCTCATCGGCCTCCATCTCGCGTGCTTCGTCCAGGTACTTCGGTTCGTGGGTCAGCTCGTAGCGCTGGCGCAGCCGGGCGAAGTGCAGGTCATGGCCGTAGTAGGCGATGCGCGCGTCCGGCAGATGCTTCTTGATGGCGCGGATGAACTTGCCGGCGACATGCGGCCGGCTGAGCAGGACGCGATCGATCTGGCCCTGGGCTTCCTGCACGTAACGCTCGAAGCCGCCGCCCCAGTCGGCGCCGAAGATCACCTCCACGCCCATCTCCTGCAACAACGGCGTATAGGTAGGATCGCGCCAAAGATTTTCCGGCCACAGCTTGACCGAGCAGCCCAGCGCGCACAGCTGCTTGATGAACTGGAACATGGTGCGCGAGCCGGCATCGCGATCCATCTGCGGCACGTAGTGGTCGACCACCAGTACCACCGGCTTGTCCTTGGAGCGCTCGCGCGCGCGGAACACGTTGCGGGCATTCGGATAGTGGTCGCGCTCGAGCACCTCGCGCCAGCGGGCGGCGAATTTCTTCTGGTTCTCGACCTGGTAGGCCTTGATGCCGGCGGTCTCGTCGGTGCCGTGCGAAATGCCTTCGTAGTGCACGACGGTGGAGAACGGCGTGTAGTACACCTTGAGGCCGGCCGCGCGGACCTTGAAGGCCAGGTCCGAGTCCTCGCAATAGGCTGGCACATACAGCTCGTCGAAGCCGCCCAGCTGCCGGAACAGCGCCGCCTTGATCAGCAGCGATGCGCCGGAGCAGTAATCGACTTCGCGCACGTAGTTGAACTCCGGCAGCGTCGGGTCGGACAGGCGCCCGAAATTCCAGCCGGAGGCATCGTCCCAGATGATGCCGCCGGCTTCCTGCAGGCGGCCGTCCGGATAGACCAGCTTGGAACCGACCATGCCGCAATCGTCGAAACGATGGAACACGTCGAACAGGCCGTCGAGCCAGCCGGGCATGACGCGAGTGTCGTTGTTGAGGAAGTAGACGTACTCGCCGCGCGCCAGGCTGGCCGCGCGATTGCAGGAGCGGATGAAGCCCAGGTTCTGCGGATTGACCTCGTAGCGCAGCCCCGGCACCTGGGCGAGCAGGTGGATCTCCTCGTCGCCGGAGGCATCCTCGGCCACGATGATCTCGATCGCGTCCTTCGGCATGTGCTGCATGATCGAGCGCAGGCAGGCCGCGGTGTGATCGAGCCGGCCGTAGGCGGGAATGATTACGCTGACCTTGGGGTTGGCGTATTCGGGGAAAGCCAGCTTGGCGACGATCTCCGCCGGCGTCTCGTCCGGCTCCGCCACCACCGCCGGCTGCACCTGGCCGGTCTTGAGCAGATGCTTCCTGACCAGCTTGCGCACCGGCGCCAGCGCGGCCGAGCGCACCAGCGCGTTGTGCCGCACGGATTCGGCGGCGGTCGCCCAGTCGCCGCGCAGCAGGCGCCCCATGAAGCGGACCGGCTTGGTGAGCTTCCAGGAGCGCGACGACACCACCGTGTCGAAGGACGCGCGCAACCGGCGCTCGCTTTCGGTCAACTCCTGGACGCGCTCGCGCGCGTGGCGGGCGAACAGCTCGTGCTTGTCGATGAGGGCCCGCAGGCCCTCGATCCGCGCCTGCGCATGCTCCAGCCGCTCGCGCAGCAGACGGTTCTCCTGGTGAAATTCGCTGACTTCGTGGACCAGGGCGCCGACCACGGTATCGTCGCGCCGCGCGGAGGCAGCCGTCGGGCTTTCCAGGAACTCCTCACCCAGCAGCTGGCTGCCGAGGCGGTCGAGCTTGCGCTCGATCTCGGTGACCCGCACCTCGCGTCGCTTCAGCCCCTCCAGCTCGCGATCCAGGCTCTGCGCCCACTTCGCCACGCCCTCGTGCTCCTCGACCAGGGCACCGTACCTGCCGCGCACTTCGGTGAGTTCGGCGTCGATACCCTGCGCCCACTTCGCCACGTCATGGTGGTGGTTGTAGAGGTCTTCGGACTCGGAGAAGAACACCGCCGGCGGCAGCTTCGGCAGCTCGGTCTGCCCGTCGGTCGCGACCGCCACGAAGTAGACCGGATCGATCAGGCGCACCGAACGCTCGAGCACTTCGTCGCCGGTGTCGGTAAAGGCCTGCATGTCGGCGCCGGTGTCCTCGATCGCCATCGGCGCCAGCGCCGAGCCGACCGCCAGGCGCTGGCCGTAGTAGCGCACCTTGGGAAAGCGCGTGCGCAGCAGGTCGTCGAGTTCCTGGAAATCGAGTTCCTTGACGTGGAACTCGTTGTGGTGGCCAGCCTTGTCCGAATACACCGGCCGATTGGGCGAGGACAGCACCAGCACGCCGCCGGGACGCAGCACGCGGCGGATCTCGTCGATCATTTCCTGGTGGCGGTCGTGATGTTCGATAGTCTCGAACGACACCACCATGTCGACCGCGTCGTCCGGCAGCGGAATGACCGCCGCATCGCCCTGCCGGTAGCTCAGGTTGGCGATGCCCGCATAGGTATGCGCCGCATGCGCCACGGCCTCGTCGGAGATGTCGATGCCGATCACCGACGCCGCGGTCTGCGCCAGCATGGCGCTGCCGTAGCCTTCGCCGCAGGCGATATCCAGCACGGTCTTGCCGCGCGCCAGCGCGCGGCACCAGGCATAGCGGTGCAGATGCTCGTGGCGGATCTCGCCGGCTTCGGTGGGAACGAAGCGTTCGCCGGTGAATTCCATCAGCGTCCTCCCGTCGGCTGCAGCTCGATGGAAAGCATGGGAATGCCTACCAGGCCATGGCGCATGGTGCTCTCGCTGGCGCGGAACGCCAGGGCGTCATGGATCCAGTGCTGCTGCGTGTGGTCGTCCTGCGAGCCGGTGGCCAACGCGACATCGATGGAGTAGTCGCCGGTCGGCAGGATCGGCATGCGGAAGCGGAACACGGCGCGCACGCCGGTGTTGGCTTCCAGTTTCACCGGCCGGTTTTGATAGGGCATATAGGTGTTGTCGCCGAACAGTCGCTGGCCCAGGCGGTCCTTCACGTAGAAGCCAAGGATGGGGCCTTCGATGGAAACGCTGGCGCGCGCGTCGATGGTCAGGTCGACCAGCTCGCCGCCATAGAGAATCTGTACCGGAACGCCGTTGGTATCGCGCAGGTTCACCGCGACGATCTCCGCATGGCCGGCGCCGAAAGCGCTGCCGACATTATCGGGATCGAACTGGAAAACCTTCACGAAATGTCCAGGTCTCGAACCGTCCGGTGCATCCTGGCGGCAGTCGATCGCATCCTGGGCCGGTGCTTCCACGATGGCGCGCCGCTTGCTGGATTCGTCGTCGTTCTTTGCCGCATGGATGGTCACCGCATCGCCCGTGCCGGCGCGATCGGCCGCGTGCTGCGCGGCCAGGTAGGCCTCCACCACGTCGCGCGTCACGCCGTCCATCACCAGCTTGCCGCGGTCCAGCCATACCGCGCGGTCGCACAGGTTGGTGACGGCGCCGGTGTCGTGGCTGACGAACAGCAAGGTGCCGTTCTTCTGGAATTCGCGCAGGAAGCGCATGCATTTCTGGGTGAAGCGCACGTCGCCGACGCTGAGCGCCTCGTCGATGATCAGCACGTCGGCATCCACATGCGCGGCGATGGAGAATGCCAGGCGTACGTACATGCCGCTGGAATAGGTCTTCACCGGCTGGCGGATGAAGTCGCCGATGTCGGCGAAGGCCAGGATCGAATCGAAGCGCTTGCGCAGCTCGACCTCGGGAATGCCGTACAGCAGGCCGCTGAGGTAGACGTTCTCTTCGCCGGTGAACTCGGGATTGAACCCCGCACCCAGCTCCAGCAGCGCCGCAATGCGGCCCTGCGTGCGCACCTCGCCCTCGGTGGGATGCAAGGTGCCGCAGACCATCTGCAGCAGGGTGGACTTGCCCGAGCCGTTGCGCCCGATGATGCCCACCGTCTCGCCCCGGCGCACGCTGAAGCTTACGTCGCGCAGCGCCCAGAATTCCTTGTGGTAGGTGAGGCCATGGCGGCCCATCATCCGGCCGACGCGCGGCAGCACCATCTGCTTGAGGCGGTCCAGCGGCTGCGCGTAGATGTCGTATTTCTTGCCGAGCGCCTCGACCGAGATCATCGCTTCAGAGGACATCGGCAAACCCCTTCCTGGTCTTCTCGAACCACGCGAAGGCCAGCCAGGCGAACAGGCAGGCGGCGACGGTATAGGCGCCCAGGTGCAGCCAGTTCGGCGCGTGCCCCCAGATCAACACGTCGCGCGAGGCTTCCACGATGACCGTGAGCGGATTGAGATAGAGCAGCTGGCGATAGCGCTCGGGGATCATTTCCTTCGAATAGAAGATCGGCGCCAGGAACATCATCATCACCGTGATGATGCCCATCGCGTGCTTGAGGTCGCGCATGAACACGCCCAGCGAGGACAGCACCCAGGTCAGGCCGGCCATGAACGGCATGAATACCAGCACCACGATCGGGAAATACACGACCGTCCACGGCACGTAGCCGCGGATCACCAGCGAGAACGCCAGCAGCACGATGGTGGAGATCAGCAGGTGGAACAGCGCCGAGCCCAGCGTGCTCCACGACAACGTCTCCAGCGGGAACACGATGCGCTTGACGAAGTTGCGGTTCTCGATGATCAGCGTCGGCGCGCGCGTGGCGCATTCCTGGAACAGCGTATTGATGTTCAGGCCGGCGAACAGGATCACCGCGAACTCGAAATGCCCGCCGCCCTGCCCCGTCCAGCGCGACTTGAACACGAAGCCGAACACGAAGGTGTACACCCCGAGCATCAGCAGGGGATTGAAGAAGGACCACAGCAGCCCGATGAACGAGCCGCGATAGCGGCCGATCACATCGCGGCGCGCCATCTGCACCACCAGGTGGTAATGGCGTTGCAGCGCCCGGTAAGGCGACAGGGGATCGATAAGGCTGTACTTCGAAATCATGCGCTGACAGTGGACCCGATAAGTGCATCCATGGCGAAAGCGGCGCCAGCCGGCGCGCGCCCCGCCCACCTTGTAGCCGTCTTCAGCGCAGGGCTTCCGCCAGCTCGCTGCGGAGATCGGCGATATCCTCGACGCCCACCGAAAGCCGGATCAGCGAATCGCTGATGCCCAGGCGCTTGCGATTGGCCGGCGGTACCGAGGCGTGGGTCATGATCGCCGGATGCTCGATCAGGCTCTCCACGCCGCCCAGCGACTCGGCCAGGGCGAACAGGTGGCAGCGCTCCAGCATGCGGCGCGCCTTGCGCAGGCCGCCCTTCACTTCGATGCTGATGATGCCGCCGAAGCCGTGCATCTGGCGCCGCGCCAGGGCGTGCTGCGGATGGCTCCTGAGGCCGGGATAGATCACCCGCTCCACTTCCGGGTGCTTTTCCAGCCACTGCGCCAGTTCGAGCGCGCTCTCGCAATGGGCCTTCATGCGCAGGTGCAGGGTCTTCAGGCCGCGCATGGCCAGGAAGGAGTCGAACGGGCCGGCCACGGCGCCGACCGAGTTCTGCAGGAAGCCCATGCGCTCGGCCAGTTCCTGCTCGCGCGCCACCACGATGCCGCCGACCATGTCCGAATGGCCGTTGAGGTACTTGGTGGCCGAGTGCAGCACCAGGTCCGCGCCGGATTCGAACGGCCGCTGGATCATCGGCGAGCAGAAGGTGTTGTCCACCACCAGGATCAGGCCGTGCTTCTTCGCAAACGCCGCGACCTTGGCCAGGTCGACCAGCTTGAGCATCGGATTGGTGGGCGTCTCGGCCCAGATCATTTTGGTGTTGGGCTTCAGCGCGGCCTTCAGCGCCTGGGCGTCGTTCAAGTCGACAAAGGTGAAATCCAGGCCGGCCGAGCGGCGGCGCACGCGCTCGAACAGGCGGTAGCTGCCGCCGTACAGGTCGTCCATCGCGATCACGTGGCTGCCCGAGTCGAGCAGGTCCAGCACCGTGGCGGCCGCGGCCAGGCCCGAGCCGAACGCAAAACCGGCCACGCCGCCCTCCAGCGCCGCCACGCAGGCCTCGTAGGCCATGCGGGTCGGGTTCTGGGTGCGCGAGTACTCGTAGCCCTTGTGCTTGCCGGGGCTTTCCTGGACGTAGGTCGAAGTCGCGTAGATCGGGGTCATGATCGCCCCGGTGGTCGGGTCGGGCGACTGGCCCGCATGAATGGCCAAGGTCCCCAATCCCAGGGAGGACTGCCCTACCGCGCTCTTCTTCGACTTGGCCATACGTAGCGAACCTGCTCCAGCTCGGGACAAACGCGCATCTTACCTGCCTGGCCGCATTCCACCGAATGTTCGCGCGACAGGCGTTCATGCCTGAGAGGCCTAAGACGTTCGAGATCGTCATCCTGACAATGGAAAATCAAACGATGGTTTAAAACCAAATTTCCTTGACAACCCCGTCACGGGCTCAGCGTTTTGCCCCGATGAAATTGATAAAAATTTCACGGAGCTTACGAATATGACCCGAGTAACCACTCTCATTCACTACCACATCTTTAAGAACGCCGGATCCAGCGTGGACGCCAGCCTCCGCCGCAGCTTCGGCGAACGCTGGGGCAGTTTCGAAGGCCAGCACGCCCATGACATCCAGAGCGCCGAGCAGCTGCGGCGGTTCATGCTCGCCAACCCTGGCTACCGGGCGATCTCCAGCCACCTCGCACGACCGCCGCTGCCCTTCGACGACAGCCTGCCTGTCGTCTTCATCCGCCATCCCTTGCTGCGCGCCTATTCGGTCTACCTGTTCACCCGCCGCGATCCGCAGCAACCCTTCGCCGAAGCCGCCATCAACAACGGTTTCGCCGACTACATCCGCTGGGCCCTGCGCGAAGAACCGGGCAGCATCGTGATCCGCGATTACCAGGTGGTGCACCTGTCGAGCGCTTCGTGGCGCTGCGGCCACATCCTGGATGCCTGCGCCAACGAGGCCGATCTCGCCGAGGCCTGCGCGCTGCTGGACGGCTGGGGCATGGCTGGCGTGGTCGAACAGTACGAGCGCTCGATCGACGCCTATCAGGCGCTTTATGCGCCGCTGCTGCCTGGCCTGGAACTGGCCTACGACTGCGAAAACGTGTCGCCGATCGAGCGCACCACGCCGGCAACGCAGCTCGATCAACTCGAAGCCCTGCTGGGCAGCGACCTGCACGCACGCTTCATGGCGAGCAATGCGCTCGACCTGGCGCTGTACCACCATGCCTGCGCCCTGCTCGATCACGCCACCGCGACAACCCGCGCCGCGTAAGCCGTGCCTCTCCCGGCGTACACAACCGCGACCCGCAGCTGAATCCGCGGCAGATGCGACCTGACCGGGCTCGCATTCCGCGGCACCCGAAGCTTGGTAACTGGGTTTCGTGCAGGCATCATTGAAAGGATGCATGCGGGCGCCGTGCTGCCCGCCACTCCCCTTTCCCTCCCCCAGCTACGGACCTAATCGATATGAGCAGTCCTCTTCCCGGATCCTCGCCCCTTCTGGTTACGGGTGGCGCGGGCTTTATCGGCGCCAACTTCGTCTTGCGCGCGATCGCCGAGGGCAGAAAGGTCGTCAACCTGGACAAGCTCACCTACGCGGGCAACCTCGACACGCTGGCTTCGCTGCAGGACAACCCGCTGCATGTATTCGTGCAGGGCGACATCGGCGACCGCGAACTGATCGCCAGGCTGCTCGCCACCCATCGCCCGTCCGCGATCGTGAACTTCGCCGCGGAATCCCATGTGGACCGCTCCATCGACGGACCGGCCGCCTTCGTCGAGACCAACGTGGTCGGCACCCTGGCCCTGCTCGAAGCGGCACGCGATTACTGGAAGTCGCTCGAAGGCGGCGCGGCGCAGAGCTTCCGTTTCCTGCACGTGTCCACCGACGAGGTCTACGGCTCGCTCGGCAGCGAAGGCAAGTTCACCGAGCAGACGCCGTACGCGCCAAACTCGCCGTACTCCGCATCGAAGGCGGCCTCCGATCATCTGGTGCGCGCGTTCCACCACACCTACGGCCTGCCGGTGCTCACCACCAACTGCTCCAACAACTACGGCCCGTACCAGTTCCCCGAGAAGCTGATCCCGCTGGTGATCCAGAAGGCGCTGGCCGGCGAGCCGCTGCCGGTCTACGGCGACGGCATGAACATCCGCGACTGGCTGTTCGTCGGCGATCACTGCAGCGCCATCGCGCGCGTGCTCGAAGCGGGCCAGGTGGGCGAGACGTATAACGTCGGCGGCAATGCCGAGCGCGAGAACCTCACCGTGGTGAAAGCCATCTGCGCCCTGCTCGACGAACGCCATCCGCTGGCCGACGGCCGCCGGCGCGAGGCGCTGATCACCTTCGTCAAGGACCGCCCCGGCCACGACCGCCGCTACGCCATCGACGCCAGCAAGCTGCAGCGCGAGCTGGGCTGGACGCCGTCGCAGACCTTCGAGTCCGGCATCGCGCAGACGGTGCACTGGTATCTGGACAACCAGGCCTGGGTGCAGCGGGTCCTTGACGGCAGTTACCGTATGGAGCGACTGGGCCAATGAGCACACGTAAAGGCATCATCCTCGCCGGCGGATCGGGCACGCGCCTGTATCCGATCACCCAGGCGGTCAGCAAGCAGCTGCTGCCGGTCTACGACAAGCCGATGATCTACTACCCGCTGGCCACGCTGATGCTGGCCGGCGTGCGCGAGATCCTGGTGATCAACACGCCGCACGAGCAGCCGCTGTTCGAGCGCCTGCTCGGCGACGGCTCGCAGTGGGGCATCGACATTCGCTATGCGGTGCAGCCCTCGCCGGACGGCCTGGCGCAGGCCTTCCTGATCGGCCGCGAGTTCATCGGCAACGACCCGAGCTGCCTGGTACTGGGCGACAACATCTTCTACGGCGTCGGCCTTACCGAACGCCTGAAGCGTGCCTCCTCGCGCGAGCATGGCGCCACCGTGTTCGGCTACTGGGTGCGCGATCCGGAGCGCTACGGCGTGGCCGAATTCGACAGCAGCGGCCGCGTGATCGGGCTGGAAGAGAAGCCTGCGCAGCCGAAGTCCAGCTACGCGGTGACCGGCCTGTATTTCTACGACAACCGCGTGTGCGACTACGCGGCCAGCCTCAAGCCTTCCGCGCGCGGCGAGCTGGAAATCACTGATCTCAACCGCGTGTACCTGCAGGACAACTCCCTGCACCTGGAACAGCTCGGCCGCGGCTTTGCCTGGCTGGACACCGGCACGCACGAATCGCTGATGGAAGCGGGCAACTACATCGAGACCATCGAGAACCGCCAGGGCCTGAAGGTGTGCTGCCCCGAGGAAATCGCCTTCATCAACGGCTGGATCGACGCCGAGCAGGTGCTGCGTGCCGCGGCGCCGCTGGCCAAGACCGGCTACGGCCAGTATCTGCAACGGCTGGTCACGCAGGGCCATATCCGATGAAAGTGATCGAGACCGCCCTGCCCGGCGTGCTGGTGATCGAACCGCAGGTGTTCGGCGACGCGCGCGGCTTCTTCTACGAAAGCTATAACGAGGCACGTTTCCGCGACGCCGGCATCGACGCGCGCTTCGTGCAGTCCAACGTCTCGCGCTCGGCCAAAGGCGTGCTGCGCGGCCTGCACTACCAGTGGCCCCATCCGCAGGGCAAGTTCGTCAGCGTGCTGGAGGGCGAGGTGTTCGACGTCGCCGTGGACATCCGCCGCGGCTCGCCGCATTTCGGCCAGTGGTTCGGCGCCATGCTCACCGCCGAGAACAAGCGGCACATGTGGATTCCCGAAGGCTTCGCGCACGGCTTCTGCGTGGTGAGCGACTACGCCACCTTCAGCTACCAGTGCACCGCGCTGTACGACGCCAAGGCCGATGCCGGCGTGCTGTGGAACGATCCGGCCATCGGCATCGACTGGCCGATCGCCGAGCCGCAGCTGTCCGACAAGGACCTCAAGGCGCCGCTGCTCAAGGACGTTCCCGAGCATCGCCTGCCGGAGCTGCCGCGTTGAAGATCCTGCTGCTCGGCGGCAACGGACAACTGGGCCAGACGCTGGCCAGCCATGCCGGGCTGCGCGCGCTAGGCAGCGTGGTCGTCGCTACGCGCGACGGCAAGCTGGCGGACGGTGGCAGCGGCGAGGTGGCCGATCTTTCGGACCTCGCAGGACTGAAAGCTCTGCTCAATAAGGTGCAGCCCGATGTCGTGATCAATGCCGCGGCCTACACCGCGGTGGATCGCGCCGAGACGGAAGAAGCCCTGGCTACGCGCATCAACGGCGAGGCGCCGGGTGTCATGGGTGCCTGGGCGCAGGCGCATGACGCGCTGGTCCTGCATTACTCGACCGACTATGTCTTCGACGGCGAATCGGCGACACCCTACCGGCCCGGCGACGCCACCGTGCCGATCGGCGCCTATGGCCGCAGCAAGCTGGCCGGAGAGCAGGCGCTGCAGCAAAGCGGCGCCGCGCATCTGATCCTGCGCACGGCCTGGGTCTACGCGCCGGTCGGACACAACTTCCTGCGCACCATGCTGCGGCTCGGCGCCGAGCGCGACGAGCTGCGCGTGGTCGCCGACCAGCATGGCGCGCCGACCACGACCAGCCTCATTGCCGACGGCAGCGTCGCCGCGCTCAGCCAATGGCTGGAGGCTGACGCCGCAACGCGCCAGCGCCTGCAAGGCATCCATCATCTGGTGGCCGGCGGCAGCACCACCTGGCACGGCTTCGCCTCGGCCATCATGGCCCGCGCCCATGCGCTGGGACTGCTGGAAAAGCAGCCCAAGGTCAGCCCCATCGGCACGGCCGACTTCCCCACGCCCGCACGTCGGCCGCATTATTCGGTCCTCGACAACCGCGGTTTCGAACAGACCTTCCACATCCACCTGCCATCCTGGCAAGCCGGCCTCGACGACGTGCTCGAGGCGCTTGCCGCAAAGGGAACGCAAACATGTTGATCCCTCTCGTCCTCAGCGGTGGCAGCGGCACTCGCCTGTGGCCGGTCTCGCGCAAGAACCTGCCCAAGCAGTTCCTCTCGCTGATGGGCCAGGGCACCTTGTTCCAGCAGACCGTCGCGCGCACCCGCCTGCTGCCCGACGTGGCCTCGCCCATCGTGGTGGCGAGCGAGGATCACCGCTTCCTGGTCGCCGAACAGTTGCTCGAATCGGGCATCCAGGATGCGACCATCGTGCTCGAGCCGCTGCCGCGCAATACCGCGCCGGCGATCGCGCTGGGCGCCTTGCAGGCGGTCGGGCAGGATCCGGAGGCGCTGCTGCTGGTGCTGCCGGCGGATCATCTGATCGGCGACGAGGACAGCTTCCGCGACGCCGTCGAGCAGGCCCTGCCCGCGGCGCGCGACAACTGGCTGGTCACCTTCGGCATCCGCCCTGACCGCCCGGAAACCGGCTTCGGCTATATCCGCCGCGGCGATGCCATCGGCGGCCATGCCTACAAGGTGGCCGAGTTCGTCGAGAAGCCGGCGCTGGAGACGGCGCAGGGCTACATCGAGCACGGCGGCTACGACTGGAACTCCGGCATGTTCCTGTTCCAGGCGGCGCGCTTCCTGGACGAGCTGGCCGCGCATGCGCCGGCGATGCTGCAGGCCGTCCGCGCCGCGCATGCCTCCGCCAAGGCCGACCTGGATTTCGTGCGCGTCGACGCCGATGCGTTCGCGCAGGTGCCGGAGAACTCGATCGACTACGCCGTGATGGAAAAGACCCGCCACGCCGCGGTCATCCCCGTCTCCTGCGCGTGGAGCGACATCGGCTCCTGGTCCGCGCTGTGGCTGGCCGGCGTGCGCGATGCGCAGGACAACCTGCGCGAAGGCGACACCATCGCGATCAAGACGCATCGCTCGCTGCTGCGTTCGCACGACCGGCATCTGCTGGCCACCGTCGGCGTGGACGACCTGATCGTGGTCACCACGCCGGACGCCACCCTGGTCGCACATCGCGATGCGGCGCAGGACGTCAAGCGCGTGGTGGATGAGCTCAAGGCCGCGGGGCGTACCGAGCATTCGCTGCATCGTGTCGTGCGCCGGCCCTGGGGCAGCTATGACTCGCTGGAATCGGCCGACCGCTTCCAGGTCAAGCGCATCGTCGTCAAGCCCGGCGCAGCACTCAGCCTGCAGAAGCATCATCACCGCGCGGAGCATTGGATCGTGGTGTCCGGCACGGCCGAAGTGACCTGCGACGACAAGGTATTCCTGCTCGGCGAGAACCAGAGCACCTATATCCCGCTGGGCAGCGTGCATCGCCTGCGCAATCCGGGGAAGGTGCCGCTGGAGATCATCGAGGTGCAGTCGGGAAGCTATCTGGGGGAGGACGATATCGTGCGGCTGGAGGATGTGTACGGGAGATCCTGAGCGCGCCGTCCCGCCTCGACAAAAAAAGCCGCGCTGATGCGCGGCTTTTTTTTGCAGATCGGATACGCGCTCACCTTATTGATGCAAGCAGCCGATCATAGGTCTGTGTGTGGAAAGGAAATAAAGTTGTGACCTAGAAATGCGACAACTCATTGAATTGAATAAGCCGCTCTACGATCCATGCGGCACAAAGTTGTGACCCAGCTTCAATGCGCGACCGCCAACGCGGGGAAATAAAGTTGCGACCTAGAGCGCCTTGGAGGGGCGGGTCGGTCACTTCCGCGCATGACACTGCCTTTGATGGATCGGTTTTAATACACCGAAACCGAGTCAAATATTAATTTAGCATCTCCCTGAGAAGATGCTTGCCACAAAGCGGTGATGGAGCTAACCCTTTGATACAACTAGAGCTGGATTTCCAAGGTTGTATCAGGTCCCTCGGCACCTTTACGGGCATTCAAATGCTAGCCGGGGAGTACTAAGCAGTAGCGAACAGGCGATGCGTCGTTGCCTAACAACGGCAATTGACGCTTGATCGAAGCCGCCATGCCAGTACCTTCTTCGCTCAATAGAGCACCTTGGATCGCGCGCTTACACGAGATGACGACCGCTCTATTAGCTTGAGAAGGCATTCAGCGTGGTCTGGGGCCATCACAACCGGAATCGTGCTTGCAGCAGGTGGAATCCCAAGTCGTCGAGACGATATTGAGCGAAGTAGGAAGCGTTGCTTTCCGCTGTGGCGCACTTAGCTTCACCAGGCCATTTCGAAAAATGCGTACTGCCGAACGCAGAAAGACCAACAACAATGCAGAGCCGACGACCAAGTCTGGCCAACTCGCCTCGAACAGCCAGACTCCTGCGGCAGCGACTAGAACGGCCAAGCCTTCGGCGACGTCATTGCGCGAGCATTCCCAGGCCGACGACATATTCACGTCGCCGTGACGATACGGCGTGAGTAACGTCAAGCATGCCAGGTTGGCCAGAAGATTGAGCGCCCCCACGATTCCGATCGTCTCAAAGATGGGTACGCTCGGATGAAGGAAGCGGAGTGCAATCTGGACGCTCACCGCGGCGGCAGACCCGAGGATCAACGCCCCTTTCAGTAGTGCGACCCGTGCCTTCGCTTTCGCACTGGCGCCCACCACGGCGATGCTCAGGCCGTAAGTGATGGCATCACCAAGGTTGTCCAGGCCACCGGAAAGCAGGGATATCGAATGGCTCTGCACGGATGCAGCCAGCATGAGCGCAAACGTGGCCGCATTGATGCCCAGTACGACATAAAGCACCCGCCTTTGGCGGGCCTGCAGGTTTTGAACGTCAATCGTGGTACCGCAGCAGGAGTCAGCCACAGTGCACCTCTCGGATCGATAAGCTTAGGGTATGTCGGTGGCGCGGGGCGCGCTCCGTGCGCGAGCCATCGCGCGGCCCATCACATCAGCTTGATTCCCCAGGGGCGGACGGCCCAGGCGAATACGCCAAAGCTGACTACGGTGATAACGGCGCTCAATGCCAGAGCCGGCCAGAATCCGTAGCGCGCAAAAAGCCGGGGAAACGCGAGAAACATGGGCAGCGTTGGCAGTACGTACCAGAACGTGTACCAGGCATGGTTCGCGATTTTTTCGGCCGGCTGCTTTTCGATGTGGAGCCATGTCAGCGCCAGCAGCGTCACCAGCGGCAGCGACGCCAGCAAGGCGCCGGCGCGATCGCTGCGCTTGGCAATCTCCGACACTGCGACAACGATGGCTGCCGTGATGGCGTACTTGGTGATGATCCAAAGCACAAGATAGTCCTGGATGGGTGCTGGTGGCGGTCAGCCCGTACGGGCCTTTTTCCTGCCTTGCATCGGGGGAATACCGTTTTTGCCTGGCGGACAGCAATCCCCGGTACCGCCCGCGCAACAGTTTTGGGTGAGGAATCCAATCAACGCGTCCATCGCATCGAACATGGGTGCGTAATAGATGAAACGCCCTTCCTGGCGGCCCTCGATCAGGCCGGCGTTCACCAGCTCCTTCAGATGAAACGAGAGCGTGGCATTGGCCAGTCCGAGGTGTTCGGCGATAGCGCTGGCAGCAAGGCCATCGGGCGCGTATTCCACCAGTAGGCGATACGTCGCCAGGCGCGATTCCTGCGCTAATGCCGACAGTGCGCTCAAGGCTTGTTTCGTCTGCATGGGCGTGGAACTGCTTGACTTCGATATTTCCATAATGATCGAATTGTTGGCGCAACGCAACCCGAGCGAATGCCATGCCCTACTCCGATCTCCCTCACCTAGCGCCCGATGCCTTCCACGTTCCCGATCTTGAACGGATGGCGTTGCCTCGCGGCGCGGGTCACGCGCCGCGCGTACTCATCCTCTACGGCTCGCTGCGGCCCCAGTCATTCAGCCGCAAACTGGCGCTGGAGGCGGAGAGCATCCTCCAGGCATTCGGCGCACAGACGCGAGTGTTCGATCCGCACGATCTGCCCATGCTGGATAGTGTGCCGGCGACGAATCCAAAGGTGCAGGAACTGCGCGCGCTTTCGCAGTGGTCCGAGGCGCAGGTCTGGGTGAGCCCTGAGCGGCACGGCACGATTACTGGCGTCTTCAAGAACCAGATCGACTGGTTGCCGCTGGAAGACAGCAGTATGCGGCCGACGCAAGGACGCACGCTGGCTGTCATGCAGGTCTCCGGCGGGTCGCAATCGTTCAATGTGGTCAACACGCTGCGCGTGCTCGGCCGCTGGATGCGCATGGTGACCATCCCCAACCAGTCCTCCGTACCCAAGGCCTGGCAGGAATTTGATGAAAATGGACGGATGAAGCCGTCGCCCTATTACGACCGCGTGGTCGATGTGATGGAGGAGCTTTTCAAGTTCACCTTGATGGTGCGCGACCGCAGCGACTATCTGGTGAGTCGTTATAGCGAACGCAAGGGTGCCGCAGAGGCTCGAGCGTTGTCCGCGCTTGCAGGCATGGCCGAACAGGCGCGCGCGGATGAGGCGGCACCCGTCGCGGCCTCAACGAAATCCACCCCTTGCTGCGCGGCGGGAGCCTGCACATGACGCCAAGCAACGAATGGCCTGTAACGATCTACCATAACCCCGACTGCGGCACCTCCCGCAACACGCTCGCGCTCATTCGCCATGCCGGCATCGAGCCCCTGGTCATCGAATATCTACTGACGCCGCCGACCCGTGCCGAACTCGCCAGCCTGATCGACGAGGCAGGGCTCAGACCGCGCGACGCGCTTCGCGAGAAAGGCACGCCCTACTCCGAACTCGGGCTATCCGACCCGAAGCTAACCGATGACCAGCTCATCGATGCCATGCTTGCGCAGCCCATTCTGATCAATCGGCCCTTCGTGAAGACACCCAAGGGCGTGCGCTTGTGCCGCCCATCCGAGCGGGTGCTGGACATTCTGCCCGCGGCCACCGCTCCCTTTCAGAAGGAAGATGGCGAGGTGGTGATCGATGCGCATGGCCGCCGCGTCCGTTGATTGAAAGTGTCCGTACGGAGACTTGACTGGACCCCGGTCCAGGTGAGTTACCATTCACCGCCATGCGCATCCGTCGCCAGCGGTTGTCGCGCCCAATCGACTGCAACGCCAGTTCAACGTCAAGCACCCCGATCGAGCGTGGGTCACGGACATCACCTACCTTCGCACGGCCGAAGGCTGGCTTTATCTGGCCGTCGTCATCGACTTGTATTCGCGTGTAGTGATTGGCTGGTCAATGAAATCCAGCCTGGCGCGCGAGCTGGCGATGGATGCGTTGTTGATGGCGATCTGGCGGCGACATCCCGCACCAGGCGTGGTGATCCACTCCGATCAAGGCGTGCAATACGGTAGCGACGACTGGCGTCGATTCTGTCGCGAGCATGGCCTG